>Ga0114938_1001609_pt1 | contig 15098 bp, 17 predicted proteins | sample AshMeaBigSpring_FD_88675 | JGI IMG/M metagenome (GOLD analysis project Ga0114938, IMG submission 88675) | Groundwater microbial communities from Big Spring, Nevada to study Microbial Dark Matter (Phase II) - Ash Meadows Big Spring | ecosystem: Environmental > Aquatic > Deep subsurface >...
CGGTCTGCGCGTCCCTACCCACGGATCTGGTGGGTGGAGCCGCGCAGAGGGTCTGGTTGATCCGACCTCGGTGGCCCGGAAGTCCAGTACGCCACGCAGTCAGAGATGCGAGCGCTGGTAGCCGGATACACTACCGCCCGCATGATCTCGACCAACAATGTCAAGCCCGGCATGGCGCTCGACCTCCCAGAAGGGCTGTTTCAGATCCTCGACTACGCCCATGTCAAGCCAGGAAAGGGCAAGGCTTTCGTCCGCATGAAGTTGCGCAACCTCTTGTCCGGGGCGGTGCTCGATCGCACGTTTCGGGCGGACGAGAGCGTGCCGCAGGCCATGATCGATCGCCGCCCTCACCAGTATCTGTATCGAGACGAGCTGGGGTTTCATTTCATGGATGTCGAAACCTATGCCCAGTTCCACCTGGCATCCGAGTTGGTGGGAGAAGTTGCCAACTATCTGGTCGAGAACGCATCGGTGCTGATTCCCTTTCACGATGAGCGCCCGTTGTTCGTGGATGTCCCCGCTTCGGTGGAGCTGCGGGTGACTCATGCCGAACCCGGGGTGCGAGGCGATCGGGTGTCTGCCGCCACCAAACCAGTTGACACCGAGACCGGTCTGGTGGTGCAAGTTCCGCTCTTCGTTGTCACCGGAGATGTGATCAAGGTGGATACCCGAACCGGCGCCTACATCACCCGGGTGTAAGCCCGTCCATGCCCCGCCCTTCGGCTCGTCGGCAGGCCCTGGATGCTCTCTACCGGACGCTGCAGCTGCCTGGCGAGCCGCTGCCGGAAACTGGTTTGGGGAGCCGGGCCCGCCGGCTGGTGGAGGGCGTGTTGGCCCACGCCGGCGAACTTGACCAGGCGCTTGGTGAGGTTTCGCAAGGCTGGCGGGTGGAGCGGATGCCACCCATCGACCGCAGCATTCTGCGTCTTGCGCTTTACGAGCTGCGTTATCTGAAAGAGGTGCCAAAGGCGGTTGTGATCTCGGAAGCGGTCAAGCTGGCCAAGCGCTATTCGACTGGCGACAGCGGGACCTTCGTCAATGGCGTACTGGCAACCCTGGAAGCCCAGGAGCGGACCTGAGCGCGTCCTTGTTTTGGACCGTCGCAGCGGAGACGGCTGAAGCCGCGCTGGCGCAAGCCGAGGCAGTCGTCAACGCGGTCGATGGCTTCGTGGTTGGTGCCGATCTGCTAGCAGGGCCGGGACCGCTGGTGATTGCAATCCTCTCCGAGCTGGGACCCCCCGTCCTGGCAGACTTTCGGCTGGGAGGCAGTCCCCGCCAAGTAGAGACGGCTGCCCGCCGCTTGGCTGGGCTGGGGGCTCGCTGGGTTAGTGTCGAGGCTAGTGGGGGGGGGACAGCACTGGCCGCCGCCCAAGCCGGTCTAGCTGCCGGCGGAGGGGCCGGGCTGGTTGCTATGGTGAACGTCTCGCCCTCTCGTCTTGCTCGCACCGCACAGGAGGCAGGTTGCGAAGGGGTCTGGTGTGGTCGGCGCGACCTGGCCGCGGTCCGACAAGCCGCCCCGGGTGTGACACTTTTCGCCACCGCCTCAATCGACGAGGTCGCCGAGGCGCTAGCGCGCGGCGCCGGCGTTGTCATCGCGGATGGGGTTGGGAACCACACATCCACCCTCCGGCGATTCAGGGAGATCCCCGGCCTCACCGCCGCCGTCCGGCACTAAGTGCCGAGAGAGCCTGTGTCTTGGGGGGTCGGCGGGGCTTCCCCGTCTGTGGGGTCTTTCACCCACCATAAATCGCCAGGTGGGTCGGCGGGGCTTCCCCGCCTGTATGGATAGAGTCGCAGCAATGGAGAATGACCGTCCCCGGACCGCCGCCCTCGAAAAGGCAGCGGCTGCCCGCTCGGCTTGGACAACTGCCAGGAAGGCCCTGGCCGATGGGGATCTGGGCCTGCCTGAGTTCTTGTTGCAGGCGAGACAGGATGGTCTTCTGTCTGGCATGAAGATCTTCAAGGCAGTGGCAGCAGTGCCGGGACTTGGCAAGGTGGGTGCAGCTCGCTTGCTAGCCCGGCACCAGATCGCGCCAACAACTCCTGTCGGAGCACTTGCAGCCGACCAGTTGGCGGCTCTGGGGGCGAGCCGGGGACGGCTACTGGTTATCTCGGGACCATCCGGAGTAGGTAAGGGCACAGTGGTTGACGCCCTCGCCCGCCACATTCAGTTCCGCCGTTCGGTGTCTGTCACCACCCGGCCGCCTCGGCCTCACGAGGCGGCCGGGGAGCACTACCAGTTTGTTTCCGAAAGTGAGTTCGATGGAATGGTCGGTGAGCAGAAACTGTTGGAGTGGGCAGAGTACGCAAGCCATCGCTACGGAACACCGCGGGACCCGGTGGAAGCGGCTTTGGCGAATGGGGAGGACATCCTGCTCGAGATCGAGGTGCAAGGGGTTCGTCAGGTGAAACGGGCCTACCCGGAGGCGATCACGATCTTTCTCGAACCTCCCTCATTGGATGAACTAGAGGCTCGGATTGTCAAGCGAGGGAGTACCCAAGGGATTGCGACCCGGCTGGAGACCGCTCGGCGGGAATTGGCGGCGGCTTCAGAGTTCCGGTACCGGATAGTCAATGACGACTTGGAGACGGCGGTAAGCCAACTCCTCTCTATACTCAAGCCGGCATGATCCGCCCACCCATCGAAGTCGTGCTTACCCACTCCGAGAACCGGTTCAGTCTGGTAGTACTGGCGGCGCGACGGGCTCGCCAGATCAACGCCTACTTCAACCAGCTGGGCGAAGGCGTCGGCTCTTACATTCCGCCCCAGGTGCACTCGCTCTCCCGCAAACCTCTCTCCATCGCTCTCGAAGAGATCTCGGAGGGCAAGGTGGAGATCGAACGTCGCGTCGCCGAGTGATGCTCGCCGGACGGCGAATACTGCTCGGGGTGTCGGGGGGGATCGCTGCCTACAAAGCCGCCTACTTGGCCCGTCGCCTGGTGGAGCGGGGAGCGGAAGTGAGGGCGGTGATGTCGGAATCGGCAACCGCCTTTCTAGGACCGCAGACCTTGGCTGGCATTACTGGGCATCCCGTCTCCGACCGCCTGTTTGGGAGCGAGCGTCCGATCCCGCACACCGAGCTGGGCCAGTGGGCAGAGCTGGTGGTGGTGGCGCCGGCAACCGCCAACTTGATCGCCAAGCTTGCCAATGGCCTCGCTGACGAAGTCCTGTCTGCCACTCTGCTGGCGACCCGGGCTCCGATCGTGCTGGCTCCTGCCATGCACACCGAGATGTGGGAGCAACCCTCGGTGCAACGAAATCTGGAACGCTTGCGGGCCGACGGCCACACCATCGTGGGTCCCCAGGTGGGACCGTTGGCGGGGGGAGATGAAGGCGCCGGGAGGATGGCTGAGCCAGACGAGATTGTGTCAGTGCTCGAGGCCGGCGCCCGAGCGGACCTGAGTGGATGGAGAGTGTTGGTGACTGCGGGAGGGACTCGAGAGCCTCTCGACCCGGTGCGTTTTCTCGGCAACCGATCCTCAGGCAAGATGGGCTACGCGGTTGCCCAGGAAGCTGCCCGGCGCGGGGCGGCGGTGACCTTGGTGAGTGCGGCATGGTTGCCGGCTCCGGCTGGGACCCAGCTGCTGGAAGTGGAGACCGCAGAAGAGATGGCGCAAGCAGTGTTGTCGCGGGTGTCCGAGTTGGATGTGGTGGTGATGGCGGCCGCGGTGGCTGACTTCCGTCCCAAACACGCCGAAAGCCAGAAGCTGGAGCGTGGCGACGGCCCCCCAGAGGTGACGCTGGAGCCAACTATCGACATCCTGGCGGAACTTGCAGCCCGTCCCTCGCGACCGTTCTTGGTTGGATTCGCAGCAGAAACCGGAGGCATCGATCGAGCGCTGATCAAGGCTCGCAGCAAGGGCGTCGATCTCACGGTTGCCAACGATGTCACGCTCCCCGGCTCGGGATTCGGGAGCGACACCAACTTGGTGACAATCATCCTTCCGGATGGCAACCACGTAGCCTGGCCGCTGCTGCCCAAGCGAGAAGTCGCCGCCAGACTTTGGGACCGAATTCGGACCATGCGCTCCGGGGCCTGAGCTGGTTCGGGTCGCCCAAGTCGTACCGGATACTCCGAGCTTCGCGGTGGATGGCGGTTTCCGCTACTCGGTCCCGGATGAGATCTTGCTCCAGGTTGGGTCGTTGGTGCGGGTTCCGCTCGGCCCACGGCGCCTGCGTGGTTTTGTGGTGGCAGTGGGCGAAGCCGATCCCAAACGGCTCAAGCCGATCCAGCGGGTTCTGAGTGATCTCCCTATTTTCGATCCGCCCTTGCTGGAGACACTTGTCTGGTTGGCCAACCACTACGTGGCTCCGCTTTCAGTGGTGCTGGGAAAGCCGGCTCCTCCCAATCTCCCGCATCGAGTCCCGCTCCCCGCCCTGGCTCGGATGGCATCGCCTGGAGTTGATAATGGCGAGGCGCGGGTGGGTGTGATTAGTACCGACCTCAGCCGACTGGCTGACTGGATCAGCCCCGGCTTGGCTGGGGGGGGGACCGCGATGGTAGTAGCTGCCACGGTGGCTGAAGCAGTGCAGACCGGCGACCGACTGCGCCAGTCCTTTGGATCGCGGGTAGTTGTGGTGCACAGTCGGATGCCTGCCGCCGAGCTAACTGCCATCTGGGGCCGGGCTCGCACCCAGCGAGGCCTGGTGGTGGTGGGGACCCGAGAGGTGGCTCTGTGGCCGCTGACTGAGCTAGCGGTGGCAATTATCTGCGACGATGGTCGGCCGGGGATGCAAGAACGCCAGACTCCAGCGCTGCACGTGCGAGAGGTGCTACTGCGCCGCCAACAGGCGGAAGGGTTCTTGCTTCGGGTGATGGGACCTGTGCCGACTCCAGAGATGGTCGCCTATGGCATCCACCTGTATCAACCAGGCGGGCGCGCCTGGCCACGGGTCGAAGTGGCGGATCGCAGGCAGGACTCGGGTGGTTTGCTGGGCGAGCAGGCCCGCCGGGCGATCAAGGCAGTGATGGCACGGGGGGGGCGGGTATTTGTGCTTGGCCAGCGCTCGGATGCTCACGTGTGCAGAGGCTGCGGCACGCTGCGCAGGTGCAGGGCCTGTGACAGCTTGCTGACCGCCAGCCCGAACTGTCCTAGTTGTGGTGTCGAGGTGACAGCCTGCCCCAACTGCGGGGCGACAGCGCTTCGGCCGCAGGCAGGGACCTTGGCCGGGGTGACGACTGAGCTCAAAGGCTTGGTTGGCTCCGATCGGGTGGGGGAGGTGGGAAGTGGGGCTGCCGTCCAAGTGGGCGGTGAAGCCGACCTGGTGCGGGTGACTCCGGTGGAGCTGGCGGTGGTGGTGGATGCCGACAGTCTGCTGAATGCGCCAGACGTTCGTGCTCCGGAGCAGGCGTTGCGACTGATGGCGAGAGTGGCGGGGTGCGTTGCCAAGGGGACGGGGCGTCGCTGCTTGGTGCAGACCAGGGCCGCAGACGATCGGGTGATTCAAACGCTGGCAAAAGGCGATCCACGCCAGTTCGTTGAAGACGAGCTGGCACGCCGACGCCGCCAGGGCTTCCCCCCCGCCATCGAAGTGCTGGGGCTCCAGATCACCAACCCGCCTCCCGATCTGGCTGAAGTTTTGAACCGACTCGGCAAGGGAAACGAGGTGTGGGGACCGCAGGGAGACCCATCCCGTCCCCGCTTCCTGATCCGAGGCGCCGACCTCACCGAAGTTCGGCAGTCCCTGCGCAACCTGATCCCGGTCTGGCGCCAAGCCGGCGCCAAGGTTCGGGTAGACGCAGGGCCGGTTTGACCATCTCACCCCCCAAATCGGAGCGATACATGCGGGGAAGCCCCGCAGACCCCCGCAACAAAAGAAGCGCCCCCACGTGCTGGGAAGCCCCGCCAAGCCCCTCCTCGCCGGTTAGTGTCCCCGGCCGATGAGCACCTATCCGATTCGCGTGTTCGGGGATCCAGTCCTCCGACTGAGGGCGGCGCCGGTGGTCGCCTTCGATCGCGACCTCTCCCGGCTAGTCGAAGACATGTTGGAGACCATGTACGCCGCTCCGGGAGTTGGTCTGGCCGCTCCCCAGATTGGAATCTCCAAGCAGGTGTTCGTGTTAGACATCGGCGAAGGGCCCTTGGTTGTGGTGAATCCAAGACTGGTCGAGAGCAGCGGGGAATGGGAGTTCGAAGAGGGGTGTCTTTCGGTTCCCGGTCACTTCTGGAAGATCACGCGACCGGAGGTAGCGCGGGTCACCGGTTTCGACGCAGAAGGCACGCCAATCGAGTTGGAGGGGAATGAACTGTTGGGACGAGTGCTTCAGCACGAGGCTGACCATCTGGCAGGCAAGCTGTTGATTTCTCGACTCCCCAAGCCGCTTCGCAAACAAGTGCTCGCCGAACTCAGGACGGCGAAGCTGGAGCAGACCTAGTGCTCTGTTTCGCAATCAGCTTGAGGGTATTCGTCGTGGGCCGGCGAGACCCCACGATTATTTGCGAAGCGGTGCACTAAATGCGGCTGGCTTTCTTCGGCACCCCACCGGCGGCGGTGCCCGCGCTTCGCAGCCTCACCGGTATCTCCGAGGTTGCCCTGGTGGTCACCCGCCCCGACCGCCCGCAAGGACGTTCGCTGGTTCGGCGGGCGCCGGCAGTCAAGCAAGCGGCTCTCGAGCTGGGACTGGAGGTTGTCCAACCAGAGCGAGCAGCTGAGGTGGCTGATCGCTTGGCGGGATTGACAGTGGCGGTGGTTGTGGCTTACGGTCAGCTGCTCCCCGCTCGTTTGCTATCGATTCCCCGACACGGCTTCGTCAACTTGCACTTTTCCCTGTTGCCTCGTTGGAGAGGAGCTGCTCCGGTCGCTCACGCGATATTGGCAGGGGATCGCACGACCGGAGTGAGCCTGATGCGCCTCGATCCGGGGATGGACACCGGGCCGCTGATCGGGATCTGGAGCACCCAGATCGGGGCCCAGGAGCCGGCAGGCGAACTCACCCTCCGGCTGGCAGAGAAGGGAGCCGAGTTCCTCACCGATCTACTGCCGCGTTGGGTGGCTGGCAAACTGGTGGCCGTGCCCCAGCCAGAGACGGGGGTCACCATGGCCCCCCGGCTGAGCGTTGGGGACGCTCGTATCCATCCGGCAGATGAGTCTGACACCATTCTGCGCAAGATACGGGCGTTCGCTCCCAAGCCAGGTGCCTGGGGGTTGCTCACAGGCGAGCGCTTCAAACTGCTCAAAGCCACCGCCGCGCCCGGTCAGTCCCAAGCACCGGGCGGCATCAACCTGCAAGGGGAGCGAGTGATGCTCGGAACTGGCGATGGACTGATCGAGCTGCTCGAGGTACAAATAGCAGGAGGCAGAGCTATGTCGGCGATCCAGTGGGCGCGGGGGCGTCGCCACCCAGAGGCGATCCTGGAGTAGGTGGCACCACTGATTCGCGCCGACTAGGACGACAGTTGTCGCATCCCCGCTCTACGGAACCCGCAGTGCGACAACTATTGTGCGGAATCGCTCCAATTTCGGGTTAGATCGGTAGACTCTGCAGCTCGTGCGTTCCCGTCCCCGGCTGTTTGCGTCTCTGCTTGCCGCAGATTTCGCTCGATTGGGCGAGGAGGTGGCGGCAATCGAACCCTACGTGGATGGCCTTCACATCGACTGTATGGACGGCCATTTCGTGCCCAATCTGGCGGTGGGGCCAGCCGTGATCGGTTCGCTCCGCAAGTCAACCGGGCTGTTCTTCGACGCCCACTTGATGGTGACCAACCCCGATGTCCTATTTGACGAGCTAGCCGAGGCAGGCACCAACCTTGTCTCGATCCACATCGAGGCCCTTCCTGACCCAACTCGGGTGGTTCAGGCGGCCAGGCGGGTGGGCTTGGGGGTGGGACTAGTCATCAATCCGGCCACCCCGTTTGCGGCGGTCGCCCCGTTCATCGAGCTGGCCGATTTGGTGTTGGTGATGTCTGTCAACCCGGGCTGGGGGGGCCAAACCTTCATCCCCGGGGTAATCCCTAAGATTGAGGCCGCCCGGGAACTGATTGACTCCAGGGGATTTTCGGCCGAAGTACAGGTAGATGGCGGCATCGACTCGAATACCGCCGGCCTGGCCTGCGCCGCAGGAGCGGACGTCTTGGTGGCCGGATCGGCGATCTTTCGGGCAGCAGATGCTGCCAAGGCCGCTCGCCAACTGAAAGAAGTGATCGAGGCATGAGCGAACGTATCTACATAGTCGACGACGATCCGGATATCGTCCAGTTCGTCCGTATCAACCTGGAGCTCGAGGGCTACGTCGTTGAGTCGTCTGGTAATGCTCCGGCGGCGCTGGCGGCTATCACCAAGAACCCGCCCGATCTAGTCATCGTTGACATCATGATGCCAGGGATGGATGGACTCACTCTGCTCAAGCGTTTGCGCACTCACCCGGCCACGGTCAACGCGCTGGTGATCGTGCTCACCGCCCGCTCGCTACCCACCGATCGGATCGCCGGACTCGAAATCGGGGCAGATGACTACATTGCTAAGCCTTTCGATCTGGGGGAGCTGCTAGCCCGAGTGCGGGCGGTGCTGCAGCGGGGCCAGGCCTTGCGCGACCTCTCCCCGTTGACTGGTCTGCCCGGCAACTTCCGAATCACCCAAGAGCTGGAGCGGCGGGTTGGCTCGCAAGAGCCGTTCGGCCTGATCCACGCTGACCTTGATAACTTCAAGGCATACAACGACCATTACGGCTTTATGCGGGGTGATGGTGTTATCAAGTTCACCGCCCATGCCCTGCTCGAGACCAAGGCCGAGCTGGGTGACAACGACTTGTTCGTTGGCCACATCGGGGGTGACGACTTCGTGATCATGCTCAAGCCTGATCAGGCGGAATCGTTTTGCAAGACTCTGATCCGGATCTACGACGAAGGTGTCCTCGACTTCTATGACACCGCCGACGTTCTCCGCGGCTACATCGAGGTGATCGATCGGCGAGGCGAGCGTCACGCCTTCCCGTTATCGACCATTTCGATGGGAGTTGTGACCAGCCTGGAGCGCGACCTGCGCACCCATTGGGAGGCTTCCGCCATCGCCTCCGAGATGAAGGAGTATGCCAAGCGCCAGCCCGGCTCGGCCTACTCGATGGACCGCCGCAGCACCTAGAGCGCGGCTGGGAACTATTCGGAAATCCCCAGATTTGAGTGAAAGAGGACAACAGCCCCGCCCGGAGGTCGGTGGGGCTTCCCGCCCGGAGCTCCGTTAGCTAGTCGGCCCACTAGAATTGGCAACCAATAGCCCCCCTTCGGGGCAGGGTGCAATTCCCGACCGGCGGTAATCGCTCGAAAGGCGAGAGCCCGCGACCCCTTAACGGGTGGATCCGGTGCAAAGCCGGAGCCGACGGTCACAGTCCGGATGAAAGAAGGGAGGCTCTGCGCTTGCGCGCGCCGAGCTCGGCCCTTGACGGACAGGAGGTGTGCGCGAAGGTGAAATGGGAAGCGCTGATGGGCCGGGCAATCGCCCTTGGCGGGCGTTCCCGGCCGCATCCCAATCCGCAGGTCGGCGCCATCGTGCTCGACGACCGCAATCGGATCATCTCAGAGAGTCACCACTTAGCTGCCGGCGCTCCCCATGCCGAGGTGCAAGCGTTAGCCGAGGCGGGAGCTCGGGCAAGAGGGGGAAGCTTGGTGGTAAGCCTGGAACCGTGTATTCACTTCGGCCGCACCCCGCCTTGCACGGAAACGGTGATCACTTCGGGCGTTGCCCGAGTCGTGGTGGGAGCAGTTGACCCTGACACCAGAGTGGCTGGTCGCGGACTGCAGCGGCTGCGGGCAGCAGGGATCGAAGTGATCTCCGGGGTGATGGCAGATGCAGTGGAAGCCGCCGATCCCGGTTACTTTCATCACCGCCGCACCGGTCGTCCGCTGGTCACGCTCAAGCTGGCTGCCACCCTGGACGGACAGATCGCGGCTCGGGACGGCAGCTCGCGCTGGATCACTGGAGAGGGGTCGCGACGGGATGACCACTATTTGCGAGCGGCGTCGGATGCGGTGATGGTGGGGGCCGGGACGTTGCTAACCGACGACCCAACGCTCGACGTGCGTTTGGAAGGTTATGCCGGACCCCAGCCTCGCCCGGTAGTGGTGGCGGGATCCCGACCGCTCCCTCCCCATCTCAAGATCTTCGAACGTCGTCCCCTGGTCCTGGCTGGGGGACCGCTGACGCTCTCGCAAGCCGAAGTGGTGGTGGTGCCGGGCGAGCATGGTGTGAATCTGGAAAAGGGCCTTGCGGTCCTCGCCGATCAGGGTCTGCTTACCGTGATGGTGGAAGGGGGATCCCGGCTGGCGGCTTCGCTGCTCAACTCGGGTCTGGTGAATGCCCTGGTGGTCTACTTGGGTGGACAGCTAGCAGGGGGGACCGGAAAACCAATGTTCGACGGCGAGTTCTTGGGGATGGAGAGTTCCCGGCCGCTACGCCTCACCCGGGTGCGCCGTATCCAGGACGACGTTGTGATTGAAGGACGGCTGTGATGTTTACCGGGATCGTCCGAGAGATCGGAACCGTCTTGGAACTGAAGCCGGGACCGCGTTCCCGAAGTATCACACTCCGAGGGAATGAAGCGATCGAGGGGATGCGGGTGGGGGATTCTATTTCCATCGATGGCGCTTGTCTCACCGCCATCTCAGTCACGCCGGCTGAAATCGTGGTGGAAGCGGTTGAAGAGACCCTGCTACGCACCACGCTGGGGGAGTTGCGGGTGGGGGATTCCGTCAACTTGGAGAGGCCGCTCCGGGTGAACGGACGGCTGGAGGGTCACATCGTCACTGGTCATATCGATGGGACCGGTACGGTTGTCAGCATCCGACCCGAGGGGGTGGCTCGCCGGATGCGGATCGAGGCCGATCCCGAACTTCTGAGCGAAGTGGTCGAGAAGGGCTCGATCGCGGTGGACGGGGTAAGCCTCACCGTGACCGCGGTTGATCCCAGTGGATTCGAAGTGGTGCTGGTTCCTCACACCTTGGCGACGACGGGGCTGGGAACCAAGTCAATCGGAACCACGGTGAACCTGGAGACCGACATCCTCGCCAAGTACCTGCGTCGCCTGGTGACGGCATGACCGCCAACGTCGAACAAGCGATTGCGGCAATCGCCGGGGGCGACTTCGTGGTGGTGACCGATGATGCCAACCGAGAGAACGAAGGCGACCTCGTCCTGGCCGCCGAAGCGGCGACTCCCGAGGCAATCGCCTTCATGGTGCGGCATACCTCGGGCGTGATCTGTGTCCCGCTGGTGGGTTCTCGGCTGGACGAGTTGCAGCTCCCGCTGATGGTGCGAGAGAACACCGACAGTTTGCGTACCGCCTTCACGGTCTCGGTCGACTCGGTGGGCACCACCACTGGGATCTCAGCCCGCGATCGAGCCACCACCATCCGCGCCCTGATCTCGGCGGATGCCAAGCCGGCGGATTTCATCCGACCCGGACACGTGTTCCCGCTCCGTTACACCGAGGGGGGAGTGCTGAAGCGACAAGGTCACACCGAGGCCGCGGTTGATCTGGCTCGCCTGGCCGGACTCTTCCCAGCCGGAGTGTTATGCGAGATCGTCAACCAGGACGGGAGCATGGCTCGGGGAGAAGAGCTGACCCAGTTCGCCCAGCAGCACCGGCTGGCGCTGGTGAGTATCGGCGAACTTATCCGGTACCGCAGCCGCACCGAGCGGCTGGTCAGCCAGTTCAGCGAGGCACGCTTACCGACTCGGTATGCCGAGTTCACGGTGCTGGGGTATGAGGCGAGTCTGGATGGCAGCCGTCACTTGGCGCTGGTGTTGGGCGAAGTCCGGGGAAGCGAGCCGGTGCTGGTGCGCATGCACTCGGAATGCGTGACCGGGGATGTGTTTGGAAGCCTCCGCTGCGATTGCGGCGAGCAACTGGATGCCGCGCTAGTCGCCATCGCCGCCGAGGGGAGCGGCGTACTCATCTATTCGGGAGGACACGAGGGACGGGGGATCGGGCTGTTGTCAAAGCTGTCTGCCTACGCCTTGCAGGACGCGGGTATGGATACCGTCGACGCCAACCTCGCTCTCGGACTCCCGGCCGACGACCGCTCTTACCTGGTGGGGGCCCAGATCCTGGCCGATCTCGGAGTGGAGAGAGTCCGCTTGCTCTCCAACAACCCCGCCAAGATCTCCGCACTCAATGACTTCGGATTCAAGGCAGTGGAACGGGTACCTCTCTTGATCCCGCCCAACCAGGCCAACCAGAACTACCTACGGGCGAAGGCCGAACGCTTGGGCCATCTGATTCCGGAAAGTGGGAAAGATGGTTGAACTGGACGCCAGCCAGCTTCGGGTAGGAGTGGCAGTTGCCTCCTATAACGCCTTCGTCACCGATGGCCTGCTCGCGGGGGCTCTCGAGTTCCTTAAGCAGGCCGGCTGCCACGACCCGCAGGTGGTTACGGTGAGCGGCGCCCTCGAGCTGCCATTGGTAGTCAGGGCGTTGACTCGCTCCGGGTGTGACGCAGTGGTTGCGCTGGCAGCTGTGATCGAAGGCGAGACCGATCATTACACCCACGTCGCCACCCAAAGCTACGCCGGGCTGCGCCAAGTCATGCTGGAGACCGATGTGCCAGTCGGCTTCGGTGTGCTTACCACTCGTGACGCGTCCCAGGCCAAACAGCGGAGCGAACCGGGCCCTGGTAATCGGGGTGCCGAGGCAGCCGAGGCTGCGGTCCGTTCGGCGATGGTGCTGCGCCGCCTGCGCTCCAATCACGGGTAACGTTGAGCAGGATGCGTGGTCGGCGTCTAATCGGTCTTGGGCTATCAGTCGCGATAGGCGCGGCCGCTTGCGGCTCGGGTTCAGAGGTGCCCAGCGGTCTCCAAGGATTTACCTACGCCGAGCGGGTGGCCAAACCTGACTTCGTTTTGACCGACACTGGCGGCAATTCGTTCGATTTCCAGGAAGAGACCAAAGGACGTCTCACCCTCTTGTTCTTCGGGTATGTCAACTGCCCAGATGTGTGTCCAGTCCAACTCGGCCAGCTATCCCAGGTGTTCGCCTCCCATCCTGATCTGGGGCGGGCAGCCACGGTGGTCTTCGTTGGGGTCGACCATGCCCGGGATACTCCCGAGGCGGTGCGCGCCTATTTGGACAAGTTTGATTCGCGCTTCATTGGCCTGGTAGGAGACGCCACCTCCCTGGAGGCAGCCCAGCTGGCGGCTGCGATTCCGGTTGCTTATCGAGAGCAGCTTCCCGAAGTGGATGAGGAGAATCCTCAGTTCTACACCTATGCCCATGCCGGCACGGTGCTGGCGTTCGCCCCAGATGGGTACTCCTACAGCACTTACCCGATGGGCGTTCGCCAGAGCGAGTGGGTGAACGACCTCACCATTCTGGCTGATATCGGCGCATGATCAGGCCCCCACCGACGCGAGACGGAGGTATCCCTCACCTAACGTCCTCTCCGATGCCGCGCACCCTCAGATGTACCACCGACCGAGAAACGGCAGATCGATGACCTGGTGGTGCACCGCGCTTGACGAGGCGTGGAGCTGGAGCCGCTGGCGTCCCTACCCGGGGGTGTGGGCCATGATCGGGCTGTTGGTTGTTCCCTATTTCTGGAACATGCGGGGGCGCTTCGAGCGACGCCACGCCCTGCTGTTCGGTGGGGGAGCGCTGCTGCTGTGGCTGACGACTGATTGGCCGATCGGCACCCTGGGGGCGGGGTACCTAGCCAGCGCCCACATGCTGCAGTACCTGCTCTACACGATGGTGGTGGCACCGCTTCTGATCCTGGGGGTACCCGAGTGGATGGCGCGCCGCTTGGTCGCCCGCTTCCGCTTATACCGGGTACTCGGTTTCCTCAGCCGCGGTTTGTGGCTGCCGGCGCTGGCTTTCAATCTGGTGCTGATCGCCACCCACGTTCCGGCCACGGTGGATGGACTGCGGCAGGGTCCGTTCGGCAATTTCGCCATCGATCTGGCCTGGTTGGGAGCCGGGCTGGTGATGTGGTTGCCGGTGCTGGGTCCTTTGCCGGAGCTGCGCCGTCGAGGCCTGGCCGCCATCGGCTATCTGTTCTTCGCCACCGGGTTCGTACCCATCGTGCCAGGCAGTTTTCTCACGTTTGCAAGCTTCCCGCTGTACGAGACATACGAGACTGCGCCTCGGGTCAACGAGTTTCTCACCGCCATCAACGACCAACGGATAGCCGGATTGGCTATGAAGTTGGGGGCAGTGCCGATTGCATGGGGAATGATCGCCCTGCTCTTCTTCCGTTGGCAGCGAGAAGAGGAAACCGCCCAATTGGCTGAGTTGTCCCACTGACTCACCCAAACTGGAAGCCTGCTATCCGAACCCAGGGTTCCTACCGACCGCCACGGTATGGAAACGTTCAACGGTTCGGGTTAGGGGACCGGAATGCGACCGACGACTGTCGTTTCGGCCTCCAATTTCGGGTTGGCTTCTTTCCGGCCCGTTTCTCTAGGGTCTGCGGGGCTTCCCCGCATGTGCTGGCTATAGTGGCGAGGTCGCCAAAAGCGGAGGCACTTGCTTCCCACCCGGCCGCCGTTCCAGGTGCGCCGTGGTCAGGGTCCAAGAGTCTTCCACGCTTGGCAACTCGCGGCACCTACCCCAGAAGGGAGACGGCTCATCTCATCCCAAGACCCTCGAATAAACGACCGGATTCGGGCCAAAGAAGTCCGGCTGGTCGCACCTGACGGCTCCCAGATCGGGATCAAGAAAATCGAGCAAGCCCGCTGGTTGGCACAGGAGCTCGGGATGGACCTGGTAGAGGTTTCCCCAGACGCCAACCCCCCGGTGGCTCGGCTGATGGACTTCGGCAAGTGGAAATACGAACAGTCAGTCCGCAACCGAGAGGCTCGCAAGAAGCAGGGGCGAGTCCAGGTGAAAGAGGTCAAGTTCAAGAGCAAGATCGATGAGCACGACTACCAAGTGAAGCGGCGTCGCATTCAGGAATTCCTCGAAGAAGGACACAAGGTGAAGACCATGCTCACCTTTTACGGACGAGAGATCACCCGCCCCGAGCTGGGGCGGCGGGTGCTGGAGCGACTCCAGACGGATCTCGACGGAGCTGCCACCGTCGAGATGGCCCCCCGCATGGAGGGTCGGCTGCTCACCATGCTGTTGGCTCCCGACAAGCGGGCGCGAGTTCGCGAAGATGCACCCACCCGA
>Ga0114938_1001611_pt1 | contig 15085 bp, 8 predicted proteins | sample AshMeaBigSpring_FD_88675 | JGI IMG/M metagenome (GOLD analysis project Ga0114938, IMG submission 88675) | Groundwater microbial communities from Big Spring, Nevada to study Microbial Dark Matter (Phase II) - Ash Meadows Big Spring | ecosystem: Environmental > Aquatic > Deep subsurface >...
ACCATGGCATCGATACCGCGGTTGTGCAATTCGGCAAAACTCACATTGTTTGCTGCTAAAAACTCATGACGGGTATGTTCTAAATAATTCTGATACACCGAGTTGTTTACCACACCTTGTATGTCGCATTCGTAGTCGCGCACTTTCAGTTCTAATTCGTAGATATACATGTTTTTATGTTAGTTGGGCTATGCCGTTTTTTTGGCACTTCGTGCGTTAGTTGGGCTTCGCCGTTATTTGCTTCGCGTTATTTGCACTTCGTGCGTTATTTCTTCATTTTCACATCATCACATCATCACATCATCACATCATCACATCATCACATCATCACATCAATTTCAGCGGCAAAGTTACAAAAAAATACGCGTAACAGAATTTAACCCGCCACGCGTATTTCCAAAACATACAAACACCCAATTAGTTTTTTATGATTTTATGCGTTTCCTGCCTACCATTCAAAGTCTCAATTTGTAAATAATATAATCCTGATTTTAACGAACTTATATTAATATGGTTGTCATTTACCGTATTTGTTATCTGTGTTCGACCCAAATTGTCAAATAGTCTGATATTCAATAACTTTTCATTCGTTTCAATTTTCAGAATATCATTTGCCGGATTTGGATAAATGTTGATTTGATTCTCCTGTTTTGTATTAATACCGGTTCCGGCACAATTAACAACCTCAGCTGCATATTTGTTACTACCGATTGCCTGCCAACATATACTGCTGTTAGCTGATAAGTCGAGCGTTTGTTCGGTAGGTGTGGCTCCACTGGCATTGTTAAAAACAATACCTACGCTAAATGCTGTATGATTAGATATTGTATAATAATAAAATCCATCTGCATCCTTCTGCATCGTGGTACCCGGCCAAACTCCAGCCAATTGTACAGGTGTTGTTTGTCCTTCCCAAACATAAATTTTACAAGCTGTCCAAGATGTGGGAGCTTTAAAACGAACTACAATCGAACTTGCTTTAGGCAGCGCAGTGTATGTATTTGAAATAACAGCGGATTGTGCATTGTTGTAAAATGCTGCCACCTTATAAGTTGTTGTGCCTTGCGGTAAGGTTATTTCGCCCGAATATAAAGTTGAACCTGCCGTTGGTTCGCTTCCATCGGTTGTGTATCGAATGCTGTAACCTGAAGGAGCTGACATAGTAAGTTTTTGTCCCAACTGATAAGTACCGGGGCCTATGCTCAACGTTGGTGGAACTGCAACCTGAACTTTCGACCACACGGCATAGTCGGTTCCGGAAGCAGCTAATATCCACCCCGATCCTGCAGGCGACCAACTGCCCGGACCAACTTTCACGGCTACTGATGCCGATGCATCTTCGTAACGTTTCTTGATATAGGCTGCATAAACGCCCGATGTAGTAGCTACCTCTATCGAGCTCCATGCGTCGATGCCGTTGGCTTTACGTACAGCCATAATGGGATCAATCTTGTCTTTGTAACTGCTGTAAACGCGTGTTTGGCCTTCTTTTTTGTAAGTTCCGCCATAATAATGTGGAATAAAAACACAGGGAATGCCCGGATGCGTCAGAATATAAGCATAACCTTTCATGATATTGTCGCCTTCGGGTGCGCCATATTTTACAAAAGTATCGTGATTGTCGACAAAAGTTACAGCATAGTCGGAATAACCATATTGGCCAACTAATCCGGCCATTGTACTGCCTGAGCCAAAGGACGAATAGGTACCACTTAATCCACTTTGCATCGAATAATATTGAGCAAAATCAAATGTTGCCGACTTTTTACCGGTTCCATCAATCCAGTTTTTAAGTGTTGTTGCATTTCCATCCCAATATTCACCTACCGAAAAGTAAGGAGTACTTGCCGTGTTGTATTCGCCTACATAACTTGCACTAAATCCTTTGGTCATATCCCATCGCCAACCTTCGAAACCTTGTTCTTTGAGCTTTGTAAGATAGGTTTTAATTCCTTCTCTTGTTTCACTGCTTTTGTGATCAAGATCGCGTCCACCATCAAAATCGTCTCCGGTATCGGTGCTGCCACATGGTTTTGGGCCACGTGAAGATACCCAGTTGTTGTTAGCTTCGTCGGTAGAAGTAATAGTAGCACAACTCCATGCAGGATTTGTAAATGTTGTCCAATCGTTGGTGCCGCTTCGGTGATTGGCAACCACATCGGCTATCGGGTGCATCCCGTTGGCCTTTAGTGCAGCTGTGGCGGCTCGTAATTCCACTTCGCTTCCGTGACCAGAATTAAAATTATGTAACTCGTTAGGCAAATACCCAACTCCACCCGACGAACGACTTGGAGGCGGCATCCAAATCATATCAAACCCGACTGCCTTCCATTCGCTGGCTTTTGATTCTATAAATTTATATAAGTTTCCGGCAGCTTTAACTTTGGGTTGATCGCCTTCGTCCCATCCAAAAGCCTGCAACATAATATCATCTTTCGGATCATTTGCTGTTGCAAATTGCTGTATCGCAATGAATACTGTTAATAGGAATATAATTTTTTTCATAAGCATATAATTAATTGAATTTTAATAATGTCGAATTTTTAATTTAAGAAAACAAAGAAATGGAACGCGGATTTGCGCTGATAAAGCGGATTGAAAACGGATATTAATTTCGATATATCGAAATGATTTTCAGAAATTTGCAGCAAAATCCGCCCCGATTTATCGGGGAATTATCCTTTTCTTTTAATCCGCTCTTTTCCGCTTAATCAGCGTGAATCCGCATTCTATTATCTTCATATTATTCTAACTTATATAAACTCTATTAAATAGGTCCAATTATTTAAGTATTTGATTTTGTCTATTTTCTATCAGTAAAAATCCGGACTTCACCTCCTGAAACGTTGAAACTCATGTCTGTGTTCGTTACCGTAACACTTTCACCTGTAAATAAATCGTACCAGGTTCCTGTTTTTGGGAAATCGGCTTTCATTGATATTGAACCCGATGGCAAAAAATTACCAAGTACAACTAAGTTCAAATCATTGTGAGCAATTATTATTCTCTTTCCGTTTGTCCAGTCCGATTGTCCGATATTTTTGGTGTAAGTTCCCGAAATAAAAGCATTTGGATAGTTCTTTTTCAGATTGATAATTTTAGCACTTTTGTCATAAGCATTTTTCCGATGTGTTAAACTCAACCAACCAAAAGCTGTGGGTTTAGCATTTGTTCTGCCTCCAAAGTCGTTAATGGAATAATCGTAGCCCAACTCACCAAATTGCCAGATCATTTTTGGTCCCTGCGTTAATACGTTGAATGCAATAACCAACGGAACACGATTGATGCGTGCAATGGAGTCGGTTTTTATAATACCGTTTCCATACAATTTTGCTTTATTGAAATTGCGTTCTTCGTCGTGACTTTCGGCAAATCCCACCCAACGGTTTGGTGTGTAAAACATGCCCGAAAAATCAGCATATCCACCCGAATCGTTCCAGCCCATGGCAGCTTGCGAATAAGCATAATTTACATTTCGCCACAAATACATTCCTTTGTTAGCCAATTCTGTTTCCTCACTGTTCGAGCAAAAATGTTCCAGAATAAACAGAACGTCGGATTTTGCTTCTTTGGCAGCATTGTAATAATCGGTCAGAATGTCGATACGCGATTGGTCGTAATTGCTTGCAGTGGATTCCGAACTTGGTGTTTGTGTCAGTCCCTTAGTCAAATCCATTCGATAGCCGTCAATTTTATATTCGGTAATCCAGTATTTCAATACCTGTTTAAAATAGTTGTGGGTGCCTGTATAAGAATGATTAAAATCTTCGAAAACACTATAAGGGTGCGGAGCTACTTCGTTCATCCATGGGTTATTTGGAAGAGGTCGGTTTTTGGAACTATCCCAATACATTTTTACAAACGGACAATTACCGGTAGCCTGATTGAAAACCATATCCAAAATTACAGCCATACCTCTTTTGTGACATTCATCGATAAATTGCTTGTACATTTCGGGAGTTCCATACGCCTTATCGGGTGCAAAATAATGTGTTGGATTATAGCCCCAACTGTTGTTTCCGTCAAATTCCTGAACAGGCATTAATTCGATTGCAGTTACGCCAAGGTCTTTCAGGTAATCTAACCGCTGCAATGCGCCGTTTATATTTCCGCTCTGAGTGAAATCGCGCAACAATAATTCATAAATAACTAAATTTTCTTTGGGTGGCATTGTGAAATCGGTTACCTGCCAGTTATAGTTTTCCGTTTGAATTTTAAAAACAGAAACCTGTCCTACAGCTCCCTGAGGATATGTTAGACTTTGATTATAAGTAGATGATGAGATATACTTGTCGTTATTCGGGTCAAGAATTTTTTTTGAATACGGATCGGTTAAACGAATAGTTTCGCCGGCATTTGTACCCATATAATATTGGAATGCATATTCTTTTGTGGCATCCAAATCGGTTAGCGTTATCCACCAGCAGCCTGCTGCATCGTCTCTGAACATCTGCGATTTATCTGTATTGCTCAATGTCCAGTTATTAAAATCACCTACAACGTGTGCAAAATCCTTACGTGAGCCGTTTTTATCTTTATCGGCAAGCACGAGTGTTACGGTTGTGTTGTTGATAATATTTATTCCTTCTTTCACACCCGCGGGCAAAGTGCCTGTTTTAATTGCAGCTGGCTTAAATCCTGTATATTTACTGTCGGTAACAGTTACGAAAGTATCTTCATTGATACCTTTTTTCGAACTGTCTGCACTGCGAATAACAACACCAATCTTATTTACAGCCGTTTCGCCCGAGCCAAACCACTGACGAATGGAAGGTGATAGTTTTAACGTCCAAACATTTGCACTATCCTGAGTCATTTTACATTTAGCAATATTTTCCGTCCAACCGGCAGGAACAAAATACCAGGTTCCCTCTGTAACCACGCCAATATGCGCATACACATCGCCGGTGTATCCATAAAGTGCAGACGTTGATGCGGCTTTAAAAGTTATGGTTAATTCTTTATCTGCATCGGGTGCTGCGGGAGTAAAGTTTACACCATCAACAAGAGCAACAACTACAGGAGGTTCAACTGTTTCTTCTTTACAAGATACGAAAGCAAAGAGAAGAATAGTAACAAGAAAATACGGCACTATTTTTTTCATTAATATATGATTGTAAAAGATTAATAGAATGATTTACAAAGATATGCTAAAGAAGATTTCATAGAACCCGATTAAATCTGAATAACTTGTTTTTTGAGGTGCAAACGATTGCGAATGTGGGAGAGATACATTCCGCCGCCTTGCCGGCATTCGTAACATTATCATTTACGCGGCGGCGGTGCAGGATTGACCGAATTGAAAATCGGCGTAGCCAAAGCCATATATATCATTAACCCAAAGGCAACGCCTTGGGATAATAAAATGCCGAATGGCATCTTTTCTATTGATATGCGACACCTACGGCGTCAGATGGATTATCTGTTCCCTTTTGCCCGATTGTGGCTTTTGCAAAGTAGTTGGCAATTCGATAAATCTGTTGCACCACCTTTGCTCCAGGCAGCTACATGGTCGGCATCCATGTCTGCCAATTTCCAAATCTTTGTTTTGTTGGCATCGTGACCAATGGCGCAAAGCGGACAATTTGATATGTTATTTAGTTCTGCATCAGTTGTTTGTTTGGTATAAACCGTTTTTTTGGTTGCTTCGTCAAAAACGCGAACATCGAGCAGTTTGGTATCCACCGAGCCACCAAGAATAAACTCAAATATGCCTTTTCGGTTTTTTATATACGAGTCGCCATATAGCTTTTTTACCTGTTCGGAAACTACATCCGGATTGTAGGGTTTGTGGTGATATTGCTCGTACAGTCGCCCCCATTCCAATCCGCGCATTTCGCTTTCCACATCAGTAAATACGCCCGAAACCCAATCTATAACGCTATTGAAATAAGTTTTGATTTCATTTATAGTGGTGTCGTAACGATGGCGACTCATATAATCATCAATTTTACCATCTTTACATACCCATTCGAGTGCCCGTTCCAAAAAATCCTGTCGATTGGCACTTCCCGAAATGTAGGCACTCCATTTTTGGATATTGGCATTCTGACTATTGCTGAATTCCTCTTTACACAAGGTTACAAACGGGCCCGAATAAACAGCATTAAAAATTTCCTGACTATTGAGCGGAACTCCCACGATATTAATGGTTCGAAACCAGTTTTTAATTTCAGGCTCTGTACCCTCGCATTCGTAAATAAGTAGTTTTGCTTTCTCGATGATTTCTTTTTTCTCCAACGCCAAACCACTGAAATACTGCTCCATACCATTTTCGTCTTTAACGGCAAACTTATTAGTTACATACCTGCCAATACTGGTAATGCGTTGTTGTCCATCGAGGACTTCAAACTGATTGTCGTTCAGTTTATTAAAATATATCAACCCCAGCGGATAACCTTTCAGGATAGATTCAATAACGGCTACATCTTTTTTGCCATCGGCATAAATATAATTGCGCTGATATTCGGGCTGAATGGTTAATTTGCCGGAAAGTCCGAATAAACCTTTGCCTTCTAATTCGTTATAAACAAATCCATTACAAATTTCCTTTACTGTAATGTCGGTTCGAAGTGTTGTTTTCATTTGTTATCTTTTGTGTGCAATTAAAATTCTACTATAAATTCGTTCGCTATTGACATACCCTCTGTCAAATTTGCCAAGCCATTTTGAATTTACCAAATTCGGAAGTTTGCCTTCTTTGACATCATAATCACAACCAACTATTTCAAATTGCTCTGGTGAATATTTATCCAAAAAACTAATTGGGACACCCATTATACCTTCAAAATCGCTTGGAATAGCATCCGTAAATGGTACTTCTATTGCATTGTAATTGTCGTACATATCATACGATTTTTTTCCTTTTATTTCTTTATGTTTGCTATACTTCAAATTATCTTCCATTGTCATTAATGCTAATGGTTGATGCCGTCTTCCATGGTCAAGGTTAGTGAACCAACAAACGTTTCTAAACTTAACTAATCCTGTTTCCGGGTTATATACACCTTCAGCATACTCCTTATCTTTATTAAAAGGAATGGAAAAGTATGCATTTCCAGCATGAAAACCATTTCCAAGCCACATTTTATTATTTTTAATCAAAGGAAAAACTTCTTTATAAGTAATAGCATTCATATTTCCGATAATTACAAACTGCTTTTCTGCCTCTACAACCCATGCCAAAAACTCCCGAAAAAGCGAAAATGGTGGATTGGTAATGATTATATCTGCCTCATCTCTTAATTGCTTAATTTCTGGACTCTTAAAATCACCATCTCCTTTCAGGTATGTCCATTCCAAATCGTTTACATCAATGCGTCCATCGCCTGATTTGTCGTGTTTCAGCGTGAAAATTTTTCCGTTTTGTGTGGTTTTAGTTATATCAAATTGTGGGTCGTTTGTTTCGAATAAGGTAGGATGATAGTCGCTTTTATAAATTTTGCTATCGGGGGCATAACTTGTGCTTATCAGCTTTTTAAGCCCAAACCGTTCGAAGTTTTGAGCAAAAAACTTGGTGAAATTACTCCATTCGGGGTCGTCGCAGGGTAGTAGTATTGTTTTGCCCCTAAATACATCGGGGTTGTATTCCAGATAGGCAGCAATTTCTTTTTCTATATCGTGGTATTGGGTATAAAACTCGTCGTTCTTTGCATTTTTCGCTTTTGTCAGGTTACTGTTTGCCATGTTGTAGTTCATTTTTTATTCTGAACTACCGGCCTGATAATAAATTTAGTACACAAAAAAAGCGTGAACTAAATCCTTATCCTTCACCGAGGCCCTAGGAAAGCCTACTCACAATGATAAGTCAAAAGCCCACGCCGTTTGGCATGAGCATTTGCAAATCATTCTATTGTGAGTCGACTTCTTGAAATTTCCTAGGTTCCGGTGAAGCGAACAATAGCAGAATGCTATTTAAATACTATATGTTGAAAAAATCGGTTTTTATTCGATAATTATTTTGTTTTGTTGTTTATATATTCCGGTGTTGGTTCACTGGCTATTTGATTATTAGTAATTAAAGATAATTCAATACCATGTCTTTTAATTTGTTCAATTAATGGTGAATTATCATCGCTAATATATTTGTTTTTTCCAATTAAAAATGGTTCAATTTTAGTACTTACCAATCGGGTCAATTTCCAAATTTTACCTACTGCCTCATCGTCGGTTTCATCATATTTTTCAGAAACAATCATTACATCTATATCGCTGGCGTCATTTGCTGTATTAGTACTGTAGCTTCCAAACAAAAATGCTTTGTAAACAGATATGCCATTGCTGTTTAATAGCAAAATATATCGTTTTAATAATTCAATTACTTCTTTTGTAGCCATAAGAGTAGATTTTCAGTTTTTATTAAATACTCATTTACCTTTTCAATGCTTGGTACATTTGGCTGATAATCAGGATATCGTCCCTGTAATTGATATTTCATTAGTATACCAAGAAAAATATCATCTTCTTCACTAAAAATTAAATTTGCTAAATCTGACAAATACAAAAGATTGTGTGTTCGTGGTGTAATTTCTTTAGTTTGCTTTACAACGATTGCTTTTATGGCTTTTTCGATAACTAAATGACAAAAGAATAATCCGTGCAAAAAACGATCGTTTGAAATCAGTAATTTAGCCGATTCAAGATCATCATTGGCGCTTGTGAACCAATACTCTACTTGTTTGTCGATATTAATCATCGATTTATTTATATTTTATTTTTCACTGTCAAAAGTAACGCAATTTTTCTATCAGTGCAATAGGTTTTAAAAAATAAATACAGGAAATTGAAGTGCCTGAAATACTGCCGGACTGAATAAATATGCTTTGATATTAACTATATTTATGAATTATTGAGAGTTCAATTGAAAAGCTGGTAAAACAAATCAATTTATCGAAACAGACAACTATCTATTCCACAGAAGATTTGTGCAGGATGTATAATATAAGCGAAAGCACAATTTATAATTATCGCAAATCGGGTAAGTTACATTACTGTAGCGATGGTCAGAAAGTATGGTTTACGCAAGAGCATATCGATGCATTTAACTGGCTTAATGACAGTAGATACAAACGCCCCTGCGCAAATTGGCATAACTCCAATAATTTTTAGGTGTTTGATAAATTAAACGAAGGGTTTTTTGTAAATTTGTAGCGAAATAAAAACAATGCGTGGATTTCCAGCTTTATCTTCGTGTAGCCTTCTCAGGGGCTCGAATGCGGATAAAACGGAAGTTCACGCTTTTTTTTCTACAAAAATAATAAAGCGCAACCAATTTGGCTACGCTTTATTATAATTATCGGATTCAATTTTTATTGAATAGAACCTGCACCTGTCGAGAAGTTAAGAACAGCTTTTTTGCCAGCAGTAACAGGAACAGCAGCCTGGTCACCACCTTTACCACGATATTCAATTTTACCGTTAATCACGTTAAATTCCATTTGCCACCAGTCTACAGCTGGAGTTTCTGCTTTTGCAAGCGGGCAAGTTGTATACATACGGATATTTCCGGCTGCAGTAGTTGCGGGTGAAGTAATAGTTTTGGCTGTATTGTCTACAGTAAATATATTAGCAGCAGTTTCAGCAGTCCAACCACCAAAAGCGTCACCAATACCATAAACAGTAGGTTCTGTACATGAAATTTTTTCGGCTTTTAAATCAACATAAACCATGTAATATCCTTTAGCCGGAACCACAATGTTACTTCCGCCTTTAGACCATACACCTGCTGTTGCAGTGCCGGTTACTCCAAAATCTCCAACCCATTCTTTTCCCGGAGCAAATTTGAAGCCTGGGTCAGTAACAGTTGGGTCAATATAAGCTATTGCCCAGAATGAATTTGGATGCGTGTGAACCGGATTCATTTTTATGATGTAAGAGCCTGTCCAGTCCCAACCACCTATACTTGAACCAATCATATAAAGATTTTCAGGATATTCAGCTACAACTACTGTACCTGTTTTAACCATTGAAAATTCCATTCCTTTATCTTTCGACCATTTTGCTTTTACTGTGTATTTACCATTATCAGCTTTCAGGAATGCAATGTTCGCACCACCGGGAACTAATGCAGCCAGCGTTCCACCAAAGTTAGTATTTACTTTAATAACAGGTTCTGCAACAATAGTTTGTTTCCATGCACCTGAATGACGGAATTTAAAATCACCTGCAAGCAAAGTTAAGTCAGTTACTTCCCAAACCATCGAATCTTTGCTGAATGAGCCTTTCAAAGTCATATCGTTGTCAGACCAACCAAGTGGAGTTGCTCCACCAATAATTGCCCATTTCGATACAGGCATGATTACAACAGTAGTTGTTTGTTTGTCAATGACAATATGATATAATCCACTGGTAGGAACCTTGAATGAACCTCCTGTTGCATATTTGCCTTTTTGAATTGATGCGCCCATTTCATCATTTGCAGCTACCTGATCAACGGCAGCAAAACCTGCACCAGGGCCATAAGCAGTTTTAGTAGCTCCGGCAACTTCTGTAATTGTGAAATTTTTGTTGGCTTCCAAAGCAATGTACATTTCATTTAAACCAACGCGTGCACTGTTGTTGTCGTTTTCAACAGTTGTCGATTTCATTTGTCCTGCTTTGGTTACAGTTGCAAAAGCACTTGCTTCACCAGAGATATAGAAACCATCTAATACGATTTCTTCTTCTTCAACCGGATCATCTGATTTACATGATGTAAAACTAAATGAACTCATTGCTACCATAGTAGCAAAAAACATAAATTTTAAAAAATTCTTCTTCATGATGTTTGTTTGTTTTTAGTTATTAGAATTAATTGAGAATTATTTTTGTTATAAAGCTAAATTTGAGTTTGCATCGATAGCCCACTTAGGAATCGGGAAAATGTTTGTCTTAGTTGTTGCTGGTTTTTCCCACCATGCTTTCAGAAAATTACCATAACGTATCTGATCCTGACGACGATGACCTTCAACAAAGAGCTCCAAAGCACGTTCCATTTCAATTTTCGAAAGATCCCAGTTAGTATGAGCAGTTAATCCTGCACGTGTGCGTATTTTATTAATTGCCAAAAGAGTTTCTGCATCAATTCCTTTTCCTTGTCTTAACTGTGCTTCCGCTTTCATTAAGTAAATATCAGTTATACGGAATAATACAAAATCATTGCTTAAATTCTCTTTTGCGCCCATTTTAATTTCGTATTTACCAACTCGGGCACCTGACATACGAACCTGAATCGGGGTAAATGTTGCATCGAGATTCAAAGCGGGGATAAACGGATTTATATCCAACGGAGTTTTGGTAGTTCCATCTTCAATCTGTTTTCCTTCAGGTGTAAATTGCTTACCATAAATAAAATAGCTGTTTTTTCTTAAATCACCATCTTCATATCTGTCAAAATGAAGTTTAGTAGCAGCAAAACCATTCCATGGACCAACAGGCATATCAAACTTCAAATTCATTTGATAATGCAGGGTACGCATGTGTAATCTGAAACCCTGCATATCATCTTCATCGAATGGAATTGAGAAAATAATTTCCTGATTTTTCTGATTGTTAGTGATAAATGGGTCTGTTGCTTTTTCTGACATTGAGTAAAATCCGGTTTTGATAATACTATCGCAGTATTGTTCCGCTTTTGCCCATTGTGGTGTTCCTGAATATACTTCAGCATTCAAATATAGTTTTGCTAAAACAGCAAAAGCCATATTTCGGGTAGCCATGTATTTACTGTCTTTCAGTTCCAGATTTTTCAATGAAGCTTCAAGCGAAGTTGTCAGACTGTCCAAAATTTGAGCTCTTGTTATTTTCAAAGGCTTGTCCGGGGCATTTTTAGCAGTAGTTAGATAGGGTACACTGCCAAAATTATCCATCATTATGTAATAAAAGAATGAACGTAAGGCAACCAATTCAGCAATTTTTGATTTAATAGCTGCTGACTGATTCATTTGTTCCAGCATTTCTTTGGTCATATTGCAGGTGGTAACACCGCTCCACATGGCCGACCACATATTGTTCACACCTTCGAAATCGTTAGCGCCTGACTCCCAACCATGTTGATGCAGAATTCTCCATTTACCACCATCGTCCCAGTCGCTACCGCGGGTAGGGCAACACAATTCATCCGATGAAATTTCCTGAGCTAAATACCAGGCACCTCCATCATCAATTAAATTACCAAGTTTTTTGTAAGCGTCAGTAGTTAGATTTGCTACTTGTGTAGGATTTTCGGGATATACTGATGCATCTAAACCATCATACACATTCTCTGATAAATCTGTACAGCTTACAGCAAATAATGTTATTATGCTTAAATATAAAATCTTTTTCATGTGTTTATCATTAAAGTGTTAAATTAATACCAAGTGAAATTGAGCGTGTTTTAGGATAAACATTATATTGGTCGATACCAAATGCCATTCCATCTACATAAGTTTCAGGGTCAACTCCCGTATAGCCAGTCAATATGAATAAATTGTTGGCAGTCAATGATAAACGTGCAGCTTTTACCCATTTATTATATTTCTTTGTGTCCAGATTATAACCTAATGTAATATAATCCAAACGTACAAATGAACCATCTTCAACATAATAACTCGAAATTTTCGGACCATCTTTTCTTCCCTTATTTGCCCACATTAACGCGTCTGGTAATGCATTTAAAGATGGTAAATTAGTTGGATTGTCGAAGAACATACGTGTAGCGTTGTAAACGTCATTGCCAATCATGGAACGGAAACTGAAATCTAATGTCCAGTTTTTGTACACTGTCAAAGAGTTCGACCAGCCAATTTCTAAATCCGGTGACGCTTTACCTACAATTTCGCGTTTTGCCAATGCTAATTCGTCGGTGTAACCGCCTGTAGTTGATTTGTAAATAAATCTACCTTCGTTCATGGTAACGTAAACCGGCAAATAAAAGGCTCCTAAAGGTTGACCTACAATAACACCGGTTACCCAGTTTTGATCGCCAATCAATCCGCGTCCACTAAGCCATCCTTCCTTACGAACACCATCCTGTGGTGCGTACTCTCCTAAATCCAACATTTGCTGTTTGTTGTGCGATGCAGTTAATGAAGTTTTCCATTTCAGGTTTTTAGTGTCGATAGCTGCAAATTGAAGGTTTAATTCAATCCCTTTGTTTTCCATACTGCCTGAATTGGCAAAAGTACGTGAAGCTAAATTTGGTGGAACAGGTACTGAATAGGAACCTAATAAATCGTTGGTTCTTTTGTAATATACTTCTAATGAACCATTGATTCTTGAGTTCAAAACTGCAAAGTCAATACCAATATTTGTTTCGGATGTTTCTTCCCATTTCAGGTTTGGATTTGGATTCCATGCCGGACTAAATGTAATAACAGACTCACCTGTTTCCACACTAACTCCTGTTCCTGATGAATAATACATAATACGACTTCTGTAATCGCCAATTTCCTGATTACCTGAAACTCCATAACTACCTCTGACTTTTAATTGATCAACCCAATCCAAAGATTCCATAAAGTTTTCACGGTCAATATTCCAGCCCATAGCTACTGTTGGGAAAAGTCCCCATTTATTATTGTCGCCAAATCTTGATGAGCCGTCGCGACGTAATGAAGCTGAAGCATAGTATTTGGAAGCGAAGTTATATTGTGCTCTTCCGAAAAATCCAATTAATCTGGAGTCGCCTTTGTAAGACGATATGTCGCCAGCTTTTACATCGAGTAAGCCTTGTAACCGATTCGCTTGAGAATAATCAGTATAAGCGTCTCTGCCTTCTGCTTTAAATCCATCATATCCATTTTCCTGGTACGAATATCCTGCAAGAAAATTAAGATTATTTTCGCCAAATTCTTTTGTATAGGTTAGAGTTCCCTCAAATAGTTTATTGTAATTATTTTCATATTTACGACTGCCCAGACCTTTAGTGCTTGTAATCCATGATTCACGAGGTTGAAAATAGAAATTTTCATTATCGCTACGAGTGTATCCTGTGTTTGCAGAAAGCACTAATCCTTTTGTAATTTCAAGATCTGCCCTCATGTTTGCATAAAAGCGTTTAGCATCTCTTGTGTTTTGAATGTCCTGAATTACAGCCAACGGATTCGAATAATTAAATTCTCTTTCTGATTGATAAAATGATCCATCAGTGTTATATACAGGGTCTGTCGGATTTCGGGAGTAAGCATGATAAATTATATCCGCTTTACCAAATCCATCATAACTTTCGTAATCATTTTGTTCAAATGTCCCGGCAACACTTCCACTTAAAGTTAATTTATCGTTTAATCCTTTGTGCGAAATATTGATACGACCAATTGTACGTTCTTTAGATGTTCCTTTCATTACACCCATCCACTCCGAACGGCTCAGAGATGCATGGTAATTGCTTTTGGCATTACCTCCGGAAGCACTTAGATTATAATTTTGCGAATAACCTGTTCTGAAAATTTCATTTTGCCAGTCTGTTGAGCTGCCACCATCAATAAATCCGGCAGTCAAACCTTTGTCTGCTACGTATTTGCGAATCTGGTCAGCACTCAAAAAGTCTAATTTGTTTGCAACCTGCTCAACCGAAAGGGTAGAACTAAATTGAATTTGACCATTATCTTTTTCACCCTTTTTTGTGGTTATAATAATTACACCGTTCGAACCGCGTGAACCATAAATTGCAGTTGAAGCGGCATCTTTCAGAATATTATAACTTTCAATGTCTTCTGGGGCAACGGTTGTTGGGTCTGCACCGGGTACACCGTCAATAACGTATAATGGTTGAGTTCCAGCTTCAAAGCCACTTGCGCCACGAATTTTTACAGAGAAGCCTCCGTTGGGGTCACCACCTTTTTTGGTAATTAAAACTCCGGCAGCTTTTCCCTGTAGCCCCTGGATAGCATCGGTTAAAACACCTTTGCCTAAATCTTCCGCTTTTACATTTGAAACAGCGCCTGTTTTGTCTGTCTTTTTCTGTACTCCATACCCAATCGCCACTACTTCGCCCAATGCAATCGCATCTTCTTTGAGTTGTATAACAAGGTTGGATTTGTTTCCTACAGCCACTTCTGCTGTCTGATAACCTACGTATTTTACAACTAATGTTGCATTGGAGGCTACGCTAAGTGTGAATTCG
>Ga0114938_1001612_pt1 | contig 15084 bp, 27 predicted proteins | sample AshMeaBigSpring_FD_88675 | JGI IMG/M metagenome (GOLD analysis project Ga0114938, IMG submission 88675) | Groundwater microbial communities from Big Spring, Nevada to study Microbial Dark Matter (Phase II) - Ash Meadows Big Spring | ecosystem: Environmental > Aquatic > Deep subsurface >...
CGTCCGAAACCAGGACAAGCTGCTGCACCTGCAAAGAACGGTAAGAAGAAATAAGGAATAGATCCTATTTAAAAATTAAAAGTAATAACTTTCGTTTTAGTTTGTTGGAGATGCTGAAAGGTTGAGTAAATTCTTCGGTGGAAGAGTTGAAGTCAAGAAAAAGTAGACAACCAAAAACAAAAACATTATTTTTCAAACAAATGAGAAAAGCAAAACCAAAAAAACGCGTAATCCTTCCGGATCCCGTGTTCAATGATCAAAAGGTTTCTAAATTCGTAAACCATTTGATGTACGATGGTAAGAAGAATACATCTTATGAAATCTTTTATGCCGCTTTAGAAACAGTTAAAACAAAGCTTCCTAACGAAGAAAAGTCAGCACTTGAAATCTGGAAAAAAGCTTTGGACAATGTAACTCCTCAAGTTGAAGTTAAATCTCGCCGTGTAGGTGGTGCAACATTCCAAGTTCCTACAGAAATCCGTCCTGATCGTAAAGAATCAATTTCTATGAAGAACTTGATCTTGTTCGCTCGTAAGAGAGGTGGAAAATGTATGGCTGATAAATTGGCTGCTGAAATCATGGATGCATTCAATGAACAAGGCGGTGCTTACAAACGTAAAGAAGATATGCACAGAATGGCTGAAGCTAACCGTGCATTTGCTCATTTCAGATTCTAATACTGTTAAGGTACTTATTAAATTTATAACTTAAAGTAAAAGAATTAAAATGGCTAAGCAAGATTTACATTTGACCCGTAATATCGGTATCATGGCTCACATTGATGCCGGAAAAACAACAACTTCTGAACGTATATTGTTCTATACAGGATTAACTCATAAGATTGGTGAGGTACACGATGGTGCTGCCACTATGGACTGGATGGAGCAAGAACAAGAACGTGGTATCACTATTACATCTGCTGCAACTACAACACGTTGGAAGTATGCTGGTGAGACTTATAAAATTAACTTGATTGATACTCCGGGACACGTTGACTTTACTGCTGAAGTAGAACGCTCGTTACGTGTATTGGATGGTGCTGTAGCTACATATTGCGCTGTAGGTGGTGTTGAGCCTCAGTCTGAAACTGTATGGCGTCAGGCTGATAAATACAACGTACCTCGTATCGGTTATGTTAATAAGATGGACCGCTCTGGTGCTGACTTCTTCGAAGTAGTTCGCCAGATGAGAGAAATCTTGGGCGCTAATCCTTGTCCGGTAGTTGTGCCTATCGGTGCTGAAGAAAGCTTCAAAGGGTTGGTTGACCTTATTAAAATGAAGGCTATTTATTGGCATGATGAAACTATGGGAGCTGACTACACTGTAGAAGAAATTCCAGCTGACCTAGTGGATGAATGCAACGAATGGCGTGATAAGATGCTTGAAAAAGTAGCTGAATTCGACGAAGCTTTGATGGAGAAATATTTCGATGATCCTTCTACTATTACTGAAGAAGAGGTTCAGAGAGCTCTACGTAAAGCTACTGTACAAATGGCTATTGTTCCAATGTTATGTGGTTCTTCATTTAAGAATAAAGGCGTTCAAACATTGCTTGACTATGTTTGTGCTTTCTTGCCATCTCCATTGGATACTGAGAATGTGATTGGTACTAATCCTGATACTCTCTTGGAAGAAGATCGTAAACCTAGCGATGATGAAAAAACTTCAGCATTGGCGTTTAAGATCGCAACTGACCCTTATGTAGGTCGTTTGACTTTCTTCCGCGTTTACTCTGGTAAAATTGAGGCAGGTTCGTATATTTACAACTCTCGTTCTGGTAAAAAAGAACGTGTGTCTCGTCTATTCCAGATGCACTCAAATAAGCAAAATCCTGTTGAAGTGATTGGTGCTGGTGATATTGGTGCAGGTGTAGGTTTCAAGGATATTCACACAGGTGATACTTTGTGTGATGAATCGGCTCCGATCGTTCTTGAATCTATGGACTTCCCAGAACCAGTAATCGGTATCGCTGTTGAGCCTAAGACTCAAAAAGATATGGATAAACTTTCTAACGGTTTGGCTAAATTGGCAGAAGAAGATCCAACCTTTACTGTGAAAACTGATGATCAAACAGGTCAAACAGTTATCTCTGGTATGGGTGAGCTTCACTTGGATATCATCATCGACCGTTTGAAACGTGAGTTCAAAGTTGAGTGTAACCAAGGTAAACCACAAGTTAACTATAAAGAAGCAATTACTAAGACAGTTAACTTGCGTGAAGTTTATAAGAAACAGTCTGGAGGTCGTGGTAAGTTTGCTGACATCATCGTGAACATTGGTCCTGTTGATGCAGACTTCGTTCAAGGTGGCTTGCAGTTTATCGATGAAGTTAAAGGTGGTAACATTCCTAAAGAATTTATCCCATCTGTACAAAAAGGATTTAACTCTGCAATGAAAAACGGTGTTTTGGCAGGATATCCTTTGGATTCATTGAAGGTAACTTTGACTGACGGTTCTTTCCACCCGGTTGACTCCGATCAGCTTTCATTTGAGATCTGTGCTATTCAAGCTTATAGAAATGCTTGTGCTAAAGCGGGTCCTGTTTTGATGGAACCTATCATGAAACTTGAAGTTGTTACTCCTGAAGAAAACATGGGTGATGTAATCGGTGACTTGAATAAACGCCGTGGTCAAGTAGAAGGTATGGAATCTAGCCGTTCAGGTGCTCGTATTGTTAAAGCATTAGTTCCATTGGCAGAAATGTTTGGTTACGTAACAACTTTGCGTACTATCACTTCTGGACGTGCAACTTCGTCTATGACATACTCACATCACGCTCAAGTATCTTCTTCTATAGCTAAGGCTGTTCTTGAAGAAGTGAAAGGACGCGCAGATTTACTTTAAAATATCTAGAGCAGCAGGCTAGCGAATGACTCTTAGCCTGCCGCTTTATCTTATTTATAAATACATTAATTAAAAACAATAATGAGTCAGAAAATTAGAATTAAATTGAAATCTTACGACCACAACTTGGTTGACAAATCAGCTGAGAAAATTGTAAGAACTGTTAAGGCTACAGGTGCAATTGTTAGCGGTCCTATACCTCTTCCTACGCACAAACGTATCTTTACTGTAAACCGTTCGACTTTCGTTAACAAAAAGTCTCGTGAACAGTTTGAACTTTCTTCTTATAAGAGATTAATCGACATCTATAGCTCTACTGCTAAAACTGTTGATGCTCTTATGAAATTGGAATTACCAAGTGGTGTAGAAGTAGAAATTAAAGTTTGATAATTAAAAATTAGTGAAATGCCAGGATTATTAGGAAAAAAAATCGGAATGACATCCGTTTTCAGTGCCGATGGTAAAAATGTACCATGCACTGTTATCGAAGCAGGTCCTTGTGTTGTTACTCAAATTAAAACTGTAGAAAAAGATGGCTATGCAGCTGTTCAGTTGGGTTTTCAAGACAAAAAGGAAAAACATACAACTAAACCGTTGATGGGTCACTTTAAAAGAGCAGGAGTAACTCCAAAGAGACACTTGGCTGAGTTCAAAGATTTTGAAACAGAGTTGAATCTGGGTGATGCTGTAACTGTAGAATTGTTCGACGGCGCTGAATATGTGGATGTCGCTGGAACTTCTAAAGGAAAAGGTTTCCAAGGTGTAGTTAAAAGACATGGTTTTGGTGGTGTAGGTCAAGCTACTCACGGTCAGCACAACCGTGCTCGTAAACCGGGTTCTATCGGAGCTTGTTCATACCCTGCGAAAGTATTCAAAGGAATGCGCATGGGCGGACAACTTGGTGGTGACAGAGTAACTGTTCAAAACTTGCAGGTATTAAAAGTAATCGCGGAACATAACCTTCTTTTGATCAAAGGTTCTATTCCAGGTTGCAAAGGTTCAATCGTAATAATTGAGAAATAATGGAAGTTAACGTATATAACATTAAAGGTGAAGACACTGGGAGAAAGGTTACGTTAAACGAATCTATCTTCGGAATTGAGCCCAATGACCACGCTATCTATTTGGACGTTAAGCAATTTATGGCTAACCAACGTCAAGGAACTCATAAGTCAAAAGAAAGAAGCGAAATCAGCGGCTCTACTCGTAAAATTGGTCGTCAAAAAGGCGGCGGCGGTGCTCGTCGTGGTGATATGAATTCACCGGTATTAGTAGGTGGTGGTCGTGTATTCGGTCCTAAACCAAGAGACTACTTCTTCAAGTTGAATAAAAAAGTTAAGACATTAGCTCGTAAATCAGCTTTGGCTTATAAAGCACAGAACAATGCAATCGTTGTTTTAGAAGATTTCTCTTTCGAAGCTCCTAAAACTAAAGATTTCGTTGCTATGACAAAAAATCTTAAAGTTTCTGATAAAAAGCTGCTTATGATTTTACCAGAAGCAAATAAAAACGTATATTTGTCAGCTCGTAACTTAAAGGGAACGAATGTACAGACTATCTCAGGATTAAATACTTACAGAGTATTGGATGCTGGGGTACTTGTTGTTACTGAAAGCTCTTTAAAGGCTATTGACAATATCTTAATTTAAAAGGAGGCTTAAATAATGGGAATTATTATTAAACCGTTGGTGACAGAGAAAATGACAGCAATAACTGATAAGCTAAATCGTTTTGGCTTTATTGTTCGTCCTGAAGCTAACAAACTAGAAATTAAGAGCGAAGTTGAAGCACTTTATAATGTTACAGTTGTTGATGTAAATACTGTAAGGTATGCTGGCAAAAACAAAAGCCGTTATACAAAAGCAGGTATCATCAATGGTCGTACGAATGCATTTAAAAAAGCAATCGTAACATTGAAAGAAGGAGATACTATTGATTTTTATAGCAATATTTAATAGAAATGGCAGTACGTAAATTTAAGCCCACAACACCGGGGCAAAGACATAAAATTATTGGTACTTATGAAGAGATTACTGCACGGGTACCAGAAAAGTCTCTTGTATATGGTAAGAAATCATCTGGCGGTCGTAATAACGTAGGTAAGATGACCATGCGTTACTTAGGTGGCGGTCATAAGAAGGTGATTAGAATTGTTGACTTCAAGAGAAACAAAGACGGTGTACCAGCAGTAGTGAAAACAATTGAGTACGATCCGAATCGTTCGGCTCGTATCGCTTTGTTGTTTTATGCTGATGGAGAAAAAAGATATATTATTGCTCCCAATGGATTGCAAGTAGGTACGACTTTGATGTCAGGTGAAAACGCTGCGCCAGAGATTGGTAACGCTCTTCCTCTTCAAAACATTCCGGTGGGTACTGTAATTCACAATATTGAGCTACGTCCTGGACAAGGTGCTGCTCTTGTAAGATCTGCTGGAAATTTTGCTCAGCTGACTTCTCGCGAGGGAAAATATTGTGTAATCAAATTACCTTCAGGCGAAGTAAGACAAATACTTAGCACTTGTAAAGCTACTATCGGTAGCGTTGGTAACTCAGATCATGGTTTGGAAAGTTCAGGTAAAGCTGGACGTTCTCGTTGGGCTGGTCGTCGTCCTCGTAACCGCGGTGTTGTTATGAACCCGGTTGATCACCCAATGGGTGGTGGTGAAGGTCGTGCTTCCGGAGGTCACCCAAGATCTCGTAAGGGATTGTATGCTAAGGGACTTAAGACAAGAGCTCCTAAGAAACAATCGTCTAAGTACATTATTGAGAGAAGAAAAAAGTAATCTGATTAATTGAGTAAACTATGAGTCGTTCATTAAAAAAAGGTCCATATATTAACGTAAAACTCGAAAAGAAAGTGCTTGCTATGAATGAATCTGGCAAGAAAGTTGTAGTTAAGACTTGGGCTAGAGCTTCAATGATTTCGCCTGATTTCGTAGGCCATACTGTTGCAGTTCACAATGGAAATAAATTCATTCCTGTATACGTTACCGAAAATATGGTAGGACACAAGTTGGGAGAATTTGCCCCAACTCGTACTTTCAGAGGACACGCTGGTAACAAGAAAAAATAACAGGATTTATCTGAAATAATAAAGTATTAAATATAATGGGAGCAAGAAAAAAAATATCGGCTGAAAAAAGAAAAGAGGCCCTTAAGACCATGTATTTTGCTAAATTGCAAAATGTTCCTACTTCACCGCGCAAGATGCGTCTCGTGGCTGACATGATCCGCGGTATGGAAGTGAACAGAGCACTTGGTGTTTTGAAGTTTTCTTCAAAAGAAGCTGCTGCAAGAGTGGAGAAGTTGCTTCGCTCTGCAATTGCTAACTGGGAGCAGAAAAACGAACGTAAAGCTGAAAGCGGAGAATTGTTTGTGACTAAAATTTTTGTTGACGGTGGAGCTACTCTTAAAAGAATGAGACCTGCACCACAGGGAAGAGGATATAGAATTCGCAAACGTTCAAATCACGTAACATTGTTCGTTGATTCTAAGAGTAATAACGAAGATCAAAATTAAGGTAGATGGGACAAAAAGTTAATCCAATAAGCAACCGTTTAGGAATTATCAGAGGATGGGATTCTAACTGGTATGGTGGAAATGATTACGGTGATTCTTTGCTGGAAGATAGCAAAATCCGTAAATATCTTAATGCAAGACTTGCAAAAGCAAGTGTTTCAAGAATCGTAATTGAACGTACGCTTAAGCTCGTTACTATTACTGTATGTACTGCTCGTCCAGGTATTATTATAGGTAAAGGTGGCCAAGAGGTTGATAAATTAAAAGAGGAGCTGAAGAAGGTTACCGACAAAGATATTCAAATCAATATCTTTGAAGTGAAAAGACCTGAACTTGATGCTGTAATCGTTGCTAACAACATTGCTCGCCAAGTTGAAGGAAAAATTGCCTATCGCCGTGCTATTAAAATGGCTATCGCAAATACAATGCGTATGGGTGCTGAAGGTATCAAAATTCAAATTTCAGGACGTCTTAATGGAGCTGAAATGGCTCGTTCTGAAATGTATAAGGAAGGAAGAACTCCGTTACACACATTCAGAGCTGATATAGACTACTGTCATGCAGAAGCATTGACTAAAGTTGGTCTTCTCGGTATCAAAGTTTGGATTTGTAGAGGTGAAGTATTTGGTAAGAAAGAATTAGCTCCAAACTTTGCACAGACAAAAGAAAGTGGTCGTGGAAATCACAATGGTGGAAACAACGGCGGAAAGAACTTCAAAAGAAAGAAAAATAATCGCTAAACGAATTTGAATTTTAGGAAACTATGTTACAACCGAAAAAGACAAAGTTCAGAAGACAGCAAAAAGGTCGTCAGAAGGGCAATGCCCAAAGAGGTAACCAATTGGCTTTTGGTTCTTTTGGTATAAAGGCTTTGGAAACTAAATGGATTACAGGCCGTCAGATTGAGGCTGCTCGTATTGCAGTAACAAGATATATGCAACGTCAAGGACAGATCTGGATCCGTATTTTTCCGGATAAACCTATTACTAGAAAACCTGCTGATGTACGTATGGGTAAAGGTAAAGGTAGTCCGGAAGGATTTGTTGCACCAGTTACGCCAGGTAGAATTATTATTGAAGCTGAAGGTGTGCCTTTTGAAGTGGCAAAAGAAGCCTTGCGTTTAGCTGCTCAAAAACTTCCGATTACAACGAAGTTTGTTGTGAGACGTGATTATGATATTCAAAATCAAAATGCGTAAAGTTTATGAAAATAGCGGAAATTAAAGAAATGCCTACTAAAGATTTGGCAGAAAGAGTAGAGGCAGAGATGGTTAATTACAACCAAATGGTTTTAAATCATTCTATTTCTCCTTTGGACAATCCTGCTCAGATTAAGCAATTACGCAGAACTATTGCGCGTATGAAAACAGAGTTGCGCCAAAGAGAACTTAACAATAAATGATCAGCTTGATGGAAGCAAGAAATTTAAGAAAAGAAAGAACAGGGGTCGTACTTAGCAATAAAATGGATAAAACCATTACAGTTGCTTCTAAGTTTAAAGAAAAGCACCCTATATATGGTAAGTTCGTTAGTAAAACGAAGAAGTACCATGCTCATGATGAAAAGAATGAATGCAATATCGGTGATACTGTACGCATTATGGAAACTCGTCCTTTGAGCAAGACTAAAAGATGGAGATTAGTTGAAATAATCGAAAGAGCTAAGTAATTATGATACAAGCAGAATCCAGACTTACAGTATGTGATAACAGTGGAGCTAAAGAGGCTCTCTGTATCCGCGTTTTGGGTGGAACAGGACGTCGTTATGCTTCAGTGGGGGATGTTATTGTTGTTTCTGTAAAGAGCGTCATCCCTTCTAGTGATATTAAAAAAGGTGCAGTGTCAAAAGCTTTGATCGTGCGTACTAAGAAAGAAATCCGTCGTCCTGATGGTTCTTATATACGTTTTGATGATAATGCTTGCGTGTTGTTGAATAATGCAGGTGAAATTAGAGGTAGTCGTATTTTCGGTCCTGTAGCAAGAGAACTTCGTGCTACAAATATGAAAGTTGTGTCACTTGCGCCTGAGGTACTTTAATTTTGTAAAAGAATTTAAGTAATGAGTAAATTACATATTAAAAAAGGCGATACAGTTTACGTAAATGCTGGTGAAGACAAGGGCAAAACTGGTCGTGTATTGAAGGTTCTTGTGAAAGAAGGACGTGCTATTGTTGAAGGTATCAATATGGTATCTAAAAGCACTAAGCCAAATACTAAGAACCCGCAAGGTGGTATAGTTAAGCAAGAAGCTTCTATTCACATTTCGAACTTAAACGTAGTTGACCCAAAAACTGGCAATGCAACTCGTATTGGGAGAAGAATGAGTTCTGAAGGAACTTTAGTGCGTTATTCTAAAAAATCAGGAGAGGAGATTAAGTAATGAGTAATACTGCTAGCCTTAAGAAAGAATATGCAGAGCGTATTGCGCCTGCATTGAAATCACAATTCCAGTATTCTTCTACTATGCAGATACCCGTACTTAAGAAGATTGTTATCAATCAAGGATTAGGTATGGCTGTGGCTGATAAGAAGATTATCGAAGTGGCAATCAATGAAATGACAGCTATCACTGGTCAAAAAGCTGTAGCTACCATTTCTCGTAAAGATATCGCGAACTTTAAGTTGCGTAAAAAAATGCCTATTGGTGTTATGGTAACTTTGCGTCGTGAGAGAATGTACGAATTCTTAGAAAAATTGGTTCGTGTAGCTCTTCCTCGTATCCGTGACTTCAAAGGTATCGAAAGTAAATTTGACGGTAAAGGTAACTATACCCTGGGTATTCAGGAACAAATTATCTACCCTGAAATTAATATCGATAGTATATCTAGAATTCTTGGTATGAACATTACTTTTGTAACTTCAGCTCAAACTGATGAAGAAGGTTATGCTTTATTGAAGGAGTTCGGATTACCTTTTAAAAACGCTAAAAAAGACTAATAGATATGGCAAAGGAATCGATGAAAGCACGTGAAGTTAAACGTGCTAAATTAGTAGCCAAATTCGCTGAAAAGAGAGCTCAATTGAAAAAAGAGGGTGATTATGAAGCTTTGCAGGCATTGCCAAAGAACGCTTCTCCAGTTAGAATGCACAATCGTTGCAAATTAACTGGTCGTCCAAAAGGATATATCCGTCAGTTCGGTATCTCTAGAATTCAGTTCCGTGAGATGGCATCTAACGGCCTGATCCCAGGCGTAAAAAAAGCAAGCTGGTAATTTTTTGTTTTAAATATTGTCAGGGAAGTCCTGATTAATTTAATTATTTATTATATGACTGATCCAATAGCAGATTATTTAACGAGGTTAAGGAATGCAATCGGTGCTAAGCACAGAGTTGTTGAAGTTCCTGCTTCTAACTTGAAAAAAGAAATCACTAAGATTCTTTTTGAGAAAGGCTACATTCTTAATTATAAGTTTGTAGAAGATGGACCTCAAGGAACTATTAAAGTTGCCTTGAAGTATGATTCTGTTAACAAAGTTAACGCAATCAAGAAATTAGTAAGAGTATCTTCTCCAGGTTTACGTCAGTATACTGGTTACAAAGATATGCCGCGTGTTATTAATGGGTTGGGTATTGCTATAATATCTACTTCCAAGGGTGTAATGACTAACAAAGAAGCTGCAGATTTGAAAATCGGTGGTGAAGTCTTGTGTTATGTATATTAATTTTAGGAGGAATAAGTAATGTCTAGAATAGGAAAATTGCCCATTAGTATCCCAGCTGGAGTGACTATCGCTCTGAAGGATGAAGTGGTTACCGTAAAGGGACCCAAAGGCGAACTTAGCCAATATGTGAATCCTGCAATCAATGTTGCTATTGAAGATGGACACGTTGTTTTGACAGAAAATGAGAACAAGATGCTTGATGACCCAAAGCAAAAACATGCTTTCCATGGTTTATACCGCTCTTTGCTTCACAATATGGTTGTAGGTGTATCTGAAGGATACAAAAAAGAACTGGAACTTGTTGGTGTAGGTTATCGTGCTTCTAGCCAGGGGAATATCATTGAACTTGCTCTTGGTTATACACACAATATCTTTATCCAATTGCCTTCTGAGGTAAAGGTTGAGACTAAATCTGAAAGAAATAAGAATCCTCTTATTATCTTGGAATCGTGTGACAAACAGTTGCTTGGTCAAGTTTGCTCTAAAATACGTTCTTTCCGTAAGCCTGAACCATATAAGGGTAAAGGTATTAAGTTTGTTGGTGAAGTAATTCGTAGAAAGTCTGGTAAATCAGCCGGCGCTAAGTAACTTATAAAATTGTATCATTATGACAACAAAAATAGAAAGACGAATTAAAATTAAATATAGAGTACGCAATAAGATTTCAGGTACTACTGAATGTCCGCGTATGAGTGTATTTAGAAGTAACAAGCAAATTTACGTCCAGATTATCGATGATCTTTCTGGTAAAACTCTTGCTGCTGCTTCTTCTATTGGATTGACTGATAAAGTCGCTAAGAAGGAACAAGCTGCTAAAGTTGGTGAACTAATTGCTAAAAAGGCTCAGGAAGCAGGTATTACTACTGTTGTTTTCGACCGTAATGGTTACTTGTATCATGGGAGAGTAAAAGAAGTAGCTGATGCTGCTCGTAACGGTGGACTTAAATTTTAATCATTATGGCAGGAGTTAATAATAGAGTTAAGATTACTAACGATATAGAACTGAAAGATAGATTAGTTGCTATCAATCGTGTTACTAAAGTAACCAAAGGTGGTAGAACTTTTAGTTTCTCTGCTATAGTTGTAGTAGGAAACGAAGAAGGAATCATTGGTTGGGGTCTTGGTAAAGCTGGTGAAGTAACAGCTGCTATCGCTAAAGGCGTAGAGTCTGCAAAGAAAAATCTAGTTAAAGTACCTGTTTTAAAAGGTACTGTTCCTCACGAACAAACAGCTAGATTTGGTGGTGCTGAAGTTTTCATTAAGCCTGCATCTCATGGTACCGGTGTTGTTGCTGGTGGTGCTATGCGTGCTGTATTGGAAAGTGTTGGTGTAACTGACGTTTTGGCTAAATCAAAAGGTTCTTCAAATCCGCACAACTTAGTTAAAGCTACTATCCTAGCTTTAAGTGAAATGCGTGATGCTAGAACTATTGCTCAAAATAGAGGTATTAGTGTTGAAAAAGTATTTAGAGGATAAAGGAGGAGATATGTCAACTATAAAGATTAAGCAAGTTAAAAGTAGAATTGGTGCTCCAGCTGATCAGAAAAGAACTCTTGACGCACTGGGACTTCGTAAACTGAACCGTGTGGTTGAACACGAAAGTACTCCTTCAATTCTTGGAATGGTAGATAAAGTAAAACACTTGGTTACCATTGTTAAGTAATTATTTGTTGAATAATAAAACGAAATTACAATATGAACTTAAGTAATCTAAAACCTGCAGAAGGGTCTACTAAGACAAGAAAAAGAATTGGACGTGGTACTGGTTCGGGCTTAGGAGGGACTTCTACAAGAGGTCATAAAGGAGCTAAATCAAGATCTGGATACTCAAAGAAAATTGGTTTTGAAGGTGGTCAGATGCCTCTTCAACGTCGTGTACCTAAATTTGGTTTTAAGAATATAAACCGTGTTGAATATAAAGCGATCAATTTGGATACTATCCAAAAATTGGCTGAAACTAAAAATCTTGTAAAGATTGGTTTGAGCGACTTTATTGAAGCTGGTTTTATTTCAGCAAATCAGTTGGTAAAAGTATTGGGTAACGGAACTTTGACTAACAAGCTAGAAGTAGAAGCAAATGCATTTTCTAAGAGTGCAACTGCTGCTATTGAAGCTGCTGGTGGAATTGTAGTAAAACTCTAATTCAATGAGAAAAACTATTGAAACATTAAAGAATATATGGAAAATTGAGGATCTGAGACAACGGATCCTCATCACCATATTGTTTGTGGCGATTTATCGTTTTGGATCGTATGTTGTATTGCCTGGTATTAACCCGGCAATGTTGACTAAACTGCACGAACAGACTAGTCAGGGCCTTTTAGCCTTGCTAAATATGTTTTCTGGAGGAGCTTTTTCTAATGCCTCAATTTTTGCATTAGGAATTATGCCTTATATCTCTGCATCAATTGTTATTCAATTGCTGGGAATTGCGGTTCCTTATTTCCAGAAATTACAACGTGAAGGAGAGAGCGGCAGAAGAAAAATGAATCAATATACTCGTTATTTAACTATCGGTATCTTGTTAGTTCAGGCCCCTTCTTATTTGCTCAATCTTAAAATGCAGGCAGGGCCTTCCTTAAATGCTTCATTAGATTGGACTCTATTTATGGTTACCTCTACCATTATTTTGGCAGCTGGTAGCATGTTTATTTTGTGGCTTGGTGAAAGAATTACTGATAAAGGTATTGGTAATGGTATTTCATTTATAATTTTAATTGGTATCATCGCACGTTTCCCTGACTCTCTTATACAAGAAGGTGTATCTAGAGTAGCTAATAAGAGTGGTGGTTTGGTTATGTTCATACTTGAAATCGCTTTCTTGCTAGTAGTTATTGGTGCAGCTATTCTTTTAGTGCAAGGTACAAGGAAAATTCCAGTACAGTATGCGAAAAGAATTGTTGGCAATAAACAATACGGTGGAGCAAGACAGTACATCCCTTTGAAGGTAAATGCTGCTGGAGTAATGCCTATCATTTTTGCTCAGGCAATTATGTTTATTCCAATTGCTTTTATTGGTTATTCTAATGGTAATAATGCAGGCGGCTTTTTGCATGCATTCATGGATCATACAAGTTTCTGGTATAATTTTGTTTTTGCAGTAATGATTATTTTATTTACTTATTTCTATACTGCAATTACGATTAATCCGACTCAGATGGCTGAGGATATGAAAAGAAATAATGGTTTTATTCCAGGTATTAAACCGGGAAAGCAGACTGCTGATTATATCGATGATATTATGTCTCGTATAACTCTTCCAGGCTCTTTCTTCCTTGCTTTAGTGGCTATCATGCCGGCTTTTGCAGGTATATTTGGGGTACAAGCTGGTTTTGCTCAATTCTTTGGCGGTACATCTTTGTTAATTCTAGTAGGAGTTGTTCTTGATACACTTCAACAAGTTGAAAGCCATTTATTGATGAGACATTATGATGGCTTGTTGAAATCTGGTCGTATTAAAGGACGTGCTGGTGTAGCTGCATATTAATTTTTGAATAGAAATGATATTTCTTAAAACAGAAGATGAAATAGAGCTACTCCGTCAGAGTAATTTGCTTGTTGGCAAAACACTTGCTGAGGTTGCAAAATTAATTAAACCAGGTGTCACTACCGGAAAACTGGACAAGGTTGCGGAAGAGTTTATTAGAGATAATGGAGCGATACCTACTTTTAAAGGTTTTCCTAATCAATTTGGTGAACCATTTCCTGCTTCCATTTGTACTTCTGTAAATGATCAGGTAGTACATGGTATACCGGGCAATGTTGTCTTAAAAGATGGTGATATCGTATCGGTGGATTGTGGAACTTATATGAATGGTTTTTGTGGAGATTCTGCTTATACGTTTTGTGTAGGAGAGGTTAGTGAAGAAGTTCGCTATTTGTTGAAAACTACAAAAGAAGCATTATATATCGGTATACAAAATGCATTGGTAGGAAAGAGAATTGGTGACATTGGTTTCGCTATCCAAGAGCACTGTGAATCTAGATCTTTGGGTGTTGTTCGCGAGTTCGTTGGACATGGCATCGGAAAAGAGATGCATGAAGATCCTCAAGTTCCTAATTATGGTAAAAGAGGATATGGCCCTTTGATTAAAAAAGGTTTGTGTATTGCAATTGAACCGATGATTACTTTGGGTGACCGACAAGTGATAATGGAACGTGACGGATGGACTGTTAGGACAAGAGATCGCAAGTGTGCTGCACACTTTGAGCATACAGTTGCGGTAGGAGCTGGTGAAGCTGATATTTTGTCTTCATTTAAATTTATAGAAGAAGTTTTAGGAGATAAAGCAATATAATATGGCAAAGCAATCTGCAATAGAACAAGATGGAGTTATAGTTGAAGCATTGTCTAATGCAATGTTTCGTGTTGAATTAGAAAACGGACATGAGATTACTGCTCATATTTCCGGTAAAATGAGAATGCACTACATTAAAATTTTACCCGGTGATAAAGTAAGAGTTGAAATGTCTCCTTACGACTTATCGAAAGGAAGAATTGTATTTAGATATAAATAAAATAAGATATGAAAGTAAGAGCATCATTAAAGAAACGTACGCCAGAATGTAAGATCGTTAGACGTAATGGCCGTTTGTATGTTATTAACAAGAAAAATCCTAAGTATAAACAACGTCAAGGATAATTTATTATTTTTGCAAAAAAAATAATTTAGTATATGGCTATAAGAATAGTTGGTGTAGACCTACCTCAAAACAAAAGAGGTGAAATTGCGTTGACCTACGTATATGGTATAGGTCGCAGTAGCTCAGCTAAGATTTTGGAAAAAGCTGGCGTAGATAAAGATATCAAGGTGAAAGACTGGACTGATGATCAAGCTGCTAAGATTCGCGAGATCATTGGTGCTGAGTACAAAGTTGAGGGAGATCTTCGTTCAGAAGTTCAATTGAACATTAAGCGATTAATGGATATTGGTTGTTACCGTGGTGTACGTCATCGTATTGGTTTGCCTGTTAGAGGTCAAAGCACTAAGAACAATGCACGTACTCGTAAGGGTAGAAAGAAAACCGTTGCAAATAAGAAAAAAGCTACTAAATAATAA
>Ga0114938_1001614_pt1 | contig 15082 bp, 17 predicted proteins | sample AshMeaBigSpring_FD_88675 | JGI IMG/M metagenome (GOLD analysis project Ga0114938, IMG submission 88675) | Groundwater microbial communities from Big Spring, Nevada to study Microbial Dark Matter (Phase II) - Ash Meadows Big Spring | ecosystem: Environmental > Aquatic > Deep subsurface >...
CCGCCGCTTCGACCACTACCGGCTCCGCTGCCTCCTCCACGCCGGCAGCGTCACCTGGCCCAACCGGCCCACACCACCCCGCATCCGGACCCGCCGATCCCCACTCAGATGAGAAGAGCCCGATCTCGCTCGTACCCCAGCGCCGTTGCCGGGTGCGCCGAGGTCTGGCGCTGGCCGTGGTGTGAGGATGACCCACCACCAGCGGCTCCTCAACCGACGGCGATCACGCCGCGTGCGACATCCTCTGCAATGACCTCGGCTAACCGCTCGGCTCCCTGGCGAATCAGTGGCTCGAACAGCCGTCGCAATTCCTCGGTGGCGCCCTCCGGGGTGGTGAATGCCATGCTGAACGAAGATCCACTCTCGGTCGGGGTCAGTCGGATCGTCCGGTAGTAGTCGAAGCCCAACCCTCGTTGATGCGTCGTGTAGTAGTCGAACGGCTTCCAATCGACGATCCGGTTGATGAAGTCGCCGGCGGAATGGGCACAATGAAATGTCGAGTTCATCTGCGTCCGACCACCGAGCTCATCGGTCCTCGTGACGGAGTCGAGGCCCGAGACGAGAACCTCGAGCTCGGGCACGGTGAGGTAGCCCCAGATCACCGATGGTGGATAGGGGAGGTCCGCCTCAACCTTGATCCACGCCGTGTCGAGGTCGACCAGGTGGATGCTGCGTGCCTGTTCCCTCTCCCAGGCGGCACGAAGGTCGTATACGAGGAGGTCGAGCTCGCCGAGATGCTCGTATGACTCCGTGTGGGGAATGAGAGGGGCGCACAGGTCGCTGAGCCCCAGCGCCCGTGCCGCGGCATCGGAGAACAGGGCATATGCGGCAACTCCGGTGCGCTCAATCACCGTGTTCTTGAGCATCCTATGCGGAACAATCACGTCTGGACCAAGCAGCTCCTCGCGCCCGCCAAGCTCCTGCACGAGGTACTCGCCATAGTGGATGCACATCTTCAGGTCGAGGTTGCGGATGTTCTTGCACGCATTGCACGGACAGGTCGTGTTGAACTGCATCTGGCGCAACGTCTCCGAGAAGACGATGTAGAGGTTCTCGAGCGTCTCCAGGAAGGTCTGCGGGTTGACAAAGGCATTCTCCGGCGTGTACATGAAGATGGCATCGCCCTGAAACCCCGAGATCTTCAACGGGAACGCAATGTTGGAGAGCTGGGCATCGAAGAGGCTCTGTAGGATGGCCTGAGCGTGGTCAAGCTCCGACTCGGTCAGGTATGCCGTATACCCCGAGATGTCGGTGATGATGAAGTAGCCCCTGTTTGCCACGGCCGCTATGTCCTTGCTGGGCAGTGCCCGTCGTCGCCCGGGGTGATCTGGCGTGCCGCCCCATGCTGTCCCCCCGTCCCGGCGCCGATACTACCCGCACCGGCGGGAGCGGTGACCGGGCACCATGGCGGCGGACCGTCACATCGGCATCGCCTCGTAGACGCTGACCGCTATCTGGATAGGGCAGTTGGCGAGCAGCTTCTCAGCGGCGTCCATGCTGTCGGCGCTGACGATGGTGTAGCCGCTGACCGCCTCGGAATCCGTTCCCAGGGCACTGCTCCCCGCTGTCGTCACCCGCCTCCCCGGTCCGAACGGGTTGCCGGAGTCGACGAGGCTCTCGCCGATCTCGGCGAACCAGCGTCCCCAGGCGTCCATCGTCTCCCGGGTGGGATCGCCGAATCCGTGGTAGAGAAACACGAACTTCTTCATGCGCTTGCCTCCTAGTCGTCACTGCGGTGGTCGTTGCCCATCGCTTGGGCATAGTTCTCCAGCGTCTCCCGCTCGTCGCCCCAGTAGGGATGGAACTGCAGAACCCAGTCCTGCAGCGCACCGAGGGGGCCCCGTCTCAGTGCAAGGATGGTGGTGCGCCCGAACTTGCGGCGGATCACGAGGCCCGCATCCTCGAGCACTCTGATGTGCTTGTGGATGGCGGGGAGCGACATGTCCTGCATGGCGGCCAGCTGGCTGATGGAGCGTGGCTGCCGGCCAAGCGCCAGGACGATCTCCCGCCGGCGGGCGCCGGCGAGGGCATCGAATACAGCGTCGAGACCGTTGTGTCGTTCCATCATGGTTAACTGGTGCGTTAACTATTGTCGCTCGACGCACCGGCGTCAAGCGGTGGTGGGAGACCGGGCCGGACGCACAGGGCCATCTGCCTCTGGCCAGGTGCCGCAGGATCGGACCACGATGACCCGATGTCCCAGGCATTCCTCTTCGTCGTGAACGACCCGCCCTACGGCACAGAGAGGGCCTACAACGCCTTCCGGCTCGCCGGCTCGATCGCCAAGCGGGGCGGCGCCAGCGTGCGGGTGTTCCTGATGGGCGACTCGGTCGGTTGCGCCATGGCCGGACAGAAGCTCCCAGACGGGTACTACAAGCTGGACCGCATGCTCACCTCCGTCATCCGCCACGGTGGAGAGGTGGCGTGCTGCGGCACCTGCATGGACGCCCGTGGCATCACGGACGAGATGCTCACAGACGGCACCCGCCGATCGACCCTGGAGACGCTCGCCGACTGGGTGATCGCCGCCGACAAGGTCATCACCTTCTGAGGTCGCCCGGCCGGCCAGTCCGTGCGGCTGCGCAATGCGGGCGGCGGCGCGGTGCGGTACGCCGGCGGTGCGCTGCGCTCAGCGGGCCAGACGCATCCGGTAGGCGTCGATGAGGTGAGGGCCGAGGCCCGCCGACTCGATGCGACCGAAGTGGGTGAGCCGGAAGCGCACGTCGTCCCTGGCGACGTGCCACGGCGAGGCGTCTTCGTGGATCCGACCGTCGCCGTCGATGTACACCATCCGCCCGACGTGGCGGTAACCCTGAACGAGCAGCGGCACCCTGGTGACGAGGTCGATGTGGTTGACAACCCTGAAGGTGACCTCAAGAAGTTCGGCGTCGTATGCGCTGCGGAAGTCGCTCTTGCCGGTACGTGGCTGACCAAAGGTCATCACGCCTGCCGGCTTCCGCCCCGCCTCGACCATCCTGGCGGCGGCGAGAACGGCGAGCGCCGCCCCGAGGCTGTGGCCCGTGACCCACACCTGGCGGGTGGCGGCGCCGGCGATGTCCGCCGTCACGTCCGGCCACACCAGGTCGAGCGCATCGTGGAACCCGGAGTGGACCGATCCACCAAGCTCGCCGGGTCTCGGTCCGAATCGTGAGTCGGTGATCCAGTCGCGCGGGTCTTCCTCGGTGCCGCGGAACGCCACGAAGCGGCGGGTGTCGTCGCCGCACGCCAGCGCCTGGGTGCCGCCACCGCTGAAGAAAGCGGCGTCGCCGAGCGCCAAGGCATCGATGCCGGCCGTGGCCGCGGACTCGGTGCGATACGCCAACCGGGAGAGCTCGAGCATGGTCGTGGCGATCCCGATGTCGAAGTCCATTTGTCCTCCTCGCTGGCGGGCGGAGACCGGTCGATGCTCGGAGCATCGCACACCTGGCGGCAGCGTGCCGTGCGGCCCGGCACGTCACCGGGTCGCCGGGCCGATCGCTCTACGCTGCCGCCATGCCCAGCCATCCGTGGTGGCGTACCGCCGCCGTCTATCAGGTCTACATCCGCTCCTTCGCCGACGGGAACGGCGACGGCACGGGCGACATCGCCGGGATGCGCTCTCGTCTGCCGTATCTGGCCTCGCTCGGGGTGGATGCGGTGTGGGTCAACCCGTGGTACGTCTCGCCGCTGCGTGATGGCGGCTACGACGTCGCCGACTACTGCGACATCGAACCGAGCTTCGGCACGCTCGACGAGGCGACGAGCTTCATGGCCGAGGCGGCCGGTCACGGGATGAGGGTGCTCCTCGACCTCGTGCCCAACCACACCTCCGACCAGCACCCGTGGTTCGGCGCTGCGCTGGCCTCGCCGTCTTCACCTGAGGCGAGGGGGCGATACCATTTCGTGCCGGGTCGGGGGGTGGGTGGCGCCAAGCCTCCGAACGACTGGAAGAGCGTCTTTGGCGGACCGGCGTGGAGCAGGGCCGCAGACGGCCAGTGGTATCTCCACCTCTTCGACCCTTCCCAGCCCGACCTCAACTGGGACAACCCGGAGGTGCGCCGGGAGATCGCAAGCATCATGCGCTTTTGGCTGGCTCGAGGTGCCACAGGGTTCCGGGTCGACGTGGCGCACGGCCTTGTCAAGGACCAGACCTACCCGGACATCGGGGACGAGGAGGAGAGTCTGCTCGCCGCCCACGAGACCGGCAACCACCCCTTCTGGGATCGGCCGGGGATCCACGACATCGTGAGGGAGTGGCGGCAGATCCTCGACGAGCACGGAGACGACACCATGATGGTGGCCGAGGCGTGGGTGGCGACGCTTGGCCGCCTCGCCAAGTACCTGAGACCGGACGAGTACCACCAGGCATTCGACTTCGCCTTCCTCGAGACCCCGTGGGACGCCGCCGAGCTGCAGCAGGTGATTTCGAGGTCGCTGTCCGCCACCGCCAGTGTCGGCTCGGTGCCCACCTGGGTGCTCTCCAACCACGACGTGGTGCGTCACGCCACCCGCTACGGGCTCCCCGCAGGGGTCGTCGCCAAGGAGTGGCTGCTCGAAGGCGACCGCTCGCTCTACGACCCGACTCGTGGGCTGCGGCGCGCCCGCGCCGCCACGATGCTCATGTTGGCGCTCCCCGGCTCCGCCTACCTGTACCAGGGTGAGGAGCTGGGGTTGCCCGAGGTGCACGACCTCCCAACGGGCGTGCTCGACGACCCGGTGTGGACCCGCTCGGGTGGCGCCGAGAAGGGGAGGGACGGGTGCAGGGTGCCGCTGCCGTGGACCGTGACGGGGGAGTCCTTCGGCTTCGGGGACAACGGCACATGGCTTCCGCAACCGGCCGGTTGGGGAGCGCACTCTGTCGAGGCGCAGGACGGTCGACCCGGGTCGACCCTCGAGCTGTACCGGGCGGCGCTGCGGTTGCGACGCAGCCGGCTCACCGGCGACGCCGAGCTGGAGTGGGGGGCGAGGGGCGCCGACGTCGTCGCCTTCCGGCGCGGCTCAGGGGTCACCTGCGTCGTCAACTTCGGGCCCCGGCCGCACCGTCTGCCTGCGGCAGAGGTGCTGCTGGCGAGCGGCCCGCTGGACGGTGCAGCCCTCCCACAGGACACGGCGGTGTGGCTGGGGTGACCCGGACCGGGCCGCTTGCGGGCGACCCCTCTTCCGGCGGTCCACCAGTGACCATCAGCCCTTCCGCAATCGGGTGGGGTGGCGTAGAACGAGGCTGCAAGACCCATCGGGACCACAAGGAGGTGTGCGATGGCGATCATGCGATGGGCGCCGTTCGGCGCTCTCGGCTCGTTCGAGCGAGAGATGCAGGACATCCTCGACCGCTTTGCCCCGTGGCGGTGGACGGAAGAGCCGGTGTGGATGCCGGCGACGGACATGTACCGGGAGGATGGCAAGCTGGTCATCCGGACCGAGTTGCCCGGAGTCGACCCCAAGGCGATCGATGTCGAGATCGAGGGTTCGACGCTGCACATCAGGGGTGAGAAGCGCCACGAGCAGGAGGTCACAGGGGCGGACCGCTACCTGTACGAGTGCCGTTACGGAAGCTTCCGCCGTGACGTCCCGCTTCCCGAAGGCGTCGACCCCGAGGTGATCGAGGCCGCATTCGACAAGGGGATCCTCACGGTGCGGATCGCACTTCCGGAGGAGACCGCAAGCCACGGGCACAAGATCAACGTGGAGGTGGCCGAGGGTTCATGAGACCCCCGCGGTGAGCCGGCCGGCGCCGGTGTGTCGGGGCCGGCCGGCCTCGACCGGCGGGCCCGTGCCTGGGGTTGCGGCCGGCTTTCAGCCGGTCCGCACAGCCCTCCCGCCGGCCGGAAGCATCGTCGTCACCAGCCACACGGCAGCTGCGGTGAGGACATGCCACGCAGCATGTGGTTGGAGCAACGACCCTGGCTGGCACCACGGCCCCCCGGTGCGGCCGAGCACGGCGCACGGTGCGGCGGCAGCCAGCAATGCGCCGATCGCCACCAGCCGGCCCGGTGGCGGGTCGCGCTCGACCACGGCCACGGCAACGGCAATGGCGGCGACGGCCCCGACGGCCACCAGGATCAGCCCGCCGCTGTCAGGTGCAACGGCATCCGCCGTGGCGACGGCGCCGACCACGGCCACCACGCCGGGCCCGGCAAGCGTGGGATGTCGCCACGCCGCCAACCAGCCGAGCAGGGCGGCGATGGCGGCGTCGTGGACGAATGCGACGCCCGAAGGGCCGGGTCCGTGGTAGAGGATGCTGGAGACGCCGACCCCAATGACGAGCCACCCGGTGATGACGGTGCGACGGTGCCCCGCCAGACTGCGGCGAGCGACGATGGCAACGCCGGCGACGACGTAGGCAAGGCTGGAGACGGCATTCACCGGTTGGGCGAGCAGCCCGTCGGCGATGGCCTCGCAGTCGCTACCGCCGAGGACACTCGCCGCACCGATGGCGATCACCGCGCCACGCCGCTCAGCGGGACCGCCGCCGCTCGTACGCGTAAGTGGCGTTTGCCCACCATGTGGTCGCTCTTGTCGGATCGATCCAGGACCGCCACGTCGAGGTGGCGCCGGTCGACGGTGTGGTGCATCACTGCCGTCACCGTGCCGACCGGGACGATCACATCATCTTCCGGGAGGCGGCCCTGGCCGCGTCGCGCAGGTGGGCCATCACCTCACGCCCCCGCTCCCGCAGGGAGCCGAACCCTTCGTCGGACTTCTCCCTGGCCTCCTCCAGATGGGGTCGGGCAGCCTCGTAGGCATGCTCGAGGTCGGCGAGAACGTCGCGAGCTTCCATCTCGCCAAGCTTGGCCTGCACCCGCATCCGCTCCAGGTGACCTCGCCACGAGTCGCGCTGCCGATCGACCGCCGCCTTGTAGGTGTCGACATCGTCGGCGAGCTCCGCCTCCAGGTCTGCCCTGGCCGCCTCCACCTCGCTCTCGAGCCGGTCGAAGGCACGGGCCGCATAGCCGACGACCTTGTGCCACTCCTCACCTGCCGCCTCGCCGACGTGGTGCAACGACCGAGCGACGGCGTCGCGATCGCTGCCGAGCTCGGCGGCGATGGCGGCGAAATGCCCCTTGCCGGCACCCTCCCACAGGTCGACCTTCACCTGGAAGGCGTCGATGCGCTCGTTGAGCTTGCCGATGCGTTCGGTGAGGTCGCTGGGCGATGGCACGGACGCTGCGTCACTCATGGTTCCTCCAGGGGGCGGGCGGTCACCATGAACCTATCGCATCGCCCGGCGCCCGGGTAGAGCCGAAGGACGCAGCATCAGAACACGGCGAGCGACGCCACCAGCAGAACCTGCCCGAGGTGGTAGGTGACGATCACGGCAAGCGGGCCGCGTGCCAGTGTGGTCACGAACCGGTTCCACCCCAGCATGGCGTCGCTGCCGTAGAAGAGCACGGCGCCGGCGATGGCCGCAGGCACCGCGGTGGCGAACGCCGCCACCACCATGACGGAGATGGCGGTGACGTACGCGCTGACCGGTGCGGTGAGCGGTGGTGTGCTGCGCCGCACCGAGGTGACGATGCGGCGCCCGAAGGTCGATGCGCCGACTCCGACCACAAGCACACCGGCGCCGAGCCAGGCTGCCGAGGTCTCGCCGGTGGCGACAAGCCCTGCGACGTATGCGATGTGGGCGAGTAGGAACGAGGCAAGCCCGGCGACGAAAAGGTCTCGCTCGACCATGAGGAAGACGTCACCGGCGAGGCTGAGGACAAGGGCAGCCACAAATAACGGTCGGGTAGACGTCGCCGCCGGAGCGTCGATCGCAAATGCAGCCGCGATCAGCCACACCATCACAGCCGGCTTGGCGACGTGCTCCAGCCTGTGGTGGCGGGTGTCGACCGCCCACCAGTCGACGGCAGCGGTCACCGCCGCCAGCGCCAGGAGGAAGACGGCGGTCCCGTTCACCGGCCGCGGTGGGCGGGGTCGCCGAAGCGCATGACGAGAACGGCGAGGGAGCGGGTGACGGCGGCGAGATCGGCCATAGGGACGAACTCGTCTGCGCGGTGGGCGATGCGGGCGTCGCCCGGGCCGTACAGCACGCTTGGGATGGCGCCGCGGTTGACCAGATGGCGCAGGTCCGATCCGTAGGGGACCCCGGTGACGGGTGCAACGGACCCTGTCACCACCTCATGGCAACCGGCGACCAGACCGATGATGCCGGCGTCGAGATCGGTCGTCGCCGGGTGGAACTGACCGCCCCACCACTCCACCACAGGGGGATGGGCGGCAAGCCATGGGTCGCCCGTGGTGGCCACCGCATCCTCGAAGACCCGCTGCGCCGCCACCGGCGTCTCGCCAGGGGCGACGCCGTAGCGGCCCTCGCACACAAGCGTGTCGGGAACCGTCGACGACCATTCGCCGGCGCGAACCGTTCCGATCGAGAGGGAGAGCGGCAGGTCGTGCCCGGCGAACAACGGATCGGAGAAGGCGGCGTTGCGGCGCTGCTCCAGGCTGCGGAGGGCGGCGTGGACGATCTCGAACTTCTCGATGGCGCTCACCCCCTCGGTGCGTACCGCCCCGTGGGCCGGAGCTCCCCGGATCGACAGACGGAACCCGAGCGCTCCCGCCTGTCTTGGGGCAACGGCCCCCGCCGTCGGCTCGACGATGACGGCGGCCTCGGCGGTGTGGCCGCGCCGCAGCGTGGCGAGGGTGCCCGTTCCACCGTCCTCCTCTCCGACCACCGAGGCGACGCTCACCCGCCCCGGCGGGGCGACACCGGCGGTGCGCAGCGCCCGCATGGCGGCCAGGGCGCACACCAGCCCGCCCTTCATGTCTGCCGTGCCCCGGCCGTACACCCTGCCGTTGCGCGCGGTGGCCTGCCACGGCGGTGTCGACCACAGCGTTGGATCGCCGACGGGAACGACGTCGATGTGCCCGTTGAGCATCAACGCCGGCCCGTCGCCGCCCCAGACGCCGACGACACCGATGGCCTCGGTGCGCTCCACCTCCGCCGAGTAGTCGGGATCCGTGGCGAGGTCGGCGAGGTCGATGTCCCAGACGTCGACCTCCATGTCGAGCGCCTCCAGCTCGGCGGCGACACGGTGCTGGGCGGGCGACTCTGCGCCACCGACGCTGGGGATGGCGACGAGGTCGGCGAGGAGCCCGAGCGTCCAGGCGTCGTCGACGGCGTCGATGACGGTGCGCTCGGCGGTGCTCAGCCCCGCAACACCGGTCGGGTGAGACACGTCGCACCCCCTTCGCCCTTGAGGGTGATCTCGGCGCCGGGGTAGGTGCGGACCGTGCACCCTGCGGCCTCCAGCGCCGCCGCCGTCACAGGGTTGCCCTCGACCATGATGCAGCGTCCGGGAGCGGTGGCGAGGACGTTGCTGCCGTGGGTGGCCATCTCGGCGGCGGACACCTCGACAAACCGGTACCCGTGGGCGGTGAGCAGCTCGTAGAAGGGGACAGGGAGGAGGGGGAGGTGGACAACGGCGAGGTCGTGGTCCACGAGGCTGATCAGCGACATGAGGTGGAGACAGGCATCGGCGCCGGCCCCGTAGGGGAGCGGGACGGGGACAAGCGTCACGTCGGGGAGCATGGCGCACAGCTGGTCGACGGCGGCGGTGTTTGTGCGGAACCCGAGACCGACGGCCAGGGTGTCAGGGCCGAGCCACAGCAGGTCGCCGCCCTCGGCGATGGCCGGCTCGGTGAGCCGGCCCGCCACAGGAACCCCGTGACGCTCCAGGGTGGCGGCCAGCGCCGCCTCCTCGCCGCGGCGCAGTGGCTTGCCCATGCGCAGCACGACGGTTCCGTGGTCGGTCACCAGCACCGGGTCGTGGGTGAACATGGCGTCCGCCATCCCGTCGAGGGGGACGTCGTGGACGATGACCTCGGCCCCCTCGTCCTCGAGGAGGCGGACGAGGGCGGCGTGCTCGTTGCGGGCGGTGTCGAGATCGGGCGCTGCTGCGTAGTGCCAGGTGGCCGGGTCGGCTGAGCCGAAGCTGGCATCGGGTGGTCGCACCGCCACCCGCCGCAACGGCTCGATCATGGTCTGGGCGCCGTAGGTGCGCATCTGGGCCTCCCCGGGGAAACCCAGATGCTATCTACGGTTGGCCGGGTCCCGCCGCCTCACTCGGCCGTCGGGACCGTCACGCCGACAACACCAGCCGGTGCCACCCTCAGGCCCGTCGAAGACGGGCGGAGCGGGATGACTCACCAGGAAATGCACCGTCTTGCCCCCAACCCACGCAATCGGATTGAGAGCGGCTGGGTTCCGAAGGTCCCTGAGCTCAGCCGGGGACAACGGCGATTGCCGCCACCTCGATGACGGCGGCGGGCACCACCAGCTCGGTGACCCCGACAAGCGTCATCGCCGGGTAGTGACGCCCCATGTGGCGCCGCCACACTGCGCCGATGTCGCCGAGACCCTCCCGGTACTGGTCCATCGCCGTCGTGTAGAGGGTCATCGCCACCACGTCGTGCGTAGCGGCCCCGGCTGCGGCGAGTGCGGCGACGACGTTGGCCAGGGCGGCGTCCAGCTGGGTCACCAGGTCGGCCCCGCCGAGCAGCCCTGCGGCGTCGACCCCGATCTGACCGGCGACGTGGACGGTGCGGCCGGGTGCCGCCACCACGACGTGGCTGAAGCCGCGCGCCGGCACCAACTCTTCCGGTGAGATCAGCTCGTGGGGGGTCATCGGCCTCTCCATTCGGGTGAGCGCCCCTCGGTGAAGGCGGCGTGGAACTCGGCGTGGTCGGACGTCGTCATCAGCAACGCCTGGGTCATCGCCTCCAGCTCGAGCGACGGCGCCAGCCCCATGTCCAGCTCGCGGGTGAGAAGTAGCTTGGTGGCCCGATAGGCGAACGTCGGCCCGTCGGCGATGCGGCGGGCGAGCTCGGTGGCGACGACGGCGACCTCGGCGGCAGGCACAACCCGGTTGGCCAGACCGATCTCGAGGGCGTGGGTGGCGTCAATGGGCTCGCCGAACATGAGGATCTCGGTGGCTCGGCCAAGACCGACGAGGCGGGGGAGCAGGTAGGCGGAGCCCATGTCACCACCCGACAGACCCACCTTGGTGAACAGGAAGTGGAAGCGGGCGTTGTCGGCGACGATGCGGAGGTCGGCGGCAAGGGCGATCACCGCCCCCGCCCCTGCGGCGGTGCCGTTGACGGCGGCGATGACGGGGATCGGGCACTCCCGCATGTTCTGCACCACCGCCCCGGTCATCCTGGTGAACTCGAGCAGGTTGCGGGCGTCCATACGCAGCAGCTCGCCGATGATGGCCTCGACGTCGCCGCCCGAGCAGAAACCTTTGCCCCGACCCGTGATCACGAGCGCCTCGACGTCCGGGTGGTGGGGGAGCTCCCGCAGCAGGTCGCGAAGATCGGCGTAGACGTCGAAGGTGAGGGCGTTGAGCCGGTCGGGCCGGTCGAATGTCACCGTTGCCACCCGGTCGGTAACGGCAAACTCGAAGTGGTCCCAGCGTTCGGTGAGCGGGTCTGAGCCGCGGAAAGGGCTCATCGCTGGAGGTCGCCACCGTCGATGAGGATCGACTGACCGTTAACGGCGGCGGCGGCGTCCGAGACCAGGTAGGCGACAGCCGCCGCCACCTCCTCCGGCTCGATGAGCCGGCCGAGGCGAGTGGCGCCGGTGAGCGCCGCCCTGGCATCGTCCTCGCTGCGCCCGGTCTTCGCCATGATGTTGGCGATGGTGCGCTCGGTCATCGGGGTCCGCACATAGCCTGGGCACACCGAGTTTGCGGTGATCCCGCTCCCGGCCACCTCGGCGGACAGCGACCGCATCAGCCCGAGCACGGCGTGCTTAGACGCCACGTACGCGGCGATGTACGGCGCACCCTGGTGGGAGGCGACAGAGGCGATGGTCACGATGCGGCCCCAACCCCGCTGCCGCATCCCCAGAAGGACCTGCTGGATGCACAGCAGCGGGCCGGTGGCGTTGACCCGGTGCATCCGCTCCCACGAGTCGAGGTCGATGCGATGGACGGGGGCGGACTCGGCGACACCGGCGTTGTTCACGAGGACATCGACGGGCCCGGCGGCGCCGAAGGCGGCGGCGACGGAGACAGGGTCTGCGACATCGCACACCTGGGTGGTCACGGGGCCAGGAACCGCATCGGCCGTGGCGGCGAGGGCGTCCTGGTCGCGGCCCATCGCCACCACCCGGAAGCCGTCCTCAACCAGCCGGGCGACAACTGCCCGGCCAATCCCTTTTCCACCGCCGGTGACGGCGGCGCAGCGCATCGCATGATGCATCCGGCCACGATAGAGGGGTGCGCCGCCGGCGGCGGTCCAACTAGGCTCGGGCGGGCCGTGCGGAACCGGAGGAGCACCCGATGAGAGTGGCCTGCATCGGGGGCGGCCCCGGCGGGTTGTTCCTCTCCATCTTGTTGCGCACCGCCGATCCCGCCATCGAGGTCGAGGTGTTCGAGCGCAACCCCAGGGACGCCACCTTTGGCTTCGGGGTGGTGTTCTCGGACGAGACCCTCGACACGCTTGCCGCCGCAGACGGTCCCAGCCTCGAGCGTATCCAACGCGAGTTTCGGTCGTGGGGTGAGATCGACACCTACCACCGCGGTCGCTGGGTGCGGTCGTCAGGCCACGGCTTCTCGGCGGTGGCCCGGCTGCGTCTCCTCCAGATCCTCGCCGACCGGGCCGAGGAGGTTGGCGTCAAGGTGCACTACGAGTCGGCGCTCGGGCTCGATGACCTCACCGGTCACGACCTGGTGGTCGCCGCAGACGGGGTGAACAGCGCCACCCGCACCGCCATGGCCGACCAGTTCCGCCCGACGATCGACATGGGAACGGCCCGGTTCGTGTGGCTCGGCACCCGCAAGGTCTTCGACAGCTTCACCTTCCTGTTCGAGGAGACGCCATACGGCGTCGTGCAGGCTCACTGCTACCCGTTCGATGCAGCCACCAGCACGATCATCGTGGAGATGGACGCCGCCACCTGGCGCCGAGCCGGTCTCGACGACGCCGAGACGGCTGTGCGGCAACCCGGCGAGAGCGACCCGGGTGCGTTGGCGTTTGCCGAGGACGTGTTTGGCCGCCATCTCGACGGCCATCGGGTCATCGGCAACAACTCGGTGTGGCGGGAGTTCCCCACCGTGCGCTGCGAGCAGTGGCACGCCGGCAACGTCGTCTTGCTCGGCGACGCCGTCCATACCGCCCACTTCTCCATCGGGTCGGGCACCAAGCTGGCGATGGAGGACGCCATCGCCCTCGCCTCCGCCCTGGAGAGCAGCGACGGGTTGGTGGCGGCGCTGGCGGCCTACCAGCAGGAGCGCAAGCCGGTCGCCGACAGCCTGCAGCGCGCCGCCGACACCAGCCGCGACTGGTTCGAGGCGGTCGACAGGCACATCGGGCTGCCGACGCCGCAGTTCGTGTTCCAGATGCTGACCCGCTCCCAACGCATCACCCACGACAACCTGGCGGTGCGTGACCCGCAGCTCGTCGCCGAGACCATCGCCTGGTTCCGGTCGACGGTTCCGCCGCATCTCCGTCCCGCCGACCCGGCGACGCCGCCCATGTTCTACCCGTTCGAGTTGCGTGGGCTGCGGCTGGCCAACCGGATCGTGGTGTCGCCGATGGCCCAGTACTGCGCCGTCGACGGGGTTGTCACCGACTGGCACCTCGTTCACCTTGGCAGCAGGGCGGTGGGTGGCGCAGGGCTTGTCATGACGGAGATGACATGTGTCTCCCCTGAGGGCCGCATCACCCCGGGATGCGCCGGGTTGTGGAACGACGCGCAGCAGGAGGCGCTTCGCCCCATTGTCGAGTTCGTGCACCGCGACAGCGGGGCCGCCATCGGGCTGCAGCTCGGGCACGCCGGGCGCAAGGGCTCCGTGCAGGTGCCGTGGGAGGGCGGCGGCGACCACACCCCGCTCGTCGGGGGCAACTGGCCGCTGCTGGCCCCTTCTCCTGTGCCGTGGCACGCCGGGCTGCAGACCCCAAGGGCGATGACCCGCACTGACATGGACGGGGTTGTCGCCCAGTTCGTCGCCGCCGCCGGTCGCGGGGCCGCGCTCGGGTTCGACCTGCTCGAGCTGCACTACGCCCACGGCTACCTGCTGTCCTCGTTCCTCTCACCGCTGACCAACCAGCGCCGCGACGACTACGGGGGTTCGCTGGCCAACCGGCTGCGCTTCCCGCTGGAGGTGCTGACGGCGGTCCGCACCGTGTGGCCCGCCGATCGCCCCTTGTCGGTGCGCATCTCGGCTGTCGATTGGATGGAGGGTGGGGTCACCGCCGATGAAGGCGTCGCCATCGCCGCCGCCCTTGCCGCTGCCGGGTGTGACATCGTTGATGTGTCGAGCGGCCAGGTGCATCCCGACCAGGCTCCCGTCTACGGCCGGCTGTACCAGACACCATTCAGCGACCGCATCCGCCACGAGGCGGGGATTCCGACGATCACGGTGGGAGCGGTGGCCAGTGTCGACGACGTCAACACCATCGTGCTTGCCGGCCGCGCCGACCTGTGCGCCCTCGCCAGACCCCACCTGGTGGACCCGTACTGGACCCTCAACGCCGCCATCGACCTGGAGTACGCCGGGCACCCGTGGCCGGACCAATACCTCTCGGGTCGGACGGCCCGGCGGCGCCAGCAGGACCCGCTACGTCGGGTGCCGGGGGAGTGAGGCGGCGATGACCGGCTGGCGTCAACAGTTGCCCCGCCCAGCCGGGCTCAGCACCGCCGAAGCGGAGTTGTTCGACCGGGTGCGGCACATCGCCCGCAATGTGTTGGCGCCCCTGGCCGCCGACGGGGAGCCCGGCCACATCGACAGACCGCTGGTCGCCGCCATGGCCGACACCGGTCTGGTGCCTCAGCTCTTCCCGGACACCCACGGGGGGAGCCAGCCGGGGGAGGTGTCTGCGATGGTGCTGTGCCTGTTGCGGGAGGCAGTGGCCATCGAGTCGCCTGAGGCGGAGACGGCACTGGCGATGCAGGGTCTCGGGGCATACCCCGTGCTGCAGGCCGGTCTTCCCGAGGTGGCGCAGCGGTGGATCCCCGAGGTCGCCGCAGGGCGGGTCATCCCGGCGTTCGCCCTCACCGAGCCGGGGGCCGGGTCCGATGCCGGGGCCCTGTCGGCTACGGCGCAGCGCGACGGGGCCGGGTGGCGGCTCACCGGCACCAAGACGTGGATCTCCAACG
>Ga0114938_1001618_pt1 | contig 15071 bp, 14 predicted proteins | sample AshMeaBigSpring_FD_88675 | JGI IMG/M metagenome (GOLD analysis project Ga0114938, IMG submission 88675) | Groundwater microbial communities from Big Spring, Nevada to study Microbial Dark Matter (Phase II) - Ash Meadows Big Spring | ecosystem: Environmental > Aquatic > Deep subsurface >...
CGCGACACCGGCACGCCGCGCCGCGGCGGACGCGGTGCGGCCTCGGCAGCGCCGCGCTCCGCGCGGCCGTCGCCGGACAGCTTGATGTCGCTCACGGGGAAGGAACCTGATCAGGCCTCATGCCCCGCAAATTACGCGCGGGGGGGCGGGGGAAACAGGAACTGGATCACAGGTCCCCGGCGGTTTCTCGCAGCGATTTAACGCAATCAGGCGATGCGGTAGCTGGGCCGGTATTCGCCGACGAGTTTCATGCGCCGGCCGGCGATGAAGGCGCGCAGCAGCTCGTCGAGCGGCCTGGCGATCGCGGGGTCGGCGTGAATCTCGAACGGACCGCGTTCCTCGATCAGGCGGATGCCCTGCTCCTTCACGTTGCCGGCGACGATGCCAGAGAACGCGCGTCGCAGGTTGGCGGCGCGCTCGTGCACCGGCAGGTCCATCGAGAGCGCCAGGCCCGCCATCGAGGTGTGGCTCACCTCGAACGGCTGCTGGAACGCGGGCGGAATCCGGAGCAGCCAGTTGAAGTTGTAGGCGTCCCCGGCGCGCCGGCGCGAGCGGCGCACGGCGTCGAAGCCGCGCTGCATCTCGCGCGCGACCTCGGCCGGGTCGTCGACGATGACGCGGTAGCGGGCCTGGGCCTCGGGCCCGAGCGTGGTGCCGATGAAGCGGTCGAGCTGGCGGAAGTAGCCGGCGCTCTCGCGCGGCCCGGTGAACACGAGCGGCAGCGGCTGGCCCGCGTTCGCGGGATCGAGCAGGATGCCGAGCAGGTAGAGGATCTCCTCCGCCGTGCCGGCGCCGCCCGGGAACACCACGATGCCATGGCCGAGGCGCACGAAAGCCTCGAGCCGCTTCTCGATGTCCGGCATGATCACGAGCTGGTTGACGATCGGGTTGGGCGGCTCCGCGGCGATGATGCCGGGTTCGGTCACCCCCACGTAGCGCCCGTCCTTGATGCGCTGCTTCGAGTGGCCGATGGCCGCGCCCTTCATCGGGCCCTTCATCGCGCCCGGCCCGCAGCCGGTGCAGACCGAGAGCTCCCGGAGGCCGAGCTGGTAGCCGACCAGCTTGGTGTAGTCGTACTCCTCGCGCGGGATCGAATGGCCGCCCCAGCAGACCACGAGGTCCGGCCGCCCCTTGTACTCGAGCGCGCGGGCATTCCGGAGGATGCAGAAGATCGCGTTGGTGACGCTCGCGGGATCGTCGAGGTCGAAGCGCGCGACGATCTCGTTGTGGGTGTAGACGATATCGCGCAGCACCGCGAACAGGTGTTCCTTGACGCCGCGGATCATCTCGCCATCCACGAAGGCGCTGCCCGGCGCGTGGTGCATCTCGAGCTTGATGCCCCAGGGCTCGCGCATGATCTTGAGCTCGAAGTCCCGGTACGCGTCGAAGATCACGCGCGCGTCGTCGATCATGGTGCCGGAGTTCAGCACCGCGAGCGCGCAGCGGCGGAACAGCGGGTAGAGGCCGCCCTGCCCGCGGTCGAGGAGCTTGTCCACCTCCTGCTGCGACAGGTTGTCGAGCACGCCCTTGGGCGACACCCGTGCGCGCACGACTGCCGCGAGGTCCGGTCCCTGCGCGGAACTCACGGACGGATCTCGATCGGCGTGCCTTGTCCCGTCAGCAGCCAGAATTCGAGCATGTCCTCGTTGGACAGCGCGATGCAGCCGTCGGTCCAGTCGGTGTTGAGGTAGCGGTCACGAGGGTACTTCGGGACGTTCGGCAGGCCGTGCACCATGATGAGTCCGCCGGGCGACCAGCCATTCCTGCGCGCGAGCGCGACGTCGACCGCCTCCGGGTACGAGACCTGCACCGCGAGGAAGAAATCGCTGCGCGCGTTGCGCCGCGTGAGCCTGTAGCTGCCCTCGGGCGTGCGGAAATCGCCCTCGCGCTGCTTGTGGCCCTCCGGCACCAGCCCGAGCGAGATGCGGTAACTGGCGATGACCGCGCCGTCGCGCCAGAGCTCCATGCGCCGCTCCGCCTTCCTCACGACGATGCGCTCCGCCGGGCGCAGCATGCCCCCCGCCACGGGCGCGGCGAAAGAATCGGCGCGCGGGCCGAAGGAGGCTAGCGCCGCGAGGAGCACCGGAATCAAGGACTTGCGGATCATCTGGCGCCGGATTATAGCGCCGCGCCGCCGCCGTGGCCGATCAGTCGCCGATCAGCCGAACCGCTTCACAGTTTCGCGCCGTCGCCTCTGCCACGAGGCGGTAACGGCCACCGGGCTCGAGTTCCACGGCGAGCGTGAAGCGCCGCACGGAATCCGCCTCGCTCACCCGGCAGTCCACGAGGAGTTCGTGCGCGCCGGGCGCGAGCTCCACGCGCGACGCCGCGAGCGGCACCGCGCGCCCGTCGACCTGCCGGAGGCGGAGCGTCACGGGCAGCCCCGCCGAGAGCGCCGGATCCGCGCGCACGATCGCGCGTTCGCCCGGCGGCAATGGCGGTCCCGGGTACAGCCGCTCGGTCGCGCATCCGGCGAGGAACGCGGCGACGATGATGACCGGGAAAAAAGGCGGCCCGAAGGCCGCCTGGGAGGTCACGCGCAGCCCCTGGTGTCAGGGGCCGCCGGGCGGGGACCCGGCTGGCGCGTGATGAAAACCCGACAAGCTCATCCGCACTTCGACTCGCCGCAGGCGAGGCAGGTCATGCAGCCGTCCATCATGACCACCGCCGTCGTGTGGCACTTGAGGCACAGCTGTGCGCCCTCGGGATAGCTCGAGTCCGCGAACGCGTCCTGCTGCTTGTGCCGCTGCTCCCACTCCTTGCGCTTCGACTCGACCAGCAGGCGTTGCGTGTCGTCGAGCCCCGCCTTCTGCATCAGGCCGATCGCCTGCAGGTGGCGCTCCACGACGTAGCCGATCTCCGCGACGATCGAGGGCATGAACTTGCCGCCCGGCTGCCAGTAGCCGCCGCGCGGGTCGAACACGGCCTTCAGCTCCTCGGTGAGGAACGCGACGTCGCCGCCCTTCCTGAACACCGCGGAGATGATGCGCGTGAGGGCGACGATCCACTGGAAATGGTCGAGGTTCTTCGAGTTGATGAAGATCTCGAACGGGCGCCGGTGCTCGTGCTCGGTGCCCTCGTTCAGCATGATGTCGTTGATCGTCAGGTACATCGCGTGGTCGGACACCGGGGTCTTGATCTTGTAGGTCGAGCCGATCAGCACCTCGGGGCGCTCGAGCTTCTCGTGCATCCATACGACCTTGCCGCCGCCGTCCTTGCGCGCCTTGCCGTCGCGCGCAGGCGCGCCGGCGGCCTTGTCCGCGTCCGGCTTCTGCACGCGGTACTTCACGATCTTCTTGCCGATGGTGTGCTTTGCCATGCTGGTTCCCGCCCGCGCTCAATAGCGGCCGTAATAGCCTTCCTTCAGCGCATCGAACAGGTTCGCGGCGGTGTGGACCTCGCCGTCGTACTCGATCTCCTCGTCGCCCTTGACCTCGATCTCGGCGCCGTCCTCCAGCGTGAACACGTAGGTCGTGTTCTTGAGGTCCTCCTCCTTGACCAGCACGCCCTGGTGCGCCTCCGGGTTGAAGCGGAAGGTGGTGCAGCCCTTCAGGCCCTGCTCGTGCGCGTAGAGGTAGATGTCCTTGAACTCCTCGTAGCGGAAGTCGGTGGGCACGTTCGCGGTCTTCGAGATCGACGAGTCCACCCACTTCTGCGCCGCGGCCTGGATCTCGACGTGCTCGCGCGGGCCGATGCTGTCGGCGGTCACGAAATAGTCCGGCAGCTTCTCGGCCGGGTTCGTCGCGGCGGGCATCGCGCGCGGGTTGACGAGCTCGCGGTAGGCCAGGAGTTCGAAGGAATAGACGTCCACGCGCTCCTTCGACTTGCGGCCCTCGCGGATGACGTTGCGGAAGTAGTGGTGCGCGAAAGTCGGCTCGATGCCGTTCGACGCGTTGTTCGCGAGCGAGAGCGAGATCGTGCCGGTCGGCGCGATCGAACTGTGGTGCGTGAAGCGGCTGCCGACGGCCTCCAGCTCCTTGACCAGCTCCGGCGCCACCTCGGCGAGGCGGCGCATGTAGCGGCTGTAGCGCACGTGCAGCACGCGCCCGGGCACGCGGTCGCCGACCTTCCAGCCGTCGCGCGCCATCTCTGGCCGCTTCCTGAGCATGGCGCGCGTGACCGTGAACTCCTCGTTCATGATCGGGGCCGGGCCCTTCTCGCGCGCGAGTTCGAGACCGGCCTCCCAGCCGGCGATCGCCATCTCGCGCGCCACGTTGTCGGTGAAGGCGATGGACTCCGGCGAGCCGTATTTCATGCCGAGCAGGGTCATGGTCGAGCCGAGGCCGAGGAAGCCCATGCCGTGCCGGCGCTTGCGCTCGATTTCGTCGCGCTGGCGGCCGAGCGGCAGGCCGTTGATCTCGACCACGTTGTCGAGCATGCGCGTGAACACGCGCACGACCTCGCGGTACTCATCCCAGTCGAAGCTCGCCTCGTCGGTGAACGGCGCGCGCACGAACTGCGTCAGGTTGACCGAGCCGAGCAGGCAGGAGCCGTAGGGTGGCAGCGGCTGCTCGCCGCAGGGATTGGTGGCGCGGATGTTCTCGCACCACCAGTTGTTGTTCATCTCGTTGACGCGGTCGACCAGCACGAACCCGGGCTCGGCGTAGTCGTAGGTCGACGCCATGATGACGTCCCAGAGCCGGCGCGCCTGCAGCGTCTTGTAGACCTTGCAGGCGACCAGCCCGTCCTCGTTGACGATGTAGCCCTCGACGTCCGGCCATTCGCGCCAGACGAAGGCCGCGGCGTCGTGCAGGTCGTGCCGCTCCGGGTCGTACTCGCGCGCGGGCAGCGGGAAGGCGAGCTTCCATTCCCGGTCGCCGCGTACCGCGGCGATGAACTCGTCGGTGACCAGCAGCGACAGGTTGAACTGGCGCAGCCGGCCGTTCTCGCGCTTGGCGCGAATGAAATCGACCGCATCAGGGTGGCCGACGTCGAAGGTGCCCATCTGCGCGCCGCGCCGGCCGCCCGCGGAGGAGACCGTGAAGCACATGCGGTCATAGATGTCCATGAACGACATTGGACCGGAGGTGTGGGCGCCCGCGCCCGCGACGTAGGCGCCGCGCGGGCGCAGCGTCGAGAATTCGTAGCCGATGCCGCAGCCGGCCTTGAGCGTGAGCCCGGCCTCGTGGACCTTGTTCAGGATGTCGTCCATCGAGTCCCGGATCGTGCCGGACACGGTGCAGTTGATCGTGGAGGTCGCCGGCTTGTGCGCGAGCGCGCCCGCATTCGACAGGATGCGCCCGGCCGGGATCGCGCCCCTGCGCAGCGCCCACAGGAAGCGCTCGTGCCAGTGCTCGCGCGCGGACGGGTCCTCGACGCCCGCGAGCGTGGCGGCCACACGGCGCCAGGTGTCGTCCATCGTCTGGTCGATCGGGGTGCCGTCCTTGGCGGTCAGCCGGTACTTCCGGTCCCAGATGTCGAGCGAAGCCTCCTGAAACGGGATCTCACTGACGCTCTTCCGCTCGATCTTGACCGCCGTGCTCATTTTCTCTGCGTCGCTCCCCTCGTCCGGCCCCGTCGTGCTGCCGCCGGAGAAATCTCGGCCCGGCCGGCGCAACGCTGCGCCGCCATGCTGTCGATTCCGCTTGGCTCCCTGACTCTTCTGCCGGCCGCTGCCGCGCTTCAGCCGGCGACCACAAGATGTTGTGTCAGGGTTGCGAAATTATTTCCGCGAGCCCGCCGGTGTCAAGGATTTCCTTGGTCAAAAATTGGCCACAAAAACACCCTGCCATTTCAACAGCTTATAAATGCCACTTCAGGAAGTTTCCGGCAGGGGGCCGGGCCCGGGGCCGAGCCTGCACGAATTCCGCGCAGCACAAGATCTTGTATGCGGAAAAACGGCGCAAAATACGCCAAGTTCGTGCGCGGATGCGTGCGCACGCGGGAAAATACGGCCTGCGCGCGATCGGAACTTGTGGCATCGGGCCCCGGTCAGACCGCTCGCAGCAGAGGTTGAACCCACCATGAGCAGATTCGCAGTCGCACTGGCGGCAGCGGCGGCACTCGCCCTCCCCTCCGCCGCCGGCGCCCAGAAGGATTCCGCGCAACCGTCCTTCGCGCCGGTCATCAAGCGCGTGTCGCCGGCGGTCGTGAACATCGCCGTGCGCGGCACGGTCGCCGCGCCGCGCAACCCCTTCTTCGACGACCCGGGCTTTCGCCGCTTCTTCGGCCTGCCCCCGGACGCGGCGCCGCGCGAGCGCGAATTCAGGAGCGCGGGCTCCGGCGTGATCGTGGACGCCCAGGGCGGCTACATCGTGACCAACGCCCACGTGGTCAAGAACGCAAGCGAGATCACCATCACGCTCGTCAACGAGACCGAGCTCAAGGCCGAGGTCGTGGGCGCCGACGAGCGCTCGGACGTGGCCGTCGTGCGGGTCAAGGAAGGCAGGCTGCCCGCCGAGATGCGCCTCGCGGACTCCTCGCGCATCGAGGTCGGCGATTTCGTGATCGCGATCGGCAATCCGTTCGGGCTGCAGCACACCGTCACCTCCGGCATCGTGAGCGCGCTCGGGCGCACGGGCATCAGCCGCGACGGGATCGAGGATTTCATCCAGACCGATGCCGCGATCAATCCGGGCAATTCGGGCGGCGCGCTGGTGTCGCTCGACGGCGAGCTGGTCGGGATCAACTCGGTGATCCTGTCCCAGTCGGGCGGCAATGTCGGCATCGGCTTCGCGATCCCCTCCAACCTGGTCCGCTCCGTCATGGAGCAGCTGATCCAGTACGGCGAGGTCAACCGCGGGCAGCTCGGCGTCTCGGTGCTCGGCCTGACGCCCGAGTTCCGCAAGAGCCTGGGTCTCGCGGACGACGTGCAGGGGGCACTGGTGTCGCAGGTGTCCGAGGGCTCGGCCGCCGCGCGCGCCGGCATCGAGGTCGGGGACGTCATCACCGCGGTCGGCAGCCAGCCGATCAAGGGCGCGGCGGAGCTGCGCAACACGATCGGCATGCTGAAGGTCGGCGATTCCACCCCGATTTCGCTGTTGCGCGAGGGCAAGCCCCGGCAGGTCACGGCGGTCCTGCGCGAAGCCGCCCAGCTCCCGGACGCTTCCGCCATCCATCCGGCGCTCGCCGGGGCGGAACTCGTCGAGGATCCGGACAACGCCGGCGGTGTGCGCATCCGGGGCGTCACCCCGGGCACCCCGGCCGCGCAGGCGGGGCTCCTCCCGGATGACCGCATCATCGCGGTCAACCGCAGCCGCATTGCGAGCCTCGCTCAGCTGCGCGAGGCGGCCAAGGGCCAGGGCGCGCTGCTCCTGCAGCTGCGTCGCGGCAACCAGGTGCTGCTGCTGCCGCTGCGTTGACCGGGGCCACCACCACGCGGGCCTTATAATCGCTCCATGACGGCGCGATCGATCTGCGTCCTCGGCGGTTCCGGCTTCGTCGGCACGCACCTGGTGGCGGCGCTGGCCCGCGAGGGCTGGCGCATCACGGTGCCGACCCGCGACCCGGCGCGGGCGGGGCACATCGCCATGATTCCCTCGCTCCGGCTCGTTCCCGCGGACGTGCACGATCCCGTGGCGCTCGCCACCCTGTGCGCCGGCCAGCAGGCGGTCGTGAACCTGGTCGGGATCCTGAACGAGCGCGGGCGCGACGGGCGCGGCTTCCAGCACGCGCATGCGGAACTCGCCCGCAAGCTGGTGGACGCCTGCCGGCGGCAGCGCGCGGACCGGCTCATCCAGGTGAGCGCGCTCAATGCCGACGCCGAGCATGGCCCGAGCCATTACCTGCGCAGCAAGGGCCGCGCCGAGCGCATCGTGCGCGAGGAGTCGGGGCCCGACCTGCGCTTCACGATCTTCCAGCCCTCGGTGATCTTCGGGCCCGGCGACGACTTCGTGAACCGCTTTGCACGCCTGTTGCGCGCCCTGCCGCTGGCATTCCCGCTGGCGCGGCCCGGCGCCCGTTTCGAGCCGGTCTGGGTCGGGGACGTGGTCGCCGCCATCCTGCGCGCGCTCGCGGACGAGGCGACCGCCGGCGAGACCTACGAGCTCGGCGGGCCGGACGTGCTGACGCTCGCCGAGATCGTCGCCATGGTGCGCGACCGGCTGCGCCTCTCGCGCGCGATCATTGGGATCCCGGAGTTCGCGGCGCGCCTGCAGGCGGCGATCTTCGACTTCATCCCGGGCAAGCCGTTCTCGAGCGACAATTACCGCTCGCTCACCGTGGACAGCGTGTGCCGGGTCAACGGGCTCGCGCGCCTCGGCATCCATCCGCAGCCGCTGGCGGCCATGCTGCCGAAGTTCCTCGCCTGAGCACCGCGGCTCAGGCCCGCGGGCACAGCCGCCGGCGCAGGGCGGGATCCTCCGCGAGCCGCCGCATCTCGGCGTAGAAGGCCGGCAGGTCGCCGGAGAGGCGCGTCAGCTCGCCGGTGAGCGCCGGCACGCAGCGGTGGTAGGCGGACACGGCGACCAGGCGCGCGTTGTTGAGCACGCCCGCGGGCGGCGCGCCCTGCGCCGCGAGCGATGCGCGCAGCCGCTCGAATTCGGCGGCCTTTTCCTCGCGCATCCGCCCGGGCGGCGCGCCGTCCGCGTAGAGCGCGGCGAGCCTCGCGCGGGCCTCGACCATCAACCCGGCGACGAGGCGCTCGCGGTCGCGGCGCTCGAGGAACCTTCCGACTTCCGCGTCCCGGCCGGTCGCGGCCAGGAAGCGCCGCACGCCCTCCTGCTCGACCACCGTCGCGAAGGCCTCGCTGAAATCGCTGTCGCTGGCCGCGTACACGGCCTGGTGCGCGAGCTCGTGGAAGATGAGCGCCGCGAGTTCCGCGTCGGTGTAGGCAAGCATCGTGTTCAGCACCGGGTCCCTGAAGTGGCCGAGCGTCGAATAGGCGATGGACGGTCCGACATGGACGTCGAATCCGCGCTTCGCCAGGCGCTCGGCCGCGCGCCCGGCGCGCTTCTCGTCGAAATAGCCGCGGTAGGCGACGCAGCCGGCGACGGGATAGCAGAATTGGCGTGGCCGGACCGAGAACTCGGGCGCCGCGAACAGGTTCCAGGTGGCGTACTTGCGTCCGAGGTCCGCGTAGGTCCGGTAGCTGCCGTTGTCCGGCAGGCCGAGCGCGGTCATCGCGAATTCGCGCGCCTGCTCCGCGAAGGCGAGCCGCCGGCGCAGGGTCTCGTCGGTCGCGGCATCGGCGGTGAGCGCCGCGATCGGCTCGCGCCGGCGGTTCATCTCCATCTGCCCGGCGGCCAGGTGCACGTAATAGCAGCCGGACAGGCTCGCGGCGGCCGCGACGAACGACAGCAGCCGGGCCGGACGGCGGGGTGGATCGCGTAACATGACGGTATGAAAGTTTATCTGGTCGGCGGGGCGGTCCGGGACGGGCTCCTCGGCCGTCCGGTGACCGAGCGCGACTGGGTGGTTGTCGGCGCGACACCCGAGGAAATGCGCGCCGCCGGCTACCGCCAGGTCGGCAAGGACTTCCCCGTGTTCCTGCACCCGGAGACCGGCGAGGAGTACGCGCTCGCCCGCACCGAGCGCAAGACCGGGCGCGGCTACCACGGCTTCGAGATGCGCTTCTCGGCGGATGTCACGCTGGAGGACGACCTGCGCCGGCGCGACCTCACGATCAACGCGATGGCGCGCGACGAGGCGGGAGCGCTCGTCGACCCGTACGGCGGCCAGCGCGACCTCGAGTCGCGCACGCTGCGCCACGTATCGGACGCATTCAACGAGGACCCGGTCCGGATCCTGCGCGTCGCCCGCTTCCTGGCGCGGTTCCAGCCGCTCCGGTTCTCGGTCGCGCCGGAGACGCTCTCGCGCATGCGCACGATGGTCGCCGCGGGCGAGGCGGATGCGCTCGTGCCCGAGCGCGTCTGGCAGGAAACCGACCGTGCGCTCGCGGAGCCTGCGCCCGAGGCGTGGCTGCGGCTCCTGCGCGAGTGCGGCGCGCTCGCTCGCGTGCTGCCGGAACTCGATGCGCTCTACGGCGTGCCGCAGCCTCCGCAGTGGCACCCGGAGATCGACACCGGCCTGCACATGGAACTCGTGCTCGCGATCGCTGCCGAGCTCACACCCTCAGCACGCATCCGCTTCGCCGCGCTCATGCACGACCTCGGCAAGGGCCGCACGCCGCGCTCGGCCTGGCCGAAGCACGTCGGCCACGAGGAGCGGGGCGTGACGCTCGTGCGCAAGCTCGCTGCGCGCCTGCGCGTGCCGAAAGACTACCGGGAGCTCGCCGAGCTCGCCTCGCGCTGGCACGGCCTCGCGCACCGCGCAGAGGAACTGCGCCCGCGCACCGTGCTCGCGCTCCTCGAGGATTGCGACGCGATGCGCCGGCCGCAGCGCTTCCGCGAGCTGCTCGTTGCCTGCGAGGCCGACTACCGCGGCCGCGGCGGCTGGCGCGCGCGCCCCTACCCGCAGGCGGACCTGCTGCGGCGCGCGCAGGAGGCCGCGCTCGCGACGACGCTCAGCGACGGGGACCGTGAAGGCCTTTCGGGCGAGGAGATCGGCGCGCTGCTGCGGCGGCGCCGGCTCGCGGCGCTGCGGGCACCCGACTCTGCTGCGCCTCAGGCGAAGTGATAGACGATGAGCGCCGCGATCGCGAAACGGTAGATCGCGAACGGGCCGAGCCCGATGCGGTTGATGACCGCGAGCAGCCAGCGGATGCAGAGGTAGCCGGTGACGGCTGCGACCGCCGTGCCGAGCACCATCATCGCCCAGTCCGTGCCGCCATCACCGCCCTGCAGCAGCTTCAGGAGCTCGTAGCCGCCGGCCATGGCGATGCCGGGCACCGCGAGCAGGAAGGAGAAGCGCGCCGCGGCGGCGCGGCCGAGCCCGAGCGCGCGCGCCATCGTCATCGTGACGCCCGAGCGCGAGGTGCCGGGCATCAGCGCGAGCGCCTGCGCGCAGCCGATCAAGAGCGCGTGGTGCCAGTCGATTGAGTACTCGTCGCGCTCCTGCCGCCCGAGGCGGTCGGCGAGCCACATGAGGGCGCCGAAGCCGGTCAGCGTGCCCGCGACGAACAACGGGTTCCGCAGCATCTGCTCGATCAGGCCGCCGAACAGGAGCCCGGCAGCGCCGACCGGGACCGTGCCGAAGATCACGCACCAGGCGAGGCGGGCATCCGCGGTCATGCCGCGGCCCGCGAGCGAGCCAAACCAGGCGGTGAGCATCGCGAGCAGCTCCCGGCGGAAAAAGGCGAGGAGCGCTGCGAGCGTGCCGACGTGGACGGCGACGTCGAAGGCGAGTCCCTGGTCGGGCCAGCCGAGGAAATGCGGCACGAGGATGAGGTGACCCGAGCTCGAGACCGGCAGGAACTCGGAGAGCCCCTGCACGATCGCCAGCACGATTGCCTGCAATGGATCCAACGCAGCGCCTCCCCAAAAGGGGACGCACCCCTATTTCCAGCAGCCGAAATAGGGGTGCGTCCCCTATTGGCATCTTAAAGGCTTTCGCGGAGGTCGCGGAAGGAGAAACCGGGCGCCGGGCCTTCGATGCCGCGCAGCAACGCGATCGCCTTGAAGCGCTCGCCCATCTCGCCCGGGAGCATCAGCGATGCCGCATCCTGCTGCAGCGCGAGGCGGTCGCGGTACGCGCGGCCCTCGAGCGCCTCCGCCAGGTGCCGCTCGATGCCGAGCGAGATGAGGAAGTGCGCCTGCGTCGCGAAACCGCCGAGCCCCAGGCCGCACGCCGCCGCGGCGTCCGCGAGCGCCGAGAAGTCCACCCAGGCCGTCAGGTCCTGCACGCCGGGCGTCGCGAGCGCGTCCGCCACGCGGCGGTGCCGGCGGAAACCGCAGAGCGTGCCGCCGTCGCGTGAGGGATGGTAGTACTGCGCACGCGGCAGGCCATAGTCGACCAGGAGCATCGCGCCGCGCGCGAGGCCGGCCGCGGCGCCGGCCACCCACGCGGGCAGCAGCGGCCTGCATTCGGAGACGTACCCGTCGGCCATCGGCACCGGCAACCGCGCCTGCAGCCGTGCGACCGTCGCCTGCAGGGCCTCATCGGCCGGTCCCGCCTGCCATGCAAAGCCGGCTCCGGCGCGGACGACGCCGAGCGCCTCGCAACCATTGCCCCGCACGCGGAAGCGATCCACCGGCAGCGCATCCACGACCTCGTTGCCGAAGGCGACGCCCTGCCATGGCTCGCGTGGCGGAGCCTGCAGCCACTCGATGCGGTCCCGGAACGCGGCGAGCGCCGGCCAGCGCTCGAAGAACCACTGCTGCCGGCGCGTGAGATCCGGGCTCACCTCGACGATGCGGTAACGCCGCGGCAGGGCGCCGCGCCGCTCGAGCCCCCTGAGCAGGAATGCGGCGGCGATGCCGCTGCCCGCGCCGAACTCGACGACGTCGCCCCCGCCGGTGCGCTGCAGCAGCTCCGCCAGGCAGTCGGCGAGGCAGGACTCGAACAGTGGCGACATCTCGGGCGCCGTCATGAAGTCGCCCTCGGCGCCGAAGCGGATGCGCTCCGTCATGTAGTAGCCGAGGCCGGGCGCGTAGAGCGCCGCTTCCATGAAACGCGAGAACGGCAGCCAGCCCCCTTGGGCGTCGATCAATCCGCGCAGGTGGTCCGCGACACGCGCGCTCTGCGCTGCGTCCCCGGGCGAGAGCGGCGGTGGGTCGTCGGCAATCAGCATGCGCCGGGCCCGCGGCCGTGATGCGCCACCCTGCCGCGCGTAGAATCGGCATCGACATGGCCGCCCAGGACGCAGCCCCGCTCGAGAACCAGGTCGTGCTCGTCACGGGCGCCGCGCGGCGCATCGGTGCGGTCATCGCGCAGGCATTCCACGCGCACGGTGCGAGGGTCGCCGTGCACTTCCGTCGTTCCGCCGCCGAGGCAGGCGCGCTGGTCGCCGCCATGAACGCGGCGCGACCAGGCTCGGCCGCCGCCTTCGAGGCGGACCTCGCCGTGGACTCCGCGCTCCAGGCCCTTCCTGCCTCGGTCATCGGCACCTTCGGCGCGCTCGACGTGCTCGTGAACAACGCCTCCACGTTCTACCCGACGCCCGTCGGCACGATCACGGCGCGCCAGTTCGACGACCTGGTGAGCTCCAACCTGCGCGCGCCGCTGTTCCTGTCGCAGGCCGCTGCGCCCGAACTGCGCCGGCGCCGGGGCCTGATCCTCAATATCGCCGACATCCACGGCCTGCGCCCGCTGCGCCGGCACTCCGTGTACTCCGCGGCCAAGGCCGGGCTCGTGATGCTGACGCGCTCCCTCGCGCGCGAACTCGGCCCCGAGATCCGCGTGAACGCGATCGCGCCGGGGCCGGTGCTGTGGCCGGAGAGCGGCATGGATGGCGAGTTGCAGAAGCGCATCGTCGCGCGCACCGCACTCCAGCGCACCGGCACGCCGGAAGACGTCGCGAAGGCCGCGATCTTCTTCGCGACGGCAGCGCCATTCGTGACGGGCGAGGTGCTCGCCGTGGACGGCGGCCGCCTGGCGGGCGGGGACGAACGCTAGCGCGCGGCGGGTGGCCGCCGGCCGCTGCCCGGGCGCCATCAGTCCGGACCCTCCAGCGACGTTTCGACGAGCGGGTGTGCGTCACGATCGAAGCGCCGCCACAGCTCGCCCATCGCCTCCCCCGTGGCCGGGTGGCGGAGCCCGGGTGCGATCGCCGCGAGCGGGCCGAGCACCCAGGCGCAGGTGGCGAGGTCCTCGTGCGGCAGCGACGCGTCCTCGAAGCGGCCGACCCGGTCGCCGTACAGCAGCAGGTCCAGGTCGAGCGTGCGCGGTCCCCATTTCGGGCCGCCGCGCTCGCGCCCGAGCGCGCGCTCGACCGACTTGAGCGTCGCGACCACCTCCGACAGCGGCTGCTCCGTCCGGAACGCAGCGACCAGGTTGATGAAGTCGTCGCCCTCGAATCCCGTGGCCCTGTTCAGGTAGGCCGGCGAGCTCGCGAGCCCCGGGAACTCCGCGCCGAGCAGCGCGAGCGCCCGGCGCAGGCTCGCGCGCGGCCGGACGTTGCTGCCGGCCGCGACGTAGACCTCATGCATCGCGGCCGCGCTCGACGATCACTCCCACGTCCTTCGAGTGGCGGATGGCCCCCGGCTTGTGCACCGTCACGCGCACGCGCGCCACCTCGAACTCCGCGAGCACGAGGCGCGCGATCTCGCCCGCCAGCGCCTCGACCAGATTGAAGCGGCTCTCCTGGACGAAGGCGAGGACGCGCTTCGCCACCGACCGGTAGTTGAGCGTGTCGTCGATCGAGTCGCTCTTGGCGGCGGCCGCGAGGTCCACCCACATCTCGAGGTCGATCTCGACGCGCTGGCGCACCTCGCGCTCCCAGTCGTGGATGCCGATGATGGTCTCGGCGGCGAGTGCGGTGACGAAGATGCGGTCCACTGTAGTCTCCAGCGTCGAAGCAAGAGGATTAATAGGGGACGCACCCCTATTTTGACCCGGTCGAAATAGGGGTGCGTCCCCTATTAGGCAGGGACAGTCCCCGGGGCGCGCAGCTCCTCGAGCGGCCAGCGCGCGCGGGCGCGCACCGGCAGGTCCTCGCGCTCGCCCGCGGCGAGGCGCGCGTGGCCGGCGAGCGCGATCATCGCGGCATTGTCGGTGCAGAATTCGGGCCGCGGGTAGTGCAGGCGTACGCCCGCCTCCGCTGCCTTCTGCGTGAGCGCCTCGCGCAGCCGGCGGTTCGCGCCGACGCCACCGGCGATCACGAGCGTGCGGATCCCGGTCATCGTGAGCGCGCGCAGGCTCTTGCCGACGAGCGTCTCGACCATGGCATCCTCGAAGCCGCGCGCGGCGTCCGCGCGCGTCTGGTCATCGAGCGCGCGGCCGCGCAGCGCAACGACGACCGCGGTCTTGATGCCGCTGAAGCTGAAATCGAGTCCCGGCCGGTCCAGCATCGGGCGTGGGAAGTCGAAGACGCCCGGGCGGCCGGACTCGGCCGCGGCCGCGAGCGCGGGCCCGCCGGGATAGCCGAGGCCGAGGAACTTGGCGGTCTTGTCGAAGGCCTCGCCGGCAGCGTCGTCGAGGGTCTCCCCGAGCACGCGGTAGCGGCCGATGCCGGCCACCTCGATCAGCATGGTGTGGCCGCCCGAGACCTGCAGGGCGACATAAGGGAATTCCGGCGCTCCCGGCTCGAGCGCGGGCGCGAGCAGGTGGCCTTCGAGGTGGTGCACCCCGATGAC
>Ga0114938_1001620_pt1 | contig 15056 bp, 12 predicted proteins | sample AshMeaBigSpring_FD_88675 | JGI IMG/M metagenome (GOLD analysis project Ga0114938, IMG submission 88675) | Groundwater microbial communities from Big Spring, Nevada to study Microbial Dark Matter (Phase II) - Ash Meadows Big Spring | ecosystem: Environmental > Aquatic > Deep subsurface >...
ATGATGATCCTGGCGTTCTCGCTGATCCTCCCGAGGGCCTATCCCATCTGATCCGCCGCAGGGAGCCGGCTTCCGTGCAACGGCGTCGGAGCGCGCAACCGGACGTCCTTGCCGGCGCGTCAGCCCTGGGCCTGGAGGACGTCGTCCGAATCGATCACGAGCAGCCGGTCGTGGGCTTCGATCACCAGCCCGGGATCCTGCCAGCCGCCGATGCGGCGTCCGCCCCGACGCACCTCGACGACGAGCGAGCCCGCGAGCTCGCGGGCCACGCGGCCGACCTCGGCGGCAAACGGCTCGCGCTCGTGCAGCTGGTAGCCGCCGCGGAACGTGAGCGCCTCGGCGACGAAATCCACCGTGCTGCGGCTCGCCACTGCATCCGCCATCAGGCAGCCTCCGAACCGCGACGGCGAAACGATCACGTCGGCGCCCCCCGCCCGTACGAGCTTCACGTTCTCCTGCTCCGCGACGGAGGCGACGATGCGCACGTTCTTGGTGATCTCGCGCGCCGTGAGCACGACCAGCACCGTGGTGTCGTCGCGGCCGACGCTCACGAGCATCGCGTGCGCCCGGTCGATCGCCGCTACCTTCAGCAGTTCCTCACTCGAGGCGTCGCCGTGCAGTCCGACGTAGCCGCAGTCCGCCGCCCTCTTCACCTCGTCGCGGTCGGCGTCGATGACCACGATCTGCTCCGGCTCCCAGCCGCGCAGCAGCAACTCGGCGGCCGCGATCGATCCGCTGTGCCCGAACCCGCACAGGACCACGTGACCGTGCAGTTCTCTCTGCAGTCGCGTCATGCGCCACTCCTCGATCAGTCGCTGGAAGATGAGCTGGTAGGCGGTACCCAGGAAGATGAACCAGACGAAGATGCGCACCGGCGTCACGAAGAAGGCGTCGATGAGGCGTGCCTGGTCGGACACCGGCACGATGTCGCCGTAGCCCACGGTCGTGATGGTGATCATCGTGAAGTAGATCACGTCGCTCACCGAGACGTGCCCGTCGACGTTGTCCTGCAGCCCGCTGCGGTCGAGCAGGAATACCGCGAACACGGTACCCATCAGCAGCAGGACGAGGCCGGCGCGCATGAGCAGCATGGCCTCGGGAGAGGCCGGTGTCTTGCGGACGAGGATCGGCGCGGATGCGCCTCCTTTCTCGAGACGGACGCGGTGCAGCATGCGCCGCACGCGGCCGAACATCATGGGCTTCCTGTGCGTGACGGCCGCGCGCTGTCCCCTCATGCGCGCGACTATACCCCAGCGGGCGAACCCGCCTCCGTGCCCGGGCTCAGCCGGCAGCGACCGGCATCGCCGCGATCTCGTAGCCGATCACCTCGCGCGTGACGGGGTCGACGATGGGCTTGCCGCAGTTGAAGCGTCCGGCCACGCGAGCCCGGCCGAGCAGCGGCCCGTCGGGCTTCACCGTGCGCAGCTCCATCAGGCCCTGCGCGTCGCGCACCAGGGCGGTGACGAGCTGCGACGATCCGTCCTTGGACTGGCCCGGGTCCGGAAACAGCAACGCGATCACTTCGGCATTCATCGTGCACACCTGTCACGCGGCACCTGGCCGCGCCGGAAGTGAAGCAAGACGCGTGCCATGCACGAAGCGGCCGGAATCCGGCCCCCGCCTCGCGGTTGCCCCCCGGCCGGGTGACGCATCGCGTCAGTCGCCTGGCCCGTCGCGTCAGAAGGTGACGGGCATGTGGGACGCACACGCGACGGCAGACGTTAAGTAATATCGCGGCCAGGTACCGCAGTCCGGATGGTTCCTTGACGACACTGACGCAACTGCCGGAGATCATTGCCCACCGGGGCAACGCGGCCGAATTCCCGGAAAACACGCTGCAAGCGCTCGCCTCGGCGGTCGGGCTCGGTGTGAAGTACGTCGAGTTCGACGTTCAGCTGACCGCCGACAAGGTCCCGGTTCTCATGCACGACGCCGACCTCGAACGCGTAGCCGATCGCGCCGAGAGCGTGCACGACCTGAGCTGGCGGCAGCTGGCGGAAATGCCGGTGGGAGAGATGAGGCGCTTCGGCAGGCGTTTCGCCTTCACCTACCCGCCGTCGCTCGCGCAGGCCGTGGACGCGATCGCCGCCTGGGACGACGTTACCGCGTTCGTCGAGATCAAGCGTGCGAGCATCCGCCGCTTCGGCCGTGAGACCGTGCTCCGCCAGGTTGCCGAGGCGCTCGAGCCGGCGCGCGACCGCTGCGTCGTCATCTCGTTCGACCTGCCGAGCGTGAAGATCCTGCGCATGATGACCGGCACCCGCATCGGCTGGGTGCTCGGCTCCTTCGACGACCACGAGCGAAATGCCGCAGCCGAACTCTCGCCCGAGTTCCTCTTCGTCGACCTCGAGCGGCTGCCTCCGGGACCCGAGCCGCTGTGGCCGGGACCGTGGGCCTGGGCGGTCTACGAGGTGACGGACCTCGCGACGGCGCAGGAATGTCTCGCGCGCGGCGCGCGCTACGTCGAGACGATGGCCGTGCGCGAGCTCCTCGGCGAGTACGACGACTACCGGAAGAGCCGTCACACGTGGTGAGCGAGCCGCTGCGGGGCAGCGTCCTGGCGCTGGATCAGGGCGGTCACGGCAGCCGCGCCTTGCTCTTCGACGACGCGGGAGAGCCGATCGCCGAGGCGCACGTCCCCGTTGCCACCCACACCGAGGCTCCGGACATCGTCGAGCAGGATGCCCGCGAGCTGGCAAACTCGCTGCAGCTCGCCGCGAGCGACGCCTGCGCTGCCGCATCCGCGCGGGACGTGACAGTCCGGGCCGCCGGCCTCGCTACCCAGCGTTCCACGATCGTCTGCTGGCGTCGCTCGACGGGCCAGCCGCTGACGGAGGCCATCTCGTGGCAGGACCGCCGCAACGCGCGCTGGCTCGAGTGCCTGCGCCCGGCGCCGAGGAGGTGCGATCGCGGACCGGGCTCGTGCTGTCGCCGCACTACGGGGCGAGCAAGATGCGCTGGTGTCTCGACCATGTCCCGGCGGTACAGCAGGCAGCGCGGGCCGGCGATCTCGCGACCGGTCCGCTCTCGAGCTTTCTCCTTGCCCGGCTGCTCGAGGAACGACCCATCGTGGCCGACCCGGCCAATGCGTCGCGCACCCTGCTCTTCGATCCCGGCGCGCTGGACTGGTCTCCGCAACTGCTCGAGGCGTTCGGCATCGAGCGCGCGTGGCTGCCGACCTGCGTGCCCACCCGTCACGCGTTCGGTCGTCTGCTCGCAGGTGGACGCGTGATCCCGCTGGTCGCCTGCACAGGGGACCAGTCTGCGGCGGCATACGCCTTCGGCTCGCCGGATGAGTCCACCGCGCTCGTCAACGTCGGCACGGGCGCATTCGTGCAGCGCGTGGCTTCGGCCGACGCGACTTTGCCGGACGGGCTGCTGCGCAGCGTGCTCCGGTCGGACGGAAGCACGGTGACCTACAGCCACGAAGGCACGGTCAACGGGGCAGCCAGCGCGCTCGAGTGGCTGCGTGGGAGGGTGGCCCTCGACCTCGAGCGAGCACTCGGATCCCTGCCGGCGGACCCGCCGGCCGAGGCACCCTTGTTCATGAACGGCGTGGGCGGTCTCGGTGCCCCCTTCTGGAAGGCCGATTTCCCGGTCGAGTTCGTCGGACCTGGCGACGATCAGCAGCAGCTCGTCGCGGTCATCGAGAGCATCGCGTTCCTCCTCTGCGCCAGCCTCGAGGCGATGCACCGCTGTGCTCCGCTGCGGCGCATCCGGATTGCCGGCGGTCTCGCGCGCTGCGACTACCTCTGCCGTGCGCTCGCGAGCGCGAGCGGCATCGCCGTCGACAGGCACGTCGTGAGGGAAGCAACCGCGAGGGGTATCGCATTCCTCGCCGCCGGCGAGCCGTCCCTGTGGCGCCACCCGCCGGTCGAGCGGGCGTTTCCGCCCGCGCCCTCAGGCGCGCTTGCCGCGCGTCACGCGCGCTGGCGCCACGAGATGTCGCGCCGCGGCGCAACGGTCGGGCGATGACGATCAAGCCGTTCGGGCAGCGACGATCCGGCCGCGCCCTGCTCTGCAACGCGCTGCTCCTCGCCGGCGCGACGGTTGCGGCGCCAAGCGCTCGCGGACAGGCCATCGAGCCGCGCGCCTACTCCAATGCACCGGTCGGCGTGAACTTCCTGATCCTGAGCTCCGCTTACGCGAGCGGCGGACTCTCGATCGATCCTGCCCTGCCGCTCAGGAAACCCGACCTCGAGACCTCGTCCGTCGCGCTGGCCTTCGCCAGGTTCATCGAGCTGTGGGGTCAGGCCGGGAAGTTCGACGTGATCGTGCCTTACAGCTGGCTGGAGGGGTCGGCGACGCTCTACGACGAGGCCGTGACGCGCAAAGTGCACGGCTTCGCCGACCCGGCCTTCCGGCTGTCGGTCAACTTCTACGGCGCGCCTGCGCTGACGGCGAAGGAATTTTCGAGCTACCGCCAGGACCTGATCGTCGGCGCGAGCCTCATGGTGATGGCGCCACTCGGCCAGTACGACGACGCGCGTCTCGTCAACCTCGGCAGCAACCGCTGGTCCATCCGTCCGGGCCTCGGCGTTTCCAAGGCGCTCGGGCGCTGGACCGTCGAAGGCAGCGCGGCGGTGACGCTCTACACGGACAACGACGATTTCGTCGGCGACCGGACGCGGTCGCAGGATCCGCTCTACTCGCTGCAGTGGAACACGATCTGCAGTTTCGCCGGCGGCCGATGGGCGTCCCTGGACGTCAATTACTACACGGGCGGCAGCAGCACCCTCGACGGCGTCGCGAAGCGCGACCTGCAGCGAAACTGGCGCGCGGGCCTCACGGTCGCGCTGCCCGTTGACCGTCGCAATTCGATCAAGTTGTACGCCAGCAGGGGCGTGTCGGCGCGCACTGGCAACAACTTCGACCTGGCGGGCATCGCCTGGCAATACCGCTGGGGCGGCGGGCTGTGACGCGCAACCGCTACGGACTGCTCAACGACGCGTACACCGCGCGCTCGATCCAGGTCCCGCCGCGCCGCGCGTCGTAGAAACCGCAGTGCCCGCCGAGCGTCGTGCGCGTGACGGCGAGCGCCGCGGGCCGGGCGATGCGGGCGAGATCCTCGGCGGGAATGATCGGGTCGTCGGCTGCCATGATGATGCGCGTGCGGTGCACGATCGAGCCGAGCGCCTCGCCCACGATCGCGTAGCCGTGCAGGTACTCCTGCAGCGAGGAATATCCGCCGTACTTCCGCACCAGGTGATCGGTCATGTCGGTCAGGTTGTCGAGCGCCTGCGCGGCACTCAGGTCGTAGAGCTGCGGCCAGGCAGCCTGCTTCTTCGCAAGCGACCGGTGCCACTTGCGGACGAAATACCAGCGGTAGAGAGCCGGGCCCCGCTCCAGCCGCTCGAGCGTGCGCTCGGGGTCGAGCACGGGACAGACGGCCACGACGCCCTCGAGCTCAATCCCGGCCTCGCGCGCTCGCGCGGCCACCCGCAGCAGGAAATTGCCGCCGAGCGAGAACCCCGCGAGGTTGAGCCCCTGGCCCGGATTGAGCGCCTGGATGCGCTGCACGGCCCCCACGACCTCGCGGATCCGGCAGGAATGGAAGATCCCGGGATTGAGATGGTGGCTGTCGCCGTGATCACGCAGGTTCAGCCGCAGTACGTCGAAGCCCCGGTCGAACAGGAACTGGCCGAGCGAGAGCACGTAGAGCGAGTCCGAGCTTCCCTCCCAGCCATGCAGAAGCACCGCGAGCCGGCTCGCCTTCCGGACGCCGAGGCTCGCCCGCGTGGCGACATACGCCAGGAGCCTGTCGCCTTCCCCGCAATCGAGCACGAGTTGCTGCGACGCCTCGAGCAGCGTGCGGCAGCGCCACGCCACGGCCGGGCGCCTGAGCGGCAGGCTCGGAAACACCGACTGCACGTGGCGATTGGCCAGCCAGCGCGGCGGGTCGAAATCCGCCAGGAGGGTCTCGCCCGGGACCGGTCTCACGACGGGCGCGGCTCCCACGCTCGACCGCTCGTGAGCGACAGCCGTCCGGCTCCGGGCAGCTCCTCGACGAAGCGGCTGCCGACGACCTGGGATGGCGTGCGATAGCCGGGTTGCGGCTGTTGCAGGACGCGCGCGAGCACGTCGAGCGCAGCGTGCACCGTCACGTCGTAGATGTTTCCCATCGCGATGCGCAGCGTGCGCAGTTCGCCGCTCGGCGCCTGAGCCTCGCCCCAGACGAGGGTTCCCGTGCGCTCCCTTTCGGCCGGACCCGGCCCCGCGCCGCTGCGTGACACCCGGCTCTTGAGGAACGACTGCACGGCGCCGATGCGCAGCACCGGCAGGATCCGGTTGAGCCGTCGGACGGCGGCGATGCGCCGTGGCGACATCGGCACGTAGCACTCGATGTTCGGGATTCCCGTGGTGAAGTACGCCGTGCTGACGTCCCCCCATGGAATGGTCGCCGAGGACTTCGGCCCGTCGCCGTAATCGATATCGCGTACGCGGAAAGCGTGCGCCACGGGCACCAGCCGACCAGCGCTGCGGATCCGCCCGCCTCCCGCCAGGCCCTCGATCGTGGACCGTGCGGTGCCGTGACTCACGCCCGATTGCGAATCGAAGCCGAGCGCGAGGTACGTAGCGTCCGGCAGGGCCTGCTTCAGGGCCGCGGCGATGCAGTCCGTCGGAACCACGTCGAACCCGACGCCCGGGCAGATCACGATCCCGGCCCGGACCGCGTCGCCGTCCAGTGCGCGGGCCGCCTCGAAGACCTCGTACTCGCCCGTGACATCGAGGTAGTGCACTCCTTCGGCGAGGCAGGCCTCGATCATCGGCGCGGCCGTCGCGGAAAACGGACCGGCGCAGTGCAGCACCGCATCGACGCCCCGTAAGGCCTGTCGAAGTGCCGCACGGTCGTCGAGCCCGGCGACACGCGACTCGCAGCCGAGCTCGCCGGCCAGGCGCCGGACCGCCTCTTCGTTGCGTCCAGCGAACGTCGGCCCAAGCCCGCGGCGCACGGCTTCGCGGGCGATCAGGCCGCCCGTGTAGCCGTTCGCGCCATAGATCAGGAAGCGGGACATCAGTCGGCGGCGGGCACCAGCCGGAACTCGACCCGGTTGTTCTGCGCGGCCGCGGTATTCCAGGCACCAGCGGTGGTGCCCTCGCCCTGCTCCGGGTAGGCGACGGGCCTGCGCCTGCCCGCATTGACGGCGACGACTTCGATCGCTCCGCCGGTCCGCTGGCGCAGTGTCGCGACGAAATTCGCGTAGTCGAGTGACTGCCGCTGCGCGGGCGAGAGCACGTCGTCGAACGGGTTGCCCACGATGTCGCACTTCTGCAGGGGGAGTTCCGGCGGTGCGACCGCGAAGCCCTCGGCCGGATTGCCGGCGAGGCAGAAATCGCCGACGTAGGACTCGGCGACGAGGCGCCCGCGGAAGCGCTGCGCCTCGAGCATGCCGGCCAGTCCGCGCAGGCGCTCGAGCCTCGCGCCGGCGAGCGGGGTCTCGCCGTAGGGCACGTACTCGATCGCGATCGGCGCAGCCGCGGAGCCCGAAGACGCAACTGCAGCGGCCGGCGCAGCCGCTGGGGCAGTCACCGGTCGCCGAGCAGCGCGTGCGGCCTTCTCGACGGCCGTCCGAACCTCGGCGATCTCCTTCGCAAACTCCCGGTTGGACTCGAGCGCACGCCAGTAGAGCACCCCGAAGACCGCGGCGGGCAGGACGGCGAGCAGAGCCGTGAGCAGGACCGGCCACCACTGGCGCGGCGGCGGTGGAAGCTCCAATGGCTCGACGGGAGGTGGCGACGCCTTGGGGACGCCTTCCTTGATCTCCGTGCCCAGCCTGCGCGCGAAGGCCTCGAACGTGGCGAGCATGAACCGGCGCTGCTCCGCCAGCTGATCCCGGACCAGTTGCTGGATCGACTGGCGGAGGCTGCCCTGAAGCTCCGTGAGCGCGAGCGGCTGGACGGCGACAGGCTGTGCCGGACGCTCCTCGGGAGGCTCGCCGCCTCGCGGTTCGGATTCTGCAGCGGCGGCGGCGGCGTCCGCGGGCGGGGCCGCGAACAGCGCCGTACGCTGCTGGCGCCGATCCGTAAGCAGGTGCAACTGGTAGAGCAGCCGCGACACCTCCGCGGGCCGGACCGTCTTCGGCAGGACACCGACGGCGCCGAGCGCGCGCGCCTGGCTCACGTAGAGCTCGCCCTCCTGCGACGTGTACATCATGAGGGGGATGGTGGCCGTCTGCGGGTCGCCCTTGATCGCCTGCACCGCCTGGAACCCGTCCATGCCCGGCATCAGGTGGTCCATGAAGATCACGTCCGGCCGGCTCTGCTGCAGGTACTCGAGCGCCTGCTCCGCGGATTCCGCGGTATCCACGGCCAGGCCGTGCTGCTCGAGCATCCGGCTCAGGATCACCCGGGCCGAGCGCGAGTCATCCACGATCAGGGCACGCTTGCCCGTCGTCATTCATCTGCCCTCGAGGAGGACGGTCAGACTGCCGTCGCGAGTACCGGCTTTCTACCTTGAACCGGCCGACAAGCCAATCCCGGCAAACGCCTCTGGTCGCCCACGGGCCCGAGGGTATGCTTGCATGGCGCATCAGAAGGACAACGGAGCTTCGATATGCCCTATACGACCGCCGACATCCGCAACATCGCGCTGGTAGGCCAAGCCGGCGCGGGCAAGACGCTGCTGGCCGAGGCCTTGCTCGCGCAGTCCGGTGCGATCCGGTCCAAGGGGTCCCTCGCTCGCGGCACGACCGTCTGTGATTTCGACCCCCAGGCGAAGGCGCTGCTGCATTCGCTGGATGCGGCCATCTGCGGCTTCGAGACCCAGGGCCGCCGGGTCAACATGATCGACACCCCGGGGTACCCCGATTTCCTCGGCCGCAGCCTGTGCGCGCTGGAGGCCGTCGAGACCGCCGTCATCGTGGTGAGCGCGGTGAACGGGATCGAGCCGATGACCCAGCGCATGATGGAGTTCGCCAAGGCTCGCGGACTGTGCCGGCTGATCGTGGTCAACAAGATCGACAGCCGCGAGGCGCGCACCGCGGAGGTGCTCGCCGGGATCCGCGAGATGTTCGGCAAGGCCTGCCTGCCGCTCAACCTGCCGGCCGACGGCGGCCGGTCTGTCGTCGACTGCTTCTTCCAGCCGCACGGCAAGGCGACGGACTTCTCCTCCGTGGGGTCTGCGCACACGGAAATCATCGACCAGGTGGTCGAGGTGGACGAGAAGCTGATGGCGCTCTACCTCGAGCAGGGCGAGGAGCTGTCGCCCGAGCAGCTGCACGATCCCTTCGAGCAGGCGCTGCGCGAGGATCACCTCGTGCCGATCTGCTTCTGCTCCGCAGAGACGGGCGCCGGCATCCCCGAGCTGATGCAGGTCCTGCTGCGCCTGGTGCCGAACCCGTCCGAGGGCAACCCGCCGCCGTTCCTGAAGGGCGAGGGCCCGGACGCCGTACGCGTCAGCGTCGCCCCGGACCCGTCGAAGCACGTCATCGCCCACGTATTCAAGGTCACCATCGATCCGTTCGTCGGCAAGCTCGGCATCTTCCGGGTCCACCAGGGCACGGTGAAGGCCGGCGCGCAGCTCTTCGTCGGCGACGCGCGCAAGCCGATCAAGATCGCGCATCTCTACCAGCTGCAGGGCAAAGACCACATCGAGGTTCCGCAGGCGATCCCGGGCGACATCTGCGCCGTGCCGAAGATCGACGAGCTGCACTTCGACGCCGTGCTGCACGACTCTCACGACGAGGACCACCACCACCTGAAGTCGGTGAATTTCCCGCCGCCGATGCTCGGGCTGGCGATCCGCGCCGACAAGCGCGGTGACGAGCAGAAGCTCTCCGAGTCGCTGCACCGGCTGGTGGCGGAGGACCCGTGCGTGCGGGTGGAGCACCACACCGCGCAGAACGAGACCGTGCTCTACGGCCTCGGCGACCTGCACCTGCGCGCGATGCTGCAGAGGATGACCGAGAGGTACGGTGTGGCCGTGAAGACCAGTCCGCCGAGCGTCCCGTACCGCGAGACGATCACGCGCCCCGCCGAAGGTCACCACCGCCACAAGAAGCAGACCGGCGGAGCGGGACAGTTCGGCGAGGTGTACCTGCGCGTCGAGCCCCTGCCGCGCGGCTCGGGATTCGAGTTCGTGGACGACGTGGTGGGCGGCGCGATCCCCGGCCAGTTCATCCCCGCGGTCGAGAAGGGCGTGAGGCAGGTGCTGACGGACGGCGCCATCGCCGGCTTCGAGCTGCAGGACGTGCGCGTCAGCGTCTACGACGGCAAGCATCACCCCGTGGACTCGAAGGAAGTCGCGTTCGTCGCCGCGGGCAAGAAGGCCTTCATCGCGGCGATCAAGGAGGCCGCACCGATCGTGCTCGAGCCGATCGTGCGCGTGGTGATCAGCACGCCGGCGGCGTCCATCGGCGACGTGACGAGCGACCTGTCGACGCGCCGGGCCCGCATCAACGGGCAGGACTCGCTGCCGGGAGGTCGCGCCGAGATCACGGCCCTGGTGCCGCTCGCCGAGCTGCAGGACTACCTGTCGCGGCTCAAGGCGCTCACCGGCGGCGAGGGCGGCTACACCATGGACCTGAGCCACTACGACCCGGTGCCGGCGCGCAGGCAGCAGGAACTCGTCGCGGCGTACAAGCCGCACGAGGACGCGGATTAGGCGTCGCGGCGCGCTGCTGCCAGGAGCGCGCCGCCTTCGCCGGGATCCCATGGAGGAGAGGCTTCCGTTTCGCAGCCTCCGCGAGCGGCTCGCAGTCGAGCACGGTCACGTCGTGCCCGGCAGGCCGACGCTGTACTCGGTCATGAGGAACGAGCGCTTCTTCCTCGACGCGTTCTTCCGGCACTACCGCTCGCTCGGCATCGGCCAGTTCATCGTGCTCGACGACGGCTCGACGGACGGATCCGTCGAGTACTTCCGCGCCCAGCCCGACTGCGTCCTGCTCTCGTCGCAGCTCACGTTCGGGCAGGAGATCCGAGTCACGATGCCTGGCGGACGCGAGATCACCGAGCGTGCCGGCATGCTCATGAAGCGCGTCATCGGCGAAACGTACTGCTCGGGCGACTATGCGCTCTACGTCGACGCGGACGAGTTCCTGGTACTGCCGCCCGCCGTTCCGGACGTCCCGACGCTGTTCTCGCGGCTGCGCGCGCACTCGATCGACGCAATCGTGGCATCGCTGGTCGAGTTCTACCCGCGTACCGCCGCCGAGTTGCGCGACGCCGCGGAGCCGCGCAGTTTCGACGACCTCGTGGCACTCTACCCCTGGTTCGACGCCGTGCCGCTGGTGAAGTTCAGGCCCGGCATGCCGCCCAAGCGGATCAATCGCAGCGCGTCCGCGCGCCTATTCGCGCGCTATCGTCTCACGCGTCCACCCGAGCCGCTGCCGCGGCTGCCGGGATGGCTCGAGCGCTTCCGCAAGCGACCTCCGGGCAAGTCCGCCACGATGAAGACCCCCATCGTCCGCTGGGGAGAAGACGTCTGGATGTGGGGCTCGCATCGCAGCAACGTGCGGCCGTCGAACGACGTGCTGGTCGCACTCGCGCACTTCAAATTCAATCACAACCTGGCGCGGAAGACCGAGGAGGCGCTGCGGCTTCGGTCTTATGCGGGCAAGAGCGAAAAGTACGAGCTCTACGCGGAACTCATGATGCGCATGCTCGCAGAGAACGCCGCGTTCACCGGACCCGATTCCCGGCGTTACGGCGGCCCTGCCGACCTCGAGGGCGCAGGACTGCTGGCTTGGCGGCTGAGATAGGGAAATAGCCACCGAAAAGGGGACGGGACCCTTTTGCGCCCTCTACCGCAAAAGGGTCCCGTCCCCTTTTCGGTTGCGTCCCCGTCTTTTAGAACTGATAGCCGAATTCCCTGATCTCGCGCGCGCACGCGCGCGAGACGAGCTCCCGCTCGCGCTCGCCGTAGACCTCCCGGTAGGGACGCTTGTCGCGACGGATGCCGCGTTTCGCGTCGGGCAGCACGAGCGGCTCCGGAAAGCCGAGCCGCTTCGCGACGTCCTCGAGGCTCGCCGCGAGCTCCTCGTACAGATAGACACGGTCGACGGCGATCCGGCCGGCGATCGCGTAGGTGTCGAAGTTCGAGATGAGCCCTCTGCGCTCGAGCTCGCCCAGGTACGCGTAGAAGTCCGGCAGGCGCTTCTTGCTGCGATTCATCCAGTAGTAATGGGAAATCGCGCGGTCCCAGGGATTGCGCTCGAAGCAGAACTTGAAATACGAGTTCCAGATCTGCTCACCGACCTTTTCGCGCAGCTCGCTCGCGGGCATGTGGTTCCAGAAGCGCTCCTCGGGACCGTGCCGCCAGCGCCGGATCCGGGCGCCGAGCGAACCGTCGTCCGGCTCGAGGTTGTTGGCTGGTCCCTGGTAGCCGAGCGCAGCACGCTTCGGCTCGTCGCGGTGGCCGATCTTCGACAGGATGTCGTTCGCGTCGCAGTAGCGCGACAGCGCGATCTCGACGCTCGTACCGGCCGTCTTCTTGGTCTTGAGGAAGATGAACCGGTACTTGTGGTTGACGATCATCGGCTCCGTCCCGCCCGGCGCTCGCCCGCCGACGCCGGCGCAATCCGTCAGTTCTTCACCTCGAGCATGTACTCTGCCACGGCGAGTCGAGTCGCGGAATCGAGGTAATCCTGCGGCGGCATCTCGGGGTAGTCGTCGCGCTTCTTCACGGGCTTGGCGATGTAGTCGGCGATGCCCTGGGGGTTGTCCATGTAGAGCGCCTGGATCACCTGCACCGGCGGCCCGATCATGCGGCCGTTGTAGATGTGGCAGCCGCTGCAGATGCCGAGGTAGGCGATGCGGCCGCGGTCCTCCGGCTTGATCTCGCGCGGCGGCACGGGCGGCAGCAGGTAGGTGACCGTGGCATCGGTGTTGGCGAACGTGCACTCCGCGAAGTCGTCGACGCCGACCGTAACGTACTGGTGGCGGTTGATGATGCAGCTGCCGGGGCTCGGGCCGACGCGCACGATGTCCACGTTGCCGGTCTTCGCCTCGGTGAGCATCAGCGCCTTGACGTCCTTGATCGTGTCGTAGCCGTTCCTGAGCATGACGTTGTCGAGGATGCTGACGCGGTCGGAATTCGGCTCGGACTCCGGGTCGACCGTGATGTTCGCCGCGTGACCGTGGTCGGTGATGAGGAGCCCCGCGACCTTGTTGTCCGAGACGATGTTGCCTTCCACCACGACGTCGTCGGCCGCCATGATCAGCATGCCCGTGCCGGAGGGGATGCCTGCCACGGTCGAGCCCGGCGCGCCGAAGTTCACGTGGTTGTTCGCCACGACGAAGTTGTTGCGGAAGATCACGTCCTGGGTCGTCTTGATGGGGAGCCCGGGCGTGACGAACGCGAGCAGCCCGCCCGCGTTGTCGTGCACGTAGTTGTTCTCGACGATCGCGTGCCGGCTGTTCTCGATCTCGATGCCGGCGACGCTGTCGAACACGTCGTTGTGGGCGACCAGGATGTTGTCGCTCATGCCGATGTAGATCGCGGCGTCGGCGATCCCGGACACCACGTTGTGCTCGACGATGCCGTTCTGGCCGAGCTGCGGAAAGATGCCGTACACGCCGGCCTTGTCGATCACGTTGCCGCGGATCTCGAAGTTGTTGCCGGCCTGGCCCATGATGCCGTTGCCCTTGTAGTTGCGGATCTCCAGGTTCTCGACGACGAAGTTGTTGCCGGAGTAGAGCACCGCGTCGTTCAACTTGCCCTGGCCGTCGAGCAGCGCGCGCCTGCCGGCCTCGATGACGCCGATGATTCGGATGTCGTCCTTGTCCACGTAGACGGTCTCGTGGTACGTGCCCGGCATCACGCGGATGACCGTGCCCGGCTGCGCGGCCTTGACCGCGGCCTGGATGGACTCGCCGTCCTTCACCACGACGACGTTCTGAGGCGCCGGGCCGGCGACGGAGCGGATCGCCCCGGACCTCGCCGCCGCCTCGACGGCGCCCGCTGCCTCGCCCTCGGCCTTGAAGCCGCCGCCGTAGCTCGCTCCTCCGCTGCCCGACGTCACGACCATCGCCGACTTGCTCGAGCGGCCGAAATAGAGACCGCCGGCGAATGCGACCGCCACGGCCACGAGCCCCAGGATCCAGCCTTTCTTCATTGGAATGCTCCTCTCGTCGTCCGTTCCGGCGCCATTGCGGTGCGCCGGGCCGCGTCGCCGCGCGCCGGGTTGTCCAGTGGCTTCAGGCCCGACGGCACCCTCGCGGGCACCCGGGGCATGAAGGTCTCGTCGGTCAGCGCCTGCATGAAATCGACGAGCCGGTCCACCTCGTAGTCGGTCAGCTTCGGCGAACCGATGTGCCAGTGCAGGTACAGCGTCATTCCCTCGGGAACGGCGTTGCCGCGGCCCTTGTTGTAGAACACCACGGTGTCGCGCAGCGTGTCGAACGCGCCCGAGTGCATGTAGGGGGCGGTCCGCGCGATGTTGCGCAGCGTCGGCACCTTGAAGCCACCCTTGAGTTTCGCCGCATTGAAGGTCTTCTCGGCGCCGACGTCGAACGGGCGGCCCGCGGCCTCGGGCGCTCCGATGACCGCCACCTGCTGGTTGGTGAAGAGCGGCGGCATGTGACACTCGGAGCAGCGCGCGACGAAGGAACGGAAGACGTTCAGGCCCTCGATCTCGCGGTCGGTGAGCGCGGCGTGGTAACCGTGCGCGTATCGGTCGTAGCGGCTGTTGAGCGACACGAGCGAGGTCTGGAAGGCCGCCAGCGACTCGTACACCTGGGTCAGGGTGACGGGTCCGTTGCGCGCAGCTGGATACGCCCGGCCAAAAAGCCGACGGTACTCCGCATTGGCATTCAGGCTGGCGAGCAGCCGCTCCGGCGTATTGCCCATTTCAACCGACGAGAACAGCGGCCCGGCCGCCTGCTCCTCCAGCGTGTGAGCACGCGCATCCCAGAAGAAGCTCTGCAGGAATGCGACGTTCCACAGCGTAGGCGCAGCGCGGCCCGCATCCTGCCCGTGAATGCCGACCGAGCGTGGACGCCCGTCGCTCAGGCCCTTGTCCGGCCGGTGGCAACTCGCGCACGACAGCGTCCCGTCCCCCGACAGCAGCGGATCGAAGAAGAGGTAACGACCCAGGTCGATCTGCTCCGGCCGGAAG
>Ga0114938_1001621_pt1 | contig 15048 bp, 13 predicted proteins | sample AshMeaBigSpring_FD_88675 | JGI IMG/M metagenome (GOLD analysis project Ga0114938, IMG submission 88675) | Groundwater microbial communities from Big Spring, Nevada to study Microbial Dark Matter (Phase II) - Ash Meadows Big Spring | ecosystem: Environmental > Aquatic > Deep subsurface >...
CCCAAGGCGCGCCGGAAGCGCCCCAAACGTCCGCCGTGAAATCCAGCGGGTGCAGTCCCTTATTGGGTTGCGATGGTGTGTGTTCTTTATGCGTTCGCCGGGAGGATGCTGTCTTAGGACGGCATCCTTCCGGCAAGGTGCGGGCTTATTAGCCCGTTCCAAACGCGCTCAATTCGTGCCGCAGGTCAACTTGTTCCTGCGGCACGCCCATTTTCTATTGCGGGAAGGATTGGCATCCTGCCGGGTCTCATAAGCCTGGCTCCCGTGGTTCGATCCCACGTCCCGCTAACCATTTCTTCAGATACGGAGGGCACCAGCTTGTGCAGCCGGGTCTCCAAAACCCAGCCTGCCCGGGGCAGCACCGGGACTCCTTGCCATTTTTCCTAAGATGGAGGCCGTAGTGTATCAGTTAGCATTGCAGGCTGTGAACCTGCCGGAGCGGGTGCGATCCCCGTCGGTCTCCCCATCACTTTCAATGGGCCGCTAGATTAGTCAGTAAATCAGCCGGTTTGCACCCGGCAGTGCACGGAGCATAGCCGTGGCGGTCCACCATTTCATAAATCCCGGAGAGGACAGGCGTCCCGGCGTGTCTCATACGCATGCCTTGCGTGGTTCGATTCCACGCTCCGGAACCATTTTCCCTGTGTAGCCCAACCAAGTAGAGGCACCACGTCGAGAACGTGGCCAGTGCGGGTGCAAATCCTGCCGCAGGGACCACTTTGAAGGACCCGATGCCACAGCAGACCGGCACCCGACTTTTAATCGGACATTGGTGAGGTTGCAACTACCTCCGGGTTCACCACTTATCCTGCCCTGTCGTCCAACAGTAGGACAGCGGACTCTGAATCCGCCGATGATGGTGCGAATCCATCTGGGGCAGCCACTTCAGGGAAGACGAACCGGACAAGCGTGCCGGGACTGTTTCGAAAACAGATCGGGCCGGCGACGGCCTGGGGAGCAGGCCCTCCGTCTTCCGCCAGTTTCGGACGCGAGTAACAACAGCATGTTTGCCTGCCTGTCGAGCAGGAGCGAGCGGGGGCAGCACCCGTCGCGTCCGCCATTTTATTCAACACGCCCACTGGCAGGATTCGTACCGGATCTCGTTTCTGACCGAAACGGGAATCGGGCACGAGTCCTGCCGTGGGCACAGGTTTCCTCGGGCACGAGGAAGAAAGCTAATCCGCCTGCCTTGGGAGCAGGATATACCCGGAGCGTTACCGGGGTGCCCGACCATTTCAAACAAGCGCGCCAGTGATGTTTAACAGTTCCAGCATGCCGCTCTTCCAAAGCGGTCGTCCGGGTGCAACTCCCGGCTGGCGTACCAAGTTTCCGCCCCCGTGGCTCGAACAGATCAGGCACCCGTCTTCTAAACGGGATCGATGCCGGTGCAATTCCGGCCGGGGGTTCCATTTTTATGCGCCGCATGCCGAAGCCGTCGAGGCGACTGCCTGCAAAGCAGTTCTTACCCGGTGCGAGTCCGGGGCGGCGCTCCACTTCTTTCTCTCCGCGTGATGTAACAGACAGCATGCGAGGCTTCGAACCTCGTCGTCAGGGTGCAACTCCTTGCGTGGAGACCAATTCAGGGAAGGTGAACCGGACGAGCGAACCGGGACTCATTGCTAATGAGATCGGGCTGGGATACCGGCCTGGGGAGCATGTCCTCCGCCTTCCGCTCTTTTTCCCCATGTAGCCCAACAGTAGAGGCATCCGACTTAAAATCGGACAAGTGCGGGTGCGAATCCCGCCGTGGGGATTGCCTTTTGCCGCACAAGCATAGACAGCGATGCAGCCGATTCGTAATCGGCAGAGCAGGGCGCAAGTCCCTGGCGTGGCTCCAATTTCTCCGCATGATGTAACAGACGAGCATCTCCCCGTCCTAAGGGGAGCGTGAAGGTGCAACTCCTTCTGTGGAGATCAAGCATTACCCCACGTAGCCCAACAGTAGAGGCATCCGGCTCAGAACCGGACCAGTGCGCGTGCAAATCGTGCCGTGGGGACCAATTTTCGTGCCGGCAACTTCCCGGGCCAGACTGTGATCAGCGCCCACGGGGGATCGGATGCAGCCGGTGGCCTGGCACGAATTTCGGGCTGTAGCGTAGTAGCCAACGCACCTGCCTTGGGAGCAGGGGATCGCGGGTGCAAGTCCCGCCAGCCCGACCATTTTCCAGGGGATAGTGTAGCCAGTTCGCACTCGGGCCTGTGAAGCCCGCAGGGTGGGTGCAAGTCCCACGTCCCTGACCAACTTCGATAAGCGTGCGAGGCGACTGTCAGTTGTGTCGCCCTGGTCTGTAAAACCAGGCCCATTGGGTAAACTGCGGAGGTGCAACTCCTCCCGCACGCAGATTTTTTCGCTGGATGGCATAGAGAGATGTGCGCGGGTCTGAAGAGCCCGAGAGGTTGGCGCAATTCCAACTCCAGCGGCCACTTTTGAACAACCGGCGGTGATGTAACAGTAGCATGGCTGGCCTACACCCAGCTCGCGAGGGGGCAGAACCTTCCCGCCGGACCACCTTTACGCGGCATTCGTCTATCAGCAGGACACCACGTTGCCAACGTGGATGGGCCGGAGCGTCACCGGCATGCCGCATTTGCCGCCGAAGCATAGAAAGCGATGCGCGCCCTTGGTATGGGCGGGAGCCGGGTGCAAGTCCTGGCGGTGGCTCCATTTTCGTCCCCGTAGTTCAGCAGACAGAACGCAAGGTTGCGGACCTTGAGGCCGCAGGTGCAATTCCTGCCGGGGATATTTTTTGCCGTGTCGTCCAACAAGCAGGACTCCGGATTTTGGATCCGGCTATGATGGTGCGAACCCATCTGCGGCAGCCAGCTTTGGAAGATGAACCGGACCAGCGCGCCGGGACCGCCTTGAAAGCGGATCGGGCCGGAAACGGTCTGGGGAGCATGTCCTCCGTGTTGACGCTCTCGCTCCCGCGAGTAGCGCCCTGACGGGCTGCCTTCGGCCGTCTCCCCCGCGCATTCCCATGCGCCGGTGGTCCGCCACTTGCCCGCATAGCTCAATAGCAGAGCCGCCGACCGATAATCGGCAGACCGGGGTGCAAATCCCCGTGAGGGCACCATTTTTTCAATACCAGCGTGGGATAACAGTAGTCCGCCCGCCTGTTAAGCGGAACGGTGATGGTGCGAATCCATCCGCTGGTGCCATTTCATGCCGCGCAAGCATAAACACGAGATGCGCCCGCCTTGTAAGCGGGAGATCCGGGTGCAACTCCCGGGCGCGGCTCCCCCCTCCTCCCGTGGTGTAAAGTAGCACGGCCGACTTATGATCGGTTAGCCCTAGATGTGGGCGCGGTCCGGGTGCAAGTCCTGGCGGGAGGACCATTTTTTCCACGCTCCGTAGTTCAGAGAGCAGAACGCCGGTTTCATAAGCCGGATGCCGCAGGTGCAATTCCTGCCGGAGCGATATTTTCAGGCCCACGAATGCAAAGAGACGAGCGCCTCGCCTTTCAAGCGAGTCCTAGCCGGTGCAAGCCCGGCCGTGGGTGCCAATTTTGAGCGCTATGAACGCATGAAGAACACACGGGGACATTTTACCATGAAAGACAAACTCACATCTCCAAACGTGCTCGCCTTGAATGCGAACTGGCAGGCCATCGATGTTTACACGCCGCAGAAGGCGTTTTGCATGATGGCCTCCGGCGCAGCTGCGGGCATCGACACCTCTGGTGGATCGATGGTCCCTCTTCTCTGGGAGAAGTGGATCGTGCTCCCCACCGAAGAAGGCGAGGATGCCGCCATGACGGCCAAAGGTCCGATCCGCATTCCCCGGGTCATCATCGCCGTCAATTACCGCTTCCTGAGGATCAAGACCGAGCCGCTGACGCACGAAACCATCGCCCGCCGGCAGGACTTCCGCTGTGCCTACAGCGGCAGGCCGGTCCGCCGAAAGAACTGGTCGCTGGACCACGTCATCCCAAAGAGTCGTGGTGGATCTTCGTCATGGGATAACCTCGTCATCGCCGACAAGGAAGTGAACAACCGCAAGGGGGACCGCACGCCGTCCGAGGCCGGGCTTCATTTGCTGCACAAGCCGCAGGCCCCTCGAAGGTATGTGCCCGGGGACGACATCAGGCGGAAGTTCGGGGTCCTGTTTCGCGAATGGGAGCCGTTTATCAGCGGGCCGAGATAGTCCAGTTCATGACCCCGGTCATCATCATCACCGGCACCGCCAACGCATCCTTTTCGGTCTGTGGTCTGTTGGGGGAAGAGGCGATCTCCAAATTGCAAATTGGCAAGGGGACTAGTCTAGGGAGGCGCCATTCGCGGGTCCAGAGCCGCTTTGAGCGCTGGCTACTCGCCGTCCTCGTCGTCCTCGTTGTGGAGGGTGATCGAGTCCACGACAAAATCCGTGGACGCCGGCGCCTTCACGGGGGCAACCTTCAGCCGGTGCACTTGTCCATTGCTTACCGCCTCGAGGAGATCATTCGGCTTCGGGGTGGTCACAAGGACTTTCAAGCCGGAGAAAATGAGCTCGACGGTGCTCGTCGATTGGTCCGCCGTGATGCGAAGAAGCCAGTTCCACGGGATCAATGTGCGGTGAGTATCGTTATGGATGATCAGGTTCTTCGGGGTTGTCGTGTTCATTTGCTTTGGTGGTTTTGGTTTTGGAGGAAAATGATTGGGCTGGGGCCTTCGAGGAACCGTCCACCGGATTCGCTATAGGGTGGTCTGGCATCTGGGGAACGCCTCGAAGCTCCGAAGGCCTGTCCGGCACGGCTGCTTCCGCTGGTTTCGGCTCTGGGTTCAAGGGCAGAAACTCGGGATGAACTCTTGCCATGGCGATTTCGACGGCTTTCGCGGAAGCGCGGTGCAGGTGGGCAGTTTTTTTGACGGTGAGCCCCAAGAGCGCCTTGCGTTTGGCGAGGGTGCGAATCAAAGTCCGCATCAAGGGACCAGGTCGCTTTCGGAGCAGAACGATGACCTTTCCGGGAAGATTCTTTCGGGAAAGATCAGCCCGGTAGCCGTGGCGGAAAAACGTGAACCAGGGCGGCAGGTCTTCGCCACAAGTGAGGTGGATTGTGCCGTCACCATGGATATGGTCGACTTGGACAGTGGTGCCGCATTTTAACCGGTGTTTCCTTCCCGGCACCCCTTCTGTGAGCGAGAGCACCGTTCCTGGCTGAAAATTGATCTGCGCCTGGCTGACACGGGTGAGCTTGCTCCAGACCTTCGGAGTAATCGTCTTGGGGTGACCATTCGCTTTCTCAACGGTGATTTCGGCACCAGAGATCTCGACGACGCGGACGCACTCGCCCGCTTGGAAATGGCGGGTGGCGGACAAGCTCACGGCCGTATCCCCGATACGTGGGGCGGCACACGGGAGGGGTTGGTAGCCCGTGAGGCTTCGTGCCGGAAGCCCGGTGATTTTGCTGAGACGATCTTCGATTTCCTTCTCAAGTCGGCCCGCAGCCTCCGGATCATCGGCGACGAACTGAACCATTTCGCGACGGCCGAGGAGATGGGCCACACTTTCCGCCACCATGGAGATGGCTCGGTCCTTTCTGCGCTCAGTCCGCAGGAGCGAGCGGGGAACCATGTTTGCGACAAATTGGATAGGACGCTCCACGCGTTCGAGATCCACAAGCGCCATCCAGTGGTGACGGGCCAGGGCAGAGACAATTGATGGATTCTGCTGCTCCCCGAGAGCCTTTTCTCCGGTCAGAAGAATAATCTGAACGCTGGATTGCGCGGCGTGCTCGGTGATTCCACGAAGTTCGGTAAGGGTCAGTTTCTCTGCCTTTTCGACAAGCAGCGTTTTCCCGTCCCCGGCCAGCGCCTTGGAAAGAGGCGTGGCGGGCCCAAGTTTTTGGATCGCCTCTGGTAACGCATAGACCGGCTTCTTCCCGAGGCAAAGAAGGCCAGAGTGAAAGCCTAGGAAAAGGTGTTTGAAGGCCTCAGCCCTCCTCGTTCTGGCAATCAGGATCGGGAGACCGCAAAGGACGAGTTGAAGAGCGTCATTTACTGGCGCGTCAGGGATCCGGCCACGGATAATTTTCCGGGGCCCGAGCGCTATGTGAATATCCAGAAAAACAGCGGAGAGCCGCTCTTGGGCTTCGGCATTCGTGAGGGAATTGCCAACACGCAGATAGTTCCCGTCTTCGATCTGCTGATGGATAACAGCCTGGGCCACTTCACCGCTCCAAGTGCCATCAGCTTTTGCCAAAGCTCGGGCAAGCAACAGTTCGCGGGTCACGCGGGCATGGCATTCCAGCAACTCATCCAAAGTGGCGTCGAGAACGCGGCGAGCGGCGGCCGTGCTCTCAAGACGGGGTATCGGCATTCTTGCACGACCCAGCGCTCCCAGAACCACCTCCTTGATCGGGTTCAAGTGATCCTTGAGCTCGATGCTCCAGCGTCCCGACATGCCCGCCCAATTCTCTTTTGATTTGGTTCGGCGGCTAGACAAAATCAGCAGCTTCATATCTTCGTGGTTGAGGGGCTTCTTGGAAAGACGGACCGCTTTCTCTAATTCCATCGTCCGCTTCGACATGATCTCCTCAGCCTCCTTCGGGATGCCCGGCACGCGAATGCCCTCGGGCGTCAACTCGAAATCATACCCAAGGAGGTGCAGTTCCTCGAATAGACGCGACATAGCCCAACAACGAATGAATTCCTTGTGCGCCAATATCTGATCGAACTGCAAAGCTTTGAAGCGCTTCTCCACGGGATCCCAAGTCACGTTGAAATACATGGCATGAGCGTGCAGTTGTGCGTCATCGGCCCGATTCAGAATGTGGTGAATGAGGAGTCCAACGACATGGCCGGTCGTCCGATCGTGGTTTGCACCATTTCGGCGCACGCGGGTTGCCGCGAACCTTGCCGCGAGAATCAGTGCCTCCCATACCACATTTTCCCAAACCCGCAGAATGCGGGTGTCTGCAAGGCAGAGTGCCAGCAAGGAGATCCATTTCAGCGGAGAAAACGTAAACTCGTAAGACGCCCGATGATCCGGGAGCGTCAATTCACCCTCAGTCCGGGTGGTGTTTGTCCGGAGAGTGAGGCGTCCTGACCCGTCAGCATTTTTACCCTCGAGCAGATTTCCACAGGCTTGAGCGGAGGGCTTCTCTGGGAGCTGAAGAATCGGATAAGGAAACTGAAACCACGTTGGCAGAGAAAGGCCAGCATCCTGTGCAGGACCATGTTTGAAGTCCCAGCAGAAGTAGGTGCTTCCTTCCTCTGCGTTCATACGGTCGTTGAAGCTGACGTTCATGAGAGCTTCTCCATTGTGTCGGCTAAGGACAGAAGGGCATTCGCATACTGGCGCAGGGCTTCGACGCCCCTGGTGTTATTTCGGGCGTCCAGAGTTCGGCGCACTTTGGGCAACGAAGATGTCATCAATCGCAGCGCCGCTGGATTGTCCTGCAGTGTGGTGGTGACAGAGGCGATGGTCTCCGCCAGCAACCCATTCACGGAGGTCTTCGAGTTCTTGTGCTTCCCTGCCTTGTGTGGGAACCAACCGTAGTCGATCGCCAGGTTGTAGGCGGGGGAGTAGCGCTGGTTGAGTTTGGCCAGAACCGCAGCGACCTCGTCGGGGGCGATGCCGGCCTGCTGTCTGCGCATAGCCTCAAGGTATGCCCTCGCCGCGTCATCCATGAGTTTGCCGCAGTATCCACTGCCCTTGGCGGCATGATCCCGGGCCGGGCCAGACACCTGAGCTTCTGGAAAAATTTCCACAAGGCGTTTGCCCGCCATCTGGCGGAACTTGGCTTCCACCGCTGCTAACTCCTTCTTGGCGATAAATTCCCTGATCAATTCGAGGGGAGATTTCTTGCGCTGCCGGTTGAGGTGGATGATGAGCGCCTCGTGCACCTCCTCAGGCATGTCGGTAAAAACCACCGGCACGTCGGGCAATCGACACTTGATCGCGGCCAATAGGCGACGTTCACCGCCTAGGACTATTTTACCCGGTGTTGCGACAATGGGCTCCTGGACCCCGAACAGCTCGATGCTGCTCAGAAACGCGGCATCCAATTCGACGTCGTAGATTTTTCGGTTGAACGGGTGGGGAGTGAGTTCCTGAGGGGGGATCATGTGCACCTTCTGGCCATTGCAGATGAGCTCAAGCAGGGTTGGAGTCGTGGAAATATGCGCGGGCTCCCCTTCTGCAGGCAACGGGGCGGTGCCGCCAGTGATCGCTGCCAAAGGAGAATTGTGAACGAAGTGTTCCTCACTTTTCTTGCCAGCCAGACTCGAGAGTTTTGCGTTCCTGAGCTCGCTGTGCCTCTCTGCCAGTTTGGAAAGGACGGGGTCATGTCCCCATTCGCGCATGCCGTCGGCGCTCAGTCCTCCAGGGAATTCGATGAAGCGTTTGATCGAATGAAAAGGATTCCTCTGATAGTAGCTTTTATCGGGAAATCCGATCGCCCCGATTTGAAATGCCATCATCAAGAAAAGCTTGATCGGGATTGGAAGGCTTTCAGCTTCCTTCGCCGATAGGATGATGTCCCTTCCTTTTGTGGGAAGGGTCGAACTCTCTCCGCCGCAGGCGACCTTGAGGTGGGCGGGAGTCCATTCCATGCCCTCCATTGCGAACCGCTCCTGGCCGCTTAAGCAGGAGTCTTCTTCAGGTGGACTGGTGGATGTGGGTGCACCCTCACGGAACTGCACTTGGGGCTGGATGTGCAAAGGCAGCCCGTCGGGTGCAAATTTGGTGATGCGATTTTGGGGGTTGGTTCCCATTTTGGTGACTTCGTTGGTGGCGATTTGGGTTGCCGCGCTTTTGATTTCAAATTTTTCTTTGCCGAGGGCACAAATCGCCACGGCTACAGAGGGAAAGAGCCCTGTTCTCAGTGCTGGATGCGGGCAGGCTGACCGGCAATCAGGAAGATGCGATCTGGGGAAAAAGCTCCGATTTCTGGGGATTTGTGGCCCCAAAACCCAGATTCCCAAGGAATTTTGTTGGGGTTCAACTCGCCTGAGCGCAGGGCGTGGCTGATCCGGGCACGTGCGGAACTTGAAAAGGAAATTGCCTGTCGATGGCTGGAGATCGTCTCTTTTGGCACGACATAATCGAGCCGGTCAACGCCGGGGTCACGGATTGCGAACGAACTCTTTCCCCTTAGGGGCATTGATTCGTTCTCACTGCAGGTGCCTTGCGCGGGGTCGGTTGTGCCGGATGAGAGCCAAATACTTTCCTGCGGGGGATCTTACGTCTGTACCTTCAGAAGCCCGTGGTGACGGCGGACAACCAAAAGAACGGCATCGGCACCTTGGCACTGTTCGCCCGCAAGCTTATCTGCCTCCGCGAGAACACGGTCCGCAGTGGCGCGGAGACGGCGCTGGGCGACGGAGTGGCTGATACCCGCTTGATCAAAAAAGAATCCCCAGTTTTTTCCGGTCAGTCGCAGGGGGTCACGTTCTCCACCGAGCTTCATCGCCATCTCGCTGGCGAGTTCGGGATACGCCCTCGTACTGACGAGATCATACAGGGGCGCCAAGCGGATTGAGCTTGTCTCTCTGAGGAGCGAAAAGTTTTTCCCATGGGCGTCACAGTTACCGATGAGGAAATTGAAGACCACCGAATCAAACAGCCGAAGCAGGTCGGGACCTGGTATGGTCGTGACGGAGCGAACCAGTTCGAAGCATTTCTTGAGATTTGGACCACCCTCCTGCTGATATTTCAGCTCCGGAGGGACACCGAGGGCCTGGCAAAAATCCTCCTGATGGATCCGTTCGTAACGACCGTCCGGGAGGAGTCGACGGTCATAACGTTCGACTTGCAGAAAACGAACGTCGCCGGCCGTTCCGATCTCCACGGCCGCAGTGGAGAGCCCCGCCGCGGCAGCCAGTCTCATGCAAAAATATTCATTTTCAACGAGTCCAGGGAAATGAGGGTTCTGGGGTTTGAGGATGTGGGTGCTGGGAGAGCCTTCAAGCGGCAGGCAATAGGCCCCATTGCTGAATTTAACCGCAAGTTTGCCTTGGGCTCCGGCGAGGGACAGGCGGATTCCCTTCTCGCCGGCGAGCAAAGGACGCCGGGGGAGTTGCCCCAACCTTTCGGCGAGTTCCGACTCGGTGATTTCCGCATAAGTTGGTGTGGCTGCCACCGGAAGTTCGCCGGGAGGAAGAATGCTGACCGCCCCGGCGCATTCGGCCCCGAGACGTGAGAGGAGCTCGAAGTCATTTTTGTCGCTGACGCCGAAGTTCCTGGCGATCAGGCGGCGGCTTTCTTCTTCCGGGAGCACGCCGGCGAAGAACGGACGCGTCTCGTTACGGCTGAATGGTTCAGGACGCAACGGCAATGAGGCGGACAATGGCATGGCGGTGGGTGAATCCAGCCATGCCTGAACATATTGGAAGCGCGTGGTGCCGGAATTGTCCTGCTCCAACCTGCCGACCAAGTCCTCGCCGAGGAAAATATTTAGGGTTTTCTGCGCCATGGCTATTTCTCATCTCTGGAGCGAATCACGGGCTCCAGCCCGAGGGTCTGCATTACTTTAAGCGTCTTGCCGATGACGCAGGTTTCCTTGCCATTCTCTAGATCACTGATGAAGCGCACGCCTGTGCCCGACACCAAAGCGAGATCGGCCTGCTTCATGCCCAGGCTTTTCCGCCGCTTTTGGATGATTTTGCCGAGTTCGTTACTTGTCATGTTCCCGATCGGGAATATTAAAACCAATTCAAGCATGTTCAAGAGATTTCTTCCCGATCGGGAATAATTACAGATAAACCCAGGATTTTGGGCGCCATATTCCCGAACGGGAATTTCAGTAAGCCATATTGTTGAGGATGTCGCATTCCCGAAGCAAAGTGCGATGAACAGACGTCCGTATTCGCTGTATAGGTCCCCAACTCGGCTTCCGTTTGTGAAGCATTGTGGTTTGCCGCGAACCGGTAGGCCATCACTGAAAGGCGTAGGATGTTAGGAAATCGTTTCATGGGCTGGGGCTGGGGCTGGTTTCGTGTGTTTCGGATCCGGCTGGCTTGGTTTTCGGAGGCGCCCCGTCCGCAGATGGCTCGGCGGGAAAATGGCGAACTAGTTGCCATTGCATCAAATGTCAGCTATGCCGGACGTTTATTGACAAATAGTCCGGTTTAGCGGACATTCTATTTTCTCGTGAAGAACGATCCTTCCATCCCGCTACCTGCGGTGCATGCGCTCCGCAAGCTTGGACGCGATCTCGCCGTTGCCCGGCGCAAGCGCCGGGTTTCCACAGCTGATATGGCGGCACGGCTTTTTGTCAGCCGAGATACCTTGTGGCGACTCGAACGGGGGGACCCGAGTGTTTCTGCCGGAACGCTGGCAACGGCGGTTTTTGTTTTGGGGCTTCATGATCGCCTCGCCAATCTCGCCGAGCCCTCGACAGACGAGCTGGCGCTCAGTTTGGAGGAACAGCGGCTGCCAAAACACATTCGCCGATCCAGAGCCTCATGAGCATCGAAGTTCACATCGATTGGCAGGGGCAAACGCATCTTGTCGGGCATCTTTTCCCGGCAGAACGGGGCACAACCGTGTCTTTTGAGTATTCCCCGCACTGGTTGCGCAGGGCAGGAAGTTTTGCCGTTGATCCGACATTTCTCCCGTTGCGGTCTGGCATGCAGCACAGAGCGACGCTTTTCGGGGCGATTCAAGACTGTGGGCCGGACCGGTGGGGCAGAATCCTCATCGAGCGGGCCGTGCGCAAAAAACTCCTGAGCCAGAAACCGTTTCGTGAAATCGACTACGTTTTGGCGCTTGATGATAACTCCCGGATCGGCGCACTACGTTTCCGTGATGGGCCCGATAAGCCCTTCCTGGCGGCGGCAACGGGCGTGATTCCTCCGATTGTGCGTCTTGCCGCGCTGCTGCGGGCGGCGGATGCCATACAGAGTGAAACCGAAACCGCTCAGGATTTGAGATTTCTCCTCGGGGAAGGGTCACCGCTGGGCGGGGCACGACCAAAATCCGCGGTGGTGCTGGAGGACGGCAGTATGGCCATTGCCAAGTTTCCCAAGCCCGATGACACGCGGGACATCGGTGCCGGTGAAATCCTTGCGCTTCAGCTCGCGCGCACTGCCGGAATCCAAACCGTCGATTACAAGCTGGTGCCTGTTGCTCATCATAGCGTGGCGGTCATCTCTCGCTTCGACCGTGTTGCTGAGAACCGGGTTCCCTTTATTTCAGCCGCGAGCCTTTTGGGTCTGGCTCCCGGCGATACGGGGTCCTACACCATGATCGCGGACGCGATCCGGCAATACGGAAACGACGTAACCTCCGACCTTCGGGAACTGTGGCGACGGTTAATCTTCTCACTCCTCGCAAGCAACTACGACGACCATCTTCGCAACCACGGGTTCCTGATGCGGGAACCGGGACGCTGGAGTCTTTCTCCGGCCTACGACATCAACCCGGTCCCGGAGATGGATCGGGCACGCGTGAACAAGACTCCCATCACAGAAGAAGGAGAGGAGCATGGCATTGAGGTTGCTGTGTCAGCCGCATCGCGCTTCGGACTGAAAGCGGGGGAGGCGAAAGCCATGCTGCGCGAAGTCTTCACTGCCGTCTCCGCCTGGCGCAATGCAGGGCAACTCCTGCGGCTCAAAGCTGCCACGCTCGACGCCTACGCCAGCGCTTTCGAGAATCCCCACATGCGGGAAGCTGCCTCCCTGCTTGCTGCGAAAATTTAGCTCTGTTCCTCGTTCTTCATTTCTATTCCAAGTCCTCAGCTTTGAGCTTCCTGAGCACGCGCCTCGCCAAGAAAAACATTCAGGGTTTTCTTCTCCACGGCTACTGCGATAACCCTCTTTCGGGTGTCCCATCCACCTCAAGCCGAATGTGGAAAGATGCTGAACCACGCTTCAATGTCCTCAGTCGAAATCGACTTCAGAAGGTGTCTCTCCAGAAATTCTGGAGAAGTCCGCAGCTCCCTCGCCGTTCTCGAGGGGTTGTTTGTCGCCGCGAACAGGTAGGACATTACTGAGAAGCGCAGGATGTTGGGCGATCGTTTCACGCCGGCCGATTTCCAGACGGCATCGGTCTCCCGACAGAAGTCTTTTCGAGAGTTGTTATGGACCACCGGGCCGGAGTCTTTCGCGATCGAAGCCAGCCAAGCGATGGCCGCTTCGGGAAGAGGAGCTACGCGGCGACGACGGACGAGTTGTGCGTCGCAGTTGATTAACACTGTCCTTTTTTCGAGATCAATGTCAGCCCAATCGAGACCGAGGATTTCCATGGTGCGAAGGCCACAGAATCCAGCCAGCGCGACGGCGGGCAGGAGGTCGGGGGTGGCCGTTTTAAGCAGGGCCTGAAACTCCGATGGTTTCAGGATACGGATATGAAGGTGCGGGCGTTTCATTGACGGGCGTGGCGGTTTGATGCGTTTCATGGGTTGGGGTTGGTTTTCGGAGGTGCCCCGTCCGCGGATGGCTGGGGCGGGAAAATGGCGAACCATTTTTCTGCATCTTCCTCGGTGACGAGTTCGCGGTAGTGCTGCATGAGCATTTGCACCGAGGTGCCGAGCTCGAGGGCGGTTCGAGGCGCATCCCCGGTGTCAGCCAGCCGGTAGGATGCGCCGGAATGGCGGAGACAATTCTGAGTGTTCTTCACCCCTGCGGCCTTCCACACCGAGCGCATCATGATCGAGAGATTGACGGTCGAGGAATACTCGATCACCGGGCCATCGTCCTTGGCAACAGGTGCCAGCCAGGCCGCCGCGGCATCGTGCAGGGGGACCAGTCGGCGGCGGGAAGTCTTGGCGATACCCGCATTGATCGTAATGAGCTTCCGGCTGAAACTCACAGCCGACCAGTCGAGGCGACAAATTTCAGCCTGGCGGACCCCGCAGAAACCGCCGAGCACGAACGCGGGAAGGGTTTTGCGTGTGGCAACCGCTAAAGTCTTGGCGAACTCCTCCGGGGTAATAATTCCGATTATTGGAGGCTTGAATTTTACTCGCGGCAAAATTTCTGCCGCCGTGCGCTCCGAGGCCGACAGATACCCCCTCGCCCGGGCGTATGAAAAGAAGGACTTGAGGATTTTATGAACGTTGTCCCTTGATCGAATGGTGACACTGAGTCCGCGGAGATAGTCATCCAGGTCTTTGGAAGAAATGATCCCCACGAGTCCGGGGAAGGCCTGCAAAAACTTGGTTAAACGGAGGCGTGCGTCGTTCTGGTATAGCTCCGACAGTCCGTCCTGCTCCTTTGCAGCCAAAAACTCCGAGACGAGGTCGGGCACAGTGATTTCGCTGATTTGACGCTTCTTCCACTCAACGGCATAAAATCGTGCCGCATCCAGAAGGGTGCCGCCGGCTTCCCCGATGATCTTGAGCGCTTTCTCGTATTCGGCCAGTTCGAGTCCACTGAGAATGTGCTGCCTGACCTCCCCTTTGCCGAGGCGGATGGCAATTTCATCAGCAAGTTTCTGGGCCTCTTCTTTATTCGATCGGGACGTACAGCGAGGCTTTCCTTCCTCGCGCCAGGTGAGTCTCCACGCCACATACTCCTTGCCGTCGCGGACCTGAACCTGGCGCTGGAGGCGCACAGGCAGCCCGCCGCGGGCAATTTTCATGATGTGGTTCTTGGGGTTGGTTCCCATGTCTTGGGATTTGGGTTGCCGCCATTTAGATTTCAAAAATTTCGGCAGATTTTTTTCGAGGGCACAAATTGCCTCGGCTACAGAGGGGAGGAGCCCTTTTCACGGCGCTGGATGCGGGTCGGCAGACCGGCAATCTTGCTGAGGCGATCTGGGGCAAAAGGTCCGACTTTTGGAATTTCCCATTTTCCAACAGAATTTTGTTGGAGTTCAGCTCGCACGAGCACTCGACGTGGCTGATGCGGGCCCGCGTCGGACTTTAGAACTCAAGTGCCCGTCGTTGGCTGGAGTGATCAGCTCCTCAGGTACGGCAAAAAAGGGAGCTTACCCTCTTCAAAAGTGGGGAAAACGTGGGGAAAACGCCTTTTTTGGCCTCTCTACAGAGAGAACGGCGGGTCATTCGAATCCCGTTAGGGTCGCCACTCTTTTCCCCTCTGGAATGGCTTAAATAAGGGATCTGCGGGCGATGATCCGCAGGACCTCAATATGCGAACCTGCACTGTGTCACCACTTCATGCGAC
>Ga0114938_1001622_pt1 | contig 15040 bp, 9 predicted proteins | sample AshMeaBigSpring_FD_88675 | JGI IMG/M metagenome (GOLD analysis project Ga0114938, IMG submission 88675) | Groundwater microbial communities from Big Spring, Nevada to study Microbial Dark Matter (Phase II) - Ash Meadows Big Spring | ecosystem: Environmental > Aquatic > Deep subsurface >...
CTACCCGGTGGATTATTCGCATCTCAACATCATGGGCTATGCGCTGGGGGCCAAAGGCGTTCAGGCCGATCCGGATCTAGCCACCTTTCCCAACGTCGACACGGAAACCCGCTTCGGCAGCGACCCCCAGATTAAAATGAAGGTTCCGATTTTCACCGGCGCCCTGGGCAGCACCGACATCGCCCGCAAGAACTGGGAGCATTTCGCCGTCGGGGCGGCCATCAGCGGCATCAGCGTCGTCTGCGGCGAAAACGTCTGCGGCATCGATCCCGGCCTCAAGCTGAACGCTCAGGGGAAGGTGGTCCAATCGCCCGAGATGGACCGTCGGGTGCGCGAATACCGGCGCTTCCACGAGGGCTACGGCGACATTCTGGTGCAGATGAACGTGGAGGACACGCGCCTGGGGGTGGCCGAGTACGTCATCGACAAGCTGGGGGTGGAGACCATCGAGCTCAAATGGGGGCAGGGCGCCAAGTGCATCGGGGGCGAGATCAAGGTCAACTCCCTGACCCGCGCGCTCGAGCTCAAGAAGCGCGGCTACATCGTGACGCCGGACCCCGAGCTCCCGGCCCACCAGGCGGCCTTCAAAGCCGGCCCCCTGAAGCAGTTCGAGCGCCATTCGCGCCTGGGCTTCATCGACCAGGAAGGGTTCATGAAGGAGGTCGAACGGCTGCGCAAGCTCGGCGCCCGGCGCGTCACGCTCAAGACCGGGGCCTATCCCATGCGGGAGCTCGCCATGGCGATCCGCTGGTCGAGCGACGCCAAGATCGACCTGCTCACCATCGACGGCGCACCCGGTGGAACCGGCATGAGCCCGTGGCGCATGATGACCGAATGGGGCATCCCGTCGATCTATCTGCATGCCATGGCCTACGATCTTTGTTCGCGTCTGCAGGCGCGGGGGCTGCCCGTTCCGGACATCGCCTTTGCGGGCGGTTTTTCCTCCGAGGACCACGTGTTCAAGGCGCTCGCCCTGGGCGCTCCCTTCTGCAAGGCGGTCTGCATGGGCCGCGCCCTGATGATCCCCGGCATGGTCGGCAAGAACGCCGAGAAGTGGCTGCGCGGCGAGGATGAAGGCCTTCCCAAGACCGTCTCGCGCTACGGGATGACGAAAGAAGAGATCTTCATGAACTACGAGGTGCTCAAGGAGAAGTACGGCGCCGAAGTGGACAAGTTCCCGCTGGGGGCCATCGGCATTTTCAACGCCACCGACAAGATCCGCGTCGGCCTGCAGCAACTCATGGCCGGCACGCGCAACTGGGCCGTCAAGCACATCAGTCGGCAGGACATCTTCGCGCTGAGCGAGGAGTGCGCCAAGGTCACCGGACTGCCCTATGTGATGGAGGCCTTCCGGGAAGAGGCCCTGGCCATCATCGATGCCTGAAGCCGAGACCCCTCACCGCAATGACGCAAAGGAGAACTCCAATGCTGGACATATCGAGAATACTGTCATCGCGCGATCCAGGCGAGAAGGAATTTCACCAGGCGGTCCGTGAGGTCCTCGAGTCCGTGGCCCCGGTGCTGGAGCGGCACCCGGAGTATCGCCGTGAGGCCATCCTGGAGCGGCTCATCGAGCCGGAGCGCGTCATCCTTTTCCGGGTGCCGTGGATGGACGATCACGGGCAATCCCGCGTTCACCGAGGGTTCCGGGTGGAGATGAACAGCGCCATCGGCCCCTACAAGGGCGGCCTGCGGTTTCATCCCTCGGTCAATCTGAGCATCCTGAAATTTTTGGCGTTCGAGCAGGTGTTCAAGAACTCGCTCACCACCCTCAACATGGGCGCCGGGCAGGGCGGCTCCGACTTCGACCCCAAGGGCAAGTCGGACCACGAGGTCATGCGCTTCTGCCAGAGCTTCACCGCCGAGCTGTTTCGCCACATCGGGCCTTGCACCGACATCCCCGAGGGGGATATCGGCGTGGGCGCACGCGAGATCGGCTATCTTTTCGGCATGTACAAGAAGCTGCGCAACGAATTCACCGGGGTATTTACCGGGAAAAGTTTAGACTGGGGCGGGAGCCTGGTGCGGCGCGAGGCCACCGGCTACGGCCTGGTCTATTTCGCCGCCGAGATGCTCGCCACGCGGAACCAGAGCGTTGCCGGCAAGGTCTGCCTGATCTCCGGCGCCGGCAACGTGGCCCAGCACACCGCCGAGAAGCTGATCGAGATGGGCGCCAAAGTGGTCAGCCTTTCGGACTCGTCGGGGTACATCTACGATGAGGAGGGCATCGACCGGGAGAAGCTCGGGTTCGTGAAGCGGTTGAAAAACATCCGGCGGGCACGGATCGAAGAATACGTCGACAAATACTCGCAGGCCGTGTTTGTGGAAAAACAGTCGGGCCTCGATCACAACCCGCTCTGGAGCATCAAGGCCGACTGCGCCTTTCCTTGCGCCACCGAGAACGAGATCGGAAGAAATGACGCGGAGCATCTGACGGCCAACGGCGTCGGCCTGGTCGCCGAAGGGGCGACGATGCCCTCCATGCCAGAGGCGGTGAAGGTCTTCCAGGAAAAGGGCATCCTTTATGCGCCCGGCAAGGCCGCCAACGCCGGCGGCGTGGCGGTGTCCGGCCTGGAGATGGCCCAGAACAGCATGCGGCTGAACTGGTCCCAGGAGGAGGTGGACGGCCGTTTGAAAATGATCATGAAACGCATCCACCGCACCTGCCTGGACGCCGCGGCGGAATACGGCAGCCCCGGCAACTACCTCGCCGGGGCCAACATCGCCGGGTTTCTCAAAGTGGTCAACGCCATGCTGGATCAGGGGCTGGTGTGAGCGGCGGCCGGGACCGGGAGCCGCCCTCTAATAAATGGTGATCCAGAGCAGCCGGGCTGGTTCCGTGCCCGGGTTTTCCCACCTCTCCGGCGTTTCGCGGCCAAGGTAGATGGTGTCGCCGGCCGCGGCCGTCTGGGGGCTGCCGCCGATCGTCAGACGGACGGTCCCGGACAGCACGTGGCCGATCTCGGGCGCCTTGGCCTGGGTGAAGTGGCCGGCCAGGGCGCGCAGCGGCGGGATTTCGATGAGGTGGGTTTCGGCGGCGAGGCCGGTCCTGCCCGGGATCAGCACCCATGCGGGACAGTCGCCGGCAGTCGGCCCGGCAAGCCTGGCCGGCAGGGCTTCCGACTTCGGGAAGACCACTTTGCGTGTCTTGCGGGGCGGATCTCCCAGGAGCGCCGCAACCTCTGCGCCCAGGATCTCGGCCATCCGGTACAGGGCCGGAAGGGACGGAAAGATGAAGTTGCTTTCCACCTGCGAAATGGTGCTCGGTGTCACTCCCACCAGGCGGGCCAGCTCGGTCTGCGACAAGGACTTCTGCAGGCGCAGGGCCTTCAGGCGATCCCCGAGTTCATAGGGACCCGAGGCGCGGTCCTGGGACTCGAAACGCACGTCGGTTTCACGGGTCAGGTAGGCCAGCGGCTTGTTCAGGGCGGCCGTGGCCTGGCGTTCGGCCTTGACGATGGTCATGAGGGTCTTGCCGCGTTTGACCGAAAGGTCCACCACCACCTGGGCGATTTGGTTGATGCTGGATTTCAGGCGCAGGGTGTGCGCCGCCTTCTCGATCAGCCAGTAGGCGATGGTGTTCAACTCGTACAACCGCGGGCAGGCGCGTGAGTAGAAGCGGATGACCTGCTCCTCCCCTCCCCAGAGCTCCTGCATGCCCGTCAGGCTCTCGAAGATCAGGCGCGCGCCGCCCCGGGCCGCGTGGACCGCCTGGTAGAGGGCGTCCGAGAAATGCTTCGACCGGTGGGGCTGCTCCAGGCAGATCACGCGCGAGGGGGGCGCATCCGATCGGCGCCGGTAGAACTGCAGGAAGACGTCTTCACCCGCCCCCTTGCCGTGCGTGAAGGCGTCCAGGACGGTCAGCGACGGCGATGATGCCAGCCGGCCCAGTTTGTCCAATAGATTTTTGGGGGAGCGGTCGACGCTGACGTAGAGCACCGGCTGACTGCGGGCTGCGGCGGCAGCGATGAGGTTGAGGCAGAACACCGGAGCGAGGCTGCCGGCGTCGTCGTACCAGATGACGTTGTCGCCGATGAAGAGCCCGCCCAGAATCTGATCCAGCTGTGCGATCCCGGTGCTTTCCGGGGAGGGTCGATCGGTTTCGCCCACGTCTTGCCCCCTCCATTCAGAGAAGGCGTCAACGCTATTCGAATCGATCCATCCTGTCAATCGGCAGCAGTGATTCCTTTTGACATCCCGCCGCTTTTTCTTCAGAATCACTTTTCAAAAATTGATCGGATGGGGGAGGATCGGTGAAGTTCAAAGCGGCCATCTTCGACCTGGACGGGACCCTTCTGAACTCGCTCGCAGATCTGGCGGATTCCATGAACCTGGTCCTGGAGCGCAATCGGCTGCCGCAGCACGAGCCGGCGGCTTACCGATACTTCGTCGGCGACGGCATCGAGATGCTCGTGCAGCGCGCGCTGCCGTTTCAGGTCGCCGGCGAACGGGAGCTTCAGCGCTTCGTCCGGGAGATGAAAAGCGAATACGCACGGCGCTGGATCTACAAGACCCGTCCCTATCCCGGCGTGCCGGAAATGCTGGGTGCCTTTGCGGCCGCAGGGGTGGCCATGGCAGTGCTTTCCAACAAGCCGGACGACGCCAGCCGGGCCATCGTCCAAGCCCTTCTGCCCGATGCCGGGTTCCGCATGGTTGTGGGGTCCGCCCCCGGGCGGCCCAAAAAGCCGGACCCGGCGGCCGCCCTGGAGATCGCCGCCCGACTCAATGTTCTGCCATGCGATTTCCTCTTTGTCGGGGACACGCGGATCGACATGCAGACCGCATGCGCGGCCGGCATGTTCCCCCTGGGCGTGCTGTGGGGGTTCCGGCCCGCTCACGAACTGATCGAAGCCGGCGCCAAGATGCTGGTGAGTGACGCGCGGCACCTGATCCCATGGGTCGGCCCTGTGACGATCGGCCTCAAAGGACCCTGAGCGGATATGGACCGAGACTCCCTGCCGCATGCTGCCGGGAGCTTCACTTCCCAATTGAGCGATCCTCAAAACAAAGGACCCAGCCATGCCCGACGCCCAAAATGCCAATACGTTGATTCGTCCGTGGGACCGGTTCAACCGGGACTTGGTGGCGCAGGTCCACCCGCTTGACTGGCAGAACCCGAAACCGGCCTCCCGCTACAATCTGGTCGTCATCGGGGCCGGCACAGCCGGGCTTGTCAGCGCGGCGGGCGCGGCCGGGCTGGGTGCGAAAGTCGCGCTCGTCGAACGGCACCTGATGGGCGGCGACTGCCTGAACGTGGGCTGCGTGCCGTCCAAGGCCCTGATCGGCGCGGCGCGGGCGGCCGCTGCGGTGCGCGATGCCGCCGAGTTCGGCGTGCACGCGGAGGGCGTCCGGGTCGATTTCGGCCAGGTCATGGAGCGCATGCGCCGCTTGCGGGCGTCGATCGCCCCGCACGACTCGGCCAGTCGCTTCAGCGCGCTGGGCATCGATGTGTTCATCGGTGAGGGGCGGTTTGTCGACGCCCAAACGGTGGCGGTCGCCGGCGAGAAGCTGCGTTTCAAGAAAGCGGTCATCGCCACCGGCGCCCGGGCCGCGGCCCCCGCGATTCAAGGCCTTGATCAGGTGGAGTATCTGACCAATGAAACCATCTTCGCTTTGACCGAACTGCCCCCGCGGCTTGCCGTGATCGGCGCCGGGCCGATCGGCTGCGAATTGGCCCAGGTCTTTGCACGCTTCGGCGCGCACGTGCTTCTGTTGGAAGCCACGCACGGCATCCTGCCGCGGGAGGATCCCGACGCCTCAGAGCGTGTGTTGAAATCCATGCTCAGGGACGGCGTCAAGCTTCTGTGCTGCGGGAAGCAGCTGAAGTTGTCAAAAGCCGATGGGGGCAGGGTGCGTTTGTCGGCGGAATCCCATGGCCAGAGCTACGACGAAGTCGTGGACGAAGTCCTGGTCGCCGCAGGGCGCTTGCCCAACGTGGAGGGGCTCGGCCTGGAGGCGGCGGGCGTGGCCTATTCCAAGAAGGGCGTCCAGGTGAACGACCGTCTTCAAACGACCCAGCCCGGCATCTTCGCGGCCGGAGACATCTGCTCCCCCTATCAGTTCACGCACGCCGCCGACTTCATGGCCCGCACGGTAATCCGCAACGCGCTTTTCTTCGGTCGTGCCAAGGCCAGCGCGCTGACCATTCCCTGGTGTACCTACACCGAGCCGGAGATCGCCCACGTCGGGCTCAACCCCCGGCAGGCCGACGAACAAGGCATCGAACTGGACACTTTTACGCGGGAGCTCTCCGACGTGGACCGCGCCGTTCTCGATGGGCGCACGAACGGCCTGGTGCGCGTTCACGTGCGCAAGGGCAGCGACAAGATCGCAGGGGCCACCGTCGTGGCGCATAATGCGGGCGACCTGGTCGGGGAGATCACGCTTGCCATGACCAACGGGCTGGGGCTTAAGCAGATCGCCGCCAGCATTCATCCGTATCCCACCCAGGCCGAAGCGATCCGTCAGGTCGGCGACGCGTTCAACCGCACGCGGCTGACGCCCTTCACCAAGGCCCTTTTTGCCCGGCTGATGGCCTGGCGGCGGTAGGTGGCATCCCCGTGAAGCTGGAAACCTGATCTTGCGAGCGGCGTTCCCGCCGCTTTGGGGATCCTCCCCGGTCTTTTATGCGGGCCGGATGGAAGGCAGCCCCAGGCGCGGGCTTCATTCTTCGGATTCGACGTCCGGCAGATCCACCGCTCGCGACCTTAGCTCGGCGAGCGCATCTACGATCTGATGCCGAAAGTCCTCGGGGGCGCAGACCTCCCCCCAGCCCCTCTGCAGCTGAAAGAGGCCATCGTAGGCGGTGTCGTGGTAGGAGCGCAGCCGATGGGGGATCCCGTACTCGCTCAGGACCGAACTCAAGAGCTGAGCCTCGATGGCGTTTTCGAGGACGGCGATCTTTGCGAAAGGCGACTGCAGTTCCAGGGTCATAGGAGCGGCTCCCGGAAGCGGAAGATGAAGGAAGAATCCGACTCAAAATGGTGGACATGCCCTATGCTTGCAATGATATGAACGAAACCGATGGGTGTCCACGCCCGGAACGTTTTTCAATTTGCCCTCTTTGAAAAAGAGGCCACAGAGGAGTTCCAGGCCCTTTTGCAGGCGTTCATGAAGTAGCCTGAAAAACATCTCGGAACCTCACAAAGGATCCTGCCGTGTCCATCAGACGACCTGTCGCCCATATCGAATCGGACCTTTCAAGATCCCTTCTCCTCGGGCTGCGCTGGGAGTACGCGCGGGCCCTGCCGAAAGCGCCGGAGGCCGTCGAGAGGCGCGTTACGACCGCGCCCAATATCCTGCTTGCGGATATGCAAAGGCTGGGCATGGCCGACCCGGAAACCTGGACGATCCGGCTCAAGCGTTCGTTTGCGGCCGCCCACCGCTTCGACGCGGTGCGCGACGTGTTCCTGCACGAGGTCGCTCACCTGTGGGCCTCTGCTCATCCGGAAGGCCGCCGTGAAACCAGCCACGGCCCCGTCTTCCGCAGCATGTGCGAACTTCTGGGGGCCGATCCAAACGCAACCAGCAGAGGCAATCCATTGTTCGGCCCGGGGTGCATAAACCTCGATGACAGCCCGGACCCCCAGGACCAGCTGCGGGCCAAGGTCTACAAGCTTCTCGCCCTGGCCCAGAGCCCCTACCCGGAGGAGGCGCGGTCGGCCGCATCCAAGGCCAGCGAGCTCATCGCCCGGCATCGCCTTGCCATGATCGAGGAGGACCGGGCGCGCACGTTCGCCAGTCGGTTCATGTGCGAGCCTGCCAGGGCTCACCCGCGTCACGTCAGCGTCATCGCAAACATCCTGCAACGCTTCTTCTTCGTCGAGATCGTCTGGGTCCCGACCTGGGTCGTCGCACGTCAATGCGTGGGCAGCGCGCCCGAAATGTCCGGGCAGCCCCACGACCTCGAGTTTGCCGCTTATGTCTTCGGCTTCATAAACAGGACCATCCTCGCGCAATGGGATCAGGCCCGCGGCCGGCATGGGTTTTCCGGCCGGGAGCACCGGCAGTTCGCGCTGGGGGTCGCCAACGGTTTCTACGCGAAGCTCGAGGCGGACCGGTGCGCCCTGTCCGAGCGGCTGAAGGCCGAGAGGGAATCCACTGATGCGGCGGCGCGTTCCAAACGCAGGCATGCCTGCACCGATCTGCTGAACATTGCCGACCCCGGGTTGTCCGATTACCTGAAGCGGCGCTACGGAAAGATGCGTTCGATCAGACGGCCGAGCCGGGCGCGGAAATCCTCCTACTACGCCGGCAAGAAGGTGGGCGAGAAGATGGTCTTGCACCGGGGGATCGAGGCCACACCATCCGCATCCGGCCGCCTGCTGCCCCGTTAGCCTGCATGCATCGACGACGGCGATAGGCCCATGTTGATTTTTCCGTTCGAATCGCCGGCGGCACCTCGGTTGTTTTTGAGATAGTCGGGTCGATGTGGTAAGATTTCAAAATTGATGGCTTTTTTCGAGTCCATCGCAATCAGGTGCTCGTCAGTGGGTGTCAAAGTCATTCGGAGCGAAATCATGTCAACCGAAACACGCACGTTAAAGCCGCAGATGGAGGATATGACGGCCGAACCGCCCGGGCTTCAACAGAGTGAGAATGAAGCCGTCTATCGGGGCCTGTTTGAGACCCATCACGCCGTCATGCTGCTGATCGACCCCGCGACAGCTCTCATCAAGGATGCCAATCCGGCTGCATGCGCATACTACGGATGGAGCCGGGAGCAGCTCAAATCTCTCAGAATCTACGAAATCAATACGCAGACGAGCGATGAAACCTTCGCCCAAATGCAGCTGTCCTGCGAGAAAAAACGCAGCCATTTCTTTTTCAAGCACCGTCGCGCCGATGGCACGATCAGGGATGTTGAAGTTTACAGCGGGCCGTTGACGGTGAAAGGCCAGACGCTCCTTTGTTCGATTGTCCACGATATAACCGAGCGCAGGCAGGCCGAAGAGGCGCTGCGCCAAAGCGAGGAGAAATTCCGATTGGCATTCCAAACGAGCCCCGACGCCGTAAATTTCAACAGGCTTTCGGATGGAATGTACATCGACATCAATGACGGTTTTACAAAATTGGTTGGATACACCCGCGAAGATGTTGTCGGAAAAAGCTCCGTTGACCTTAACATCTGGTACGATCCAACGGATAGGCAGCGGCTGGTCAAGGCCTTGCAGGGCAAGGGGTGTGTTGAAAATTTAGAGGCCAAATTTCAGCGCAAGAATGGACAGATCGGCGTCGGGCTCATGTCCGCCCGGGTGTTGCGCCTAAACAATGAAGACGTCATTCTTTCCATCACCCGCGATATCACCGAGCGCAAGCAAATGGAGGATGCGCTGTGCGAGAGCGAGGATAAGTACAGCCAGCTGGTTCAGTCCCTAACCGATGCCATTCTGGTCTGGTCCAGTGAGGAAATTACTTACGCCAACCCGGCCGCATTTAAACTGTTTGGGGCGAGCCAATCCGGAGACTTGATCGGAAAACGGTACCTGGATTTAGTTCACCCGGATGATCGGTCAGAGTCGGCGGAAAGGATCAGAAAGAGCAAGAATGAAAAATGGATTGCCCCTTGCCGCGAGCACCGGATGATAACGGCGGATGGACAGGTGATCCATGTGGAGTCCACCGGGGTGCCGATACAGAGCCAGGGGCGAATTCTCCATTTCGGAATTTTCAGAGAGATCGGTGAGCGCAAGCGCGCGGAGGAGGAGCTCCGCCTGGACGATCAGCGCATGGAGGCCTTGCTGCAGTTGAATCAAATGACCCATGCATCCCTGCAGGAAATCGCCTCTTTCGCCATGGAAGAAGCGGTGCGGCTGACCCAGAGCCGGATCGGATATCTTGCGTTGGCGAACGAAGACGAAAGCGTACTCACCATGTATGCCTGGTCGCACAGCGCCATGAATGACTGCGCCATTGATAAAACGCCCGTGGGTTACCCGGTCGCGGACACCGGTCTTTGGGGGGAAACGATACGGCAGCGCAGGGCCATCATCACCAACGATTCCCCCGCACCCAGCCTTCTGAAAAAGGGTTTACCGGAAGGCCTCGTCCACGTCGAACGCCACCTGGGGGTCCCCATATTCGACAACGACCGCATCGTCATGGTGGCCGGGGTCGGCGACAAGGCCTCCGACTACAACGACCGCGACATAAAACAGCTGGAACTGCTGATGTCCGGGATGTGGCGCATCGTCCGGAGGAAGCAGGCGGAGGAGGCATTGCGCCACAGCGAGGCCCGATTTCGCGCCGCGTTTGAAAACGCCTCGGTGGGCATTACCCTTGTCAGCCTCGACGGAACTTACTTGGAAGTCAACGAGGCCTTTGCGCGCGTCCTCGGCTACCGCCCAGAGGACCTCATCGGTAAGTCGGTGGTGGATTTCACTCATCCGAACGATCTCGGTCGCCGATCGGATTTTCTGAGCGAGCTGATCTCAGGCCGAATCTCTTCCGGCGAACAGGAGCGCCGGCTGATTCACCGCAACGGCTCGGCGGTTTGGACTCTCATCGGGGCGAGCGTGCAGCGCGACCCGGACGGGAAACCGATGTACTTTATCTCGCTCGTTCAAGACATCACGGAGCGCAAGCTGGCAGATCAAAAGCTCAGGGAAACAGAAAGAAAGTACAGAGAGCTGGCCGAATCCCTTCCGCAAGTCATATTCGAGGTGGACCTGAATGGGCATCTCAACTATGTGAACCAAACGGGCCTCAAGCTCTTCGGCTACACTCCAGAGGACATCGCGAACGGCTTTAACGTGTTGGATGTTTTCATTCCTGAGGATAGGGAACGCCTGGCCGCCAATATCATGCGCAATATCCACGGCCAGGAGTTGGGCCGACAGCACTATACCGCTGTGAGGAAAGACGGAACCAAATTCCCGGTGGGTGCTCATGCCAGCCCGGTCATGAGCGGGCATACGGCCACCGGTCTCAGAGGAATCCTCATTGATTTGACCGCGACGCAACAAGCCAACGAAGAAAAAAAGAAACTCGAAATTCAACTTCAGCAGGCGCAGAAGATGGAGGCCATAGGAGCCTTGGCAGGTGGCATCGCCCATGATTTCAATAACATTCTATCCGCTATCATCGGCTATACCGAATTGGCGATGCTCAATGAAGGCGCAGAGCAGTGCACGACAGAATTGAACGAAGCGCTGAAAGCGGCCAATCGGGCAAAAGATCTTGTCAAGCAGATCCTTGCGTTCAGCCGACAGACCGACGAAGAGCGCATGCCGGTCAGGGTCGCGCTGGTCGCCAAAGAGGCTGTAAAATTTATCCGAGCAACCCTGCCGACAACGATTGAAATTGCAACCCGCATCGATGAAAAGTCCGGTGCAGTCTTGGCCAATTCAGTTGAGCTCCATCAGATCATAATGAACCTGTGCACGAATGCCCAGCATGCCATCGGCGAGCAGGCCGGTCATCTGGAAGTTGCCGTGCAAAATGCCGATATCGATCTCTCACAGAAAAATGATCTAATCGGTTTGCAGCCCGGGTCCTACGTCAGAATTTCCGTTGCCGACACTGGATATGGAATGACCGCTGATGTCATGCATAAAATATTTGATCCCTATTTCACCACCAAGGAAAAGGGGGTTGGAACCGGCTTGGGGCTCGCGGTGGTGCACGGGATTGTCAAGAAATATGAGGGCACCATCAAAGTCGATAGTAAACCAGGAACTGGCACCACGTTCCACATTTACCTGCCAAAAGTCGATCTTGCCGCTCCTGTCTCGGCGGATCCGCCAAAGGCCTTAATCGGAGGGACCGAGCGGATCCTGTTTGTGGATGACGAAAAAATGTTAGTGGATATCGGACAGCAAGCGCTTCAGCGTTTAGGGTATGAGGTCGTATGTCGAACCAGCCCGTTAGAGGCACTTGAACTTTTTAAGGCAAAACCCGACCATTTTGACCTCGTGATCACCGACAAGACCATGCCTGGCATGACCGGAGATGCGCTGGCCAAAGAATTATTGGCAATAAGGCCCAGCCTTCCGGTCATCATCTGCACGGGCTACAGCCAGACGATTGACCAAGAGCGCTCCAGGAAAATTGGCATTAGGGCGTTTGTCATGAAACCCATCCTGATACAGGAGATTGCCGCAGCGGTGAGGATGGCTCTGAGCAAGGAATGAACTCTTCTTGTCCCTCCACCTGCTTCAACGTCATCCCAGCCTCCGCTCCTCAGCAATAGTGAGCTTGTATGAGGTCAAGAAACTTCGGACGTCTCCGACATTCTAGCGGCAGTTGCCGTCGGCGATGCCGAGTACCCTGTCAACCTTTCCATGGTTCGTTGCCACAGAATAGCACTGGCTCGTAGAAGCATTCCACCAGGTGGTGTAGGATGCGTTACCTTTTTTATAGCCGCCCTTGTTTACGAAACCGCGCGATTTCATGGTCGAATCCAAGTTTCTGGCCTTCGTGCCTACCAGGTCATCAACATTCACCTTGTGAGCTGGTCTGCCGCCATAGGTCGCGTGCTGGTGCCTGTCGCAGTATGCGTCGGGAAGGCCCTTCACCTCATCTACCCGTCCCTGGTACGTCGTGACTGAATAGCACTGGTTCGTAAAGGCATTCCACCAAGTAGTGTAGGATACGTTACCTTGTTTGTAGCCGCCCCTGTTTACAAAACCGCGTGATTCCATGGTCGAATCAACGCTGCTGGCTCTGATGCCTACCAGGTCATCGACGTTGACCTTGTGATCTGACCCGCCGCCATGGGTTGTGTGCTGCCTGGCGCAGTTCTCGTCGGGAAGGCCCTTCACCTCGTCTATCCGTCCCTGGTACGTTGCAACCGAATAGCACTGGCTCGTAGAGGCTTTCCACCAAATGGTATAGGATACGCTTCCTTTATTGTAGCCGCCCTTGTTTATAAAACCGCGCGATTCCATGGTCGAATCAAGGCTGCCGGCTCTGGTGCCTATAAGGTCATCGACGTTGACCTTGTGATCTGACCCGCTGACATGGGCAGGCAAACTGCCCATTAAGAGCAATATCAGGGCGGCAGTGACACTCGCCGACATCGAAATTTCCCTATTTTTTCGCATTGTCTTCTCCTCACTGGTGTCAGTGTCTTGTATCGGCTTCTTGAAAATGCACTATTCTAACCATTCCCGAAATCCGTGCAAGCGTATACGGCGATGAACCTGAACTAATCTGGTTGAGAGTTGGGCACGCGAGTGCCCAGATGGCAAGTGGCAGTCGGCCCGAGCGAAGAGTTCTGCAAACTGTCGCCGCTGCCGGTCGTGCTGCTTTTGGCGCCCGCCGCAATCCGGACGATGCGCGACGGGATCGTGATCGGTGAGATCCTTTTCAAAAAACGACACAAAAACGTCACAGTCAACAAAAAGTGTCGGGGGAAAAAGCATCTGCAAATACACATGTTGATTTTATTGCATAAATCGTCGTTTGGGAAGTCATTGTTGCGAATGGATGGCAACAAGATCTGCGAATAACCCGCCAAAAGGAACTAATAATTGCGAATATCCTGAAAACGAGGCTAACCATTTGAAATACCGTATTAAATCAACATATAAAGAGCGAAATTTTTACCGGATCGAGGACGGCCTGGAAAACAGGCAGAAGTGACTACAAGAGCAAACAGGTGTTTTGCAGTTGCCGATATCTAAGTGGCTGAATCAGGTAAGCGACGGACCGGACCAATTATGGCCCAACCAGATATCTGGCGGTCGTCATCAGTATGTAAGGGGAAGAAATTGAAAATGAATTGAGTGGCATTAGACGATGGAAAATTTTTCAGCTGCGCTCATTTGACATGTTTCTTCTTTCTTGATCTGCACTTCCTCGGGGCTCTTGCGAAGTCTACTCCATCCAGGTCTTTACGAAGGAACAAATAGTTGAGGCCATTGTCAACCTTAGGGCCTGAAATAGGCATAATACCAAATTTGTCCAAAAATTTAAGTAAGAAAAAGCTGTTTGATTTATGGCTTTCTGCGATTCTCGATAGAAAGATATACTTAGATTCAAAATCGCTTATTGCCTCAGGGGTTAGCACCTCACCGATATGCCAAATTCCACTATTATGGCTTTTTAAAATTCCCCTACCGGCTAAAAATCGGAGTTCATCAACAGTAACGTGAAGGCTTTTGGCATATTCTTTTAAGGGAATATTGGTGCCACTCTTGTTTGTGAGTTGCCTCTGTTGATAGTCCGCAACTTCGGCTTTACTGAACATATATGCATCGAAGCCAATTTTTTTGGTTTTGCCTATTGGCTTCAGATCACCCTGTAGGATAGCAGCAATCATGTTACCTATTTTATACCCTAAGAATTTCAATCGATGAAATGTTTCTGAAAAATTGAGTGATTCAATTTGCCTACATGGTGTCACAGGAAACTGAATTTTATCGTCTATTTTTTTAAGTAGGTCATCAACCATTTTCCTACTGTAGGTTTTTCGGTTCTGAAAACAATCCCTTTCTTCCAATTTATTAGGAGATATGTATCCAGCTTTTTTCAAGGCAACAACCTTTAAAAAGCCTATCGACAAATAATCGCATATCTCTCGAAGAGACATTGGGCTGTCTTTAGAATTGGCAAAACTATTGGCTTGAATTTCATTTTTATATTTATCAACTGAACTCTTATCTATTTGAATCAAAGATCGTGATTTAACTTTTACTTTTTTGCCAGATATGTAGCCCTTATTCAACAGCCAATCAATATGCTTTTCCGTCAAACCGAGGAGTGATGCCGATTCTGCTCTGCTTATGTGCTTTGGAGGATTAGATACAAAATTTCGGTATCTACGACGCAGTATAAGGCCATCGGAAAAATTATTGGTAATATAGCGGTTAAACTCATCTTCAATAAATGGAAACATTGATAATTCATCGCTTATAATTAGATCGTAGAAGATTCCGAATTTTCGTACAATTCCGTGCAGACCACTATTGGATGTTGGTTTGAAATTTGTCTTATTGAGAAACTCATAAAAATTGATTGGCCAATTTCTAAAAAGATCAATAATGTTAATAATACGCATGTGGGCTTCTGCAATGTTAAAATTTTTAATTTTATAAAA
>Ga0114938_1001623_pt1 | contig 15037 bp, 11 predicted proteins | sample AshMeaBigSpring_FD_88675 | JGI IMG/M metagenome (GOLD analysis project Ga0114938, IMG submission 88675) | Groundwater microbial communities from Big Spring, Nevada to study Microbial Dark Matter (Phase II) - Ash Meadows Big Spring | ecosystem: Environmental > Aquatic > Deep subsurface >...
GCATGGTTGGCTACGGTGCTGCGATGACAACGGACCAAACGCACGGACATGAAATTCTGGACATGGTCGCGGCCCATCCCGCGGGGATCGCTCTGGACGACCTGGGCCGCCTGGCCGGGGAGAAGTTCGGTGCGGCCGCGAGGTATTGCACCTGTTCGGCGGAGGGCATGGATTTTCCGGCTCTGATCGCCTTTCTCGTCGGCCACGACAAGGTTCGCATTCAGAGCGGGATCGTCTACCCAGGGGGCTCCCCGGCGTGCGATCATGAGCATTAGCCGCTTGTCTGCGTTGCCTTTCTGAGCCCGGTGACGGAATGTATGGCGGCCGAGCGAAAATCCGCAGGCCCGGTGACGCTTTACGATCTCCAGTTTTCGGAGCTTGCGACCGCGCATGGCGGACTCCGCCCCGCCCATGTACGGTTGCTCTGGAAGGCGCTTTACCGGGAGCTTGAGAAATCCCCGGCTGAACGGAAGGATTTCCCGTCCGCACTTCGGGAATGGCTTGCCGGGTTTCCCGCGCCGCACATTCCGCTGGCCGGTCCGGCCGGCGACGGAGTTCTGAGCGCCGACGGGCTTGCGGACCGTTTCCTCCTCCGCCTCAGCGACGGATTGGCCATCGAGACCGTGCTTATGAAGTTTGCGGGCCGCTTCACCGCATGCCTGAGCACGCAGGCCGGGTGTGCGATGGGCTGCGTCTTCTGCGCCACCGGCCAGCAGGGATTCACCCGTCACCTCAGCGCAGGCGAGATTGTCGCGCAAGCCATCCACTGCCAGCGGATTCTGGCTGCCCGCGAGGGGGCGAAGCTGCGCAACCTCGTGCTCATGGGTATGGGGGAACCTCTGCACAACTACGACCAGACGATGGCTGCGCTCGAAGTCCTCAGCGACACCAGCGGTCTCAATATCGGCTCCTCACGGATTACCGTCAGCACCGTGGGCGTCGTGCCCGGAATCGTGAGGTGGACGCGAGAGAGCAGGCCATACAACCTTGCTGTGAGCCTGCATTCGGCCGATGCGGAAGAACGCGCCTCGCTCCTTCCGGCGGCGCGGCGTTGGCCGCTCGATGAGCTTATGGCTGCCTGCCGTGACTTCTGCTCCTCCCTACGGCGGCACATCTTTTTTGAGTGGACTCTCATCCGCGGTGTCAACGATTCGCTGGCGCATGCCGGGCAGCTCGCCGGGCTTTTGAAGGGAATGCCCGCTCACGTCAACCTGATCCCGCTCAACCCGACCGGCGGATACGCGGGGCTGGCTGCCGGAATTTCGTCAGCAAGATCATTCCAGTCTGTGCTGAAAGCCTCGGGGATCCCGAGCACTGTCCGGCAGCGCCGGGGGATCGACGTCGAGGCCGGTTGCGGGCAACTGCGCGCGACTGCTGATGCGAAGGGATCGTAGAATCAGCTTTTTGTTCAGCGCGTAAACGAACTATCATCCCGCCTGATCTCTTTCCCATGCCATGACTCCCCGAGAGCGCATTCTTTCCTCCATCCTCCGTCAACCCGTCGATCGTCCGCCGGTCGATCTGTGGCTGACGCCTGAGATCCTTGACGACCTCAGGCGGCATACCGGCGAACGGGATGAGCTGGCTGTCTTTCAGGCGCTCGGCCTCGATAAAATTGTCTGGGTCTTTCCCGGCTATGGTGGCGCGGGTCGTTTCGACCCGAACGAAGGGGAGGGGAAGACGATGTGGGGAGTCCCAACCCGGATGATCCGGGCCGGCAAGGCGACCTACCAGGAGTTCGGTGCTCCGCCACTCGGCGGTATGGACGATCCGGCGCAACTCGCTGGCTACCCCGACTGGCCCGACCCCGAACGCTTCGATTATGAGGCCGCTGCCTCCTGGGCTGCACGCGCCCGCGACTGCGGGTTCGCCACAATCGGTCCCTGGGTTTCCCACTTTGAAATTTACTGCCAGATGCGCGGGCTCGAATACGCGCTCATGGATGTGATCGCCGAGCCTGACTTTCTTGTGGCCGCCCTCGACCGCATCGATGCCATTCAGACCTCGATGCTCGAGCGCTTTCTGAGCCGCATGGGGGATCTTATCGACATCGTTTTCATCAGCGACGACATGGCAACGCAGCAGAGCCTTCTGGTCTCGCCCGATGCGTGGAATACGTTCTTCCGCGAACGGCTGCGGCGCTGGTGCGACCTTGTCCACTCCCACGGCAAGAAGGTTCTCTTCCATACCGACGGTGCCGCACGGCCGCTTGTGCCCGGGTTGATCGAATGCGGGGTCGATATTCTCAACCCAATCCAGCATATCTGCCCCGGGATGGATTGTGGGTCCCTTGCCCGCGACTTTGGCTCCAGCGTGGCCTTCCACGGCGGCGTGGACAACCAGGGGGTGCTTCCTTTCGGGACTCCGGAAGATGTCCGCAGGGAGACCCTTTCCTGCCTCGACACGCTTGGATGTCACGGCGCCTATATCTGCTGCTCCTGCCACAATGTGCAGGCAGGCACCCCGGTTGAAAATATTCTGGCCATGATCGAGACCGTCCGAAGCCGCGGGCGCTGAGAGCTGTTTGCCGGGGTAATCCCGGAAGCGGACGGTGATTGGTGATTACGCCTGGCTGTTGTCCGGTGACGGTCCGGCGGCTTTGACAATTTTGCGTGCGGCGGCAACGAAGAGGTTGCAGGCCTCGGTGCAGAGGAGGGGGATGCTGCCTGGCAGATCTTCTGCCGGATTCTCCGGGTCTGCGGCTGTGACGGTCCAGAGGATCCGGCGTAGGCATCCGGCCTGACAAAACGAGTCCTTCAGTTCGGCAGCCTGGGGGTCGGTGAGCTTTGCGGTCACGCGATACATTCCAGTCTGCCTTCCAAGGGTGGCGCGGAGCGGGGTGGGGACAAGCTCCCCTCGGAGCCTGGCGCGCCAGTTGCCGACGGCCGCCGGATACAGAAAGTCGAGCGCAAGCCGGAGGTCGGATGGCGACTGGACATCAAGCCTCCATCCATGCCGCAGATTGGGTGCGGATTTAAGCGGACGGTAATTTCCCGCATCATCGTAAAGCGCGATGGCTGTCGCATCATCCGGACGGCCGAATACCTCGAGATCACATCGTCCGACATCGTCTGCATGGCAGAGAGAAAACCCGCCGCTACAACCCGAGATGACCACCTGCCCGATCCGGTGCCGGCTTTCCGCCAGTGCGGATTCCAGCAAGCCGTCAAGTGTCTCGGTGTTCAGCATTGATCAGCTTCCGCCGACGGCGGAGAAATGCAACCGGGGAATGTCCTCCCGATCAGCGGCGGCGCTTCACACGGACGAGTGCGATCGACTTCTGAAGCGAAGCGCGGACGGTGGCGTATTCCTCGTCATTAAGCTTGTTGTCGCGGAGGGCGGCCTCTGCGCGGGCAATCGCCTCCTCGGCGGCGGTGTCGTCGATGTCGCTCTCGGCAACTGCCATGTCGGTGAGCACCGCGACCTTGTTGTCGCTGACCTCAACAAAGCCCGAACCGACAGCCATCCGCAGCTCCTTGCCGTCCTTGAGAACCCGGAGTTCTCCCGGCTGGAGCATCGTCATGAGTGCGACGTGGTCGGTGAGAATTCCAAGCTCACCCTCCGATCCGGGAACGACCACCGATTCCACATCATCGGAGTAGATCTTCTTCTCGGGGGTGACAATTTCGAGCCGGAGCATGCGACGGGGATTAGGCCTCCTTGACCATGTCGATGCCGCCCTTCATGTAGAAATTGCCCTCGGCCACATCGTCGAGCTTGCCGTCGAGGATTTCTTTGAAGCCGCGGATCGTCTCGGCGATCGTGACGTATTGTCCCTTCGTGCCGGTGAAGATTTCGGCCACGTGGAACGGCTGCGAAAGGAAGCGCTGAATCTTGCGCGCCCGGTAGACGGTGAGCTTGTCGTCGGGCGACAGCTCGTCCATTCCCAGAATCGCAATGATGTCCTGAAGATCCTTGTAGCGTTGGAGGACCGTTTGGACGCCACGCGCGACTGCGTAGTGCTCTTCACCGACGATGTCGGGAGCGAGCGCCTTGGATGTCGAGGCAAGGGGATCGACCGCAGGGTAGATTCCCAGCTCGGCAATCGAGCGCTCGAGTACGATCGTCGAGTCGAGGTGGGCAAATGTGTTTGCTGGTGCCGGGTCGGTAAGATCGTCCGCCGGAACGTAAACCGCCTGAAACGAGGTAATCGACCCCTTGGTCGTCGACGTGATGCGTTCCTGCAGCTCGCCCATCTCGGCCGCCAGCGTCGGCTGGTAGCCGACGGCGCTCGGAGTGCGCCCGAGCAGCGCCGAAACTTCCGAGCCGGCCTGCGAAAACCGGAAGATGTTGTCGATGAAGAGAAGGACGTCCTGGTTCTTTTCGTCGCGGAAATACTCCGCCATCGAGAGCGCACTCAGCGCGACGCGGAGGCGGGCTCCGGGCGGCTCGTTCATCTGGCCGTAAACAAGCGCGACCTTGGATTTCGAGAGGTCGTCTTGGACGATGACACCCGACTCGCTCATTTCCGCATAGAGGTCATTGCCCTCACGGGTCCGCTCGCCCACACCGGCGAAGACCGAGTAGCCACCATGGCCCTTGGCGATGTTGTTGATGAGCTCCATGATGACGACGGTCTTGCCGACACCGGCGCCGCCGAAGGCGCCGACTTTGCCGCCTTTGGTGAACGGGCAGATCAGATCGATGACCTTGATGCCGGTCTCCAGGATCTGCGCCTTCGTATCCTGCTCGGTGAGCGGGGGAGCATGGCGGTGGATCGGATATTTTTTCTCGAACTGGACTGGTCCGCGCTCGTCGGTCGGGTCGCCGGTCACGTTGAAAATCCGGCCCAGAACACCTTCGCCGACCGGCACGGAGATCGGTGCCCCTGTGGCCGTGACCAACATCCCGCGCTGCAGGCCCTCAGTCGAACTCATCGCGATCGAGCGCACCCAGTTCTCACCAAGATGCTGCTGGACCTCCAGTGTCAGACGGTTCGTCTGACCGCCCGCCTCGAACGTGATCTCAAGCGCGTCGTAGATTTTTGGCAGCGCGCCGTCTGCCGGATTGAACTCGACATCCACAACGGCGCCGATGACTTGAACGATTTTTCCTTTTGGACTCATGAAAATGGTAAAGCGGGTTTGGACAAGGGAGCCCAGACCAATAGCTTTCAGGGCCCTGCCAGACAACCAGTTTTTCCAGAAATTTTTCCATCGCGAGGGGGGATCCCCCCCTTGAGGTGCAAACCAATGCTCGCCCCGGCCGGCCGGGTCGCCTAAATGAATGGTCGTTGATGCGCCTGCTTTTGCGATGAATTCTCAGATTGCTTTTCCTATCGGGTGGAGATCCGGGCTTGGAATGGCCGCGGCAATCATCGTCGTTATCGTGGTCTATTTTGGCATCCGCCTGCCGGAGATCGAAAAGCGCCCGGTCCATACCGATGAGGCGGTGAATGGCTACACGATCGGCAAACTTCTTGAGGGGGCCCCCTTCCGCTACGACCCGAAAGACTACCACGGGCCTTCGTTCATCGCCTTGGGGATGCTGGTGGCCCGCGCTGCCGGTGCCCGCGACCTTGCCGGGATGGACGCGCGGATCCTCAGGTGGAGCGCTGTCGCATCCGGTTTGCTGGCCCTGGCGTTTGTTCCGCTTCTCGCAAGGGTCCTCGGCCCGACGGCGGCTTTCGGGTTCGCCCTCATTCTTTGTGTCGATCCGCTCAGTGTCTACTTCGGGCGCTATGCGATTCATGAGACGCTTTTTGTTTCGGCCAATCTGGGTTTTTTGGCCTGCGGCCTGTTGGCGGCTCAGACTCCGGCAGCCGGCTCGGCGCTCGCCGCGGGGGGGTGCGCAGGGCTGATGCTGGCAACGAAAGAAACCGCAGTGATTCCGTTTGCCGCAGCGGCTGCAGCTGCACTGGTGTGTCTGCCGGTCCGGCGTTTGGTGAATCGATGGATTGCCGGCGCATTTTTTGGTGCGGCGGCTTTTGTCATTGTGCTGGCCTTCACATGGGGACTGCAGTCCGCGGGGGGACTCGTGGATCTGGCGTTGGCGTATCCGGGTTATTTTGTGAGGGCCGGAGGGGCGGGGCATGAAAAGCCATTCTATTACTACGCGAACGTGCTTTTTGCGGGTAAGTCGGGTCTGCTGCTTTTCGCGCTGGCGGTGGCCGCCGGGGTACGTGCCTGGCGGGGAGGCGGGTCCGCTTCGGCGCGCTTCTTGTCCGTCTACGCCGTCCTTGTGGCGGCGGCCTATTCTCTGATCCCCTACAAGACGCCGTGGCTCGCCATGGGAATCTGGCTTCCCTGCGCGCTCCTTGCGGCTATCGCTGTCGCCGACTGGTGGAGGTTCCAGCCTGCAGGGGCCATTCTCTGCGGCGTCGTGCTGCTGGGATTCCTGGCGGCCGACACCGTGAAATTGGTATTCAAGGATCCGATCGGCGAGCGAAATCCCTACGCCTACTCGCATACTCTGCGCGACATCGAACGACTTCCGCAGGCGATCAGCCGGCTGTCCGCCTCGCTTGGGCGTTCTCCCCGTGTCGCCGTGGTGGCTGATGATGCCTGGCCACTCCCGTGGTATTTGCGCAGCCAGCCGATGGTTGGTTACTGGCGGCCGGGTGATCCCGTGCCGGAATCCGATTTTGTGATCCTTGATGTCGCCGAGGCCCGGCGGCTCGAACCTCGGATGGCTGGCTGGAGGCCGCGGATCTTCGGCCAGCGTCCGGAGGTGGTTCTCATTCTGTATACCGCGCCAAACCTGGAGCCTGATCCATGAGCGATATCTCCGTTTTTTCGCACCATGCGATGACCACCAACTGGGAGGTTCGCATCGCCGGGGAAGACCCCGGCTATGCCGAGCAGGCCGCCGCCGCAGCCTTCCAGTGGGCCGACCGCATCGAGGCCCTGCTGAGCCGCTTCCGGGAGGAGAGCGAGTTCTCCGCCATTTCGCGCCTGGCACCCGGCGGGAAGCTCAAGCTCTCCGAGCCGGTGTTTTCCTGCCTCGCGCTCGCCCGCGAATGCGAGGACCTGACCGGTGGTGCTTTTTCGCTGGGCGCGACCGCCATCCGGCAGGGCCTACCGCCCCCTGCCTGGAGCCTCGACCACTCGGCACACGAGATTACCGTGGGGGCGGCCAACTGCCTTCTCGATGCCGGAGCGATCGGCAAGGGCTTCGCGCTCGACCGGATGGCTGAAGAGCTTGCCGACTGGGAGGTTGCGTCGTTTCTGCTGGTCAGCGGTGGCAGCAGCGTCCTTGCCGGTGATCCACCCCCCGGCGCACCGGGATGGAAGGCTGGCATCGGCGACGGGCCGCACCGCAGGGAATTTTTTCTTTGTCGCGCCGGATTTGGCGCCTCGGGATTCGCGGTCAAAGGCGACCACATCACCGATCCTCGCACAGGCAACCCAGCCACGTTCCATGTCCGCACCTGGGCTCTCGCCCGCTCGGCGGCCCAAGCCGACGCCCTTTCCACCGCATGGATGTGCCTGCCCTCCTCTCAAATTCAAGACATTTGCGGCTCCGACTCCCTCCGCGGGGCTGCCCTCCTTTCAGATGAAGGCAAACTCATCCTCTTCGGCGCCATGAAGAACCTGCCCCATGCGCAGAACTGTTAGACGCCCCAACCAGATGCCCCAGTTTGCCAATTCTTTCTGTGATCGCACAAAGAATTGGCACGTTTTGATGGGAAATTGAACTTGCGCGTCATATCAGAGAGCCCCAAAAGCATCTGCAAATGTGGACTTCCGGCAAAGGTCAGTAAGATCAACTAAAATGCGCAACCCCATGTTCCTCCGCCCCATCTGCTCAGCTCTTGTAATGCTCACCGTCTCTCCCGCCTGCGCAGCGGATGTGCCTGCTGCCTCTGCGCCGGCCGACTATCCGGTCCGGCCGGTTCCCTTCACCGACGTCGCGCTGACCGGCGGCCTCCTGCACGAGCGGCAGGAGATCAACCGAACGGTCACGATTCCGTTCGCCCTAGAACAGTGCGAATCGCAGAAGCGGATGGGCAATTTTGATCTGGCCGCGGAGACGATGCGGCGTCGTGCGGCGGGCGAGAAGTCGTTCCAGACGAAGCCGCCGACGATCTATCCCTTTGATGACACCGATCCCTACAAGGCGATCGAGGCGGCGTCGTTCAGCCTTGGCAACAATCCCGATCCTGCGGTTGCTGCAAAGCTGGAGGGCCTGATCAAGCGGATTGCGGCCGCGCAGGAGCCGGACGGCTACCTCTATACCTTCCGCACGATGCACCCGGACTCGCCCGGGCACGCGTGGGTTGGGACGGAGCGTTGGGTGAAGGATCCGCACATGAGCCACGAGTTGTACAACCTTGGGCATCTTTTCGAGGCCGGCGTGGCCCACAACGAGGCGACCGGATCGCGTTCTCTGCTCGACGTCTGCCTGAAGGCGGCGCAACTCCTGCAAACGGATTTCGGCGACGGGAGCCCGCGCATCGCGCCGGGCCACGAGGTTGTCGAGATGGGGCTGGTCAAGCTCTACCGCCGCACCGGCGACTGGCGATGGCTCGACCTTGCGCGGTTTTTTATCGAGTGCCGCGGGCGGGGAGGCAACACCTACAGCCAGGACCACAAGCCGGTCATCGAGCAGGACGAGGCGGTCGGACACGCCGTCCGGGCGAACTACCTCTACAGCGGCATGGCCGATGTCGCCGCTCTCACCGGCGATGCCGGATATACTGCGGCGATCACAAAAATCTGGGACAACGTGGTCTCGAAAAAGCTGCACCTGACAGGCGGCTGCGGGGCGCTTGCGGCTGGTGAGGCCTACGGCGGGAACTACGAGCTGCCGCACCGCTGCTACAACGAGACCTGCGCGGCCATCGGGTTCCTCTACTGGACGCACCGGATGTTCCTCATGACCGGAGACGCCAAATTCATGGATGTCTTCGAGCGCACGCTTTACAACGGGTTTCTGAGCGGCGTCTCGCTGTCCGGGGACCGGTTCTTTTACCCGAACACTCTGGAATACGATGGCAAGTCGGCGAATAACCACGGGGTTGCCGGCCGCGCGCCATGGTTCGGTTGCGCATGCTGCCCGCCGAATGCCGCACGCCTGCTGGCCTCGCTCGGCGGCTATGTGGCCGCAACGCGCGGCGACACGCTGTTTGTGACGCTCTATGCCTCGGGAAACTTCCGCGCCAGCGTCGCGGGGCGCCCGGTGAAGATCTCGCAGGAGACCCGGTATCCGACCGATGGCAAAATTCAGATCACGGTCAGTCCGGAAGCGCCCGCAGACTTTGAACTCGCCCTGCGCCTGCCCGGCTGGGCGCTCGGCCGTCCGCTGCCAAGCGATCTTTACGCTTATGAGGATGCTTCACCGGCCGCCTGGTCGCTGAAGCTCAATGGCGAGGCGATCCATCCCGGGATCCGGGATGGTTTTCTTGTGATCCGGCGCAAGTGGAAAGCCGGCGACCGGCTCGAGCTCGACCTCCCGATGCCCGTTCGCCGGGTAACCGGCAACCCGAAGATCGCCGCCACCAAAGGCCAGGTCGCCCTTGAGCGGGGGCCGGTTGTCTACTGCTTCGAAGGCACCGACAACGGCCCGGAACTAATGACTCTGGTTCTGCCGGACACCGCGAACATAAAGGTTGTCGAACGTCCCGACCTCCTCGGCGGGGTGGCCGTTCTGGAGATCGCCGGCGCGCAATCCGCGCGGCGCGAGGACGACGGCAAGATCGCGGTGAAGCCGGTCAGCCTCACCGCCATCCCCTACGCGACATGGAACAACCGGGGGCTCGCTCCGATGGCGGTTTGGCTCCCCAGAGATAAGGCGGACGCCCGCGTCGGCGAGGGGCCAACGGTTTCCTCCGCCGGAAAAATGAGCGCCTCGTTCGCGCGCAATGGTATGGAGCCAGCCCGTGCCAACGACCGCCAGATGCCGCGCAATCCCACCGACGGCTTTGCGCAGAACTTCGACTTCTGGCCCCACAAGGGCGGCACTGAGTGGCTCGCCTGCGAGTTTGCCGCCCCGGCGACCGTGAGTTCGGTGGCCGTCTCCTGGTTTGACGACACCGGGACCGGAGGCTGCCGCCTGCCCAAGGCCTGGCGCTTGTATTTCCGCGACGACAAGGGGGCTTGGCAGCCGGTTGCCGGCATCTCCGACTATCCGGTCCGGGTGAAGGTCCCGGTGACAGTCACATTTCCGCCAGTCCGCACCACGGCCATGAAGCTTGAAATCGACCAGCCCGACGGCTTTTGCACCGGCCTCTACGAATGGGAAATTCACGGCGTCGATTCCAAAGCGCCGTCAGTGCTTCCATCTGGCTCGCCCGGACCGGCGCGCTGATGCACCCGCCTTCATTCTTGGAATGTTCGCAGGGCAGCCAATGGGTATGGCATTAATAAATTACTGGAAATCTGAAGAATAATTCCTTCTCACCGCCGCGGGTGTCGCCGGATCGATCGCGGGCGGCTATGCTCTCACGAGCCGGAGTCTGGATTTTCTGAGGGAAAAAACGTTGAGCCCCGCGCGCTTCGCGATCACACTGCACCCATCATGGTTATTGCTCCCAAGATTCGTGGATTTATTTGTACAACTGCTCACCCCGATGGCTGTGCCCGACACGTGGCCGAGCAGATCGGAGTGGTGAAGAGCCGCGGGCCGGTGGCCGGCGGGCCGAAAAAGGTTCTCGTGATCGGGTCCTCGACCGGATACGGGCTCGCTTCGCGGATCGCTGCCGCGTTCGGCTCCGGCGCTGCAACGATTGGCGTGTTTTTTGAGCGGGGCAGCGAGGCCGGACGCACGGCGACGGCGGGCTGGTATAACTCGGCCGCCTTCGAGCGCGAGGCAGCAGCTGCGGGTCTCTATTCGCGCTCATTCAATGGCGATGCCTACTCGGATGCGATGAAGACCGAGGTCATCGAGGCGATCAAGGCCGACCTCGGGCAGGTCGACTGCGTGATTTACAGCCTCGCATCGCCGCGCCGCACGCACCCGAAGACGGGCGAGGTTTTCAAATCCGTCCTCAAGCCGGTTGGCGAGAGCTATACGAATAAAAACCTCAACACCGGCAACGGTGTCGTGAACGAGATCACGATCGAGCCGGCGACCGATGACGAGATCGCGCAGACAGTTGCCGTCATGGGCGGGGAAGATTGGGAGATGTGGATCGACGCGCTGCTGGATGCCGGCGTTCTGGCCAACGGAGTTCAGACAGTCGCCTACTCCTACATTGGACCGGCCCTCACCTGGCCGATCTACAAGAACGGCACGATCGGCTTTGCCAAGCAGGACCTCGAACGAGCGCAAAAGGCTCTCGACGGGCGCCTGGCAGCCATTGATGGCAAGGCTTGGGTATCGGTAAACAAGGCGCTTGTGACGCAGGCCAGCTCGGCGATTCCGGTCGTTCCGCTTTACATTTCGCTCCTCTACAAGATCATGAAGGCAGCTGGATCCCACGAGGAATGCATCGAGCAGGCGGACCGGCTTTTCCGCGACCGCCTCTACAGCGGAAACCCGAAGCCCGACGAGGCCGGACGGATCCGGCTCGACGACTGGGAGATGGCGGATGCTGTCCAGGAGATCGTCAGCAAACGATGGGCCGAAGTCACCACTGAAAATTTCGGTGAACTCGGCGATTTTTCCGGTTACCAGTCGGCATTCCTCAAGCTTTTCGGTTTTGGTTTGCCGGGGGTCGACTACGCGGCCGAGACCGATCCGGAGGTCGGCGTGCCTTCGCTCTCCTGAGGCTTCCGCTCAGCGGATCCGGTATTCGCCGTCCCCGACGCTGAGCACCTGGATCCGGACCGGCGTGAGTCCGGAGTGAAAGAACCCGAGGTCCTTGGCGACCGGCGTGCTGACGTCCAGAATACGGTCGCCGACAAATGGCCCGCGGTCGCTGACCCGAACAACGGTCGAGCGGCCGTTCCGGAGGTTGGTGACACGGATTTTGCACGGCAGCGGGAGGGTCTTGTGTGCGGCGCAGCGCGTCCACGGGCGGATTTTTTCTCCGAGGGCCGTCCGTCCTGGGAAGAGCCACCCGCTCTCATCATAATGCGAGGCGGTTCCCTCCTCGACGTAGCCGACCGCCGCACGCGGGGAGAGCGGTTCATAGTAACAGCCTCGGACGGTGTAGGGTTTGGTCTTGTAGCCGCGGTAGGACGGACTCGAACATCCTGCCAGCAAGCCGGTCAGAATCAGGAGGAGGACTCTGGGAAGCATACTGGCCATGCCTAGCAGCTTTTCCCCTGCTGGGCGACAGAGTTTTGAGGCTGAATCCGGAGGTCTGCCTGGCACCCAGAGCCGGCAGCGCCAGGAGTTTAAAGAATCGTTTTACTCTGCATGACAAGCTGGCAATATACCGGACCCCTTATGCGCCAATTGATCCCAGCAATCCTCATGGCGGTGCTTCCTGCCATCCTTACAGCAGGCCCCGATGGGGCCAAACCCGAGGCCTTCCTTCAAGGCAACGGATTTTCCCTCCGCGCTTCAAGTCCCCGGGTCGTGATATTGGAGGGCAGGGAAACGCCTCCGATCACGCTCGAACCGCAGGGGAACCCGGATGTCAAAACATCCCGGCGCCAGACCCCCGGCGGACCGGCCGCTGCGACCACGTTATCCTGGAGCGATCCGCGCGGGTTCAAGTATTCCTGGACTCTCACCCGGCTGGAAAACCTTCCGGGGGTTACGGTCCAGATGACATTTGAGAACCGGTCAACCAGGCCGGTCCAACTGCGCGAGTTTGTGCTCCTGCAATCAGCCTCCGATGGCCTCAAGGTGAGCGGTGCACCCCGGGATTGGTGGATGTCCACGCTGGATTCCCACGACTCGGCGACCGGAGGCTTCCACCCGTCGGCGGATCTGTCGGCGGCGGGAGGACGGGAGTTTCTTGATTCGATGACGCTCTACACCGAGCGAGGGACGCGAGGCCTGCTCATGGGGGCCGCTGGCCCGGCGGTCTCGGACATCCGGTTTTATTGCCAAATCGGCCCGGCGGGAATTGGCCTGAAGGTCATCAGCGAGATGAATGATGTGATCGTCGATCCCGGAGAGACGCGGTGCTCGGAGGAGGTGCTCATCATTGATCAACCCTTTGACAAGGCTGCTCCGGAGTTGTTCCGCTGGCTGGCAGCGTCGCACGGCAGCCGCACCTCCCGGGGGCCGCTCACCGGATGGTGCAGCTGGTATGGGAAAGGGAAAAATATTGACGCCAAATTCATCGGCGGCATCAGCTCGTATGTGAAAGCCAACCGCGACCGGCTTCCGCTGGATGTGATCCAGATTGATGATGGCTGGCAGAAGGCCTACGGCGACTGGGAGGTGGACCGCAAGAAGTTCCCGGACGGGATGAAGGCCGTTGCCGACCAGATCCGCTCTGCGGGGGCGATTCCGGGGATCTGGCTCTGCCCGGTGCGGAGCTCGAAAGAGGGGGCGCACCCCGATGGGCAGGCTAACGAATACCTCGACCCGAGCAACCCTGCCGTGCAGGAGTTCGTCCGCAAGGCCCTTGCCGACCGAGTGGCCGAGGGCTACCGGTATTTCAAACTCGATTTTCTTTGGGTGCGCGATTTACAGACACGCTACGACTGGAAGAAGACACGTCTCGAAATCGCACGCGACATCTACAAGGTTTACCGCGAGGCGATTGGCGAGGATTCCTATTTGCTCGCATGCGTCGGCGGCTTCAACCGTGCCTGCTTCGGCTTTGCCGATGCTGCAAGGATCGGCACCGACACTGCCTCCTTGATGAAAGATCTCTACGTCGGCTGCTGCCTTGCCGACTGCATCAACGCAACCGGCACCACTGCGCTGTCGGCGGGGATCCTCTTTGCAAACGACCCGGACGTAACCTACCTCCGCATAGCGGACAACCCCCTGCACCGCACGTGGTATTCCTATGTGGGACTTCTTGGGGGGATCACAATGACATCCGAACCGCTGCCCGCACTCGATCCGGCTGCGCTCCGCAATTTTGAGATGCTCATCCCGCCGGCACCGGACAAGGGGCGTGCGTTCGACGGGCAGACGGATCCCTGGCACAGGCAGTTCGGCTTCATTGCGCGACGCCCGTGGGGGAACTTCGCTTCAGTACTCCTCTGGAATCCAGATAAAACGCCGGCCGCCCTTCCGCTCAAGGGGGTTCCGCTTGAGGCACTGGGCGGGAAGTTTCACGTCTGGTCATTCTGGGATGAAAAATACCATGGTATTTCCGATGAGTCTTTCGTGGCAGGATCCGTGCCCGGCCACGGTCCCGCGCTGCTGCGGCTGACCCCGGTCGCCGGCAATCTCCCCGTGCTTGTTGGCTCGAGCCTTCACGTCGGCATGGGATCCGCTGAAATCAAGGACATCGAAGCCACGCCCCAGGGAATGACGGTCGCTTTGACCGATGCCGGCGCGCGCGACGGCAAGCTGTTTATTCACAGCCCGAGGCCCCTCACGCTCGCTTCCGCAAAGGGCTGCGAGGCTTCTGTCGCACCGGCCGGCGACAATATTTACTGCGTCACACTGACCGGACGCCAGCGCAATACCCCGAATGTCATCAGCCTCAAATGAACGGCGCCCGCTCCGGGGCCTCAATGTTATGTCTCATAAATTTGCATGTCCTCTCCGGCCGGCAGCCCGCCTGCTCACGGGCGCTGCCACCGCGTTTCTCATCATGGCTCCGCTGCGGGTTCCTGCGGAGGATGCGGCCGGAGCCAAGGTCCCGCAGAAGGTTCTGCGGTTCGTTCCCGCCGCCACACCTGCCGCCGGTCTGCCGGATGCCGCCTCGGGGATCAAAAGTGTGGCAACGCCGCCGAACCGGATCGTGGTCGAGTTGGACAGCGCCGGCACGACCGACGGCACCCTGGAGATCTCCAGCGGCCAGCCGCTTTGTCTGGGCGCGGCGAGCGGATGCCTGGCTGCATTACGGCAGGCAGCAGACAGCATTTGGAATGTCGCCGTTACCGGCCGCCAGGCCGGCGCGAGGCAAGTCGTCGAACTGGCAAACTGCCGGTCCCCGGAGGACGCCGTTACCCCGAGCCTTTTCAAGCGCAACCGGCATGAGGAATTCATGAGGCGGAAATCCGCGGGGGCGCTCGGGCTGTTATTTCTGGGGGACTCGATTACCGACTGGTGGCCGAAAAACGGCAAGGAC
>Ga0114938_1001625_pt1 | contig 15031 bp, 9 predicted proteins | sample AshMeaBigSpring_FD_88675 | JGI IMG/M metagenome (GOLD analysis project Ga0114938, IMG submission 88675) | Groundwater microbial communities from Big Spring, Nevada to study Microbial Dark Matter (Phase II) - Ash Meadows Big Spring | ecosystem: Environmental > Aquatic > Deep subsurface >...
ATCTGCTCACCGCCACGTTGTTTGGCTGGCTCCCGGCCGAAGACCGCGACGAGTATCGGATCAACCCGTACGCTGCTTATCGTCACTGGGAGCCGGGGGTGGACAACAAGAACCTTTACCTGCACGGGCCGTGGGATCGGTGGCCGTTTCGCGACACCTCGCTGGCGGTGCATGCGGCGCGGTTGAGTTCGCTGCTGATGTGTGCGCTGGCAGTGGTCGCAGCGTATCAGACTGCACGCGCGCTGCTGCCCGAGGCGCAGGCGATGGCGGCCACCGGCCTGCTCGCCTTCACGCCGATGTTTGTGAGTGTGAGCGGCTCGGTGCAAAACGATGCCGGTGCGGCCCTGCTCGGTGCGTTGATTTTGTGGCTGGCGCTGCGCTGTTTTGATCATGGCTTCACGCTCCGCCGCGCGCTGTGGCTCGGGGTCGTGATCGGCATCGGCGGGCTGATGAAATTGACGGCGGCGCTGTTGATCGTGCCGGCGGCGGCCCTGCTGATTTTCGATGCCGAACAAACGCGGCATGGGTGGCTGCCGACGGTACGGCAACTGCTGGCCCTCACCGTGGGTACGGTGATCGGTGGTGGATGGTGGTATGGCCGCAACTGGCTGCTCTTTGGCGAGCCGACCAGCCTGCGGGCGAATCTTGCCACGTACGCCAATCAAGACCCGCTGACGGGCTTTGCGTGGTGGCGCGACGGGCTGGCCTATTCGTGGACGACGTTCTGGGCCCGCATAGGCTGGGGCGACCTGCATCTGCCGGATTGGATTTATCAGGCGTTGGCGCTGCTCGTCGTCGTCGCCGCTGTCGGTCTGGCGCGGCAATGGGCTTGCCTCGAACGCTCGAGGCGGGCGAAGGTGGTCGCCCTCCTTTTGGCGGGGTTAGTCTCCGTGGCGGCTTTGACCGGCTACATCACCTTCAGCCCAACGGGATCACAGGGCCGGTACACGTATCCCTCGCTGGCCGCGTACATGACTCTGCTCGTCCTCGGTCTGGGCGGGGTATGGTCCGCGCGCTGGCTGCCGGGGTTGATCCGGCTCGCACCGGTGGCAATGCCGGGTTTCGCCATTTACACTTTCTTCGGGATCTTGATACCCGTCTATGCCCCGCCACCGGCCCTCGCCTCACTGCCCGCGACTGCCACGCCCGTCCAGGTCAACCTTGGCCAAGTCGCCGAGATCAAAGGCTACTCGGTGAGCGCCGCGCGCGCGCGGCCCGGTGAGCGCGTGACGGTGACGGTCTATTGGCGGCCGCTGCAACGCACGCCGCAGCCGTACTCGGTCTTTCTGCATTTGCTCGCGGATGAGAAGACCGTGATCGCGCAGCGCGATACTTACCCCGGACTTGGCCGCTCGGCCACGCACGGCTGGGAGACGGGGCAGATGTTTGCCGACGACTATCAAGTCATCCTGCCCGAAGACTCGGCCACCCCGCAGACCGCGACCTGGCTGGTGGGGCTGTGGCAGACCGAGACCGGTGAGCGCGCGTGGCTGCTCGGCGCCGATGGCCAGCCGGTCGATGTCGGCTTTCGCTTTGGTGAATTCAGTCTGACCGCCGATCCATGAAATACATCACGACCGTCAACGGCAGGAACTACTCCATCGAAATCAACGACGACCACAGCGTGAGCGTGGACGGCGTGGTGCATCCGGTGGATTTCGCCAGCGTCAATCAACAGCCGGTGTTTACGCTGTTGATCGATGGCGAATCGCACGAGGCCTACATCCACGAAGATGAAGACGGTCAGTGGCAGGTGCTGTTGCGCGGCACGCTGTATGCCGTCGAGGTGGAGGACGAGCGCGAGAAGCGGCTGCGCGCGGCCGGCGGCGCGCACGGCCCCGGCGGGAGCGGCGAGTTCAATCTGAAAGCGCCCATGCCCGGCCTCGTCGTCGCGGTGCCGGTGGCCGAGGGCCAGGCTGTTCGCAAAGGCGACAACCTCGTCATCCTCGAGTCGATGAAAATGCAGAACGAACTCAAGTCGCCGCGCGAAGGCACGGTCGCGCGGGTCAAGGTCAAGCCGGGCGACGGCGTCGAGCAAAATCAAATACTGGTAACGATCTCATAACCGCAACAGGGTGGAAGGAACAACAGCGCAGCGTAGCTATTCCCTCGTGTCCCCTAGCTCCCTTCTTTCCCGAACGTCCGCTATGACCGACCTTCTGTCTTACAAACAACGCTGGGAAACCAATACTCTCAACCCCTCGCTGCGCAAGAACCCGGAGCGCCGCGCGGCCTTCACGACCTCCAGCGGCATCCCGCTCGACCGCGTCGCGTTGCCGGTTGATCCCGACCCCGATTACGCCGAGCAGTTGGGCTTTCCGGGCGAATATCCGTTCACGCGCGGCATCCAGCCGACGATGTATCGCGGGCGCTTTTGGACGATGCGACAGTATGCGGGCTATGCCACCGCCGAGGAGTCGAACCGACGGTACAAGTTTCTGCTCAGCCAGGGGCAGACCGGGCTAAGCGTGGCCTTCGACCTGCCCACGCAGATCGGCTACGACGCCGACGACCCGATGGCGCTCGGCGAGGTGGGCAAGGTCGGCGTGTCGATCTCGTCGCTCGAAGACATGGCGACGCTCTTCGACGGCATCCCCCTGGACAAAGTCAGCACGAGCATGACGATCAACGCGCCGGCCGGCATCCTGCTGGCGCTGTACATCGCGGTGGCCAAACGGCAGGGCGTCGAGCCCAGGCAATTGCGCGGCACCATCCAGAACGACATCCTGAAAGAGTATGTCGCGCGCGGCACCTACATCTTCCCACCCGTGCCCTCGATGCGGTTGATCACCGACATCTTCCGTTTCTGCAGGGCCGATGTGCCGCAGTGGAACACGATTTCGATCAGCGGCTATCACATCCGCGAGGCGGGCAGCACGGCGGTGCAGGAGGTGGCCTTCACCCTCGCCGACGGCATCGCCTATGTTCAGGCCGCGCTCGAGGCCGGGTTGGGGGTAGATGAGTTCGCGCCGCAACTCTCATTCTTCTTCAATGCGCACAACCAGTTCCTGGAGGAAGTCGCCAAGTTCCGCGCGGCGCGCCGGCTGTGGGCGCGGATCATGCGCGAGCGTTTTGCGGCCCGGGACCCGCGCAGTTGGATGTTGCGCTTTCACACGCAGACCGGCGGCTCGACGCTCACGGCGCAACAACCGGAGAACAACATCGTGCGCGTGGCGCTGCAGGCGCTGGCGGCGGTGATGGGCGGCACGCAGAGCCTGCACACCAACTCGATGGATGAGGCCCTCGGCCTGCCCACCCAGCAGGCCGCGCAGATCGCGCTCCGCACGCAACAGATCATCGCCCACGAGGCGGGCGTGGCCGACAGCGTCGATCCGCTGGCCGGGTCGTACGTCATCGAGCAGCTCACCGATGAGATCGAGCGCCGGGCGGCGGAGTATCTGCGGCAGATCGACGACCTCGGCGGCGCGTTGCGGGCCATCGAGCAGGGTTACATTCAAACCGAGATTCAGGAAGCGGCGTATCAGTATCAACAGGCCGTCGAGAAGAGGGAACAGATCGTCGTCGGTGTGAATAACTTCACCAGCGAGGCGGCGCGCTCCCCGGAGACCCTGCGCATCGACCCGGCCATTGAGGCGCAGGCACGCGCGCGTCTGGCGGCCCTGCGCTCCCGGCGGGATAACGCCAAGGTGGCCGAACTCCGCAAACAACTCGAAACAGCGGCGCGCGGTTCGGAAAACCTGATCCCGCTGTTTGTCACCTGTGTCGAGCACGCCGTCACCGTCGGAGAGATTTGCCGCACGCTGCGAAACGTCTGGGGGGAGTATCAACCGCCTTTGTAGTTGATCTCCATCTTTTCCTTTGCTTCCCTGGCTGCCGGGAAAGGAAGGAAAGGCGGGATACGAGGGAAACCGATGGCTTCTGTGACTCGCATCAATCACATTGCGCTGGTGGTGGAGGATATTGACAGCGCCCTGCGCTTCTGGCGGGACGGGCTGGGATTGGATTTGACCGAGGTCGAGCCTGTGCCCGAGCAGGAGGCGCAGGTGGCCTTTTTGCCGGTGGGCGAAAGCCATGTGGAACTGGTGCAACCGACCACAACGACTTCGGGGGTGGCGAAGTATCTGGCCAAACGCGGGCCGGGGATGCATCATGTGTGTGTCGAGGTGGAGGATGTGCAGGCTACGCTCAACCATTTGAAAGCTCAGGGCTTCCGGTTGATCGATGAGACTGCGCGCCAGCGCAGCGATGGACGGCGCTATGCCTTCATCCATCCTGAAAGCGCGCATGGGGTCCTGGTGGAGCTGTACGAATCGTTGTAGTACTTTTTTCCTGCGTGTGACAACCGATCTTCAACCAAAACTCACGCAAACTTCATTGTTTCTTAGCGTAAATCCTCCTATAATCACAGCAGCTTAGTCAGGCTGTAGCAGTTCCGAAACGACAATCTGACAACCATTTATCCAGAAAGGATATTCTACATGCTCACTTTCAAGGACAACAAAGGACAAGGCCTGGTCGAGTACGCGCTCATCCTCGTGCTCGTGGCTGTGGTCGTGATCGTCGTGCTGGCCATCCTCGGCCCCACGATCGGTAACGTGTTCAGCAACATCATCGTCGCCATCTAGTTCGTCTTGGAGCCTGCTAAGCAGCACGCGGCCCCTCCGATCGGAGGGGCCGTTTGCTTTAACGGCGGCGCGTCCGCCACCAATAGATCAACGGCCCAAAGATGGCGATGGCAGCAAAAGTGAACCATTGAAAGGCGTAGCTCGCATGCGGCCCGTCATCGAGCTGCAGATCATAAGTCCGAATCGGCAGGGTGGATGGGTCGGTTGCGGGGGCTTGCTGAACGACCAACGGCAATAAAGCGTAGGGCACTTGCGTCTGGATGCGCGGCACGTTGAGGAAGAACCATGCATCAAGCCGATCCTCACCGGGCGCTGGAATGTCCTGCGGCTCGAAATCCCAGCGGCGCTGCCCCGGCAAACGCACCAGGCCGCTGATCGCCGCCTCTCCGGTTGGGTTTTGATAGGCCGCCCGTGTCACACGATCTGCCGCCTGCGCCGGGATCCAACCCCGATCCACCAGGACGGCGGTTCGGTCCGAAAGCCGCAGCGGCGTGATGACGTGCACCCCCGGCGCGCCCTGATAGGCCTGATTGCGCCAAACGATCTCATGAGCATAGTCGAATGTGCCGCGCACGGTGACGGGGCGATACTCAAGTAGCGACAGATCACCACCGAGGTCGAGCTGTTCGAGCGCAACCGGGGCGAGGGCCAGGCGCGCCTCGATGCGGGCGTTCGCTGTGCGCCGTTCCAGCAGGCGCGAGAGTTGCCAGAACCCAAGCCCCAACATACCCACGGCGATGATGGGGATCGCCACAAGCGTGAGCGCTCGCAGCCAGGGCGGGAACGGGTAAGACTTCACCGGGGGAGACGGATCAACCCGCATCACTTCTGCACCGACGGTAACAATCTGGTGAGCGCTTCGATAAGCCGATCAAGATCCGCACGCGTGTTGTAGGCCTGAACCGACACCCGAATCACCGGGCGCCCCTGCCAACGAAACACCGGAACTTCGATGCGATGCTCGTCGTAAAGCCGTGCCTTCAATTGCGCGACGTCACACTCGGGCAGCGGCGCGGGCGCAAGCTTCGCTTGCGCTGGAGAAACGTTGCGCGTTTCTCCCTCGCCGCAAAGCGGCGCAGCGACCATCTGCGCGAAATGCTCCGGCCCGCTGAACGGCGCGAGACCGGTGAGCGTCGCAAGCCGCTGCTGCGCCTCGACGGCCAGCGCGTGGCACTCGGCCCGCACGCGCCCCCAATCATTCGCGCGCAGGAATTCTATCGCCGCCGGGGTAGCGAGGTAGGCGGCGATGTCGCGCGTGCCGGTGTATTCCTGCTCGTCAACGAAGCGCGACGGGCCGGGCGCCTCGGCCTCGTAGCCCCAGCTCACGATGAGCGGCTCGATCAGCGGCTGGATTTCGGGCCGCGCGTAGAGGAAGGCCGAGCCTTTGGGCGCGCACAGCCACTTGTGACAGTTGCTGGTGTACACATCCGCGCCAAGCGAGTCGAGGTCGAGCGGCAGTTGCCCGGCGGCGTGTGCGCCATCCACCACCGAGAGCAACCCGGCCTCGCGCGCGCGGCGGCACACGGCCGCGACCGGGAAGATCAGGGCGGTGGGCGAGGTGATATGGCTGAGGCAAAGCACGCGGGTGCGCGGCGTGACGCCCGCCCACAGCGCCTCGCCAAAGGCTTCGGGCGTGGAGAGCGGCAGCGGGATGGATTGCGTGACCAGCCGCGCGCCGGTCTGCGCGCACACGAAGCGCCACGTGCGCTCGATGGCCCCATACTCGTGGTCGGTGGTGAGGATTTCGTCGCCGGGCTGCAACTTCAGGCTGCGCGCGACGATGTTGAGGGCAACCGTAGCGTTGGGCACATACACGAGGTTGTCCGCCGCCGTGCCGACGTAGCGCGCCAGCGCCTCACGAGCGGCGTGCATCAGCCCAGTGAATCGCCGTCCGATGAACTCCACCGGCTGCCGCTCCAACTCACGCTGCCAGCGCTGATACTCCTCAAATACTGGTCGCGGGCACGCGCCAAAGGAACCGTGATTGAGGAAGGTAACTGTGGGGTCGAGAAGAAATTGATCGCGGAGCGCGGGGGCCATGTGGCCGGATTGTAATTGAAGTCGGTCTTCGGAAGAGGATAGATTGAGACCTGACAGGTGGCGCGCATGATACTCCTAAAATCAAGGGCCCGGTTCGCGCCACCTGTCAGGTCTGGGGCCTCAGTTTCCGGTACTCCGCCAGCGCGGCGTCTTTGGCCGGCTGCGCCACCAGCGGGAACGCGCCGAGGATGTGCGTGAACTCAGCCTCGGTCAACTCGTACAGGTGCGCGACCATCGCATCCAATTCCGCGCGCAACTGCGCCCGCTCCGCCGGGTCGGTGGCGGGCCGCCCCTCCTCTCCCTGCGCTGCCCGCCCCCCTCTCCCAGCGGGAGAGGGGCCGGGGGTGAGGGCGAGCTCTCGCCACAACTCCTCAAACTCCGGCGCCGTGCAGATGAGCCGCGCCGCCCGCACCACAATGGGCGCAAAGGCCGCATCGTTGGCGGTCAGGCGCGGGACGGGCATCTGGTAGACGTAGAAGAAGTTCAACGTTGTCGTCACACGCTGACGCAGCATCCAATCGAATACAAAGCTGTTCCAGATTGAGCACAAGAAAAGTTGATCCAGATTATCAATGAGCAGTTGGCCGTCCTCATCGAACACTTGCACAGTGGGAATCTTGTTGCCGTGGAACGTAGGCGGGATGATGCTTGAGAGCATAGAGCGTTCGTTCGTGCTCGCCGCAATATCCCGAAACCCCAACCGATGCCGCTGATAATCCAACACCTGCCCGGTGTCCTTCTCCTTGCCCAGCAGCGCGGCGCGGCCTGCTTTCTCATCCACCCAGTAGCGCGGCTGGGCGAAGTGCGCGTCGAACTGGTGGATCATCTTGCCCTCGTACAACGGCAGCCGCCTGCCCTCGCCCCTAACCCCTCTCCCGCTGGGAGAGGGGGATGTCTTGAACAAATGGCTGTCGTTGGTCATGTCGAATTCGCGGGTCAGTTTCAAATTCCACACGCCCTCCAGCTTCTCGCCCAGCAGCGGCCACTTGAGCATCTTCTCCGCAATCCGCGCGTCCAGCTCGCTCTTGAACTCCATCACCGAAAGCGAGTCGGGCGAGAGCTTGCGGATAAGCGGGACGGAAATGGCGACATGCCCGTCCGCGTCGTGGAGGAATGCGTCAAGGTTTTCGGCGGCCACCGCCTCGCGCGGGTTGATGCGGAAGGCGGCGGCGAACGACTCGGTCAGCCCGCCTTTGCGGAAGGTGAGCAGCGCCAGTTTGAAAGCGTGGTGTACGCCGTCAAAGATGTAGCGTTCGTTGGAGAGTCCGAAGAGCGTATCCACCTGGGCCTGCGAGAACAGCAACTCGCGCAACTGCTTCGCGCCCAGGTCGGTGTAGATGCCGCTGGGGATGACCAGCCCGCACAGCCCGCCGGGGCGCAGCAGGTTGTAGCACTGCTCGGTGAAGAGCTTGTACAGGTTGATGTCACTGCCCGCCTTCTTGCCGTTCACCACCGCAATCTGGTTGGCGAAGTGCGGGGCGGCGCGGTAGTAGGCGCTGAGGTGCGGGAAGCGGCTGAGGTAGTCCAGCCACGCCGCGCGCACGGCTTTGTTCTTCAGCAGCGCGGCCTGCTCCTTCTCGAATTCCTTGATCGTCATCTTGTTCTTCGTCACCAGTTCGGAATGCTCGGCGAAGAACTCCTTGGCCTGCGGCTTGAAAATCTCCCACGGCGGGTTGGTGATGAGGGCGTCGAAGCCGCCGCGCCCGTTCATCACCTCATCAAATTCGTAGCCCCAGTGGAAGGGCTTGAGGGCCTGCACGTCGGGCAGGGTGACGGCGCGCTTTTTCCACCCAAGCGCATCCTGAGCGGAGCGCCCCTTCGACTTCGGCCCTTCGGCCGCTCGACCGGCTCGCGGCTCAGGGCGCGCAGTCGAAGGGGCGTCCCACACGGCCTGCTCGTACTTGATTCCCAGCCGGCGAAACTCATCCAGCAAAATATCGTTGAGCTGCTCGTTGGCCTCGTCGCGCAACTGCTGGATGTCCTCGCGCAAGTCCTGCAAATCGGCCGCATACTGGCGGTTGGTGTCTTTGTACAGCTTCAGCTTGCGCTGGCGGTCATCCACCAGTTGCCGGAAGCTTTTGCGGAACAGCCCCAGTTGGTTGCGGGCCAGGTCTTCGACATAGCTGGTCTGCGGCAGCGGCCCGGTGGCGGCGGCGAGCCGGCGGTTGAACTCGTCCTCGTCCACCCGCAGCAGCCCGATGAGCGAGTTGCCGGCCAGCAGGTTGAAGTCAATGTTGGGCAGCGGCTCCAGATCGTCCACCGAATGCGCCGAGGCCACCAGCGCCAAAAAGAGCCGCAGCCGCGCGATCTCCACCGCCTCTTCCATCACATCCACCCCGTACAGGTTGTGGGCGATGATCTGTTTTTTGATGAAGTAATCGGCGTTGGGGTGGCCGGCCAGCAGGGCGGCGCGGCGCTGCTTCAGGCGGGGCGGGCCGCTGGTCTCGATCCAGCCCAGCACGGCGCTATAGACGTTGATCAGCGTCTTCATCGCCGAGACGAGAAAGGCGCCGGAGCCGCAGGCCGGGTCGAGCAAACTGAGCGTGGGGAGGTAATCGAGCAGCATCTCGCACAGCGGCGCGTCGAGGTACGAGAGCATTTCGGGGAGGGAGGTGAAGTAATAGGTCCTGAGACCCGAGAGGTCTTCAATCCCCGTCAGGTCTGTCTTCATGTTGACATGCTCCAAAATCAACCGCTCGATGGTGCGCTCGCACAGGTATTCGGTGATCTCGGGGCGGGTGTAGTACGCGCCGAACGCTTTCTGATTGATGTACTTCTCGAAGATGTAGCCGAGCACGGCGGGGTTGATCTCGTCATCGCGCCCGCCGGGGGTGTCGTCGAGGTGCCAGGTGTAACGGTCGAAGAGTTTGAACAGGGCGGTGAAGGCGAAATCGGGCACGGCGATCTTCGGCCAGCGCAATTCCACCGGGTGCTTGAGGAACAACCCGCCGTTGAGGTACGTGATGTTGCCGGTAAGTTTACGGGCGGCGGCGCTGCGCTGGGCTTCGGGCCTGGCGAAGGCCTCGAAGAACAGCGCCTGCAAAAACTCGCGGTAGAACAGATCCGGCCCGCGGCCCGCGCTCTCGGCCAGCTGGCGGTTGAGGTAGTGCTCGTCGCCGCCATCCACAAAGCGCTTCTTCTGCAAGAAGTAGATGAACATCAACCGGTTGAGCAGCACGGAGGTGTACCACTGGCGGTCGCGCTCGTCGTCAATGCCCTGAATGTGCCCGGCAAAATCCAGCCGTTCCGCCGCAAACTCGGCGTAGAATTTTTTGGTGACGCGCTCCACATCCAGCGCGGCGCGCAGGCGGCCCAGCACATCCATCACGCCCAGCTCGCCATCGGCGGCCTCCAGTTCGCTCAGGCTCACCAGCAGCGCGCTCAGTTTGTTGAGGAACAGGTCACCCGGTTGATTGCGGTTGTAGTGGTGCTCGCGCGGCACGTTGCGCCCGCTTTGGGTCTTGAGCCAGTACCACAGGCTGTTCTGCCGGGTGGCATCCACAAAGATCAGCAGCTTTTCACCCTGCGGCAGGGCGGTGTAAACGGCGCGGCGCAGGCGGGCTTCGGGGATGAGGCCGCCGGGGCCGTTCACTTCGAACACCGGCACGCTGCCCAGTTCGGCCACGGGCGCGGCGTGGTAAACCTGGCGCTCCACCGTGAGCGTGATCGGCGCGCGGCGGGCCGGCCGGTTCCAGCCCAGCTCTTCGATGAAGAGCGTGCGGAAGTCGAAGGCCTGCAGGTGTTGGCGTGTGCGGGTGATGTCGAGGCGGGTCATTCTTCAACGTCGTACCCGCGAAAGCGGGTATCCATTGTCAGGCGGTGGACTCCCGCTTTCGCGGGAGTGACAGGCCGCGTCAGATGAGTTCCTTATTGATAAGCCCCATGGAGCAGATAATCTTCGGCTCGGCCTGAGCGTCGCCGTCCTCGTCCACGACGATGCTCAGCCGGTCTTCCTCGCGCAACTGGTTGACCAGCCGCGCCAGGTCATCGTTGGTGATGCCGGCTTTCAATTGCCGGTTGAGGATATCCTTGGCCGCCTCGCGCAGCGGATATTTGAAGAGCGCGTCAATAGCCTTGCTCAGGTCGGCCTCCACGAACAGCGGGGCGCGTTCGCGCAACTCGTCGTAGTAGGCCTTGAGGCGCGTGTAAGTTTTGTAGCGCGCGCCGGTGCGCGGGCCAAGCCCGCCGCCGAGGAACTGCTCGTCCCGCAACATCTGCGCCACGCCCTGCGCCACCAATTCGTGATGGTCTTCGCGGCGCGGCTGCGTGGGCGTCTCCGGCCCGCACTTGGCCGCGCGCAGCACTTCGAGCTGGCTCTGCGTCACGCGCTCGCCCTGCGCGTTGATCCACGCCAGCGCGTCGGCGCCATCCGCCGTACGCACATACATCAGCACGCCGCCGGCCTTTTCCGCCGGCACGTTGAGGGGCGAGGTGTGGCCGCGCACCCTCCCGCCCTCCACGCGCAGCGCCTTGGTGCTGAACACCACCTCGGGCAGGGCCTCGATCTTTTTCGCCAGAGCCGGGTCGTCTTTGGTCGCCGCGCGCCAGATGGCGTACGCTTCCGAGTTCAAGTCCACTTCGCCGTCCGCGTCGTCGTCGAGCACACCGGCCTTTTCGGTGTACAGGTTCTGCAAATCCCTTGCTTGCTGCTCGTCGCTGAAGAATTGTTCATCGGTGCCGAGCACTTCGCCGTTCTCGCGCAGGCGATGGGCCACGCGGGCGCGCAGCCGCAGGATGCGCTCCACGCCCTCCGCCGGCAGAAAGCTGTAGCAGTGGATGTTCTCCGCCGCCTGCCCGATCCGGTCTACGCGGCCCGCGCGCTGGATGAGGCGGATGATCGCCCAGGGCAGGTCGTAGTTGACGACAATGGCGGCGTCCTGCAGGTTCTGGCCCTCCGAGAGCACGTCGGTGGCGATGAGGACGCGCAGCTCGCCCTCACCCCCGGCCCCTCTCCCGCTGGGAGAGGGGAGATCGCGGGTATTGCTGCGAGGGCTGAAGCGCCAGGCCAGGCCGGTGGGGTCGGCGGATTGCCCGGTGACGCCTTCGAGTGCGACCACGCCGCGCCGCTGGAGTAATTCGGCGAGGTAGTTCACCGTGTCGGCGAACTGGCTGAAGATCAGCACCTTCTCGTTGGGGTGGTCGCGGGTGAGCAGGCGATGGAGCCGTTCCAGCTTGCGGTCACGGCCCGCGTCCCATGCGCCGCGCGCTTGCAGCACGGCCAGCAGCGCTTCGGCATCCTGAGTCAGATCGCGCCGGAGCGCGGGGGTGAACAGCGCCGGGCTGATCCACTTGAAGCGCCGTTTGTAGTCGGATTGATACAGCGCGTAGGCGGCTTTGGCGCGGGCCGCGTAACTGCTCGTGTGCGCCGCCGGGCCGTTTTCGCTGCCGGGCGGCGTGTCGTCCGCAGCCTCATCTTCAACCGAAAGCACGGTGTGCGCGTCGTCGGCATCCGCGTCGTTGTTGCCGGGGTCGAGCATCTCAGCGTCCTGTGTGCCGAGCGGCAGCGGCAGGCCGTTCTCGAGCGCGTGCAGAAAGACGTGGTTGCGCAGGATGTGCCGGTCGAGCGATTGCAAAAAGGCATGGCCGCTCGATTCGAGGCGCTTGAACAACCCGGTGCGGCTGTAGCCGATGAGGCGCTTGCCTGCGCGCGACAGGTTGTCGAGCAGCACCTTCTCCGAGGCGGAGGCCAGCGAGGCCGCATCGTTTTTGAGATAGTTGCCGAGGCCGTAGCGTGGCAGCTTCAACTCGCCGATGACATGGACGATGGCGTCCGAGTACAACTGGGCATACTGGTCGTTCGGGTCGGCGTCATCCACCTTGAATTTCAACGTCCTGGGCACGCGCGTAGGAAAAGCCAATGGGCTGCCATCTTCGGTGCGGAGGAATTTGCGCCCGCTGGCCGGGTCGGTTTCGGCGTAATGCGTCTTGATGAAGCTGCGCGTGCGCCGCACCATGAAGAGCCGCATCAACTCGCGCCAGTCTTCGGCGTGGTCGCTCTTTTCAAAGGCTGCCAGCGTGTTCTCCGCCACCTGGTAATTGCCCCACTCCACCGGATCAATATCGCGCAGCAGGCGTTCGGGCCGCACCCCCAGCGCCTTGTTTTCGGGCACGAACAGGCGCAATTGCGCGGCCAGATCGGCGTAGCTTTTGTTATACGGCGTGGCGCTAAGCAGGATACAACGCGCGTCGCTATGCTCGATAAACTCTTTGATGGCCCGGTAACGTTTGCCCTCGCGGTTGCGGAAGTTGTGGCTCTCATCGAGGATGACCAGCTTGAAGCGGCCCGGCACATCGTCTAGCTGGCGCGTCACTAGGCTGCTGGACATGACCCTGGCGCGCAGGCCGTATTGATCCACGTAGCCCTGCCACATCTTCACCAGGTTGCGCGGGCAGATGATGAGGGTGCTCACGCCCTGATCATCTTCAAACATCTTCGCCAGCGCCGACCCCATCAGGGTCTTGCCCAGGCCCACCACATCGCCGATGACCACCCCGCCCTGGCGATTGAGATAGCGCGCCGCAATTCGGACCGCCTCCGATTGAAATTTGAAGAGCCGCTGGCGGAACTCGGCGGGCAGCGTGAACTCGCCCAGGCCAGCGCGGGCTTCCTGCGCCAGGTGGTAGGCCATCTTCAAATAAATCTCGTACGGCGTGGGCCGCTGCACCGCCCAGCTTTCTTCGATGACCGTAATCAGCTCTTCGGAGATGTCGAGACAAAACCGGTCGCCCCAGCGATCCTCGAACCAGCGCGCCAGTTTCTGGCTGGCATCATGATCCAAAACATCCACGTTCAATTCCCCCTGATGCGACAATCCGGAGAACGTGAGATTGCTGCTGCCGAGGAAACCGACGATGGGGTTGTTGTAATCGTCCCGGAAGAGGAGATACAGCTTGGCGTGGAGGGGATGTCGCAGGTGGAGTTTGACGATCACTTTCCGGTCACGCAACTGCTGAGCCAGCCGGCGCAAGCCGGCTTCATCGGCGCTGGTGGGAGCGCCCAACGTGAGCTGTCGGCGAAACTCCTGCGCCAGTTTGCGCTTCAAACGGACTGCGGTCTGTTGGTCAATACTTTCCGGCGTCGCGCGCAGGCTGAAGGTCTGGCGCAGTTCGTCTTCGGGGGCGCGCTGCATCCCCACCAACAGGCGGACGCAGCGTCCCTCCCCGCCCGGCCACATCTCAATGCATGTATCCAGTTCTTTCCAACCGCGCAGATTGAAGTAGCCCACGCAGAAATCGGCGCGCTCCGAAGTGGTCAGCGTTTGGGTCAGCGCCGGCAACAGTTTTTGCTGGATATTGTCAAAGATGCGGGGCATGGTTGAGACTTGATGGCAACGGGCCGCCCACTACCTTTTTGCAACGGTGGCAGCGATTATACGTGACATTACTTTGACACCCGCAGGGCAGCAAGTTGATTTGGTTTGAGTGAGCGGATGCAGTTGCATTCCGCGAAAGGCCTCAAAAAAAACAGCGCACGCCTTCTCCAGCGTGCGCTGCTCGATTTCAGTTCGTGCCGGCCCCGCCTCAGTTCGAATACACCTTGCTATTAGACGAGACGCCGACGGCGATGGCCGTCAGCATCGAGAGGTCGTCGCGGGTGAAGTGGCCGACGTTGGGATGCACGAGCGTGAGCACACCCACCACGCGGTCGTTGGTCAGCAGCGGCACGCTCACCGCCGAGCGCGGCGTACTGGCGGTTTCCGCAAAGCCGCGCCGCACCCAGCGATCATCCTCGTGGGTGTTATCGAGCACGGCCGGGCGCTTGTTCTTGATCACCCAGCCCGCCAGGCCCTTCTCCACCACCTCGGCCAGGTGCTCCGCGTCCTGCTTCTGCACCTTGCCCTCGTAAATCATCACCCCCTCCATCGCCCCGCCCCTCTCATCCAGCACGATGATGCTGCCGCTGGTCGCGCCCACGCTCTCCAGCGTCATCTTGAGGATGCGCTGCATCAGTTCGCTCATATCCATCTGCGTGGCCAGCTCACGGCTGATGGCGTACAGCACCTCCAGCGAGGCGCGCGAGCGTTCGGATTGCGGCAGGACCTCGGGTGTGGGCGGTAACACCTCGAGCCGGTGGGTCGTATGGCCGTTGGGGGCCGGCTCGGTGCTCACCGGCTCAAGTGCGCCATTCCCGTTTGCCGGGCGGCTGGCCGGCTTCTGCAAGCCGCGCAGCACCGATTGCAGTGTGCGGCGCTGCCGGCGATCGCTCGTGCGGCCATCGCTCTTTGCGTTGTCGGCTTCGATGCTGTAGTAATACTGCATATACGAGGAGCCGCTGTACGATCCCTGCGGGTTAGCCATCCGATTAAGCGCCACGCCGATAACCTTGGCGTTCACGCGCTTGATCTGTTCGAGCAGCGTGCGGATCATGTTGCGCCGGGTGAAGCCCGGGCGCACCACCAGCAACA
>Ga0114938_1001626_pt1 | contig 15030 bp, 10 predicted proteins | sample AshMeaBigSpring_FD_88675 | JGI IMG/M metagenome (GOLD analysis project Ga0114938, IMG submission 88675) | Groundwater microbial communities from Big Spring, Nevada to study Microbial Dark Matter (Phase II) - Ash Meadows Big Spring | ecosystem: Environmental > Aquatic > Deep subsurface >...
CCGGCCGCTGGTCCACGCGGTGCATGCCCAGGATCCCGCTCTGCGGGGTGTTCAGGATGGGAGTGCTGAGCAGGGAGCCGAAAACCCCGCCGTTGGTGATGGTGAAGGTGCCGCCTTCGAGGTCGTTCAGCCCCAGGCGGTTCTGGTTGATTTTGGCGACGAACTCGACGATCGCTTTTTCGAGCTCGGCGAAGCTCAGCCGGTCGGCGTGGCGGATGACCGGCACGACCAGCCCGCGCTCGGAGCCCACGGCCACGCCGATATGGTAGTAGTGATGGTAGACGATGTCGCCGCCGTCGATGTAGGCATTGATCTCGGGGATGGCCTTCAGGGCCTCGACGCTGGCCTTGATGAAGAAGGACATGAATCCCAGCGACACCCCGTATTTCTTCTGGAAGGCCTCCTTGTAGCGCTTGCGCAGCTCGATCACGGCGCTCATGTCGATGTCGTTGAAGGTCGTCAGCATGGCCGTGTTCTGGCGGGCCTTCAGCAGCCGTTCGGCGATGCGCCGCCGGATGGGGGTCATCGGCTTGCGCGAGATCTCCTCCCGTACGGATTCGCAGGGCGGGCAGACGGCCGCCGCCGCCTCGGTTTCGGGCGCGGCCGGTGCGGCGGGCGCCGGCCGGCGCTCGGCCTGCTCGATGAAAAGGAGAACGTCGCCCTTGGTGATGCGGCCGCCCGGACCGGTCCCCCGGATGCGGCTCACATCCAGGCGGTGCTCGCCCACCAGCCGGCGCACCGATGGCGGCAGCCCCTCCAGCGCTTCGCGGGCTGCGGCAGCCGCCGCAGGCGCTGCCTCGGCAGGCGCGGCGGCTGCGACGGGCGCCGGCGGGGCCTTTTCCGCCGGCGGCGGTTCAGGCTCGGGGGCCCTCGGGGGAGCTTTCTGTTCATTCGCGGGCGGTTTGATTTCGGCGGCGCCGGCCGCTGAAATTGTGCCGACGACCGCACCGATCCTGACCGTGGTCCCGGCCGGTATCGCGATGCTCAGTTTGCCGGCGGCTTCGGCCGTAACTTCCAGGGTGACCTTGTCGGTCTCCAGAACGAAGAGCGGCTCGTCCTTGCGCACGGAGTCACCGTCCTTCTTGAACCACTGGGCCAGCAGGGCCTCCGTGATGGATTCCCCCACGCTGGGAACCTTGATCTCGATCAGGGTCATACGTTCTCCTTGCTGAAATCCCCCCAACCCCCTTTGGCAAAGGAGGCGAAGGGGGATCTGAATCCGGCGATTCCCACCCGGTGAACCCCTTGCTTCACCCCTTGGACTCGACGGCTCGTTCGAGGATCTCGGCCTGCTCGCGGCGAAAGATGTGCGGAAAGCCCGTGGCCGGGGTCGGCGACTCGCGCCGGCCGATATAGCTCAGCGGCTTGCCGACGACGGCCTCCAGCCGGCTCTGGGCGAAGCGCCAGGCGCCCATGTTCTCCGGCTCCTCCTGAACCCAGAAGAACTCCCGCGCCTGCTTGAAGCGTTTGATGACCAGCCGCAGCTGGCTCTGCGGAAACGGGTAGAGAAGCTCCAGGCGCACGATGGCCACATCCGTGCGTTTGAGCTCGCGGCGGCGCTGGAGCAGATCGTAGAAGATCTTGCCGCTGCAGAAAAGCACCCGGGCGGCGCCGGCGTCGGCTTCGGGGTCCTCCATGACCCCGCGAAAGGTGCCCTTGGAGAGCTCGTCCAGCGTCGAGACCGCCAGGGGGTGGCGCAGCAGGCTCTTGGGCGTCATGATGACCAGGGGTTTGCGGTAGGCGGCTTTGACCTGCCGGCGCAGCAGGTGAAAGTACTGGGCCGGCGTCGTCAGGTTGCACACCTGCAGGTTCTCCCCGGCGCACATTTGCAGAAAACGCTCCAGCCGGGCGCTCGAATGCTCGGGCCCCAGCCCCTCCAGCCCGTGCGGCAGCAGCAGGGTCACCCCGCTCAAACGCTGCCACTTGGCTTCGCCGCCGGCGATGAAAAGATCGATGACGCCCTGGGCGTTGTTGGCGAAATCGCCGAACTGGGCTTCCCACAGGACCAGGCCTTCGGGGCGGGCGAGGGAGTAGCCGTACTCGAAGCCGAGAACCCCGGCCTCGGACAGCGGGCTGTCGCACACGGCGAAGGCCGCCTGGTCCTGTCCCAAGGCATTCAGGGGTACATGGCTTCGGCCGGTTTTCGTGTCCACGAGCACGCTGTGGCGCTGGCTGAATGTGCCCCGACCGCTGTCCTGGCCGCTCAGACGCACCGGATGCCCCTCGTCCAGGAGGCTCGCAAACGCCAGCGCTTCGGCATTGGCCCAGTCGATGCCCTCTCCTGATTCCGCGGCCTCCCGGCGCCGCGCCATCAGCTTCTCGAGCTTGGGGTTGAGGCTGAACCCTTCCGGCAGGGCCGTGAGGGCGCGGGCCAGCGACACCAGCCGGTCGCGGGTCACGCCGGTTTCCAGGGTCACGGGCGAATAGGCGCCGCTGTAATCGCGCCAGTTCTCGTAGAAGGTGTGCTCCGGGAAGACGCACACGCTGCCGTGGATGGCGTCGTAGTCGGCGTTCAGCCGGCCGCGCAGCTCCTCGCCCATGGCCTCGATGTCCTCGGAGGTCACCAGCTTTTCGTCCAGGAGCTTTTCGGCATAGACCCGATCCAGGGAAGGACGCTGCCGGATGCGCTCGTACATGAGCGGCTGGGTGAAATAGGGCTCGTCGCCCTCGTTGTGGCCGAAACGGCGGAAGCAGACCAGGTCGACGACCACGTCCTTGCCGAAGTCCCAGCGGTAGTCCGCCGCCAGGCGCAGGACGTGGGCCACGGCCTCCGGGTTTTCGCCGTGCACATGGAAGATCGGCACCATGAGCATCTTGGCGATGTCGGTCGAGTAGCGCGAGGAGCGGGCGTTCTCGGGCAGGGTGGTGTAGCCGATCTGGTTGTTGATGATGACGTGGAGGGTCCCGCCGGTGGTGTAGCCATCCAGCTGCGACATGTTGAGGGTTTCGGCGACCACGCCCTGCCCGGCGAACGCCGCGTCGCCGTGGATCAGCAGCGCCAGGACGCTCTGGCGGTCCTCCTCGGGCACCAGGTCCTGGCGGGCGCGGGCAAACCCCTCCACCACGGGATTCACGGCTTCCAGGTGGCTGGGGTTGTTCATGAGGAAGGCGCGCATTTCCCGTCCGTCCGCCGTTTTGACAGTGCCGAGATAGCCGTTGTGATATTTCACATCGCCGGCGCCGACGAGTTCTTCCGGGTCGTAGCAGTTTTCGAACTCGCTGAAGACGTCGGCAAAGGGCTTTCCGAGGATGCTGGTTTGGACGTTCAGGCGGCCGCGGTGGGCCATGCCAAGGATGACCTCGCGGCAGCCTCGGTCGGCCGCCCGCTCCAGGAGCAGATCCAGCCCGGGAATGAGCGCATCTCCGCCCTCCAGGGAAAAGCGCGTCACCCCGCGGTACTTGGTGTTCAGGAACTGCTCGAAGACCGTGCTCTGAACGAGTTTTCCCAGAATGCGGCGTTTTTCGCCCGCTGCGAGCCGCGGGGCGTTGCGCACCGGCTCCATGCGGTCGATCAGCCAGCGCCTTTCGGCCGGGTCCTGAAGGTGCATGAATTCGACGCCGATCGAGCGGCTGTAGGTTTCGCGGAACCCGGCCAGAATCTCCCGCAGCGGGGCTTTCACGTTCGGCGGGCCGTCGGGGACGATGAAGGTCTTGTCAAGGTCCGCCCCGGTCAAACCGACGGATTCCAGGCTCAGCAGCGGATGCTCGATTGGGCAGGCCTCCAGAGGGTCGAGGCAGGCGAGCAGATGGCCGATCTCGCGGAAGCGGTGGACCAGAGCATGCACCCGCGCCTGGCGCAGGGCCTGGTCCCCGTCCCCGACTCCCAGCTCGCCCAGCCGGCCGGAAAACCCCAGCTCGAACCCCTCGAAAAAGAAGCGCCAGTCCGCCGCGACCTTCGCCGGGTCGGCTTTCCATAGGGTGAACTGCTCCTCGATGAAATCGCCGTTCAGCGTGATAGAAGCCATCGCACCCCCGCTCCGATGATCTGAGGTTTGAGAACGCTTGCGCGACCGGAAGCCTGGAACCGGATGTCCGCCGAGCGCGCCCCGTGCCGGATGCGGCGCGGCCGTCGGCGCTTGCGGACCCGCGACGGATAATAGAGAAAAAAGCCCGCGGGTGTCAAACCTTAAAACGGGGGAGCGCGACCGGGGTCGGGTGAACCGCAACCGCCTGAAATTCATAATTGGAAATTGGAGCCGGGCATGCTATTTTTGATGTATCGCAGCGGCAACCACGATGAACGCACCGATCGCCCACGATGTGGACAGGGGAAGCAACCGCCCATGACAGCACCACGCAACGTGTATGACGCCCCGGACAGCTGGCAGCCGGCCTATGAAACGGCGATGCTGGTCGTCGCCCTGCTGGGAGCAAGGGATGGCCAGCTGAAAGCGCACTGCGAGCGCGTGGCCAATCACGCGACCAACTTCGCCGAGGCCCTCGGCCTTTTCGGCGATGACGGGCTGCAGGCCCTGTACCTGGCGGGATTGCTGCATGACACCGGTTACATCGCTGCGGCGGAGGGTCTTTTTTCCAAGGCGCCGCCGTTGTCGAACGAGGAGTTGCTTTCAATCAAAAAGCATCCCGTGGCCGGGGTCGCTCTGCTGTCGAACTATCGCGGGTTCGAGGACGTCCTGCCGATGATCCGGCACCATCACGAGGCCTTCGACGGAAGCGGCTGGCCGGACGGCCAGCGCGGAGAAGACATTCCGCTCGGTGCCCGCATCCTGCATCTGTTCGATCATTTCGACCGGCTGACCGCGGGCCGCCGCGAGGAAAAGCGCTGGAGCGTTGACCAAGCGCTCGCCGATATCCATGAGCAGGCCGGAAAACGGTTTGATCCCGCGCTGGTCCCGAAATTCATCCACTTCGTGCAGACCGCCGCCGATGCCGGCGACGACTTTGTCCTCAAGAAACAGACGGCCTTCATCCGCCAGGCCTTCGCCGGGATTCTCCAAAAATTCAGCTCCGGCAAGCTTGTCCCCCCCGCCATGCCGCAGATCGTCTTCGAGCTGCGCAACACCATCAAACGGCCGGACGCCTCGGTCAATGATCTGACGGTGGTGATCGAGAGGGATCCGGTCATTTCACTGCGGCTGATCTCGGTGGCCAAGAGCCCGGTCTACAAGGGCCACGGCGATGTCAAGAGCGTCCAAGCCGCCATACCGCGGCTGGGCTTCAAGGAAACGCTGAGCGTCGTCATGGCCATCGCCAACAAGAGCCTGTACGATATCAAAGCGCCTCAGTTCCGCCTGCTCCTGGACAAGTTGTGGGTGCACTCCCTGGTAAGCGCCTATGCATCCAAACTGATGGCGCAGCGTTTGACCCTCCAGGATCCGGAAACGATCTTTCTCATGGGCCTCACCCATGACGTCGGCAAAGTGGTGCTGCTGAGGGCTTTTTCCGAAATCCCGCAGGAAGAGAAACTGAAGACCGAAGCGCTCCTGCCGCCCATCCAGGAGGCCCACCAGAGCGTCGGCGCCATGCTGCTCAAGCGTTGGGGGTTCGGAGAGGAGTTCACCCGGGTGGTCGCCCTGCATGAAGGCGCCAATTTCACCGAGCAAACCAACAAGGAAATCCTCGTGGTTCATCTCGCCAACCTCCTGGCGCGCAAAATGGGCTTCAGCTTCTTCGAATGGGACGGCAAAGACCCCGCCGAGCTGCCCTCGGCCCGGCTGCTGGGCTTGCCGTCCGAAGCCATTCAGAGCGTCGAAGAGAAGGTCAGGGAGATCGTCAAGGACCTGGCCCACCTCTTTTGATGGGTTTTCCCCACCGTTGCAGCAGGGTTGAGCCATGGCATTGCCTTCTTGGATAAACTGGATAAAAGGGACCCGGCGACGGCCGGAGACGGCGGGGGCAGCGGCCTTTGCATTCGGCTGGTTGATGGTCGCAGCTTCCGGGTTTGCCCAGGACGCTCCCAAGGGGCCGCCGCCGTCCCTCGTCACGGTAGCGGACGTCACGGTCGGCCAGGTTTCGCCGCAGGCGGAATTCCTCGGAACCGTTTACTATGTCGAAGTTTCGGATGTGGCCTCGGAGGTCGCCGGTATCGTAGAGGCCGTGAAGATCGAGGACGGCCAGCGCGTGAAGGCCGGGCAGCCCCTGGTGGAGCTGCGCACGGACCTCCTATCCAAGCGGCTCGAGGCGACCCGTTCGAGCCACCAGCAGGCGCTGGCCGAATGGAAAATCGCCGAGATCGAGCTCAGCCGCAGGGAAAAGCTTTTCGAGAAGGGCTCGATCTCGGAGCAGAGCTACGACGACAACCGCTTTCGCGCCCGTGCCCTGGAGCGGCGCGTGGCATCCCTCCATGCCGAGGTCGAGCGCATCGGGCTCGAAATCGGGAAGGCCGTGATCCGTGCGCCCTTCGACGGGGTTGCGATCAAGCGCAGCGTGGACCGCGGCGAGTGGATCGCCGAGGGCAAGACCGTGGCGGTCATAGCCCGGGACGACGTGATCGACGTCATGGTGGAGGTCCCGGAGAGCTACATTCGACAGGTGCGATCCGAAGGCAGGGTCCGAGTCCGCATCGGGGCCACCGACCTTGAGGGCACCTTGAAGGCGCTGATCCCCCGCGGCGACGTGGCCACGCGCAACTTTCCGGTCAAGGTCCGCGCCGCCAACAGCGGTGCCTTCATCGAAGGGATGTCCGCGAGCGTATGGCTGCCCACCGCCGGCACCCGAAGCGCCTTCATGGTTCCCCGCGATGCGCTCGTGGCCGCCCCCGGAAGGACGCTGGTCTTCGTCCTCGAGGGGTCCAAGGTCCTTGCCCTGCCTGTCATGGTGATTGCTTACGAAGGCACCGAGGTCGGCATCGCCGCCGACGGCCTCCGACAGGGCATGAAAGTGGTCGTGAAAGGAAACGAGCGCCTGAGAGACGGACAGGAAGTGAGGGTGAGCCGATAGCCTGGGGGGCGACCTTTTTGCGGCGCATCAAAGCTGCCGGGCCTTCCGCCAGATGGGGGGGGTTCAGCCAAGACTGACAAGCGCAGCCCATGGACGTCATCAAGACCTGCATCGAAAAGAAAGTCAGCGTGTTCGTGGGCATTATTCTGGTGGTGCTCTTCGGCGCGATCGGGCTGGTCCGCATGCCGTATCAGCTCAGCCCGACGGTGATCGAGCCGGAAATCTCGGTCAGCACCACTTGGCAGGGGGCCACGCCCTACGAGGTCGAGCGGGACATCATCGAGGAACAGGAGAAGGTGCTCAAGGGCATCCCCGGCCTGATCGAGATGGAGAGTTCCTCGTTCAACTCGCAGGGGACCGTAACCCTCAAGTTCGCGATCGGCACCGACGTCAACGACGCCCTGCTGCGGGTCTCCAACAAGCTCGACGAGGTGCCCTCCTACCCTGAGAACGTCGAGAAGCCGATCATCACGGCCACCGGCGCCGCCACCTCGCCCGTGGTGTGGATGGTGCTCAAATCCGACCCCGGCAACCCCGCCTCGATCTATACCTACCGGACGTTCTTCGAAAACAGCATCCGGCAGTACCTCGAACGCGTGCGGGGCGTGGCCGACCTGTTCATCGGCGGCGGCACCGAAAAGGAGCTGCACATCGTCGTGGCCCCCGACCGGCTGGCCGCCCACGGCCTGACCATCCCGCAGCTCATCGACATCCTGCGGGCCGAGAACGTCAACATCGCCGCCGGCACCCTGGGCGTGAGCCGCCGGGACTACCGCATCCGCACGACGGCCGAGTTCAAGAGCATCGCCGATGTGGAGAACCTGATCATCGCCTCCACCGGCGAGCGGCGCGTCCGGCTGGGCGAGATCGCCGCCGTGCACTTCGGCTACGACAAGCTGGCCGCCGCCACCATCCATCTCGGCAGCGAAGGCATCGCCATCGGCGTCAAGCCGGAGCCGGAAGCCAACGTCCTCGATCTGACCGACCGGCTCGAAGCGGTGGTCAACTGGCTGAACGAGGAAAAGCTCGCCTCGGAGAAAATCCGCCTGCACTGGGTTTACGACCAGCGGCCGTACATCCGCGGCGCCATCGACCTGGTGGGGGAAAACATCCTGCTCGGATCGGCGTTGGCCATCGCGGTGCTTTTCCTGTTCCTGCGCAGCCTGGCCGCTACCATCGTGGTGGCCGGCGCCATCCCCATCAGCGTCATCGGCACTTTCGTGTTCATGGACCTCTTCGGCCGCTCCCTGAACGTCGTCAGCCTGGCCGGCATCGCCTTCGCCGCGGGCATGCTGGTGGACAACGCCATCGTGGTGCTCGAGAACATCGACCGGCACCGCGGCATGGGCAAGTCCTCCTTCAGAGCCGCCTACGAGGGCGCCCGCGAGGTGTGGGGCGCGGTGCTCGCCTCGACCCTGACCACCGTCGCCGTTTTCCTGCCGGTGGTGTTCATGCAGGCCGAGGCCGGCCAGCTGTTCCGGGACATCGCCATCGCCATCACCTGCTCCATCAGCCTGAGCCTGCTCGTATCCATCCTGGTCATTCCCATGCTCTCGCAGCTGCTCTACCGGCTGATCCGCGAAGGCGCGGCGACGCAGAGGCTCAAGCAGGCGCTGGGAGGCGTCGGTTTGGCTTTGTCCGCCGGGCTGATGGCCCTGGTCGACTTGGCCACGCGCAGCCGGGCCACACGTCTGCTGACCGCCGCCAGTTTCACGGCGGCCGCCGTCGTCGGCTCCATCCTGCTCTTTCCGAAGATGGAGTATCTGCCCCAGGGCAACCGCAACCTGGTGATCAACCTGCTGATCCCGCCGCCCGGCCTCTCCTACGCCGAGCGCAAAGCCATCGGCCAGCAGATCTTCACCGCCACGCGGGATTACATCGGCAAGGACCACGAGGGAACACCGGGCATCCAAAACATGTTCTTCGTGGGCTCCGAGCAGCTCATGCTCTTCGGCGCCATCAGCCTGCACGAGCAGCGCGCAGGTGAGCTGATCCCGCTGTTCCGGCGCGCCATCGCCTCCATTCCCGGCATGCTGGGGGTCAGCCTGCAGGCCGGGGTCTTCCAGACCAGCCTCGGACGGGGCCGGACCATCGACGTGGACTTGAGCGGCGAGGATCTGAACCGTCTGGTGGCGGCCGCCGGCCTGATGTTCGCGACGATCCAGAAGGAGATCCCCGGCGCCCAGGTCCGGCCGGTGCCGTCTTTGGAACTGCTCTTCCCGGAAGTCCGGCTGATTCCGCACCGGGAGCGCCTGCGCGCGGTGGGGATGAGCGCACGGGACTTGGGGCTGTCGGTGGATGTGCTCATGGACGGCCGCGACATCGGCGAGTTCAAGCAGGAGGGCGAGAAGAAGATCGACCTCAAGCTCAAGGCCTCCGAGGCGGACATCGCCACGCCGGAACTCCTCTACGAATCCCTTACGGCGGTGCCCGGGGGCCGGGTGGTGCTGGTGTCGTCCCTGGCGGACCTGGAACGCACGACGGGCATCACCCAGATCCGGCACCTCGAACGCCAGCGGACCATCTCGCTGCAGGTGACCCCGCCGTTCACGGTCCCGCTGGAGGAGGCCATGGAGGTCATCCAAACCCGCGTGGTGCCGGCCCTCGCGACCCAGAGCGTCCTCAAGGGGATCGATGTCGGGCAGAGCGGGGTGGCGGACAAACTGACCGAGGCCCGGCAGGCCCTGCAGTGGGACTTCGTGCTGGCCGCGGTGATCTGCTACCTGCTCATGGCGGCCCTGTTCGAGAACTTCCTCTACCCGCTCATCATCCTCTTCACCGTGCCGCTCGCTTCGGTCGGCGGTCTGCTGGGGCTCAAGCTGGTGAATCTCTTCATCGCCGACCAGCCGCTGGACATTCTGACCATGCTCGGCTTCGTCATCCTGGTCGGCGTGGTGGTGAACAACGCGATCCTCATTGTGCACCAGTCGCTCAACAACATCCGGATCTACGGCATGGAGCACCGCGAGGCGGTGCGCGAATCCACCCGCACCCGCCTGCGGCCGATCTTCATGACCGCGCTCACCAGCGTTTTCGGCATGCTGCCGCTCGTCCTGGTGCCCGGGCCGGGATCCGAGTTCTACCGGGGACTGGGAAGCGTGGTGCTGGGCGGCTTGATGCTCTCGACCCTTTTCACGCTCTTCGTGATCCCCGCGCTGCTGCTCTTTTTCATCGGCCGGGAAACGCTCCGGCCGTCCGCCGAGCAGATGGCGGGGGACGAACCGTATCCCGAATGAAACCCGGGCCGGTGATGGGATGCGCGCGCCCGCCACCGCGGATGGCTCAAACTTTCCTCCGGCGCTCGACGCGGCTGCCCGGCTGAGCAGGGATCCCTTTGACTCGGACGCCGCCTGCATTATGTTGGTGAAACCAACGAAGTGGACCGTTCGCACCCCTTTTCGACAACTTCACCCAAGCCCGGGCACGGCGGGAGGCGGCGATGCTGGACAAAAAAACGCTTTGCGACAAGATCAGGCAGCTTTACCCGGACATCGGCGAATGCGGAATCAACGTCGATGTGGAATACGACGACGCTCAGAAAACATGGGTGGTGCACCTGAAAAAGGATACCCACAAGCTTAAAACCTTCCTTGAGGACGGCGACGCCGAAAAGTGCATGCTGGGGCAGAAATGCGTCGGGCTGGGCATCGAGATCGCACAGCTGCGCGCGAACGTCGAACGCCTTAAAGAGGCATGATGGCATTCGGTTGTCTGGGTTCTTGGCTATCTTGCGAAACACCCAAGCACCAGAACACCCGAAATCCCATGATGACGTATGACCCGCTTCCGTGAAGAAAAAGACACCATGGGGGTCGTGCGGGTGCCGGAGCAGGCTTACTACGGCGCCCAGACCCAGCGGGCGGTCGAGAATACCGCGATCGGCGAGCTCAAGATGCCGTGCGAGTTCATCCACGCGCTGGCACTGATCAAAGCAGCTGCGGCCGAGGTCAACTGCCGTTTGGGGCTTCTCGATCCGAAACGGTCCGAGGCGGTCGCTGCTGCCGCCCGCGAGGTGCTGGCAGGCGGTTGGGACGACCAGTTCGTCGTGGGCGTTTTTCAGACCGGCTCAGGGACCTCCAGCAACATGAACGTCAACGAGGTGATCGCTTCCCGCGCCAACGAGATGCTGACCGGAGAAAAGGGCGGGAAAACACCGGTGCACCCCAACGACCATGTGAACCTCGGCCAGTCGAGCAACGACACGGTGCCTTCCGCTATCCATATCGCGGCCGTGCGCTCCATTCGCAACCGGCTGACGCCGGCCCTGCGCCGCCTGCACCAGGCCCTGTCGGCCAAGGCCGAGGAGTTCTCCGACATACGCAAGATCGGCCGCACCCACCTTCAGGACGCCGTTCCCATGACCCTGGGGCAGGAGTTTTCCGGCTACGCCCGGCAGGTGGAGTTGGGGATCGAACGCCTGGAGGGCCCGGACTCCCGACTGACGGAGCTCGCTATCGGCGGCACCGCGGTGGGGACCGGCGTGAACGCCCATCCCGAATTCGCCGACTCGGTCATCGCCTGGGTTTCGCGCGAAACCGGCATCCGCTTCCGCAAAGCCCGCAACCACTTCGAGGCCCAGGCGGCCCGCGATGCCGCGGTGGAAGCCAGCGGGGTGCTGAAGACCGTGGCGGTGAGCCTTGCCAAGATCGCCAACGACGTGCGCTGGCTGGGGTCGGGGCCGCGCTGCGGGATCGGTGAAATAAAGCTGCCGAGCCTGCAGCCGGGATCCTCGATCATGCCGGGCAAGGTCAATCCCGTCGTTCCTGAAGCGGTGCTCCAGGTGGCCGCTCAGGTGGCCGGCAACGACACGACCATCACGCTCTGCGGTCAGGCCGGCAACTTCGAGCTCAACACCATGATGCCATTGATCGCCCACAACCTGCTGCAGTCCATCGGGCTGCTGGCGGATGCCGCCGGCGTTCTGGCCGACAAATGCGTTGCCGGCATCGCCGCCGACCGGGAGGCCTGTGCCGCCTTCCTCGAAAAAAGTCTGGCGCTGGTGACCGGTCTGGTGCCGCGGATCGGATACGACCGGGCGGCCGAGATCGCCATGCAAGCCTATGCCACCGGCCGGACCGTGCGCGAGGTCCTGTCGGAGGCGAAGCTGGTGCCGAAGGAAGATATCGATGCGCTCTTGAATCCCTAAAGAGGAGGCCGACATGGAGAAAAAGAAGAAACGCTACACGGTAAAAACCGGATGCCCGCAGTGCGGCTGCACCCGGACCACGGTGATGACGAAAGAGGAACTGGAGCAGCGCTACGGCGACGTTCCGAACTTCGACCTGGAGTGCAGCGAATGCCTGGCCAAGTTCTCGACGCCCGCCAAGGACGCCTGCCCGGAGTGGGACGCCGAGTGCCGCATGAAGCAGTGACCCGCTGCCGTTAAAAAAGCGCCATTACCGCCTTCCGGACGAGCGCGGCGGCCATGAGCAGCATCAGCAGGCCGGCGACGATATCGGACGGCCGGCGGTAGCGTCTGGCCAGGGCGGAAAGGCCGGTGCCGAGCAGCAGCAGACCGGGGACGGTGCCTGCCGCAAAGGCGAAGACCAGCCATGCGCCCGTAACAAAACTGCCGGTGCTCAGGGCCTGGGCGAAGGCCCCGTAGGAAAGCCCGCAGGGCAGCAGGCCCAGGATCAGGCCCAGGGGGAAAAAGACCGCCTGAGCCTGCGAATCCGAAGCGCCGGCCAGAGCCCGCCGGAATCCGGGGATGCGCTCGGGGTTGAGCCGCTCCAACCATTGAGGCTCCGGCATCCATCCCAAGCGGATCAATCCGAGGGCGGCGAGCAAGGCGGCGGCAAGCAGCCTCAACCCGCCCTGCAGCGTGTCCGCAGCCGATGACGTGTCCACGCCGGCCAGCTCACCGAGCAATGCGCCCAGGCCGCCCAGAAGTCCGCCCACGATGACGTAGGTGGTCACCCGGCCGAAATGGTACCAGACGTGCGGCAGAAACCGCCCGGTGCGGCCGGGGAAGGCAAAGATCAGCGGGCCGCACATCCCCACGCAGTGCCCGGTACCGAGCAACCCCAGCATGAACATTCCGATAAGATCCACGTGTTCCATCGGTGCCTGCCCAGGAAACGCAAGTGGTTTCAGCCCCCGGATGGCTGCCGGATCGATTCTGACAGAACCCCGCCCATTGGGGGTCGCTGCCATCTTCATATCAAAAGCGGCGTGCCGTTAAAAGCCTTTTCCAGGCGCCTTGGAAGCGGTGCCGCCGCCTTGACGCCGGCGCAGCGCCCATGTTAGACAAACCCCACTTCTATCGAGGCAGGAACCGCTCAGTGGCCGAACCAGCTCTTCAATGCGAATTCACCGGGATCTCCCGCTTGAAGCTTTTCTGGGCCCTTTCTCGCACCTCCCACGGTCTCCTGGACATGTGCGCGCCGGCCTTCGCGGCGCTTCTGTGGCTGGGGGACCTGCCGCCGTCCAGGGTCATCCTCATCGGGCTCCTGACGACCTTTGCCGGCTACACGGCGGTGTATGCCCTGAACGATCTGGTCGACTACCGCATCGACAAAGAGAAAGCCTCGGCGGGAGTCCTGGCCGCCCCCGACTGCGACATCGACGGCGTCATCGTGCGGCACCCCATGGCCCAGGGGCTGTTGAGCTTCCGGGAAGGGCTGGCCTGGGCGATCGCCTGGGCCGTGACCGCTCTCGTCGGAGCCTTCCTGCTGAACCCGGTATGCGTGGCCATCTTCCTCGGGGGCTGTGCGCTGGAGGCGTTGTACTGCCGGCTGTGGCGTATAAGCCCCTACCGCACCTTGGCGAGCGGGGTGGTGAAGACCTCCGGAGCCCTCGCGGCCGTGTTCGCCGTGGACCCGCAGCCGTCCGGGCTCTTTCTGGTCGCGCTCTTTCTGACATTCTTCCTCTGGGAGCTCGGCGGGCAGAACATTCCCAACGACCTGATGGACGTGGAGGAGGATCGCCGGCTGCAGGCCCGGACCCTGCCGGTCCGCTGCGGGGTCGAGCGGTCGGTGATCATCGTCGCGGCCGCCCTGGCTGCCGTCCCGGTGTTCACGGTCATCGCCTTTCATCTGAGCGGGCTGTCACAGCCGGGCTTCTTCGCCCTGCTCGCGCTTGCCGCCTGCGTCTGGCTGCTGATATGGCCCGGCCTGCGCCTGCTTCGCGACAAGGACCGCTCCGCGGCGATGCAGTTGTTCAACCGGGCCAGCTATTTTCCGGCGGCCATGCTGGCGGTGGTGACGATGCACTGGCTGGCCTGAGCAAAGAGGCCTCGCGAAACCGTTCACTTCAAGGAAAAGGAACCGTCATGAGGGAATTCACGCCCGAGGAACTGGCCCAGTACACTGGCGAAGGCGGCAAACCGGTCTATATCGCTCATGCCGGCAAGGTCTATGACGTCAGTGCCAGTAAAATGTGGAAGACCGGCACGCACATGAAACGCCACCGCTCCGGCCAGGACCTCACCACCGATATTCAGGGGGCGCCCCACTCGCCTGATGTCCTCGCCCGCTATGCGCAGGTGGGCGTGCTGAAAAAACCCGCGGAGGCCGCCGATTTGCGCATACCGGCGGCCCTGGCGGCGCTGCTGAAGCATTTTCCCTTTTTGCGCCGGCATCCCCATCCGATGACGGTGCACTTCCCGATTGTGTTTATGTTCTCCAGCACGGTGTTCAGCCTGCTTTACCTGATCACGGACGAGAAATCCTTCGACGCCACGGCATTTCACTGCCTGGGAGCGGGGGTTTTTTTCAACGTGATCGGAATCGCCACGGGTTTCTACACCTGGTGGCTCAACTATATGGCCAAACCCCTGAAGCCGGTCAAAATCAAGATACCGCTCACCTTGGCCATGCTCGTCGTCAGCATCGTTCTATTTACCTGGAGGCTGAAAGTCCCGGACATCCTGGATTTGCCCAGTGCTGCGGGGCTGCTGTACATCTTGCTGGTGCTCTCGCTCTCCGTGATGGTGACCGTGATCGGCTGGAACGGCGCTTCGATGACCTTCCCGGTGGAAAAAGAATAACCGGCGCAGCTCGATTGGGTATAGATTCTCTATAGAAGATGGGTTTGGGGAAGGAGGAAAGCTACGGAAAGGCCGGAGGATTCGCCAGCGATCCGACTGTCAAAAGTAATGCCAGGTTCGATCCGCACAGGATATTCTGCATC
>Ga0114938_1001627_pt1 | contig 15027 bp, 11 predicted proteins | sample AshMeaBigSpring_FD_88675 | JGI IMG/M metagenome (GOLD analysis project Ga0114938, IMG submission 88675) | Groundwater microbial communities from Big Spring, Nevada to study Microbial Dark Matter (Phase II) - Ash Meadows Big Spring | ecosystem: Environmental > Aquatic > Deep subsurface >...
GCGCAGTTGCAACGCGCCAACATCGGGCGCTATTTCTTTGAGTTGCTGCTGCCGGTCGGCTTCACGGCGTTGCTGGCGCCGGAGGTGCTGCTGCTGGCGCTGCCCTCGCTGGCGATCAACCTGTTGGCCGACTTTGCGCCGATGCATCAGGCGACGACGCTGATCTACGCTGCGCCGGTGCTGCCCTTTGTGATGCTGGCGGCAGTGATGGGCGTGGCGCGCGTGAATGACTGGATCAATAGAACGCGAATTGACGCAGATCAGAATCCGCGCAAATCCGCCCAATCGGCGTCATCTGCGTTCCATTGGACCGCCGCGCTCCTTGTGCTCGGCGGCGCGCTGATCGGCCAGCGGCTGTGGGGCGTGCTGCCGGGGAGCGGCAACTACCTGGCGCTAGAGGAGACGGCGCATCATCGCCGCGCCCAAGCAGTCATTGCCCAGATTCCGCCCGACGCGGCGGTCTCGGCGCAGGATCGGCTCAACCCGCACGTCAGCGGGCGGCGCACCATCTACATCTTCCCGCGTGTGGATGACGCCGACTACGTGCTGCTCGATGTGACCGGCTCAGCGTGGCCGCAGCATCCGAGCGACCTGCAACACAGCGTCGAGGAGCTATTGGCGGGTGACTTCGGTATCGCCGCGGCGCAGGATGGCTATCTGCTCTTGCAGCGCGGCGCGGCGGAAAAGACGCTGCCGCCAGAGCTTTTCAGCGCATGGCAGGCGTCTACAGATTGGGCGGCCGCTGGATTCACAGAAACGTCCGTCGTCTTTGGCGACGCGACCGGCGATCTGCTGGCGCTGCGCGGCTACAAGGTCGGTGCAGATCGCTACGGCGAGCTGGTGGTCACGCTGGTGTGGGAGACGCTGCGCCCGCTCGATGATGACCTGCGTGTCTACGTCGGCTATCTCGACCAGGAATTGCAGACGCTGCACGACAGCCGCTTTTATCCGCCGGTAGCGTCACTGTGGTATCCTACTGCGTTGTGGACGCCGGGGGCGCCGGTGCTGGTGCAGACGCTGCCCTGGACGCTCGACGCCGACCGCTTCGTGTTGGGCGTGGGCGTCTACACCGGCGAGACGGGGTGGGAGGATGGCAAGCGCTTGACCGTTCGGCAAATCGAACCGGCGCTGCCTGTGCTGGAGGGTGACAGTCTGGCGCGGCTGGGCGGCTTTGTGCAGACGCCGGATGTTACGGGCTGGGCACCAATGTCGCCCATCACTAATGCGCCGTCGCAGCCGCTCGATGCGGCCTTTGCGGGCGGTCTGCACCTGACGGGTGCAGCCTTGCCGGCGACGGCGCAATCCGGTGCGGAGTTACCGATGACGCTTTTCTGGCAGGCTGATGCGCCGCCACTGGCTGACTACTCGCTCTTCGTGCAGATGCTCGATGCGACCGGCGCCAACGTAGCACAGTGGGATGGCGCGCCCTACGATGCGGTGAGCAAGCTGCCGGCGTCGAACTGGCCCGCCGGCTGGCAGGGCACGCATGAACTGACCCTGGCGCTGCCGGCGACGCTGCCACCGGGCGAGTACACCGTCATCGCCGGCATGTACGACTGGCAGACAGGGGCACGGCTGGCAGTGAACGGCGGCGACAATGTAGAGATTGGAAGAGTAGAGATTGGAGATTAGGAGATTGCGTGATTAGGCGATTATGTAATTGAGAGATTGCCGGACAGAAGTCTTCAATCTCCAATCTCTTAATCTCTTAATCTTTTAATCTCCCAATCCCTCAATCTCCCAACATAGGAGTTGACCATGAGCCTGATTACGCTGACCGAACCACAGAGCGCCAGCGCCGAAGCCTACCAGAGCCTGCGCACCAGCCTGGAATTTTCCAGCCTGGAGAAGCCGGTGCGGTCGATCCTGGTGGCGGCGGTGGATGGAAACACGGACAAGGCGGCGGCGGTTGCTAACCTGGCCGTCGTCATGGCGCAGGCTGGCGACCGCGTGATCCTGGTCGATGGCGATCTGCGCCAGCCGCGCCAACACGAGTTGTTCGGCGTCGCCAACACGGCCGGGCTGGCGCAGTGGCTCGAAAGTGGCGGCCCGGCGCCGCTACAGAAAACTGCCATCGATAAGCTGCGCGTGCTGCCCGGTGGGCCGGCGGTCAGCAACCCGGTGGCGCTGCTCAGCACGAAGCGGCTGGGCGAACGGCTGACAGAACTGGCGGACATGGCCGATTACGTGCTCATCGATGCGCCGCCGCTGCTGAGCGTCACCGACGCCGCGCTGTGGGCAAGCCAGGTCGATGGCGTGGTGATGCTGGTCAACGGCGGCAATACGAAGAAAGAGCAGGCGCAGCGGGCAAAGGGAATTCTGGAACGCGTACAGGCGAATCTGCTGGGCGCGGTGTTGCTAAATGCGGAATAAAAAAGGATTTACCACATGAAGGGTTTGATTCTCAGCGGCGGCAAGGGCACGCGACTTTATCCGATTACCTTCAACCGCGCCAAGCAGTTGGTGCCGGTCGCCAACAAGCCGGTGCTCTTCCGCGTCATCGAAGCGATCAAAGAAGCGGGCATCGACGACATCGGCATCGTCATCGGCGACACCGGGCCGGAGATTCGCGAAGCGGTGGGCGACGGGCAGCGTTGGGGCGTCAAGATCACCTACATCCCGCAGGAGGCGCCGCTGGGGCTGGCGCACGCCGTCAAGATCAGCCGCGACTTTCTGGGCGACGAGCGCTTCGTGATGTTTCTGGGCGACAACGTCATTCAGGGCGGCATCAGCGGGCTGATCCGCCAGTTTGCCTCCAGCGCGTGGAACAGCCAGGTCGTGCTCACCGCCGTCGACCAGCCGCAGCACTACGGCGTCGCCGAGTTGGACGAGCAGGGGCGCATCAAGCGGCTGATCGAGAAGCCGCGCAACCCACCGAGCAACCTGGCGCTGGTCGGCATCTACATGTTTGACCACAACGTCTTCACCGCCGTCAACAGCATCAAGCCGAGTTGGCGCGGCGAACTGGAGATCACCGACGCCATTCAGTGGCTGGTCGAAAATGGCTACGCCGTACACCCCTACGTCCATCGCGGCTGGTGGATCGACACCGGCAAGCCGATCGACATGCTCGAAGCCAACAACCGCGTCCTGGCCGAGCTGGCGTACAAGGTCGAGGGGTACGTCGATCGCGATAGCAAGGTTGATCATCTGGTCACCATCGAACGCGGCGCCGAGATCATCAACAGCGTCATCCGTGGCCCGGCGATCATTGGCGAGGATGCGCGCATCATCAACAGCTACGTCGGCCCCTTCACCAGCATCTTCCACCACACGCTGGTCGAGGACAGCGAGATCGAGCACAGCATCGTGCTGGATCACAGCCGCATCGTCGGCGTCCCCAGCCGCATCGAGGACAGCATCATCGGGCGCGACGTGGAGATCACCTACAGCCCCATCAAGCCCAAAGCATACAAGATGACGTTGGGCGACCATTCTAAGGTCGGGCTGCTGTAGGCGAGGCGGATATCGATTCGGTGCAGACGCAGCGCGACGCGGTGGCCTCAATTCCAGCATTGGCCGCCGCGTTGTGTACCTGGCAAACGGGCGCACATGTCCCTTCTTACGCGGCAGCATTGCAGCCGCGCACTCTCGCCCCGATGTATCGCCTCAGCGCCAGCAGTGTGGCGGCGGAAGCGCACGCGGCGGCGCAAGTCGTCACGGAAGTTGCGGAGCGGCTGCGTCGCCTGAAACGCGCGTATGGCGAATGGCACAGCTTTGAGCCTGGCCCTTATTTCGATCTGACGCCGGCGCAGGTTGCGCTGCTGACACGCGTGACCGAACGCGTCGCTACTGTACATGTCCTCTTTTATGTCGATGCGCTGCTGCCTGCCTTTCAGAGCGTCCAGCTTTACGCCGCCCGCTTCCCCGCCTACCACGGCAGCACAGAACAGAGAGACATGGTCTACACAACGCTGACAGGACACTGGAACCGTATGCTGGAGGTCGTGACCGCCACCCAGCAGCGTCTACGCCACGATATCGACTTTCTGGCGCTCAACGCTGCCGCCGAAGAACAGGAACGCTGGGCGCCGGCGCAACGTCTGACAGGCGCAGGCGGTGATACGCCCTGGTGCGTCCAGCGACGCGGCGGTTTGCCTTCGCTGACGCTGTCGATTGACTTTCCTCTGCCCGCGTATCGCCAGCCGGGGCGCAAACGCCGTCTCCGCCGCACGTGGCAGCGGCGGTTTGGGTTCTCAGCCAACGCAGATGCAGACACCTAAGCACACCACAAACCAGGTTTCTGCTAGAAACCTGGTTTGTCCAGCCACCTGGAATCTTGCAAACGATCGGAACTTTTTTCTGAGGAGCTTGAAATGCAAAACCTATTAGTCACTGGCGGCGCCGGCTTTATCGGCTGCAACTTTGTCCGCTATATGTTGGACAAGTATCCCACCTACAACGTCATCGTCTATGACAAGCTGACCTACGCCGGGCGGCTGGAAAATCTCCAGGACATTCAAGCAAAGCATGGCAGCCGGCTGCGCTTTGTGCGCGGCGACATCTGTGACGCCTCGGCGGTGGATGGCGCCGTGCGCGCCTACAAGATCGACACGCTCGTCAACTTCGCCGCCGAGACGCACGTCGACCGCAGCATCATAAACCCAGACGCCTTCATCCAGACTGATGTCTACGGCACTTACGTGCTGCTCGAAGCGGCGCGCAAAGCGGGCAACCTGCGCTATCACCAGATCAGCACCGACGAGGTCTACGGTCACATCCACGGCGACCACCGCAGCCTGGAGACCGACTGCATGGCGCCGCGCAGCCCCTACGCCGCCAGCAAAGCCAGTGGCGATCACATGGTCGCCGCCTATCACATCACCTACGGGCTGCCCATTACGATCAGTCGCGGCGCCAACAACATCGGGCCATTCCAGTACCCAGAGAAGGTCGTTCCGCTCTTTGTCACCAACGCGCTCAGCGACATTCCGCTGCCCGTCTACGGCGACGGCAAGCAAATGCGCGACTACCAACACGTAATGGATCATTGCGCCGGCATCGACGTGGTGCTGCACGACGGCGCGATCGGCGAGAGCTACAACATCGGCACCGGCAAGGAGATGACCAATCTGGAGATGGTGCAGATTCTGCTTGACGAACTGGGCAAGCCGGCCAGCCTGATCCAGCACGTTGAAGATCGCCAGGGTCACGACCGCCGCTACTGCATGAATGTCGACAAGCTGATGGCGCTGGGCTGGGAGCCGGACTACACCCATGAGCAGGCGATCCGCGCCACCGCGCGCTGGTACGTCGAAAACCGCTGGTGGTGGGAGCCGATCCGCAGCGGCGAGTTCAAGGAGTACTACCAGCGGCTCTACGGCAGCCGCAAGGTGATTGGATAAACCTGCGCAGCTCAGTAGTCCATGATTTTGTCGCACGTGAAGCGCGAGAAGCGGGTGTCCCCGCCTTTTGGACATCGACGAAGTTGCAATCCACATGGCTGTGACAGCCGACCAGGCAGAAGATATTGCAGTCTCCTTGGTAGGTTGTACTTGACAAACATCGGTATCGGATATACGTTCTTTTTATGTATCCGATACCGATACCCGACGATACACTGCTGGAAACGCACCTGCTGACGCGGCTTGATCAGAAGAAATGCGACCTCGACGCCCTGCGCCCCCTGCCGGCCGCTGCGGTCCAGCGCCTGCATGAACAACTGACGCTGGAATGGATCTACAACTCCAACGCTATCGAAGGCAACACCCTCACCTTGCACGAGACGCGCCTGATCCTGGAGACCGGGTTGACGATTGGCGGCAAGAGTCTACGCGAGCACTTCGAAGTGACCAACCATCGCACCGCCATCGACTATGTCGAAACGCTTGTCCAGGACGCGACGCCGGTCTCGGCTTTTCATGTGCGCCAGATTCACCGGCTGGTGATGGCGCAGATCGACGCGCAGAGCGCAGGGAATTATCGCCAGTTGCCGGTGCGGATTGCGGGCGCCGCGCACACCCCGCCCGACGCCTGGGAGGTCGAGCACCTGATGCTGGCGTGGGGCGATTGGCTGGCTGGGCCGGCGCAGGCGCTTCACCCAGTGACGCGCGCGGCGCTGGCGCATCACCGTCTGGTCGCGATCCAACCCTTTCTCGACGGCAACGGGCGCACGGCGCGGTTGGCGATGAACCTGCTGCTGCTGCGCGACGGCTACCCACCGACCGTGATCTTGAAGGTGAATCGCCGTCAGTATTACCGCGTACTGGCGCAGGCGGATGCCGGGCGGCCGGCGCCTTTTGTCAACTTTGTGGGGCGCGCGGTCGAACGCAGCCTGGCGCTCTATCTGGAGGCGTGTACGGTGCAGATGGCGCCGCCGCCCACGGACGCCGCGTGGATTCCTCTGCGCGAGGCGGCGCAAGGGACGCCCTACAGCCAGGAATATCTGAGCTTGCTGGCGCGCATCGGGCGGCTGGAGGCAGTCAAGCGTGGGCGCAACTGGTACACGACGCGCCGCGCAGTCGAAGCATACCAGCGTTCCGTCGCGGCTTCCAATCAACTCGCCAGCTAGCGCTCGTGACCTGCCTGCGCAGCCTGGCTGTTTTTAGGTATGCTTGTTCTGCCACATGCTACAGTAAACGTATCACATTGTCGCAGCGCAGTCTGATTGCCGGTGACGCCCATGCATGTGCAAATCGCCATCCCAGAGGATACAGCGGCCATCTATCGCCTGCTGGACAATGCCCGCCACACGCGGCTGACCCTGGGCAACGAAGACTTGACGGAGGCCATCTCAGCCGGGCGTGCTTTGCTGCTGTACGAAGATGACCAGACGCCGCCGCCGTCAGCGATGTTGGTCACGCTTGCCGAAGAACGCTCCGCCTCGTTGCCGGACGATGCCCCCAGCCGGGTCTATCTGCGCGGGGTGGCTGTCGGGCGCACACTCTCACCGACGACCGGCCTCCAGCATCTGCTCCAGGCATTCACCACAATCAGCCCTGCCCCCCCGCACCCGCGCCAGTTGATCGCCTACGGCGGCGAAGGCTGGCTCGACCGTGCGCTGCGCGACGCCGGCATGACCCAGGCCGACCGTGTGCAGTACTTCGCCCTGGAGCGCCTGCAAACGCGCACGTGGCCGACGCATCCCGCCGCCGCTGCCTGCACGATCCGCGACGCCACACCTGCTGACCTGACGCCGCTGACGAGCCTTGACAACCAGGCCTTCGACCCGCTCTGGCGTTACACACCGCGCCACCTGCACGACGCCTTGCTCAGCGGTCCGCTGCTGCTCGCTCACATCGGCGCAGACCTCATCGGCTATATTGCGCTGCTGCTCGCACACACCGACTGTACGATTGCGCGCCTGGCTGTGCATCCCAACTATCAGGGACAAGGATGCGGGCGCACTTTATTGATCGCCGGGTTGCAACTGGCGCAGGCGTGGGGCTGTAGTCGCGCCCTCCTCAACACCCAGGCGACCAATCACCGCTCGCAGCAGCTTTACCGCAGCCTCGGCTTTCGCCCCACCGGGGAATCGTTCGCCGTCTTCGTGCTCGACCTGCTCGCACCGCACCAGGCGATCGTCGAGTACACCAGATGACCTGCTGCTCACCCCCCTTCAGACCGGTGGCGGAAGCGCTTCCGCCACGGCCCGGCGGCGTGGCTGTGGCGGTCGCTGACGGGGATGGGAAACGTCAGCCGATGCGGCGCTGATCTTGACTGCGTTTGCGAATTTCAGTACTTCACGAATCCCACGCGATGGCGCGAAGGACGCGAAGAAAACCATCTTCACCTTCGCGGCATCGCGCCTACCAAGAAAGTAGAAAATTCCGTTGCGCAACAAAAACTTTTCGCAACGTAAATTGTAGCTTTCTATCTGTCTAGATGGCGGCGAGCCGCCTGTTTCACTTCGCGTGAGCTTTATGAAACTCAGTCAAACCCCGCCGGTCGCGCTATCTCCGGGTGCCGCCGCAGCAATGCGTTGACTTGCACCCGCACCCGCCGCGCCAGCCGGTTCATCTTGGCAAATTCTGCATTGCGCACTCCCGTCGCCTGCAGTGCCTGACGCTCGGCGATAAGGCGTGCGACGTATGCCGCCTCCACTGCGTCAACCTCGTCTTGCATCACCACCCCCTGACGCCTACGCAAGCTCCCCCGCTGCCGATTGCGCCTACCCCACCCTCCATGCTACAATCCCACCCCATCATTGCCAGGTCGAGCAGCCGCCCCGACCCCATACCGGAAAGCGAAGCACCGCCCGTATGCAGCGCATCGCCGTTAAACAAGCGAGGGTTGATCCGGCGTCCGTCCGGCAGGAAGGGTTCACCATGCCGGGTGAGAAGCTGCCGGACGATGATGATCTGATGCAGCCATGTGCCATCCATGATTAAGAACCTCTCCAATCACTTTCCGAAAAACGCAATGTGACGCGTCAGCAAGGCGTAGAAAGACTGGAGCTATGGCAAAAACGAACAACGGCGCCGATCTCGGCTTCGAGCGCCAACTATGGGCGTCGGCGGACGCGCTGCGCTCCAACATGGACGCCGCCGAATACAAACATGTCGTGCTCGGCCTGATCTTCCTCAAATACATCTCCGACGCCTTCGAGGAACAGCGCGCCAAGCTGGAGACAGAGCGGTCGCTGGGCGCCGACCCGGAAGACCCCGACGAATATCGGGCGACCAATAGCTTCTGGGTGCCGCAAGAGGCGCGCTGGTCAGTGCTGCAGGCCAACGCCAGGCAGCCCACCATCGGCAAGGTGGTGGACGACGCCATGCTGGCCATCGAGCGCGACAACCCGACCCTCAAGGGCGTGCTGCCCAAGGACTACGCCCATCCGCGGCTGGACAAACAGCGGCTGGGCCAGTTGATCGACCTGATCGGCAACATCGGCCTGGGCGACAAGGCGAGCCGCACCAAGGATATCCTGGGCCGGGTCTATGAGTACTTTCTCTCCCAGTTTGCCAGCGCCGAAGGCAAGAAGGGCGGGCAGTTCTACACGCCGCGCTCGGTGGTGCAACTGTTGGTGGAGATGCTGGCGCCCTACAAGGGGCGCGTCTATGACCCGGCGTGCGGGTCCGGCGGCATGTTCGTGCAGTCGGAAAAGTTCGTCGAGGCGCACGGCGGCAAGATCGGCGACATCAGCATCTACGGGCAGGAATCGAACCACACGACCTGGCGGCTGGCCAAGATGAACCTGGCGATCCGCGGCATCGACGGCAACCTGGGCAAGGAGCACGCCGACAGCTTCCACCGCGACCTGCACCCCGACCTCAAGGCGGATTTTGTGCTGGCCAACCCGCCCTTCAACGACAGCGACTGGCGCGGCGACCTGCTCAAGGCGGACAAGCGCTGGCAGTACGGTGCGCCGCCCGCCGCCAACGCCAACTTCGCCTGGGTGCAGCACTTTCTCTATCACCTGGCGCCGGGTGGGACCGCCGGCTTTGTGCTGGCGAACGGCTCCATGTCCTCCAACCAGTCGGGCGAGGGGGAGATTCGCAAGAACATCGTCGAGGCCGACCTGGTGGAGTGCATGGTCGCGCTGCCGGGGCAGCTTTTCTACTCGACGCAGATTCCGGTCTGTCTCTGGTTCTTGACGCGCGACAAGTCCGGACGGGGCAACCAGCGCGACCGCCGCGGTGCGACCCTCTTCATCGATGCGCGCAAGCTCGGCGCGCTGACCGACCGCGTACACCGCGAGTTGAGCGACGACGATATCGCCACCATTGCGGAAACCTACCACGCCTGGCGCGGCGCTGCCACGGGCAGATACGCCGATGTCCCCGGCTTCTGCAAGGCGGCCACGCTCGACGACATCCGCCAGCACGGCTACATCCTGACGCCGGGGCGCTATGTGGGCGCAGCCGAAGTGGAGGAGGACGGCGAGCCCTTCGAGGCGAAAATGGCGCAGCTGGTGGAGGATCTGCGGGCGCAGCAGACGGAGGCGGCGAAGTTGGATGCGTTGATCTGGAGTAGCTTGGCGGAATTAGGTTATGAAGACTGAAATAATCGCCAGAGCAGTGCCTATTGGATGGGAAACGACAACTCTCGGGGAAGTCGTGAAGCGAAACGGTGGGCACATTCAAACCGGTCCGTTCGGTAGTCAGCTTCATGCATCGGACTATGTATCCATTGGAATTCCCACCGTCATGCCGGTAAATATCGGTGACAATCGCATCATTGAAGATGGCATCTTTCGTATCACTGAATCTGACGCGAAACGCCTGAGTCGACATCGGGTCAAGCAAGGAGACATTATCTACAGTCGACGAGGTGACGTTGAGCGTCGAGCGTTGGTGCGAATTGAGCAAGAAGGTTGGCTCTGCGGTACTGGATGCATTATGGTTCGTGTTGGACACGGAGAAGTGGACGCGACTTATGCTTCATACTACCTTGGACACCCGAGTGTCCGCGCTTGGATTGTAAATCATGCTATCGGCGCTACAATGCCGAATCTAAACACTTCAATAATGGAGGCTATCCCATTTGTAGTCCCCCCGCTCAAAGACCAACAAGCCATCGCCTGCATCCTCGGCGCGCTCGACGACAAGATCGAACTCAACCGGCGCATGAACCGCACGCTGGAAGCAATGGCGCGGGCGCTCTTTCACGATTGGTTCGTGGACTTTGGCCCGGTGCGGGCAAAGGCAGCAGGCCAGGCGCCGGCCGGGCTGAAGCCGGAGATCGCCGCGCTGTTCCCCGATCGGCTGGTGGAGGTGGAGGGGCGGGTCGTGCCGGAAGAGTGGGATATCGGGAGACTGGGAGGTATTGCACAGCATCCTCGTCGGAGCGTACGCCCTGACCAAATTGATGAAGATATGCCCTATATCGCCCTGGAACATATGCCAAAACGTTGTATTGCTCTTTCTGACTGGGGCACAGCAGATGGAGTGGAAAGCAACAAATACGAGTTCCGAACTGGAGAGATCCTGTTTGGCAAGCTACGGCCCTATTTCCACAAGGTCGGTGTGGCTCCACTGGATGGTGTTTGCTCGACTGATATTGTCGTTGTTACGCCGCAGGCACAGCATTGGTTTGGCTTGGTTCTTGGGCATGTGTCTAGCGACGCCTTCGTAGAGTATACAAACGCATTTTCTGCAGGAACGAAGATGCCTCGAACGAATTGGGACGACATGTCACGCTATGAAATAGCCGTTCCTTCGACTGAAATTGCACAAGCATACACCGATCAAGTTCAACCAGCCGTTAAGCGAATAGCTACCACCATCCATGAATCCCGCACCCTCGCTGCACTGCGCGACACCCTGCTGCCGAAGCTGATCTCAGGGGAGGTGCGCGTGGCGGATGCAGAGCACATTGTGGGGAGGTGCCTCTGATGGACGCGCAGAAGCCGGGCGGCCCGCCCAAGCCAACGCAAGGCAAGCCACCGGAACCCCTGATCCCGCCCCACGGCGGCTACCGCAACCTGAAAAGCTTCCAGGTCGCACAGTTGGTCTACGATGTCACGGTGCGCTTCTGCAACCGCTACATCGACACGCGCAGCCGCACCCACGACCAAATGGTGCAGGCCGCCCGCTCCGGCGTCCAGAACATCGCCGAGGGCAGCCAGGCCTCCGGCACATCGAAGAAAATGGAGCTAAAACTGACCAACGTCGCCCGCGCCAGCCTCGAAGAGCTCCGGCTGGACTACGAGGACTTTCTGCGCCAGCGCGAACTGCCGCTCTGGGAACGCAACGACCCGCGCCGGCAGCACCTCGTCAATCGCCGCTGCACCACCGCCGATCAGGTAGCCGCGTGGGTCAAAGAGGTTGCTCAACAATCTGGACAGAATAGGCCTGATCGACAGTCCACAGAGACCATATCGTCCATAGAGTCCATCTATCCTGAGTTTTCAGCCAATGCGGTGCTTGTTCTAATTGGGGTGGCTTGTGCTCTTCTGGACCGCCAAATCGCCGCCCAAGCCGCCGCCTTCGAACAAGAAGGCGGCTTCACCGAACGCCTCTACCGCGTCCGCCAAGCAAGGAAACGGGGCAAATGACCCACCATTTCACCGAATCCATCGTCGAAGAAGCTGCGCTCGCCTGGCTGGACAGCCTGGGCTACACCATCCTCTACGGCCCCACCATCGCCCCGGAGGAGCCGCTGGCCGAACGCGAACACTACGGCCAGGTCGTGCTCGAAGCCCGCCTGCGCCAGGCGCTGCAGCGGCTCAACCCGCACGCACCGCCCGACGCGCTGGAAGAAGCATTCCGCAAGGTGACGCGGCTAGATGCGCCGTCGTTGGTAGGCGCCAACCATACCATGCACCGCTACCTGGTCGAGGGCGTGCCGGTGGAATTCCAGCGCGCCGACGGCTCGATCGGCGGCGACCAGATCCGTCTGCTGGACTACGCCGCGCCGCAGAATAACGAGTTTCTGGCCGTCAACCAGTTCACCGTGGTAGAAAACAAGCACGAGCGCCGGCCCGACATCGTGCTCTTCGTCAACGGCCTGCCGCTCGCAGTGCTCGAACTCAAGAACGCTGTCACCGAGAGCGCCACCATCTGGACGGCCTTCCACCAACTGCAAACCTACAAAGCGCAAATTCCGGCGCTCTTTGCCTTCAACACGGCGTTGGTCATCTCCGACGGCATCCAGGCGCGCATCGGTGCACTCACTGCGGATCAGGAATGGTTCATGCCCTGGCGCACCATCGCCGGCGAAACCCTGGCCGACGCCAGCCTGCCGCAACTGCAGGTCATGCTCGAAGGTGTCTTCGAGCCGCGGCGCTTCCTGAACCTGATCCGCTATTTCGTCGTCTTCGAGGACATCGGCGGCGGTGTGCTGGTCAAGAAGATGGCCGGCTATCACCAATATCACGCCGTGAACCTGGCCCTGGTGGAAACGCTGCGCGCCAGTGTGGCGCCCACCCCACTCAAGGACGCGGCGGGAACCTACTTCGTGCGCGGGCAGCGCGACGCTAAACCCGGCGACCGCCGCGCCGGCGTGATCTGGCATACCCAGGGATCGGGCAAGAGCCTGACCATGGCCTTCTACGCTGGGCGGGTCATCCTGGAACCGGCCATGCAGAACCCAACGATCGTGGTCATCACCGACCGCAACGACCTGGACGATCAGCTTTTCGGCACCTTTGCGCGCTGTCACGAACTGCTGCGCCAGCAGCCGGTGCAGGCAGAGAGCCGGGCGCACCTGCGCGAACTGCTGCGCACAGGATCGGGCGGCGTCATCTTCACGACGGTGCAAAAATTCTTCCCCACCGAACAGGAAGACCAGCATCCGTTGTTGTCGGATCGCACCAACATCGTCGTGGCGGCCGACGAGGCGCACCGCAGCCAGTATGACTTCATCGACGGCTTCGCCCGCCACATGCGCGCGGCGCTGCCCAATGCGTCCTTTATCGCCTTCACCGGCACCCCGATCGAGTTGACCGACAAGAACACCCGCGCCATCTTCGGCGACTACATCAGCGTCTACGACATCGCCCGAGCAGTCAACGACGGCGCCACCGTGCCGATCTACTACGAAAGCCGGCTGGCCAAACTGGAACTGAACGACGCCGAGCGCCCCAAACTCGACGACGAATTCGAGGAAGCCACCGAGGGCGAGGAGATCGACCACAAAGAGCGGCTCAAGACCCGATGGGCGCAGCTCGAGGCGTTGGTCGGCGCCGAAAAGCGCATCGCCCTGATCGCCGCTGACCTGGTGCAGCACTTCGAGCGGCGCCTCGATGTGATGGATGGCAAGGCGATGGTCGTCGGCATGAGCCGGCGCATCTGCGTAGAACTCTACGCCGCCATCCTCGCCCTCCGCCCCGACTGGCATCATGACGACGACGACAAGGGCATTGTGAAAGTGGTGATGACCGGCTCCGCCACCGACCCGCTTGCCTGGCAGCAGCACATCCGCAACAAGCCGCGGCGCGAGGAACTCGCCAAGCGCTTCAAGGATGCCAAAGACCCCTTCAAGATCGTGATCGTGCGCGACATGTGGTTGACCGGTTTCGATGCGCCCTCGCTGCACACCATGTACATCGACAAGCCCATGCGCAGCCACGGACTGATGCAGGCCATCGCCCGCGTCAACCGCGTCTTCAAGGATAAGCCCGGCGGGCTGATCGTGGATTACCTGGGGCTTGCCCATGAACTGCGCGCTGCGCTGGCAACCTACACCCAAAGCGGCGGCGCCGGCCAGACGGCCATCGACCAGGAAGCGGCCGTGGCGGTCATGGTGGAGAAGTACGAGGTCTGCTGCGGTATCTTTCATGGTTTCGACTGGTCGCCCTGGAAGACAGGCCGTGCGCAGCACCAGCTCTCGCTGCTGGCGTCGGCGCAAGAGCATGTCGTGGCGCAGGCCGAGGGCAAGGCGCGCCTGGATCGTGCCGTGGGCGACCTCTCCAAGGCATTTGCGTTGGCCGTGCCGCACGAAACAGCCATGTCGATCCGGGACGACGTGGGCTTTTTCCAGGCAGTGAAAGCAGTGCTGACCAAGAGCGTCGTCGTCGACGGCAAAAGTCCAGACGAGATCGACCACGCCATCCGCCAGATTGTGTCGCGTGCGGTGGCCTCGGACGAAGTAATCGACATCTTCGCCGCCGCCGGCCTGACCAAGCCGGACATCTCGGTGCTCTCCGAAGAGTTCCTGGCCGAGGTGCAGGGGATGCCGCAGCGCAACCTGGCGGTAGAGATGCTGCGCAAACTGCTGCAAGGCGAAATCAAAACGCGCAGCAAAAAGAACGTCGTGCAGGCGCGCTCCTTCGCTGACATGCTAGAGGAGGCGATTCGTCGCTACCAAAACCGCGCCATCGAGACCGCCCAGGTGATCGAGGAGTTGATCGCCCTGGCCCGCGACATGCGCGACGCCGCAAGCCGCAGCGAAAAGCTCGGCCTGACCGAAGACGAGATCGCTTTTTACGACGCCCTTGAGGTCAACGACAGCGCCGTACAGGTGCTGGGCGACGAGAAACTGCGCGAAATTGCGCAGGAGTTGCTGCGCACAATTCACAACAACATCAAGATCGACTGGACCGTGCGCGAAAACGTACGCGCACAGATGCGTGTAATGATCAAGCGCATCCTGCGCCGCCACGGCTATCCGCCCGACAAGCAAGCACGCGCAACCGAGTTGGTA
>Ga0114938_1001629_pt1 | contig 15025 bp, 10 predicted proteins | sample AshMeaBigSpring_FD_88675 | JGI IMG/M metagenome (GOLD analysis project Ga0114938, IMG submission 88675) | Groundwater microbial communities from Big Spring, Nevada to study Microbial Dark Matter (Phase II) - Ash Meadows Big Spring | ecosystem: Environmental > Aquatic > Deep subsurface >...
CCCTTCCTGCGCCACGGGTAGTTGCCGGTGAGCAGGCCGTAGCGCGATGGCGTGCAGGTGGCGGACGTCGCATAGGCGGCGGTGAAACGCAGGCCTTGTTCCGCGAGGCGGTCGAGATGGGGTGTCTTGATGGTGGTGGCGCCATAACAGCCGAGGTCGCCGTATCCCAGATCATCGGCATAAATGAGGACGATGTTCGGCGGAGCGGCGGTGGCGGCGAGAACCGAGAGAATCAGATAGAACGGCAGGCGGAGCATTTGGAGTCGGATGGATGGGTGCTGGTGGAGTCCGGCTCCATCAGGGGTTGGCTAGCCGGCGGATTTCATGATCGGTTAGAGCGCGCTGGAAAATCGCCAGTTCATCGATGTGGCCGACGAGCCCGCGGGATTCCATCCGGGATTGTTCGCGGTTGCCGTTGAGGCGGCCCACGAAAATCTGGCGGCTTTCCAGCGGCATGGCTCCCGCGTGTTCACGGGCGACCACCTCGCCATCGAGATAGAGCGTGACCATATCCCTGCTCCCGGTGGCGGCCGCTTTCAAACTGATTTCGCCCGGTGCCTCGTTGGGCACCTTGCCATCCTGGAGCGCCTCGAAACGCCAGTATCCCGCCGGAGCCATCGCCATCACGTCCACGGCATAGGAGGAAGGGATGTCCAGCTTCGGCCGCGGAGGTTGCTTGATCTCCGGATAGGAGTCATCCGTTTCCATGATGGCATCCATGGCCTGGCTGGAGGGGGTGGTCCGGACCGATTCGCTGGCGACCAACTGCTGGGTCCGCTTGACCTCGCCGATGGAATCCAGGAGCGAGACATCCGCCTTGCCCTCGAAAATCCGGCAGGTTCCCGTGCCATCCGCATGCACCAGGGCCGCGAACTCGGTGCCGAGATCCACCTCCTCAAAAGCGGGAGATTCCAGCCGGAAACCCTCGGCCCCTTCCGGTACGCGGACCCTCGCCCGCCCCTTGTTGAGCAGGACGCGGTCATGACTCATGAGCGAAACCTCGAACGGGGCGTCGAGCGTCACGCACATTCCGTTGAGCGTCTGGAAGGTCATCATGAACATCATACTGCTGTCACGGTGATCTTTCGGTTTTTCGCCATCAATTGAAATTTTCCCGACGAATGAGGGAACCCGAGGTTCAGGCCGGATTTTCAGCCGGGCAACCTGCTGGTGTTTTTAGAATCCATCACCGGTGCGCTAGCAGACTGCCGAGTAACGTCCCTGCCTCAGAGTGGGCCGCCGCCCGCAAGCCCGCCAGCCCGCCCAAACGTTTCACGGCATCGTCGACGGTTTCAGGGCTCCGGCAGCGGGCGCAGCGAGGTGGCGGTTGCGGTGGGGAAATCGCTGGGGATGCTGGTTGCGGTCTCGCGTTTGGCGAGCCATTGGACGGCGCGGATGAAGATGGTTTGGAAGCCGGCGCAGCGGAGATTCACCGGATCCGCCTCATCCTTCCACACGTGGCCGAAGGTGGATGTGTACACGCGGCCTTTCCCGAAGTTCACGGTCCACTCGATGGGCCAGCGTCCGCCGGTGGCGGGATCTTCCGCCCATGAAAGGATGGTCAGGTTCTCCGCCGGGCCGCGGGCGTGGGTGTAAACTTCGATGAGCGGGGTCATCCAGACCCGGGGGAGACCCGTGTGGATCGGGTGCTCGCCCAAGCGGTGGATCGCACGGTCGCTGCGCGCGCCGTGGCCGGTGGAGGCCCCTTGTCCAGGCGGGATGTGTTCGAGCGATTCGTCCGGAAGAATCCGGATGGCGGTGCCGAAGTTCCGGTTCCGCCATCCGAGTCCGATCATCCGGTTGTAGGCGTCCCATTCCGGAAAGGCGTTGTTTCCCGAGTGGAAGACGAAGACTCCGCCGCCATTCGCGACGAAGGATTCGAAATCCCGCCGGACATGTTCCGGCCACGGAGGACCGCTGCGGTTGATGTCGTTGCAGGTCTGGATGACGACGTCGCAGCCGGAAAAATCCGGATTCCACGTGGCGTCGCCCGTTGTCGCGCTTTCGGCTGGCGCGGTGGAGACCTCGACGTGGAATTCGCCGCGCGTTGCCAGAATGCTTCGGATGAGCCGGGTGCTCCGCCGCCAGTCATGATTCCCGAAGCCATCCACAATCAGCACCCGCGTCGGTGCGGGTGCGGCGGCCGAGTGGCAACATGCACCGAGGAGGAGAGTTCCGCTGACAAATGCCAGCATGCTTGTCATGGTTTGGAGTCTCACCCTCCCGATGCCGGCAGGCGAGGAATTTCGGGCTTGATGGCGTGGCGAGTGGTAAAAGGATCGCCTGATCGACAGGATTTCGATCAGGTTTCCGTAATGACGCGTCACGCACTCTCATGAAACCCATTTCCATCCTGATTCCTCTCCTCTTGTCCGTCGCATCCGCCGCGGCCGGCATCGTCTTTCTTGAGGCCGAGCAATTCGCCGACAACGGCGGCTGGGACCTCGACCAGCAATCGATGGACCAAATGGGTTCGCCCTACCTGTTGGCCCACGGGCTCGGCGTCCCGGTCAGGGATGCGGTGACGACCGCCCGCTTCCCTGCGGCGGGAAAATACCGTGTCTGGGTGCGGACGCGGGACTGGGTGGCCCCGTGGAAAGCTCCCGGCGCGCCGGGGAAATTCCAGGTTCTCGTGGATGGCAAGCCGCTCGCCGCCACCTTCGGGACGGTGCGGGCGGATTGGCACTGGCAGGATGGCGGCAGCGTGTCGGTGGGCGGCGAGGCGAAAGTCGCGCTGCACGATCTGACGGGATTCGAGGGGCGCTGCGATGCGGTCATGTTCTCCAGCGACCCCTCGTTCCGGCCGCCCGACTCAGGCGCGCCGCTCGCTGCGTTCCGGCGCAAGGCGCTTGGCCTGCCGGAAGCCCCTGAGGATGGCGGCTCATTCGACCTCGTCGTGGTGGGAGGCGGAATCGCGGGCACGGCGACCGCGGTGTCCGCCGCCCGCAACGGCCTCACCGTGGCCTTGATCCAGGACCGGCCGGTGCTTGGTGGCAACGGTTCATCGGAAGTCCGCGTGTGGCCCGAGGGAAAGACCTGCCAGCAGCCGTTCCCGCACATCGGCGACATCGTTGAGGAACTCGTGCCCGGCAAGGGCCCGGGCGATGGAAACGCCAAGGGCGGCTCCGTCTATGCCGATGATCGGAAGCTCGCCTTGGTCCGCGCCGAGCCGCGGATCAGCCTGTTCACCGAGCAGCGGGTTTTCGCCGTGGACGCGGAGAAGGGGAGGATCCGCTCGGTCACGGCCCAGAACATCCGCAGCGCGCGGAGGCTGCGGTTTTCCGGAAAATTTTTCGCCGACTGCACAGGCGACGCCACCGTCGGATTCCTCGCCGGAGCCGATCATGAGGTCGCCTCCGAGGGCAAGATGGGCTCCAGCAATCTTTGGAACGTCCTCGATGTCGCCGATCCCGCGCAGGTTCTCAAGTGCGAGTGCAAGGACAAGGACGCCCTTGCCCTCAAGGTGGATGCGGGCACGGCCGCCGCGCCCTTCCCGCGCTGCCCGTGGGCCATCGATCTGAGCGACAAGCCTTTCCCGGGAAGAAAATCGTCGAAAGGCCAGTGGGCCGGCAAACCGCTATCGAATCTCGGAGCCTGGTTCTGGGAGAGCGGCTTCGACCGTGATCCGATCACCGAGATTGAATACATCCGGGACCTCAACCTGCGCGCGATGTACGGTGCTTGGGACACCCTGAAAAACGTCGATGGACTTTACCCGAACCACCGCCTCGGCTGGGCGGCCTACATCGCCGGGAAACGGGAATCACGGCGCCTGCTCGGCGACGTGATTCTCACTGGCGACGATTTCCGCAAGGGCACGGAGTTTCCGGACGCCTGCTTTCCCTGCACCTGGCACATCGATCTCCACACGCCGGAACCGTCCTACGCCAAGGGCCACAAGGGCGACGAGTTCATCTCCCGCGCCACCACCGGGAAGAACTACACCTACAAAAGCCCCTACTGGGCACCCTATCGCTGCCTCTACAGCCGCAACATCGAGAACCTCTTCATGGCCGGCCGCGACATCAGCGTGGACCGTGAGGCGCTCGGCCCGGTGCGCGTGATGCGGACCTGCGGCATGATGGGCGAAATCGTCGGCAAGGCCGCGGCCATCGCTGTCGCGCGGAAAACGACCCCTCGCGGCGTGTATCGGGAGCATCTGGCGGAACTGAAGGATCGCATGGCGAAACCCGGGGATACTCGGTTCTAGGCACCGGTCCACAATGGGCCGGATGCTCCTCCGTTTGGGTAGGGGAGCATGTTCAAGCTTGTCAAGCCATCCGGCATGGCCATTGTAATCACACCGTAACCCCAAAACCCCATGAAAATTCAGACCCGCCCTGAAAGGCGCGATTCCCTTGAAAACCGCGGTTTCGCATTGGTGGTCACCATCAGCCTCATGATCCTGCTGACTCTGATCGCCGTCGGCATGCTGACGCTTTCGTCCATCTCCCTGCGGGCTTCCGGACAGGCGGATGCGATGTCGGTGGCGCGTCAGAATGCAAGGATGGCGCTGATGCTGGCGCTGGGAGATCTCCAGAGGAACGCGGGGCAAGACCAGCGGGTCACCGCCACCGCTGACATTGCTGGGGATGCGGTCGGGCTGCCGCTCGCGGCGGGAGCTCAGCCGCTCAACGACAAGTCCGTGAACGACGTCTCCAAGGGCTTGACCGCCGTTCTGCCGGGAACCCGTTACTGGACCGGCGTTTTCGCCAACTCGGAGACCGGAAACCCTTTCGCCGCCAGCTTGACCAAGACCCCCAGTCCCTCTGTCGTCCGCTGGCTTGTCAGTGGAGATGCCACCAACAATCCCGGCACTCTGCCTTCCGATGCGGCCTACTCCATTGGCGCCAACGGAGAAGTCGGTGATGTCGCCAAAGCCGTCGTCCTGGCCGGCAAGAACACTGTCGGCACCGGTGCCGGAGCCATTGATCGATACGTGGTCGCGCCGCTGGTGCCAGTCATCGACAAGACCACTTCCAAGCCTGTCGGACGCTACGGGTGGTGGGTCGGCGATGAAGGTTTGAAGGCGAAGCTCAACATGCCCAAGACTTTTGACAATAAGGCGAATTACTCCGCTCTGGTCGCGCAGCGCAGAGGGTGGGAGACGGTCCAGGGTTTCAACGATCCTGGCGCTCCCTATCCGGATCCAGCCTCCGGTGTCCATCAATTCCTGTCCAAAATCATCACCCTGCCCCAGACCGAACTGCTTCTTCCCTCGGTCGGGAACCCGGTCGGCGGTTCCAGCCCGCTGCAGAATGTCTTCCACTCCGCCACCGTGGATAGCAGGGGACTCCTCACGGATACCTTGAACGGCGGGACCAAGATCGACCTCACCGCGATTCTCTCGGGAACCCTCCCCACAACGAATCCCATTCCGTCCATCCCGAACTACCCGGTCAAGGGCACCACCATCGTTCCCACCAAGGTGGATGGCGTGAACACCATCGCTTCGAAGATGAAGGCTCCCACATGGGACATCATGAAGGATTTCTATGATCGCTCGAAACAGCTCAGCGGCGGGGAGCTCATTGTGAAGGGGGCCCCTTCGAATTTCGCTCCCGCGATCGCTCCGGTGGTCACCGACTTCCGTGTCCTCATGGGCGTGAGGTTGAAGGTCAAGGATGCCACCGCTGGAAAATTCAACCTCTTTGCCTGTGGAAAGATCGCCATCGCCATCGCGAATCCGTACTCCTACCCCCTGAAATGGAACAACGACATCGAGGTTGAGCTCGTCAACCAGTCCAATTCGGGAATCAGCCCGTCACGAATTTGGGGCAACCTGCCCGCCAAGCCCCCCTTCATCTCCACCAGTGAAGCAGCTGTCTTCAACAAAACGGTTTTCAGGATCAAGGCGGGTTCCCTCACCCCCGGTGAAGTTCGCGCTTACACGGTTGGAAGTAGCGTTAAACGCCCCACCAACACCAGCCGCCTCGTGGTCGATCTCAAGGAATTCGGAGCGAGCAACCCATCCAACTTCGACTACTGCGTGGAGTTGGGACGGCACGACGGAATACGAGGTTCCGAAGCTGTCCAATGCCCGGTTTGAGTTGGACGTCCGGGAATCCTGGCAAAGCACTATCGCCAAAGTGGAACTTGCGCTCGCCGGTTCGTCATCCAGCACCCGACTGCTCCGGACCATTGAGCGTTTCGAATTCGACAATGGATACTATATTCCCAACCAACGCAGGCTGACCGCTACGGAGGCCGCCAAGATCACCCGGCCCATCCCGCTCATGCTATACAGCTTCCAGCTCAGCCAGCCAGGGGGGGCTTACAAGGACTACATGCCCTCCGCTTACGAGATGGGTCAGCGCGCTTCGACTCTCCGCACCTTCGCGGACTTCAACCTCCAGTCCACCCGGATTCGCCGGCCGATCGCCAGTTACAATCCGCCGCCCTATTTCGCCGAGAGCAATGACAGTATCTCGCAGTTGCCCGCAAATCCTCCCGGTGGCGACACCGGCATCGGATTCACCCGGAACCTGGCGATCCCCCGTTGGGGCCGCTCTCCGAAGGATGGTGGCGGAAAGGCGGTTCTTTTCAGCGTGCCATCGCAATTCTCCACCCTTGCCCAGTTGCAGCATGCCGATCTCACCGGCGATGATCTGAATGCCTCCGTCGGCCACCAGCCCGGCAATGCGGTGGGCAACTCCTATGCCACGCCATTCGTCAAGCGGAGCCTTGCGGCTCAAGCCCGTACCAGTTATGAACTCGTCGGCACCGCCAGCAATCAAAGCGGCACCACCAACAGCAGCACGACCTACTACGATATTTCGCACCTTTTGAATACGTCGCTCTGGGACAGCTACTTCTTTTCCACCATCCCTCGCAGCGGCCCCACGGTTCCGGAGAACCCCACACTCCTCACGCTTGATTCCGACGAGCAGTCGCCCGGACTCAAGGATCCTCTCACCGCGGCCTCACTCCTGGTCACCGACGGTGCGTTCAACGTCAATTCCACGGACAAGAACGCTTGGAAAGCCTTCCTGGCCAGCGCAAAGCATTTCAAACATGCGGCCGGTCCAGCCACCGGCGCCGAGGCCGCCTTCCCCAGGAGCCTCGAACAGATCAGCCCATCCGCCGGGCAGCCCACTGGAACCGAAGCCGACTCCTTCTCCGGTTACCGCCGCCTCACTGACGACCAGATCGATGCGCTCGCCGGGGAGATCGTCAAACAGGTGCGCCTTCGCGGCCCCTTCGTCTCCGTATCTCACTTCGTCAACCGGGCGCTCGCCAAGATCGACTCCCAGCCGGCACTCAGCCGAAGCGGCTCCCTTCAATCCGCCATCGACGAGAGTGGGGTCAACATCGCATTCCAAGGCAAGAAAAACGGCTTCAAGAATGTCAGCGCCAGCGAGGATGCGGTCACCCTCCGCTGGAAAAACAATGGCCCCCGTGCCGATTACGATGGTGGCGATACCGACGGCCGTCCTGCCGACGCCGACTCCAAGCATCCGGACTGGGCTTACACTTCCGTTGACAACAATTTCGGAGCGGTGGCGAGCATCGTTGCCGATCAGGAGATGCTAAAGGACGCCACTTACATCCCCGAGCAGGGTTACAGGTCCACGGGCATCCCCGGTTGGTTGACCCAGGCCGACGTTCTCCAGGTGATCGGGGGCTCGATCACAGCCAAATCCGACACGTTCCGCATCCGCGCCTTCGGCGAAGCACTGGATGCCAACGGCAAATCCACCGCCAAGGCTTGGTGCGAGGCCATCATCCAGCGCACTCCGTCCTATGTGGATCCCGCCAACGCCCCCACCGCCCGGGGAGTGGAACTCTCCAACCTCAACAAGACCTATGGCCGCAAATACCAAATCGTCTCCTTCCGCTGGCTCTCCGCTCAGGAAATCTGACCTCCGCCGCGCCATCCTCATCCTGTTCCCGCTGCTCTCTCCATTGAGGGCTCAGGAGCCCACGGTCTCGATGAAGATTGATCTCGTGGCCTGGGGGGACACCATCACCGGCTTGTCGCTGAAGTCCGGAGAGAAAAAGGCTGAGGTCTCCGCGCTGAGTTTCCGCTACTCGGAGCCTGTTTCTTACGCCGGTCCGGTGATTCTGGAACTCCACAAATCGGGGGGCGGTGTAAGCTCCTCCAACGGCAAGATTTCCGATGCAGACAAGGATCACGAAATGAAACCCCTCACAGCCGAGGATGCGAAATCCAGCGGCAACAATCCGGCCAGGCCGAAGAAAGGCCTCGCTCTTGAGCTTGAAAAACGCCGCAAGAAGGACCCCTCCCTTGTCGCCCTTGCTGCTTTGCCCGGTGCTGGATGCCGCCGGGCCACCGTTCTTTTGGCCCCGGCCGATGGCGGCACGTTCACAAGCTACGTGATCGACGATGATCCCAGCAAGCTTCCGATGGGCCAGTTGCGCATTCACAACCTCAGCCCCATCCCCATCGCGATGCGCTGCAACGGCAAGCAGGGCAAGGAACTCAAGACCAGTGAGACATTCCTGGTCCCGGCACAGAACGAGCAACTCATCTACGAACTCGCTTACAAACTCGGCGACGAGTGGAAGATGCAGGAAAACAACATCATCCAGCTCCGTTCGACGGAGCAAGTCCAGATGATGGTTCTCAAGAGCGACAACTCCTTCTTCCTTTCCACCGACGGTTCCAGCGGTGGCTTCCTACAGATTGTCACGCTGCGGCGCTAGATCCGCCGCTTGGTACGGTGCCATGCGCGGAATCCGGGCGCGGGAGGTTTTCCCCTTTCCACGTTCCTGTGGATCTGCGAGGTGCTCTCGCCTCGGACCGGCGACCGCGATCTGGGACCCAAATTCTCCGCCTACGAGGAGCACGGCGTGCGGGAATATTGGGCGCTAGACCCCGTTTCCCTGGGTCATCGCTTCCATTTCCGCATCGGTGACTACCTCGAAGCCGAAGAAACAGAAGGGGGCGCAGCCGGGTGATCCCGGGATTCAAGGTGCGTGTGGATTGGCTGGATCCGGCGAACCTTCCCCTCGCGGCGGACTTGTCTGGCGGAGATGGAGTCAGGTTCAATCCTCCATCCAGCGGCCGAGGGCGGATTCGAGCTCCTCGCAGCGTTTCACGTTGAAAGCTTCGTTGGCGGCGACGGTCACGCGGCGGCCCGCGCTGTTCTGGAAATGCAGCAGCACGGGAGTCTCGCCGGGATGGCGGGCGAGCGCGTTCTTGATCTCCATCAGATCGAATTCGCAGTGCCTCGTCGTCCAGAGCATCAGCTCGACGGGGCCCTTGCCGTTGGAGGTGGCGCGCCTCGGCTTGAGCTCGGCGAGTTCGTAGCCGGTGAGGCGGCGGCCGCCGCTGCGGTCGTCCACCTGGACGGCGCACTTGAGTTTGATGATCTTGCCGGGCTCGAGCAGGCCGGCGTCGCGTGCGGGGATGAAGGTCTCACCCCAGAGCATGATCTCGGAGCTGCCGGTGAAATCCTCCAGAACCAACACGCCGAAGGGCTTGCCGGTCTTGGTGGTTTTGGCGTCCAGTGAGCGGATCATGCCCGCGAAGGGGAAACGATCGCGCGGGTTGGCGATTTCCAGATCCTCGACGAGGCCGAGGCGCTTGTATTTTTCCGAATCGATCACGCCGCGGAATTTGTCCAACGGGTGGCCGGTGACGTAGAAGCCCAGCAATTCCTTCTCGTGGGCGAGGCGGTCGTCCTTGCTCCATTCCTCGACGGGGGCCTCCTTGGCGGCGGATTTCGCGGCCGGCACAGGCGCGGCGAACTCCATGGCGTCGAAAAGCGAGACCTGACCGGAAGCCTTGTCGCGCTGTGCGGACGAGGCCGAGGCGACGACCTGTTCGAGGCGGGCGAACATGCCGGCGCGAGTCTCGCCGGTCCAGTCGAGCGCGCCGGCCTTGACGAGGTTCTCGAGGATGCGCTTGTTGACGACCTTGGAATCGAGCCGTGTGGAGAAATCCTCGAGTGAGGTGAACTTCCCGTTGGTACCGCGTTCGTGGATGGCGGCGGCCATGGCCCCCTCGCCGCAGTTCTTGATGGCGGCGAGGCCGTAGCGGATGCCCTTGGCCCCGTTGAGGGTGATTTCCGGAGAGAAGCGCAGTTGCGAGGCGTTGAGGTCCGGCGGGAGAATCTCGATGCCCATGCGGTGGCACTCGGAAACGAAGACGCCGATCTTGTCGGTGTTGTGGATCTCGTTGGAGAGCAGCGCGGCCATGAACTCCACCGGATGGTTCGCCTTCAGCCAGGCGGTCCAATACGAGATGTGGCCGTAGCAGGCGGAGTGGGACTTGTTGAAACCGTAACCGGCGAACATCTCGATCTTCTCGAAGATCTGGTTGGCGAGCTTCTCGCCGATGCCGTTGGTCTTCTCCGCGCCCGCGACGAACTTGCCGCGCTCCTCGGCCATCTTCTTGGGGTCTTTCTTGCCCATGGCGCGGCGCAGCAGGTCGGCTCCGCCGAGCGTGTAACCGGCGAGCAGCTTGGCGGCGTTCTGCACCTGCTCCTGATAGATCATGACGCCGTAGGTGTTGCCGCAGACCTTTTCAAGCAGCGGGTGCTCGAACATCGCCTTCTTGCGGCCCTTCTTCACCTCGATCATCTGGTCGATGAACTGCATGGCTCCCGGGCGGTAGAGGGCGAGCAGGTCAATGATGTCGTCGATCTTCTCGATCTGGTATTTGCGGCAGGTCTCCACCATGCCGCCGGATTCGAGCTGGAACACTCCCATCGTCTCGCCGCGGTTGAGGAGGTCGAAGGTGGCGTGGTCGTCGAGCGGGACCTTCTCGATTTCGAAACCCGGCCTGCGTTTCCGGATGTGCTCCACCGCCTCCTGGATGACGGTGAGGTTCTTCAGGCCGAGGAAGTCCATCTTGAGCAGGCCGACCTCGGTGATGGCTCCCATGTCATACTGGGTGACGACCTCGCCCTCGTTGCCGCGGGTGAGCGGGACATGTTCGTCGAGCGGGCGGTCGCCGATGACGACGCCGGCGGCGTGGATGCCGACGTTGCGGTTGATGCCTTCCAGCTTGAGCGCGTAGTCCCAGAGTTCCTGATAGGTGGAGGAGGCCTCGATGAGTTCGCGGAGCTCGGCCTTGGAATCCCACTCGCCCTTGAGGGTGACCCCGGGTTTCGCCTCGATCATCTTGGCGATGCGGTCGGCATCGCCGTAGGAGACTCCCATCACGCGGGCGACGTCGCGGATGACGCTCTTGGCACCCATGGTGCCGTAGGTGATGATGTGCGAGACGCTGCGCTCGCCGTATTTCTTCCGCACGTAGTCGATGACCTCGGGGCGGCGGGACTGGCAGAAATCGATGTCGACGTCCGGCGGGCTGACGCGTTCCGGGTTGAGGAAACGTTCGAAGAGCAGGCCGAACTGGAGCGGACAGATGTTGGTGATGCCCGTGGCGTAGGCGACGAGCGAGCCTGCGGCCGATCCGCGGCCGGGGCCGACGGGGATGTCGTGGTCGCGCGCCCACTGGATGAAATCCGCGGTGATGAGGAAGTAGGAGGCGAAGCCGAGCTGGTTGATGGTGTCCACCTCGTAGCGGATGCGCTCCTGGATCTCGGGTTGGGCGGCTTTTTCCGTGCCGTAGCGTTTGACGAGGCCCTCCTGGCAGGCGCGCATGAGGTATTCCTCGCGCGGCGAGCCGTCTGGGGTGCCGAACTGCGGGTATTTCTCGGACGAGGTGGAGTCGAGCTTGAGCTCCACGTTGCAGCGTCCGGCGATTTCGAGGGTGGCATCGCAGGCACCGGGGATCTCGGCGAAGAGCGCGCGCATTTCCTCCGCGGTCTTGAAATAGACCTCCGGGGTGTAACGCATGCGGTTTTCATCGATGAGCAGGTGGCCGGTGCCGATGCAGATCATCACGTCGTGCGCCTCGTGGTCCGCGCGGTGGAGGAAGTGCACGTCGTTGGCGGCTACCGGTTTGAGGCCGAACTCGGCGGCGAGCTTGAGGAGGCCGGGGGTGACGCGGCGTTGGGGTTCGAGTCCGTGGTTGTGGATTTCCACGTAAACATTCTCCCTGCCGTAGATGTCCACGAGTTCGGCCATCGTTTCGCGGGCCTTTTCCTCATCTCCGGCGAGCAGCCATTCGTTGACCGGGCCGGAGATGCAGCCGGTGAGGCAGATGATGCCTTTGGAGAACTCGCGCAGGGCGGCGCGGTCCACGCGGGGCTTGCCGTAATAAAGTCCCTCAAGGTGGCCCTTGGAAACGAGCTTCGACAGGTTGTTCCAGCCCTCGTTGGTCTCCGCGAGCAAGGTCATGTGGGTGGCGCGCTTGCGGCCGACGAGGTCCTTCTTGTCCTCCATCGATTGGGGAGCGAGGTAGATCTCGCAACCGAAGATCGGCTTCACTCCGGCTTTCCGGCATTTCTGGTAAAACTCGATGGCGCCGTAGAGATTGCCGTGGTCGGTCATGGCCACCGCGGGCATGCCGAGTTCCGCGGCCCGCTTGGCGAGATCCCCGGTGCGGATCATGCCGTCAAGCAGGGAGAATTCGGTGTGCAGGTGGAGGTGGACGAAGGAATCGGGCATCGGGCTGGGCGAGGCTAGCCACACCCACGCCGAGGGCAAGCGGAAGGCGCGGATTTTCCAGCTCAACAGCCGACACCGACCATCACGAGTGGATTATCCACTGGTCAACGGATTGCATTCGCCCTAGGTTATTCCCCGATGAGCATTGCCGAGATCGTCAAGCTGCCTCTCAGGGAAAAACTCCAGATTATGGAGGCGATTTGGGAGGATCTGCGTGACCACGCGGATCGTTTCGAGGTTCCCCTGGAGCATCGGGCGCTCCTGGATTCGCGCCGGGAACGGGTCGCAACCGGAATAGCATCGCTGCGGGACTGGGACACGGTGAAGCACTCGATTGGCGGAAAATGATCCGGATCCTCATCTCCGATGACGCGGTGGAGGATCTTGAGGAAGGTTTCTGGTTTTATGAATCGCAGGAGCCCGGATTGGGTGAGTATTTCTCCGCCTGCCTGAGGGCTGACATCGAGGGTTTGAAGATCACCGCGGGAATTCATCGGCGCGGCTATCGGGATTACCACCGTCTTCTGAGCCGGGTTTTTCCCTTCGCGGTTTTTTACACGTTGGACGGCAACGAGGTTGCGGTCTGGGCGCTTGTCGATTGCCGGCGGAACCCCGAGAGGATCCGGGAGCGTTTGGAGCTGTGAACCGCCGTGTTTTCCAGTTCACCGGCCGGCGAGCATGGGCGTCTGGGTGCCGGGCTGGTCCATGGCGGCGCGGTGGCCGTATTGCATCCAGCGGTAGGCGACCATCCAACTGAGGCCCACCACGGGGTAGGCGAAAATCAGGCCCACGACGAGCGCGAGGCAGCCGGCGAGGAAGATGGCGACGGCCAGCAGCGCGAGAAGGAACAGGTTCATGCGGTTGTTCGTCGTGATGGACGAACTGTAGGAAAAGGACTCCATGATGCCCATGTCGCGGTCCACGATGGCGGTCATGTATTGGCCGAACCTGAGGGCGAGATACACGCCGGGGACGATCAGCAGGAGGAAGCCGACGACCAGCATCGCCGCATACAGGATGGAGGCGCCGATGGCTTTCAGCAGCTTGCGGCCCTCGCCGAAGAGCTGATTCACCGATACCGGTAGTCCGGAAACGAGGTTCAGGCCCACGCGGAGCAGGCCCATGGTGAGGAAAATCGACAACACGTTGGAAACGATGGCGTTCAGCGGACTGGCGGAGCTCGTCTGGGTGAATGCGGTCATGGCTCCGCCGCTGTCTCCCTGATTCCATGTCGTGTGAGTCGCCTGACCGATCCCGAGAGCCGAGTCGATCAGTGCGAGAATGGCGCTGGCCCCCACCGAAATGCCGATGTAAACCACACCGACGAGCAGGATCGTTCCGAAATTGCGGGTCGTCAGCTCGAATGCGCGTTTCACGCAGGCCCCCACGTCGATCGGCTCGCTGCCCGGAACGATTTCGCGGAGTGCGGGCTCGGTTGCGGTGGTTACCTCGGTCAAGGACGATTGCGGCGCGGCATAGGGGTTCGCGGGGTCCGGAGCCGGCGGGGCGGGACTTGCGGGAGGCGCGGTGAAGAGGCCCTCGACCTGGCCGGCGGGCGTCCAGTCCTTCATCGTGGAGTTCCAGACGAGGTCCCTGACGGGATCGAGTGAACCGCTGCGGGCGAGTTCGGTGATTTGGTCAAACGTCACCGGTCCGTTCTGCGAGCCGCCCTTCGCGTAATACCATTCCTTCATGCGACAAGCGTCTAGCGGATGTTGGCCGGACTGGCAAGGATTGGAAGTTGGCGCTTGGAAGCCGCGGTGCGGATGGGCAAAGTCCCCTCATGCGCACGAAAGCGGTTTCCCTGTTGCAGGAATTGACGGAGGCCCACTCGGTACCCGGTCATGAGGACGAGGTCCGGGCGATTTTTGTGGATGAACTGGAGCCGTGTGGGGAGTTTTCCACCGACCGCAACGGCTCCGTGTTCTGCGAGACCGACGGCGACGGGCCACGCGTGCTGGTGGCCGGGCACATGGACGAGGTGGGGTTTCTGGTTCAAAACATCACACCGGAGGGATTCATCCAGTTCGTGCCCGTCGGCGGCTGGTGGGAGCACAGCCTGCTGTCCCAGCGGGTGGAGATCCTCACTCGCGGCGGAGTGAAGATTCCGGGAGTGGTTTCCTCGCGCCCGCCGCACCTGCTGCCCGAGGCGCAGCGCCGGCAGGTGATGTCCATCGAGCAGATGTTCATCGATGTGGGGGCGCAATCCCGCCGCGAGGCGGTGGAGGGCATGGGAATCTCTCTTGGCGACCCGATCGCACCTTGGTCCTTGTTCACGGCGATGGCTCGTGAGGATTGTTTCATGGCCAAGGCCTTCGACAACCGTGTGGGCATGGCCGGTGTCATCCAGGCCGGACAGATCCTCGCCGGAGCGACGCTCCCGAACCGCCTGATCCTTTGCGGCACCGTGCAGGAGGAGGTCGGCCTGCGCGGGGCGAAAACCGCGGCGGAATATTCCAAGCCGGACGTGGCCATCATTCTGGAGGGCCCGCCCGCGGACGATACGCCGGGCCTGGCGCGCTCCGAAAGCCAGGGCCGC
>Ga0114938_1001630_pt1 | contig 15024 bp, 13 predicted proteins | sample AshMeaBigSpring_FD_88675 | JGI IMG/M metagenome (GOLD analysis project Ga0114938, IMG submission 88675) | Groundwater microbial communities from Big Spring, Nevada to study Microbial Dark Matter (Phase II) - Ash Meadows Big Spring | ecosystem: Environmental > Aquatic > Deep subsurface >...
GCAGCGGACAGTCCCAATTCCCGGAGAATGGTTTCCGGTGTATGGTCTTGTACGAAGGGTTTGAAGCGCTGGTGGAAATCCAGGAATTCAAGTGCTGTCATTTCTTCGATCAGTTCCAGGTAGGGGGCGCAAAGGGATACTTGTTGGTAGCAGTCTTCCGGGGGGATGGGGGCAGTTGGGAGAGTAGCGCCTGTTGTCCCTGACTCAAAGGTGATCGTCCCTTCACTGGGTGCAAGGGCGCCGGCGATCACCTGCAGAAGGGTTGATTTGCCCGAGCCGTTGGAACCGGTAATGGCGTAACGTCCGCCTGGTTCAAACACATGGGTCAGTTTCCGGAAGATCCACTCGCGGTTGAAACGTTTTCCGGCATTAGTCAGCAAGATCTTCATCCAGGTTATTTTTTGAATAACGCTTGATGATGCCCCTGCCGCTTTCACGGATAAAGGTGACGATTTCATCCCGTTCGTCAGTCGCCGGGAATTCTTCTTCGATATATTGGACCGCCTGGGTGGTGTTCATACCCTTGTTGTAAATATGGCGGTAGATATCGAGGATATGGTTGATTTTTTCCACGGTGAAGCCGCGGCGCTTGAGGCCCACGGAATTCACACCGGCATAGCTCAGGGGCTGGCGGGCGGCCTTGATGAAAGGAGGAACGTCCTTGCTGACCAGGGAGCCTCCGGCGACAAACGCATGTTGGCCTATTTTCACGAACTGGTGCACGGCGCACATCCCGGCGAGGATCGCGTAATCTCCCACGGTCACGTGTCCGGCTACCTGCGTATTGTTGCTGAGGATGCAATTGTTCCCGATCTGGCAGTCGTGGGCAAGATGGGTATAGGCCATGATCAGGCAGTTCTTGCCAACAGAAGTCGTATAGCGATCCTTGGTTCCGCGATGAATCGTGACAAATTCACGGATGGTGGTATTGTCGCCGATCTCCACTGTGGTTTCTTCACCTTCAAATTTCAGGTCCTGTGGTGAGACGGACAAAACCGCACCCGGGAAAATCCGGCAGTTACGGCCGATGCGGGCGCCTTCCATGATGGTCACGTTGCTCCCGATCCAGGTGCCTTCCCCGATCTCCACATTGTGGTGGATGACCGTAAACGGATCGATTTTGACATTGGTTGCCACTCGGGCGTTGGGATGGATATATGTGTGCGGATGGATCATGTTTCAATAGTATAAGATTATTGAATGGAAAGCCCGTCAGTCTCTTTTTACGAGTTGCGCCATCAGGACTGCTTCGGTGGCTATTTTATTGCCCACATAAACGGTGCCATGCATTTCGCAGAGTCCGCGGCGGATCGGGCCCATTAACTCCATCTTCAGGATCATGGTATCGCCCGGGCACACTTTATGTTTGAATTTGCAATTGTCGATTTTTACGAAATAAGTATCGTAGTCGCCCGGAGGCAGGTTATTGATGGCGAGTATGCCGCCGGTTTGGGCGAGCGCTTCGATCTGGAGTACGCCGGGCATCACCGGGTTGCCGGGGAAATGCCCCACGAAGAACGGTTCATTGAAGGTCACGTTTTTGATACCCACGATGTAGGTGTCCGTCAGCTCAATCACCTTGTCCACCAGCAGGAAGGGGTATCGGTGGGGCAGTTTCTTTTCGATCTGCTGCGTATTGTACACCGCCTGCTGGTTGGGATCGTATACCGGCACGTTCTTCACGTGCTTGTTTTTGCGGATATATTGCTTGATGATCTTGGCGAATTCCACGTTGGAATAGTGCCCGGGACGGTTGGCGATGATATGCGCTTTGATGGGATACCCGATCAGGGCGAGGTCTCCTACCACGTCCAGCAGTTTATGCCTCGCCGGCTCATTGGGAAAGCGCAGTTCGAGGTTGTTCAGGTATCCTTCGCCCACCACTTCCATCTTATCTTTTTTGAAGGCTTTCGCCAACCTGGACATCTCTTCCACGGTCACGGGTTTGTCCACAACCACGATGGCGTTGTTGATGTCACCGCCCTTTATCAGGTTATTGTCCAGGAGCATTTCCAGTTCGTGCAGGAATACGAAGGTGCGGCAGGGGGCGATATCGCCCTTGAAGCGGTGGATGCTTTTTAGACCCGCATGCTGGGTACCGAGGACGGGACTGTTGAAATCGATGAGCGTGGTGATCTTGTATTCCATGGCCGGCATGGCTACCAATTCAACCCTTTTTTCCTCATTGTGGTATGTGATGTTGGTATCGATGGTATACCAGTTTTTGGCAGCGTCCTGCTGCACCACGCCATTCTCTTCGATGATTTCCACGAAAGGCATGGAACTGCCGTCCATGATGGGTATTTCGGGACCGTTAAGTTCGATCAGGCAGTTGTCCACGCCCATGCCCACCAATGCGGCAAGCACATGTTCCACGGTGCTCACCTTCGCGCCGTTGTCTTCCAGCGTTGTCCCCCGGGAAGTATCCGTTACCAGGTCACAATCGGCCTTGATCACCGGCTGCCCGGGCAGGTCGATCCGTTTGAACTGGATGCCGAATCCGGGATTGGCCGGCAATAGGGTCATATCCACATTGACGCCGGTATGTAACCCGGTACCGGAAATGCTGGCGGAATTTCGGAGGGTATGCTGGAAATCTGAGTTGAAGTTAGGGTCCATGCCTGTCTGGTTAGGGCGCAAAGATAAGGCTTTAGCTTTAAGGCCTGAAGGGGAGGAGGTTGACGGTTGACGGTTGACGGTTGAAATTGAGCCGTATAAGATAGTCAATGAAACGCAATCCCGGCTGTTTCTGTCAACCGTCAACCGTCAACAATTATCTATCAAACCTTTTCTTCCAGCAACTGGCTGAGGATTTTCTCCAGTTCCTTGATCCGTTTTTGCATGTCCGGGAGGTTGCGGGAAAGGGCCTGTGAGCGCAGGGCGGAGGCATATTCAAAAGCCGGCGAACCGGTGACGGCCGTATTGGGCTGCTTGATGGATTTGCTGACCCCGCTCTGGGCATTGATGCGGGTGCCGTCCGCGATGGCTATATGTCCCACGATGCCAGCCTGTCCGCCGATCATCACATTGTTCCCGATCTTGGTACTTCCGCTGACGCCTGCCTGTGCGGCAATGACGGTATTGTTGCCTACTTCCACGTTATGGGCGATCTGGATGAGGTTATCCAGTTTCGCTCCGCTCCGGATGATGGTGGAACCCATCGTGGCTCGGTCGATCGATGCATTTGCGCCGATTTCCACGGAATCTTCCACAACCACATTTCCGATCTGCGGGACTTTGTTATACGTGCCATCCGCCTGTGGCGCGAATCCGAATCCATCGCTCCCGATGATCGTACCGGCGTGGATGGTCACCTGGTTGCCAATGACGCAATCGTGATAAATCTTAACGCCCGGATGCAGGAAACTGTCATGGCCGATTCGGGCATTGTTGCCGATATACACCTGGGGAAAAATTTTGGTATTGTCACCCACCGTTACATGGTCGCCGATATAGGCAAAAGCCCCGATATACACATGCTTTCCAATGGTGGCGGTAGGCGATATATAGCAGGGTTGCTGGATGCCTGAAAGCTGCTGGGTAACCATTTGCTGGTACTTGCGCAGCAGCATGGCAAAGGCGCTGTACGCATCGGCCACCCGGATCAGGGTGGAGCTTATCTCGCTGCGCAGTTCCTGGGATTCGTTGACGATCACCACGGCAGCGCCGGTGGAATACAGGTACTCTTCGTATTTGGGATTGGCCAGGAAGGCCAGCTGGCCCGGCCCGGCCTCTTCGATTTTGGCAAAGGAGCCAACAGTTGCTTCAGGATCTCCTTCAATCCTTCCTTCGATCAGGGAAGCTATCTGCGCTGCGCTGAATTGCATATCGGTTCATTGTTTTCTGGCTCTCATGGAAAGCCTGTGATAAAGCAAGAGCCTTATTCTTCCCGAGTTCATGGGGTCGGTTAACCAGGATATTACCGGGTTGCGTCTGTACGATGAAAACAAATGTAAAATTTTTTTACCGGTTCGGACAGCTTTTGGTGGATGAGGGCATTGTCTACCTGGGAGATGTCACGAACGCTCCCGTCCCGGAACAGGATATTGATCCGTTCATCAAAAGGATTATACAGGCTGTTCTCCGCTTCCCCCGTAAATGCCAAGTATCCGGCATCGGCCGCATCAATATTCCATTCCCTGCGAATGATGGCGCGGATCTTACCATATTCCTCTTCCGGAATCGGGTCCGTTTGCAGTTTCAGTTTGAAGAGTTTCCTGTCCAGGATGGAACGGCAAAGAAATGAAAGGATACGATCGGGATGGCGGCTCCATTTCTTGATGGCGGCAATCACGTCTGTATCGTCTAGCTGGCAGAACAGTTCCAGGTGGTCCTTTAATGGCCCCTGCAAACGGTTAAAAAGGAAGAGGGACAGTACATCGTCCAATACTACTTTAGTATCGCCCTGGTGGTGTATATGCCGTGCCCTTTCAAATATTTTCACCAGCATCATTTCCGAACTCAGCACGGTTTTATGGAGGTACACCTGCCAGTACATCAGCCTTCTGGACACCAGGAATTCCTCGATCGAGTAAACGGCTTTTTCTTCCACCATCAGTTCGCCCTGGTGGACGATCAGCATTTTCAGGATCCGGTCGTAGCCGATGGTGCCTTCGCTGACCCCCGTAAAAAAACTGTCCCTGGTGAGATAGTCCATCCGGTCAACGTCCAGCTGCCCGCTGACCAGCTGGTGCAGGAATTTTTTAGGGTGGCGGTTGCGGAAGATGGCGATGGCGGTGTCCAGTTGTCCCTCGCATTCTTCGTTCATTTTCTCCATGATCAGCTGCGAGAGGGTCTCATGGTCCATCTCTTCGATCACCACTTTTTCCAGCGCATGGGAAAATGGCCCATGGCCGATATCGTGAAGGAGAATGGCAATCCGGGCACCCTGCTCCTCTTCCGGCGAAACGTGGGCACCCTTGGCCTTCACTTCAGCCAGGGCGAGGGTCATGAGGTGAAAGGCGCCCAGGGAATGGTGCAGCCGGGAATGCACGGCTCCGGGGTATACCAGGTGAGACAGGGCCATCTGTTTGATGCGGCGCAATCGCTGGTACCATGGATGAGAAATAATGCGGTAAATGAGCGGATCGTCCACGGTGATAAAGCCGTAAACGGGATCATTGATGATTTTACGAAAGGCCATGCGCCTATATTTGTTAAAATTTCCCGGCGGGAAACCCCAAAGGTAAGAAGCCGTGGACGTAATATCTAACTTTATCAGCGGGCGATGCCTGCTGCCTGCAGCCGCAACCAAATGTACGATTACGGCTTCCACGGCGTTAATAAGGCAGCTATACCCCCCCCCGGTCCGCCCACAACAGGCTGGACCAGCAAATGAACCCTAAACCTCTAACCGCAATTTATGGCATTGGCAAAAATCCTGTGGGTGGACGATGAGATGGAGAGCCTCCAGAGTCAGAAAATGTTCCTGGAAAACAAAGGGTATGAGGTACATACCCGCACCAATGGATTCGACGCGATCGATTTCCTCCGGGAGCATCCCGTGGACGTCGTGTTGCTGGACGAAACCATGCCCGGCATCACCGGCATTGAAACGCTTTCCAAAATAAAGGAGATTAACCAGCAGCTGCCCGTGGTGATGATCACGAAAAATGAGACGGAAAACCTGATGGACGAAGCCATCGGATCCCAGATCAGCGATTACCTCATCAAGCCTGTCAATCCCAACCAGGTGTTGCTAAGCCTGAAAAAAATCATCGACAACAAGCGGCTCGTTGCCGAAAAAACAACCTCGGTGTACCAGCAGCAGTTCCGCACCCTTTTCATGGCCCTGAACAACAACCCGGACCACCAGGAATGGATGGACATCTATCGTAAACTTACCTATTGGGAATTAGAGATGGAGAAGAGCGACAGCCCCGAGATGCAGGAAGTGCACCAGAGCCAGAAGGCCGAAGCCAATACGGAGTTTTTTAAATTCATCTCCCGGCATTACGCTTCCTGGGTGGATCCCAAAAGCACGGATACGCCTATCATGAGCCATACCATGTTCCGCTTTAAAGTGCTGCCCCACGTGGAGAAAGGTGTCCCCTTGGTCTGGCTGGTTGTGGACAACCTGCGGTTCGACCAGTGGAAGGCCATCCAGCCCATTATTTCTGAGACCTTTCGCCTGCAGGAAGAAGAAACCTATTACAGCATTTTACCTACCGCAACCCAATATTGCCGGAATGCCATGTTCGCCGGGATGATGCCCGTGGAGATTGAAAAGAATTTCCCATCGCAATGGAAAAATGATGAAGAGGAGGGTGGAAAGAACCTTCATGAAGAGGAGTTTTTCCGTGCGCAGCTTAAACGGCTGAAGCGGGACGATGTACGCTTTTCTTATCATAAGGTGGTCAATAACCAGGATGCCCATAAACTGGTGGAACAGGCGCATAACCTGCTCAACCATGACCTGAGCATCGTGGTATACAATTTTGTGGACATGCTGAGCCATGCGAGAACGGAAATGGAAGTGCTGAAGGAACTCGCCAGCGATGAAATGAGCTATCGCAGCCTGACGGCAAGCTGGTTTATACACTCACCGCTGTACCAGGCCCTGAAAAAGATCGCTGACCGGAAAATCAACCTTATTATCACTACAGACCACGGAAGTGTGCGCGTGAAAACACCGTATAAAGTGGTGGGCGATAAGCAAACAACCTCTAACCTGCGCTACAAGCACGGGCGAAACCTGAATTACGATGCCCGCGATGTGCTTGCCTTCCGCGATCCGCGCCAGGCCGGACTGCCCACCCCCTCGGTAAACTCGGCGTTCATCTTTGCCAGGGAGGACGGATTTCTCTGCTACCCGAATAATTACAATTACTATGTGAACTATTACAAAAACACGTTCCAGCACGGTGGAATTTCAATGGAAGAAATGATTGTGCCGCTGGTGAGAATGAGTAGCAAGTGAAGTTGGATTTTAGAACTTCGAAGGCAGAAGTTCTGATCAGATCACTTCGTACTTCTACAATCGTACATCTCACTTTTTTTGATTACCGGATATATAAACAAACGAGACTCCCCCCGTCTCCCTTCTGTCCTGTGTAAACACTATCCGGCGTAACGGCAATGAACTCACCGTCGCTGCCGAGATCCCAGAGTTTTCCGCGAAGGGTAACGTTCATGCCATATTGCGCGCCCGAAGATTTGATGCGGCCCGGCAGGGTGTATTTGACCCAGGCTTCGCGCAAACTGATTTTGCCGATATCCAGGCTGTCCACATCCGGGGGTCTCGCATGCCCGCTGTAACCTCCCCAGGGCTTATCCATGGATTTGTCGGTCAGGGTATAGGACGGCACCAGGATTATTGCTGACTGGTTCTGTTGGACGGCTTTGTAGGTTTCGGGGTACCAGGCATCGGCGCAGATCACCACGCTGGTTTTACCCACCGGCAGGTTGAAAGCGGGAATGGCTCCTACCGGTTTGCTCACCATGAATGGTTTTTCATCTTCGATCGGGAAAGACTTCATCACCAGTTCCTGTTGCATGCTGCCATCCGGGTTGAATACGGCACTCACATTGTAGATGGGCCCGTTTTTAATCCGGATCCGGTTCCGGGAAACCACCGGGTTCTGCAGCAGGATGGAGCCGCCCACGATGGTGACTTTATATTTGGACGCCAGTTTTCCGAAAACATCCTGGTAAATCCTGGCCATACGCTCCGCCTTGCTGGCGAAAACACTATGTCTTACCTTGTCTTCCGCTTCATCGGGGGCCATGAACCAGTTGCGCAGGAAGGAAAAAATATTGGACCCCACCATGGTTGCCATCGCACCGCTCACGGAATTCGCGCTGTAGATACTGCTTTTCTCGCCTTCCGCTACCAGCCATGTCCCGATATATTCCGGGAAAAGCACGATCGTTTTGGGCGTCAGCCAACCCTCCAGTTGCGCCGCCTGTAGGTAGGATTCCAGTTTTGCCTGGAAATGACCGGCACTGGCATAATCCTGCGGGACCATAAATGGATTGATCCCCACAATATTCCCCTTACCGGCATCCGCGTTTAGCACGTAGAGGCTGTCGATATGGGGCTGCACATCCAGCGAAGGACTTTTCCGGCCGGTCTTCGACCAGGAAAAATAGATCGCGAGAACGATCGCCAATATGATGGAAAAAATCCTGAAGCCTCTTTGCATCGGTCGAATCCTTGGGGCGATGAAGATACAAGGTTTGGCTTTTTCGGCAAGGACTGTTCAAAGGAAGGCGAGCACTTCTGCTGCCGCACGTTCACCGGAACGGATCGCGCCATCGATATAGCCGTTCCAGATATCAGACGTTTCCGTCCCGGCCCAGTGAATCCTGCCGGTAGGCCGGCGCAGTTCAGGACCGAATGCCGTCATGGTATGCGGCCCCATGATCCCGGTATAGCAACCACCGCTCCATTCTTCCGTCGCCCAGCACTGGTCTGTGTACAAGAGGGGGTTGGCTGCCGCCGGACCGAAGAACCTGGTCAGGGAAGACAGGATGGATGCCTTCCGTTCCGTTTCGCCCAGGTTGGAAAACGCCCTTGCCTTGTCTGCCAGTACGAATCCCATCAGGATGCCCTTCTCACCGTCTCGCGGGGAATTGTCAAATACCAGTGATGTATAGCCGAAATCGGTGGCGACGAGCCCGTTGAGTCCCTGCGTCCGCCAGAAAGGTTTCTCGTAGATGGCATAGCATTTCCAGACACAGCCCATGGGCATGCGTTGCATGAGCTGTGTTTTCATCACCGGCAGCCCGGGTTCAAAACGAATTTTCAGGACCTGCGAAGGCGGGATGGCGATGATGAGCGCTTTAGCTTTGACGGTGAAACCATCGCCGGAGACCTCCACGGACGCATCGTCCGCGCGCACCGCACGCACAGGCGCCTGCAACCGCAGGGAATCGCCCAGTGTTTCAGCCAGCCTGCGTGCAGGCAGGTCTGCCCCGCCCAACAAGCGGTCCTGTTGCGCCCCGTTGCGGATATTCATCAGGGTGTCCAGGTTTTTTCCTGAACGGGTGTAAAACAGGCTGAACAGGAAGGAGAGCTCATCCGGGTTTGCGGCGAAGATCGCTTCCATGGCAATGGTAAACAGCCTGCGGGCTCTGCGGCTTTTCAGTTGAGCCCGCATCCAGCCGCCGAGTGTCATACCATCCCATTCCCGGGCCCGGCGATGGTTCCAGGGCGCGGAAGGATCGATGCCGGCGGAAAGCCGGTTCATTTTCTTGATGGCGAAATCAAGGCTAAGCAGCGCCGGGATGGGTAAGGGAGGAATCAGGCCTTTGTACTGTTTCATCCGTTGATCCATACACAGCAGGCTCAACCCTGCATCGTGCGTGGGAAAGGTTTCCACACCGGTTTGCCGGGCGAGCGCGTAGAACCTGTCCTGGCCGGGACCCGCCCACTGCGCTCCACGGTCGATATAGGTCCCGTCTGGGAAATGATCTGTCCACACCCTTCCACCCACCCGGTCCCGGGCTTCCAGGACTACAACCTGCTTCCCCGCCTTCCTGGCCAGCGAAGCCGCGGTCAGCCCCGCATATCCCGCGCCGATCACCACCAATTCCGTTTCCTGGTAAGATTCCATCATGGTTTATTATACACAAATAGGTAGTTCAATGTAGACAAGTTTCCGCAGAACCGGCCGGAGTCCCGGGGCCTCTTTTTGTACATTTGCCAAAAACCACGCATGACGATCCGCTATAATGCACCGACCCTTACAAAGCTGGAAAAGATGGTGGAAGAAGCAGGCTATGTGCTTCGGTACGAGCGCGGCACTTTCCAAAGCGGTTATTGCATCCTTGAGTCCAGGAAAGTTGTGGTACTCAATAAATTCCTGCAAACCGAAGGGAGGATCAATACCGTGATCGACCTGCTTCCCTCCCTCCAGGTGGATCCCCTCACGTTGACCCCTGAGAGCCGGAAGATCTACGAGGAAACCATGGCCGGTATCGCTTCATCCTCACAAAACCCATAAGCATCCCTTGCCCAGGCTTCAGGTCACTTTTCTCGGAACGGGTACCAGCAGCGGCGTCCCGATGATCGGCTGCGACTGTGCCGTGTGCCTGTCTGCGGACGGGCGGGACAAAAGGCTTCGGAGCAGTGTGATGGTTGAAACGGAACAGACCCGGCTGGTTGTTGATACCACGCCCGATTTCCGATACCAGATGCTTCGTTCGGAAACCCGCCACCTGGACGCCGTCCTGTATACACATCCCCACAAAGACCATACCGCGGGCCTGGACGATGTGCGTGCATTTAATTTTTTTTCCGGCAAACCGATGGATGTGTATGCAGGCTCGCTCACGGAAGAGGCGCTGCGCAGGGATTTCTATTATGCGTTTAGCGATACCCGTTATCCCGGCGTGCCGGAACTGAACCTGTACCCGATCGATATGACCCCATTCCAGGTGGGTGACATTCCGGTAACGCCGATTGAAGTATGGCACCTGAAAATGCCCGTGCATGGCTTCCGTTTCGGGAACTTCACCTACATCACCGACGCGAACCGCCTGGAAGAAAGGGAAAAGCAGAAAATCCGCGGATCCTCCATACTGGTACTGAACGCGCTCCGCAAGGAAAAGCATATTTCACATTTCAATCTCGATGAAGCCATCGCGCTGGTAGAGGAACTGGAAGTACCCAGGGCATATTTCACCCATATCAGCCACCAGTTGGGACTGCACGCGGAAGTCAGTGCCGATCTGCCTGCAGGGGTGGAACTGGCTTATGACGGGTTGCAGGTTTCCCTGGACCTTTAGTGCATGGCCATTCCCATTTGATACAGGAGCTTTCCAGCGCAATGAAATCGCCCAAACCCGGCAGGTGCACCATGCAGATGTCAACATAAGACAGGCGGTTTATTCTGCCGGCGCAGCGTGTTAAAACCGCCGGGGATGCACCCCTGCATCCGGATATTCGCGCCATGGGCGTTCACTCGATCTTCCGCAAACATATCCTTCCCTTTTTTATATTCTCAAAAGGGGAAAGAAATGGCATTGTTTTCCTGCTCGTACTGCTCAACCTGGTGTGGGTCATCCCGCTCTGCCTTCCCGGTAAAAGCATTTCCCTGCCGGCGGATGAACTCGCCATGATTGATTCCGCACGCAGTACATGGACGATGGACGAACGCCGGGAGTCATCACGGTACCGGGTAACCGAATCATCTGCCGGGAAGGATGCTGCCTTTCCTGGTATGCCAGCGAAGCCTGCCTTGAGAAAAATATATGAACCTTTTGACCCGAATACGGCCAGTGATGAAACCTGGGCGGCAACCGGCATTCCCTCGCGTACGGTGCAAACCATCAAACGGTACCTTGAAAAAGGCGGACGATTCCGGTTGCCTGATGACCTGAAAAAGATGTACGGACTGTCGGAACGGGATTTCCTTGCCATCCGGCCCTGGATACGGATACATCCGACAGGAGGATCGGCTGAAAATCGAGGATCCCGCCCTGGCCATGTCGATATTCGCGACAGGAACCGGGGTCGATGGCCGGCGCGATATGACTTAACCAATGAGCCAGCCTACAAAAGGATCGCCGAAAATTCTGCTGCAAGAAGAAAGGAGGCGAAAAGCCTGGACATCAACCAGGCTGATTCGGCCGACTGGGAATCGCTGCCGGGTATCGGTCCCACCCTGTCGCGGCGGATCGTTCAGTTCAGGAGCGGCTTGGGTGGCTTCACATCGGTGGCGCAGGTGGGTGAAGTGTATGGACTGCCGGACTCCGTGTTCCGGAATATCGCGCCGCGGCTCAGGATGGAAGGAACTGCAAAGCCAGTGATGATCGATATCAACCAGGCAACCCTGGAAACCCTCGAAAAGCATCCCTATATTTCCAGGAAACTGGCCGGTCTGATCATCGCTTACCGGAAAAACCATGGGCCCTTTGCAACCGTGGAAGACCTGCTTGCCATACCCCTGGTGGATGAAGCGCTGTTGAACCGCCTGGGCCCATACCTGCGTTTCGACTAACAAGTGTTAGTATTTCTGGATATTTTTTCTATCTTGTCGGCCGATACCGAACACTATGGATTTCAATCATTCAGATATTACCCGGCAGGTTTCCGACACGGCCCGTGATTTCGCCCGGCAGCATATCAGGCCGCATGCCCTCGAATGGGATGAAACACAGCATTTTCCGATCGACCTGTTGAAGGAGATGGGGAAACTTGGCCTGATGGGTGTGCTGGTTCCCGAGCATTACGGTGGAGCGGGGCTGGGCTATTATGAATACATCGCCATCATTCGTGAAGTGGCCAGGGTCTGCGGCGGCGTGGGCCTCAGCCTGGCGGCACACAATTCCCTTTGTACGGGACATATCCTCGCCTTTGGCAATGAATCGCAAAAGCAGCGATACCTGCCGAAGCTGGCAACGGCTGAATGGCTGGGTGCCTGGGGACTTACGGAAGCCAATACCGGCAGTGATGCGGCAAATATGCAGACCACGGCCGTCCGGGACGGCGACCACTGGATCCTCAATGGCACCAAAAACTGGATTACACATGGCAGGAGCAGCGATGTTGCCGTGGTGATTTGCCGGACGGGCGAACCAAGAACGAGTGGAAACAGCACGGCTTTCATCGTGGAAAAAGGAACGCCGGGATTTTCCGGTGGCAAGAAGGAAAACAAATTGGGCATGCGTGCCAGTGAAACGGCGGAAATGATATTTGACAATTGCCGTATACCGGATGCCCAGCGGCTGGGCGAAGTGGGTGAGGGCTTCCGGCAATCGCTTAAAGTGCTCGACGGCGGGCGGATTTCCATCGCCGCACTGTCTGTTGGCATCGCCCGTGGCGCCTATGATGCGGCGCTGCAATATTCAAAAGAACGCCACCAGTTCGGGCAGCCGATTTCCAATTTTCAGGGCATTTCATTCAAGCTGGCCGATATGGCTACCGAGATCGAGGCGGCGGAACTGCTTACACACCAGGCTGCGGGCCTGAAAATGGCCGGTCTGCCCATGACCCGCGAAGCGGCCATGGCCAAATACTATGCTTCTGAAGTGGCCGTGAAAGTATCCAACGATGCTGTCCAGGTCTTCGGCGGGTATGGATATACGAAAGATTTTCCGGTGGAAAAATTTTATCGCGACAGCAAACTCTGCACCATCGGGGAAGGAACTTCCGAAATACAGAAGATCGTTATCGCCAGAGAGATATTGAAGTGAGATGTACGAATGCGTAAGTTAGAAGTCAATTTACTTCCAACTTCTAAGATCTAAAATCATACTTCCTCCGCCTCAACCCAACGGATCTTCCTCGTCCTTCGGGCCATATTTATCGAAGAGTTTATCGATTGCCCCGGCGAAAATGGGAAATTTGGATTTGGCGAAATCCTTGACGATGCGGATCGCGTCATAGGATTGCGCTTCCGTCAACCCGGCTTCCTTCATGAGTTTGTTAACCAGCTCCTGCATAGTCGGTTCTGCTTTAGGGTGAAACTACAGGGCATGCTGCGATCCTCGCTTACGCTACTTTGAGCAGGTTCATCTTGGATTTGTCGAATTTGTGCAGCGCGTATTCCAGGGTAAGATGGAATTTCTTTTCACTGGACGATGGCAGCTCGAACATCGCATCGGTGAGGATGCTTTCGCAGATTGAACGAAGTCCGCGCGCGCCCAGTTTGTATTCCAGCGCTTTTTCCACCATGAAGTCATGTACATTGTCGTCAATGACCAGTTCAATGCCCTCCAGTTCGAACAGGCGGGTATACTGGCGAATTAATGAGTTCCGGGGTTCAGTGAGGATGGCCCGCAGGGTGATTGCATCGAGCGGGTTCAGGTATGTGACTACTGGCAGTCGCCCGAGCAATTCAGGGATCAGTCCGAATGATTTAAGGTCCTGCGCGTTTACATACTGGAGCAGGTTTTTCTTCATGTAATCCTGCTCTTCCTTGTTTACGTTGAAACCAATGGCATTGGTATTCACCCGGCGGGCGATGATCTTGTCGATACCGTCGAAGGCGCCGCCGCAAATGAACAGGATGTTTTGCGTGTTGATCTTGATCAGTTTTTGTTCAGGGTGTTTGCGGCCTCCCTGGGGGGGAACAAGCACTTCCGTTCCTTCCAGCAGTTTCAGCAGTCCCTGTTGCACGCCTTCTCCGCTAACGTCGCGGGTGATGGAGGGGTTATCACCTTTGCGCGCGATTTTATCGATCTCATCGATGTACACGATGCCCTTTTCAGCGGCAGCTACATCATAGTTGCAAATCTGGAGCAGCCGGGTGAGGATGCTTTCCACATCTTCGCCCACATAACCGGCTTCCGTGAAAACGGTTGCGTCAACAATGGCGAAGGGAACATTGAGGAGCCGGGCGATGGTTTTAGCCAGCAGTGTTTTACCCGTGCCAGTTTCGCCCACCATGATGATATTGCTCTTTTCTATTTCCACTTCGGCTTCCAGCTGTTTTTGCTGCAGCCTTTTGTAGTGGTTGTATACGGCCACGGCCATGACCTTTTTAGCATCGTCCTGCCCGATGACATATTCATCCAGGAACCGCTTGATCTCTACGGGCTTTTTTACCGTGAGTTTGAAATTTGATTGCGCGTCCTGTTTGACGTTCAGTTCCTGTTCGATGATTTCGCGCGCATGTTCCACGCAATTTTCACAGATATGCCCTTCCTGTCCGGCGATGAGGATTTTCACCTCGTCCCGGCTCCTGCCGCAAAAGGAACAATGGAGGGTCGATTTTGCCATGGTAATTGTGGGTGTTGAAACCTGTCAAAAGTACATCAAAAAGGCCATTGCCACCAGTCTCCCGGCGCTTTTATGGCATCCGGGGACTGTTCTAGGCAATGGCCAGGAATAAAATGCTGCTTTTTAGGACCTTATAATTTGTCGACGACGCCGTCCACAATGCCATATTGCACGGATTCCCGGGCATCCATCCAGTAGTCGCGGTCGAAATCCTTCATGACCCTGTCAAAAGGCTGACCGCAGTTGTCCGCCAGTATTTTGGCACCTAATTCCTTGATCTTACGAATCTGTTCGGCCATGATTTCCAGGTCGGCCGAAGTACCCTGGCCACCGCCGCTGGGCTGGTGTATCATGAC
>Ga0114938_1001631_pt1 | contig 15022 bp, 13 predicted proteins | sample AshMeaBigSpring_FD_88675 | JGI IMG/M metagenome (GOLD analysis project Ga0114938, IMG submission 88675) | Groundwater microbial communities from Big Spring, Nevada to study Microbial Dark Matter (Phase II) - Ash Meadows Big Spring | ecosystem: Environmental > Aquatic > Deep subsurface >...
CCACGTTGCCCTTGGACTTCGACATCTTCTTGCGGTCCGGGTCGAGGATCCAGCCGCTGATCGCCGCGTCCGACCAGGGCAGCGCGTCGAACTCCAGATGCGCACGCACCACCGAGGAGAACAGCCAGGTGCGGATGATCTCGTGCGCCTGCGGGCGCAGGTCCATCGGGTAGACGCGCCCGAACAGGTCGGGGTCGGTGACCCAGCCGCCGGCGATCTGGGGGCTCAGCGACGAGGTGGCCCAGGTGTCCATCACGTCCGGGTCGCCGATGAACCCGCCGGGCACGCCCCGCTGCTGGTCGGTGTAGCCGGTCGGCGCGTCGGCCTGCGGGTCGATCGGCAGGCGTGACTCGTCGGGGGCGATCGGGTCGTCCCACAGCGGGGTGCCGTGCTCGTCCAGCTGGTACCACAGCGGGATCGGCACGCCGAAGAAGCGCTGGCGGCTGATGAGCCAGTCGCCGTTGAGGCCACCGACCCACGACTCGTAGCGGTGGCGCATGTACTCCGGGTGCCAGGCCAGCTGCCCGCCGCGCTCGAGCAGCGCCTCGCGCAGCGCGGGCTCGCGACCGCCGTTGGTGATGTACCACTGCCGGGTGGTGACGATCTCGAGCGGCTTGTCGCCCTTCTCGTAGAACTTCACCGGGTGGGTGATGGGCCGCGGCTCGCCGTCGAGGTCACCCGACTCCACCAGCAGGGCGGCGATGCGCTCCTTGGCCCCGTGCGCGGTCCTGCCCGCGACCTCGGCGTAGGCCCGCCGCCCGGCCTCGGTACCGATCCAGTCGGGCGTCTCGGGCAGCAGCCGCCCGTCCCAGCCGATGACCGGGCGGGTCGGCAGGGCGAGCTCGCGCCACCACACCACGTCGGTGAGGTCGCCGAAGGTGCAGATCATCGCGATGCCCGAACCCTTGTCGGGCTCGGCCAGCGGGTGTGCCACGACCGGCACCTCGACCCCGAACAGCGGCGAGCGCACCGTGGCGCCCACGAGCGGCCGGTAGCGGTCGTCGTCGGGGTGAGCGACCAGCGCGACGCAGGCGGGGATGAGCTCCGGCCGGGTCGTCTCGATCCACACCGGGGCGCCGCGGCCGTCGGGTCTGGACGGGTCCACCGTCCAGAACGACACCCGGTGGTAGGCGCCGGGTCGCTCGCGGTCCTCCAGCTCTGCCTGCGCGACGGCGGTGCGGAAGGTGACGTCCCAGAGCGTCGGCGCCTCGGACTGGTAGGCCTCGCCGCGCGCCAGGTTGCGCAGGAACGCCCGCTGGCTCGCCGCGCGCGCCCCCTCGTCGATGGTCTGGTAGGTGTGCCGCCAGTCGACCGACAGGCCGAGCCGGCGCCACAGCGCCTCGAACGCCTGCTCGTCCTCGGTGGTGAGCTGCTCGCACAGCTCGACGAACCGCCGGCGGGAGACCGGCACCTGCTCGGCGGGGTTGGTGGACGGCTTCGCGGGCAGGGGCGGGTCGTCGTCGTAGGCCGCCGACGGGTCGCAACGCACCCCGAAGTAGTTCTGCACCCGGCGCTCGGTGGGCAGGCCGTTGTCGTCCCAGCCCATCGGGTAGAAGACAGCGCGGCCGCGCATCCGCTGGTAGCGGGCGACCAGGTCGGTGTGGGTGTAGGAGAACACGTGCCCGACGTGCAGCGACCCCGACACCGTGGGCGGCGGGGTGTCGATGGAGTAGACCTGCTCGCGGGTCGCCGTCCGGTCGAAGTGGTAGGTGCCCTGCTCGGCCCACGCGGCCGTCCACCGGTCCTCGAGCCCCTCCAGGCCGGGCTTGTCCGGCACGCCACGCTGCATGGGCGCCCATCCTAGGTTCCGGCGCCGGAGGGTCGGGGCCCGCCGCTGCGCCCCTCACCGCTGCTGTCGATGGACCTAGACTCGGCGGCATCATGGGCGACGACGAGGCCGAGCGGGCCGAGTTCGACCGGATCGAGCAGGCCCTGCTGCGCCGCTGGCCCGAGACCCGGCTCGAGCCGTCCCTGCACCGCATCCGTGACCTGGTCGAGCTGCTGGGCGACCCGCAGCAGGCCTACCCGGTGGTCCACCTGGCCGGCACGAACGGCAAGGGCTCCACGGCGCGGCTGGTCGAGTCGTTGCTGCGCGCCTTCGGCCTGCGAACCGGGCTGCTCACCAGCCCGCACCTGGCCGACGTGCGCGAGCGCATCGCGCTGGACGGCGAGCCGATCTCGTTCGAAGGGTTCGTCGCGGCCTACCGCGACGTCGAGCCGTACCTCGACCTCGTCGACGCCCGCCACTTCGACACCCCGCTGTCGTACTTCGAGGTGCTCACCGCCATGGGGTTCGCCGCCTTCGCCGACGCACCGGTCGGGGTGGCGGTGGTGGAGACCGGCATGGGAGGCACCTGGGACGCCACCAACGTCGCCGACGGCGTGGTCTCGGTGGTGACCCCGGTCGACCTCGACCACACCGACTACCTCGGCCCCGACGTCGCCACCATCGCCGCGGAGAAGGCGGGCATCATCAAGCCCGGCGGTGTCGCCGTGCTGGCCCAGCAGGCGCCGGAGGCGTCCCTCGTGCTGGCCCAGCGGGCCGCCCAGGTGGGCGCCAGCCTGCTGCGTGAGGGCCTGGAGTTCGGGGTACGCCACCGCGACCTGGCCGTCGGCGGCCAGCTGCTGGCGCTGCAGACCCCGGCCGGCGTCTACGACGAGATCTTCCTGCCGATGCACGGGCAGCACCAGGCCCACAACGCCGCCGTGGCCCTGGCGGCGGTCGAGGCGTTCTTCGGTGGACGCGAGCAGCGCATCGACCCCGAGGTGGTGCGGGCCGGCTTCGCCGCAGCGACGTCCCCGGCCCGGCTCGAGGTCGTGCGCAGCGGACCCACCGTGCTCGTCGACGCCGCGCACAACCCGCACGGCGCCCGGGCCGTGGCTGCCGCGCTGGCCGAGGAGTTCGCCTTCTCCCGGCTCGTCGGGGTGCTCGCCGTGCTGGCCGACAAGGACGCCGTCGGCATGCTCGAGGCGCTGGAGCCGGTGCTCGACCACGTCGTGGTCACCCGCAACTCCTCCCCGCGCTGCCTGCCGGTCGAGGCGCTGGCCCGCCTTGCTGTCGACGTGCTCGGGGACGGCCGGGTGGGCGTGGCCCCCGACCTGCCGGAGGCGATCGACGCGGCCATCGCGCTGGTCGACGACCCGGCCCACCCCGGCGGGGTCGGCGTGCTCGTCACCGGCTCGGTCGTCACGGCGGGCGACGCCCGCCGGCTGCTGGCAGGCTCGTAGCCGTGCGTGGTCTCGCCTCCGCCGTCCTCGCCCTCGAGGCGATCGTCGTGCTGCTCGCCGTCCCGGTCGCCGTGGTCATCTACGGGGCCGAGGCGACCTGGGCGATCACCGGCGGGGCCGTGCTGATCCTGCTCTGCGTGGTCGCCATCGCCGGCCTCGGCCGCGGCTGGGGCTACCGCCTCGGCTGGGCCGTGCAGGCCCTCGCGCTCGCCCTGGGCTTCGTGGTGCCGCAGATGTTCGCTCTCGGCGCCATCTTCGCCCTGCTCTGGTACATGGCGCTGCGGCTGCCGAAGCAGGCCGAGGCGGCCCGGGCGCAGGCCCCGCCGCCTCCGTAGCGTCCCAGCCGGCTCGCCCGATGGGCCACACTCTCCCGCGACACACCGACCCCCACCCACAGCCGAGGAGCCCCACGTGTCCGAGCGCACGCTCGTCCTGCTCAAGCCCGATGCGGTCCGTCGCGGCCTGGTCGGGCAGATCCTGGCCCGGTTCGAGCGCAAGTCGCTGACCATCAAGGCGATGCGGTTCGAGCAGATCGCCGACAGCCACGCCGACGAGCACTACGTCGAGCACGTCGAGAAGGGCTGGTACCCCGAGCTACGCGCGTTCATCACCGGTGGCCCGCTGGTGGCCCTGGTGCTGGAGGGGGACTCGGCGGTGCAGGTGGTGCGTGGCCTCATCGGCAGCACCGACGGGCGCAAGGCCGCCCCGGGCACCATCCGCGGCGACTTCTCGCTGTCGGGGTCGGAGAACCTCGTGCACGCCTCCGACTCGCCCGAGTCGGCGCTGCGCGAGCTGGCGCTCTGGTTCCCTGACGGCGTCTGAGCCCCGCGCGCGGGCGTCGACCCAGGCCGCCCGCCCACCTACCCTGGGTTGATCATGGAGTCGGTCTTCGCACGCCTCGAGCCCCTTCTGCCCCGCGTGCAGAAGCCGGTGCAGTACGTCGGCGGTGAGCTCAACGCGGTCGTCAAGCCGTGGGGCGAGGACGCCGGCACGGTCCGGTGGGCCTTGATGTACCCGGACGCCTACGAGGTCGGACTGCCCAACCAGGGCGTGCAGATCCTCTACGAGGTGCTCAACGAGCAGCCCGACACGCTCGCCGAGCGCACCTACGCGGTGTGGCCCGACCTCGAGGCGCTCATGCGCGAGCACGGCGTGCCCCAGTTCACCGTGGACGGCCACCGCCCGGTGGGTGCCTTCGACCTGCTCGGCGTCTCGTTCGCCACCGAGCTGGGCTACACGAACCTGCTGACCGCGCTCGACCTCGCCGGGATCCCGCTGCGTGCGGCCGACCGCGACGAGACGCACCCGGTCGTCCTCGCCGGAGGGCACGCCGCCTTCAACCCCGAGCCGGTCGCCGAGTTCGTCGACGCCGCTGTGATGGGCGACGGTGAGCAGATCGTCACGGCGATCACGGCCGTGGTGCGCGACTGGAAGCGGGCCGGGCGGCCCGGCGGCCGCGACCAGCTGCTGGCCCGCCTTGCCGCCGGTGGCGGGGTCTACGTCCCCCGCTTCTACGACGTCGACTACGCCCCGGACGGCCGGCTGGCCGCGGTGACGCCCAACCGGCCCGGGGTGCCCGCCCGGGTCGCCAAGCACACCGTCGCCGACCTCGACGCATGGCCCTACCCGGCCAAGCCACTGGTACCACTGGCCGAGACCGTGCACGAGCGGTTCAGCGTCGAGATCTTCCGTGGCTGCACGCGTGGCTGCCGCTTCTGCCAGGCGGGCATGATCACCCGCCCGGTGCGCGAGCGCAGCATCACCACCATCGGGGCGATGGTGCAGGCCGGGCTGGAGGCCTCCGGCTTTGCCGAGGTGGGTCTGCTCAGCCTGTCCAGCGCCGACCACTCCGAGATCGCCGAGATCTCCACCGACCTGGCCGACCGCTACCAGGGCAGCAACACCTCGCTGTCGCTGCCCAGCACCCGGGTGGACGCCTTCAACGTCACCCTCGCCGAGGAGCTCTCGCGCAACGGGCGCCGCTCCGGCCTCACCTTCGCCCCCGAGGGCGGGTCGGAGCGCATGCGCACAGTGATCAACAAGATGGTCACCGAGGACGACCTCATCCGCACCGTCAGCACCGCCTACGCGGCCGGCTGGCGCCAGGTGAAGCTGTACTTCATGTGCGGCCTGCCGACCGAGACCGACGACGACGTGCTGCAGGTCGCCACGCTGGCCCGCGAGGTGATCAAGGCCGGCCGCGAGGCGTCCGGCCGCCGTGACATCCGCTGCACGGTGTCGATCGGTGGCTTCGTGCCCAAGCCGCACACCCCGTTCCAGTGGGCCGCCCAGCTCGGGCACGAGCAGACCGACCAGCGCCTGCGCCTGCTGCGCGAGGAGATCCGCCGCGACCGGGACTACGCCAAGGCGATCGGGCTGCGCTACCACGACGGCAAGCCGGGCATCGTCGAGGGCCTGCTCTCCCGGGGCGACCGCCGGGTGGCCGCGGTGATCAGGGCGGCCTGGGAGGACGGCGCTCGTTTCGACGGGTGGAGCGAGCACTTCTCCTACGACCGCTGGGCGGCGGCGGCCGAGCGCGCCCTCGCCGGCACCGGCGTGGACCTCGACTGGTACACCACCCGGGAGCGCGCTCACGACGAGGTGCTGCCGTGGGACCACCTCGACGCCGGCCTGGACAAGCAGTGGCTCTGGGACGACTGGCAGGAAGCGCTCGACCCTGACGCCGTGGACGTCGAGGACTGCCGCTGGAGCCCCTGCTACTTCTGCGGCGTGTGCCCGTCGCTGGGCAGCAGCATCGAGGTCGGCCCCACCGGCCGCCGGCTGCTGCCGGTCGTCCCTGCACCGTGACCGACTCCCCGCCGCGCGGCCGCGTCGTCAACTCGCCGGCCCCGCACCCGCAGCGTCCGGTCGTGCAGCGGCTGCGGGTGCAGTACGCCAAGCGCGGACGGCTGCGGTTCACCAGTGTGCGCGACTTCCAGCGCGCGCTCGAGCGCGCCCTGCGCCGCGCCGAGGTGCCGGTCGCCTGGTCGCAGGGCTTCAGCCCACACCCGCGCATCTCCTACGCCAACGCGGTGCCCACCGGGGTCGCCAGCGAGGCCGAGTACGTCGAGCTCGCCCTTGCCGAGCGTCGCGACCCCGAGCAGGTCGCCGCTGCGCTGGACGCCGCGCTGCCCGACGGGCTGGACGTGGTGCGGGTCGTGCAGGCCGAGGGGCCGTCGTTGGGGGAGCTGCTGACAGGCCCCCAGGCGGCCTCCTCGTGGCTGCTGCAGCTGCCCGGCGTGGCGCCCGAGACCCTGGCCGCGGCACTCGACGCGCTGCTGGCCCAGCCGGCGGTGCTCGTCCCCCGGGTGACCAAGTCGGGACGCACCCAGGTCGACGTGCGGGCCGCCCTGGTGAGTGTCCAGGTCGGCGCGTCACCGGCGAACGGGCCCGGCGAGGACGATGCCTGTGCGATACTGCGAGCGGTCGTTCGGCACGGGACCCCGTCCGTTCGACCGGACGACGTCCTGGCCGGCCTGACCGCCGTTGCCGGGCTCGCCCTGCCGGTTCCCCCCGTGGCGACCCGGCTGGCGCAGGGCCCGTTCGACGAGAAGACCGGCTCGGTGGCCGACCCGTTGGCCTGACGCCGCGAACCGGCAACCTGCCGGCACCGCGGCCCGGCCGGCAGTTGATCCACCGGCGGCCCCGCAGGACGTGGACGCAGGCTTCCGCGTCGAGCCCGGCTCGGCGCGAACGACACCCCGCGGAGGGTCCTCCGCCGGGCGAGGAGATGACAGGCCTCGTGCCCGACACCGACACTCAGGGCCCCACCGAGCCCAGCACCGGCACCGCTGATGCCGGCTCGGCCGACGTGACCCCTACCGCGGCCCCACGCAAGCGCCGTGCCGCCAAGCGTGCGGCTGGGCCGCCCGAGCCGACCTTCGCGGCTGCGGTCGTCCCAGCGGCCGCAGACACCGCGGCCCCCACCGCGCCGGCCCCGGCTGCCGAGCCGCCTCCGGTGGCGCCCGCCCCCGTCGCGACGACGGTGGGCCCGCCGTCCGCGCCGCTGTTCCAGCCGCCTGACGCCGACGCGGTCCCGGCCCCGAGGCGCCGGCGTCGCGCGGCCTCGAGTGGCACCGATGGGTCCGCCACCGCCCGGGCCCAGCCCGAACCGGCCGCCGAGCAGCCCGCTGCGCGGCAGGAGCCGCCCGCCGGGCCGCCCGCTGCGCGGCAGGAGCCGTCCGCCGACGGCCCCGAGCCCGCCGGCGGCACCGAGCCCGCCGGCGACGCAGGGGATGGCGAGGGCACGGACGCCGGGCCGCGCCGCCGGCGCCGCCGAGGCGGTCGTGGCCGGCGCAAGGGCGGCGAGGCCACCGACGCCGGCGATCAGGCCGCTGACCAGGCCGGCGAGCAAGGGGCGCCCACTCCGGCCGGCGATGCCGCGCAGGGCGGCGAGGCCGGCGCTCCGAGCGAGCCCGCGGACGCCGGCGAGCAGGCCGACGGTGAGGGCGGCGCCTCCCGCCGTCGGCGCCGGCGGCGGCGCAAGTCCGACGGCGAGGGTGAGGCCCGCGCCGACGACCCGGCCGAGACCGTGGTCCGGGTACGCGAGCGGCGCGGCTCCGACGAGATCACCGCGACCCGGGGGTCGACCCGGGTGGAGGCGAAGAAGCAGCGCCGCCGCGACGGCCGGGACGGCCGTCGCCGTCCCAGCATCATGAGCGAGTCGGAGTTCCTGGCCCGGCGCGAGTCGGTCGACCGGGTGCTCGTGGTGCGCCAGCGGGGCACCCGGCAGGCGCCGCTCAGCCAGATCGCGGTGCTCGAGGACGGCGTGCTCGTCGAGCACTACGTCGATCAGGGTGCGCAGCGCAGCATCATCGGCAACATCTACCTGGGCAAGGTGCAGAACGTGCTGCCCGCGATGGAGGCGGCCTTCGTCGACATCGGCCGGGGCCGCAACGCCGTCCTCTACGCCGGCGAGGTCGACTGGAGCCGGCTCGAGGGCAAGCCCAAGCGCATCGAGGAGGCGCTGCAGTCGGGTCAGAGCGTGCTGGTCCAGGTGAGCAAGGACCCCATCGGGCACAAGGGCGCCCGCCTGACCAGCAGCATCAGCCTGCCGGGGCGGTTCGTCGTCTACGTCCCGGGCGGCTCGATGAGCGGGGTGAGCCGCAAGCTCTCCGACACCGAGCGGTCCCGGCTGCGCACGATCCTCAAGGACGTCGTCCCCGACGAGGCCGAGGTGATCATCCGCACCGCCGCGGAGGGTGCCGGCGAGGACGAGCTGCGCCGCGACGTGGCCCGGCTCAAGGCCCAGTGGGAGGACATCGAGAAGAAGGTCGCGGCCGGCAACGCACCCACCGCGCTCTACACCGAGCCGGACCTCACGCTCAAGATCATCCGGGACCTGTTCAACGAGGACTTCTCCGCCCTGGTGATCTCCGGCGACGACGCGTGGGACACCATCCAGCCCTACGTCGCCCACGTGGCGCCGTCGCTGGCGGACCGGCTGACCCGGTGGGACGCCGACACCGACGTGTTCGACCAGTACCGCGTGGACGAGCAGATCGCGAAGGCGCTCGAGCGCAAGGTGTGGCTGCCCTCGGGCGGCTCGCTGGTCATCGACCGCACCGAGGCGATGACGGTCGTCGACGTCAACACCGGCAAGTTCACCGGTGGCAGCGGCAATCTCGAGGAGACCGTCACCAAGAACAACCTCGAGGCCGCCGAGGAGGTGGCCCGCCAGCTGAGGCTGCGCGACATCGGCGGCATCATCGTGGTCGACTTCATCGACATGGTGCTGGAGAGCAACCGCGACCTCGTCGTGCGCCGGCTCGTCGAGTGCCTCGCCCGCGACCGCACCCGCCACCAAGTGGCCGAGGTGACCTCGCTCGGCCTGGTGCAGATGACCCGCAAGCGGATCGGCACCGGCCTGCTCGAGACCTTCAGCGTCCCGTGCGAGTGCTGCCACGGCCGCGGCGTCACGGTGCACCCGGAGCCGGTGCCGATGAAGGAGCCGACACCCGACCGGGCGGCCCAGCGCCGCACCCGCACCGGCGGCGCCAAGCGCAAGGCGTCGGGAGAGGCCCCCGCCGAGCCGGCGGACGCCTGATCGGCACGGGTGCGTGCAGATCCCAGTACATAGTCGGTCCGGGGCGATCTTCACGCCTGCGAACGCGCAGGTCGGGGTGATCGTGACGGCCACTTTGTACTGGGACGCGCACGCGTGTCCCGTGCGGCGCCCGAACGTCTGCCCGGTTTGACCCTTCCGCTGGGCGGTCCGTACGATGGGAGGCCGGCCGTCGCACCACTGCAGTGCCCGTGCCACCCGCGGAGCCGGGCTAGGACCCCACCTCGTCCTGCGGCGCCCGCAGCCGAGCAGTAGCAGAGAGTGAGTGAGCGGTGTACGCGATCGTGCGCAACGGCCGGGGCCAGGCCAAGGTCGAGGTCGGCGACGTCATCGAGATCGACGGCGCGGCCGAGACCGGCTCGACGGTCCAGCTGCCTGCCGTCCTGGTCGTCGATGGGGGCACCGTGACCACCGACGCGGACGCCCTCGCGGGTGTCACCGTGACCGCCGAGGTGCTCGGTCAGGTCAAGGGTCCCAAGATCCGCATCCAGCACTACAAGAACAAGTCCGGGTACAAGCGCCGGCAGGGGCACCGCCAGCGCTACACCCAGGTCAAGGTTCTCGGGATCGACGCGTAGGGAGCAGGAGATGGCACACAAGAAGGGCGCCTCGTCCAGCAAGAACGGGCGCGACTCCAATGCCCAGCGCCTCGGCGTCAAGCGGTTCGGCGGCCAGGTCGTCAACGCCGGCGAGATCATCGTCCGGCAGCGCGGCACCCACTTCCACCCCGGCACCAACGTCGGCCGCGGCAGCGACGACACCTTGTTCGCCCTGACCGCCGGAGCGGTCAGGTTCGGCCGCCAGCGTGGCCGGCGGGTCGTCGAGGTCGTCCCGGCCGGTCCCGCCGGGGAGTAGCCCGGCTTCGGGGTCCTGGCCCGTGGCCATCCCCACGTTCGTCGATCGAGCCGTCCTGCACGTCGCCGCCGGGGACGGCGGTGCCGGCTGTGCCTCGGTGCGGCGGGAGAAGTTCAAACCCCTCGGCGGGCCCGACGGCGGCAACGGCGGGCGCGGCGGCGACGTCGTGCTCGTCGTCGACCCCAGCACCACCACCCTGCTGGACTACCAGCGCCGCCCGCACCGGCACGCGTCCAGCGGACGGCCCGGGCAGGGCGACAACCGCCACGGCTCGGACGGCGAGGACGTCGCGCTGCCGGTGCCGGACGGCACTGTGGTGAAGGCCTCGGACGGATCGGTGCTCGTCGACCTCGTCGGGGCCGGCACCCGCTTCGTCGTGGCCCAGGGCGGCCGCGGCGGGCTCGGCAACGCCGCCCTCGCCTCGCCTCGCCGCAAGGCGCCGGGCTTCGCCCTGCTCGGCGAGCCCGGCGAGCGCCGCGACGTGCTGCTCGAGCTCAAGTCGGTGGCCGACGTCGCCCTCGTCGGATTCCCGAGCGCGGGCAAGTCCAGCCTGGTGGCGGCGATGTCCGCGGCCCGACCGAAGATCGCCGACTACCCGTTCACCACGCTCGTGCCCAACCTCGGCGTCGTCGAGGCCGGCGACGTCCGCTTCACCGTGGCCGACGTGCCCGGGCTCATCGAGGGGGCCAGCGAGGGCCGCGGCCTCGGCCACGAGTTCCTGCGGCACGTGGAGCGCTGCTCGGTCCTGGTGCACGTGGTCGACTGCGCCACCGCCGAGCCGGGCCGCGACCCGCTCACCGACATCGAGGTGATCGAGGCCGAGCTCGCCGCCTATGGCGGCCTCGACGCCCGTCCCCGTCTCGTCGCCCTGAACAAGGTGGACGTGCCCGAGGCCCGCGACCTGGCCGAGCTGGTGCGCTCCGACCTGGCGCAGGGCGACTGGCCCGTGCACCTGGTCTCGGCCGCCACCGGAGAGGGCCTACGCGCGCTGTCCTTCGCGATGGCCTCCGTCGTGCTCCAGGCGCGGGCCGCCGCCCCGGCTGCCGCCCCCACCCGCCTCGTGCTGCGGCCGAAGGCCGTCGACGAGGCCGGCTTCACGCTCACCAGCGAGCGGACGGCCCAGGGCACGCGCTACCGAGTGCGGGGCACCCGGCCGGAGCGCTGGGTGCGCCAGACCGACTTCGCCAACGATGAGGCGGTCGGCTACCTCGCCGACCGGCTCAACCGGCTGGGCGTGGAGACCGCGCTGCACGAGGCCGGCGCCCGCGCCGGGGACGAGGTGGTCATCGGTCCGGAGGACGACGCCGTGGTCTTCGACTGGGAGCCCTACCTGGACACCGGTGCCGAGCGGCTCGGCCCGCGTGGCAGCGACCCGCGGCTGGAGGGGCGGTGAGCGCGGTGGCCCCGCCCACCGACCGGGACGCGGTGCTCGGCCAGGCCCGCCGGGTGGTGGTCAAGGTCGGCTCGTCGTCGGTCGCGAGCGTCTCGGGAGGCCTGGACGCCACGGCGCTGGACCTGCTCGTCGACGCGCTGGTGACGACTCGGCGTCGTGGCGTCGAGGTGGTCCTGGTCTCCTCCGGGGCCATCGCCGCCGGGCTCGCCCCGCTGCGCCTGCCGCGCCGGCCGCGCGACCTGGCCACCCAGCAGGCCGCCGCCAGCGTGGGCCAGGGGCTGCTGCTGGCCCGTTACACCGCCGCGTTCGCCCGGCACGGGTTCACTGTCGGCCAGGTGCTGCTCACGGTCGACGACGTCACCCGCCGCACGCACTACCGCAACGCCTACCGCACCTTCGCCCGGCTGCTGGAGATGGGCGTGGTTCCGGTGGTGAACGAGAACGACGCCGTGGCCACCCACGAGATCCGCTTCGGCGACAACGACCGGCTGGCTGCCCTGGTCGCCCAGCTGGTCCACGCCGACGCCCTGGTGCTGCTCTCCGACGCCGGTGGCCTGTTCGACCGCGACCCCCGCCATGCTGATGCCGCCCTGGTCGGCGACGTCGGTGACCTGGAGGCGGTGCGCCACCTCGCCAGTGAGGGGGTGGGGACGGCCGGCGTCGGCAGCGGCGGGATGGCCACCAAGCTCGAGGCGGCCGGCATCGCCACCGAGTCCGGGATAGGAGTGGTGCTCGCCGGCGCGGGGGAAGCCGCGGCGGCCCTGGCGGGGGAGCCGGTGGGCACCTGGTTCCGGCCGCGCCGACGCCGCCGGGCCACCCGGCTGCTCTGGCTCGAGCACGCCACCCGCCCGCACGGACGACTGCACCTCGACGCCGGCGCCGTGGCCGCCCTGGTGCAGCGGCGCACCTCGCTGCTGCCCGCGGGCGTCAACGCCGTGGACGGGTCGTTCGCCGCGGGCGACCCGGTCGACCTGGTCGGTCCCGACGGCTCGGTCGTCGCCCGCGGCCTGGTCAACTACTCCAGCCACGAGCTCCCGGCGCTGCTCGGCCGCAGCACCCGGGACCTGGCTCGCGAGCTGGGCCCGGAGTACGAGCGGGAGGTGGTGCACGCCGACGACCTGGTGCTGTTCCGCCGCCTACCCTTGCCCCATGACGCAGCACGCTGAGACCTCCCCGGCGGCCGTCGGCTCGCAGGCCGACGTCCTTGCCGTCGCTCACCGCGCCCGCGCGGCGGCCGCCGCCCTGGCCCCGCAGACCCGCCAGGTGAAGGACGCCGCCCTGCTGGCGATGGCCGACGCGCTCGAGGCTGCCACCGAGCGCATCGTCGCGGTCAACGCTGGGGACCTCGACCGGGCCCGTGCGGCGGGCACCGCCCCCGGCCTCGTCGACCGGCTCACGCTGACCGCCGACCGGGTGGCCGGCATCGCCTCCGGCCTGCGGCAGGTGGCCGCCCTGCCCGACCCGGTGGGGGAGGTGGTCGCCGGCTACACCCTGCCCAACGGCCTGCGGGTCAGCCAGCGGCGGGTGCCCCTCGGTGTCGTCGGGATGATCTACGAGGCGCGGCCGAACGTCACCGTGGACGCCGCCGGGCTGTGCCTGAAGTCGGGCAACGCCGCGCTGCTACGTGGGTCGTCGTCGGCTCACGCCACCAACACCGTGCTGGTCGAGGTGCTGCGCGAGGCGCTGGCGGCCCACGGGCTGCCGCCCGATGCCGTCCAGCTCGTGCCGGGCACCTCGCACGAGTCGGTCAAGCACCTCCTGCGGGCCCGTGGCCTGGTCGACGTGCTGATCCCGCGGGGCGGGGCTGCCCTCATCTCGTCGGTCGTGGCCGAGTCCACGGTGCCGGTGATCGAGACCGGGGTGGGCAACGTGCACGTCTACGTCGACGCCGACGCCGACCTCGACATGGCCCTGCGCATCCTGCTCAACGCGAAGGTGCAGCGGCCCGCCGTGTGCAACGCCGCCGAGACACTGCTCGTGCACCACGCGGTCGCCGAGGCGTTCCTGCCCCGGGCCCTGCACGCGCTGGCCGAGGCCGGGGTCACCGTGCACGCCGACGAGCGGGTCACGGCCGAGGGCGAGCGCAGCGGCATCGCGACGGTGCCGGTGACCGACGACGACTGGGCCGCCGAGTACTACTCCCTCGACCTGGCCGCGGGGGTGGTCGACTCCCTCGACGACGCGGTCGCGCACATCCGGCGCTGGTCCAGCGGGCACACCGAGGCCATCGTCACTGACTCGGTGAGTGCGGCGTCCCGGTTCGTCGCCGGCGTCGACTCGGCGGCGGTGATGGTGAACGCGTCCACTCGGTTCACCGACGGTGAGCAGCTGGGGCTGGGTGCCGAGATCGGCATCTCGACCCAGAAGCTGCACGCCCGCGGGCCGATGGGCCTGGCCGCACTCACCTCCACGACGTGGGTGGTCACCGGGGACGGGCACGTGCGTCCGTGAGCGGCCGCCCGCCCGGACCCTGCCGACGCTCGCTACGCTGAGCCCGCCCACGCCGCGAGGAGGACCCGCCCGTGCTCATGTCCGAGGAACCCGTCATCGACCTGCTGATGCCGCCGTGGGCCTTCGGCGCCGTCGCCCTCACGCTGCTGCTCACGCTGCTGGTGGTCACGCTGGTGCTCGGCAAGGGCCGACCGCACGCCTAGCGGTGGGACGCGCCACCCCGACCCCCTGGGGGCGCCGGTGACCCGGCGCCGCCTGGGCGTCATGGGGGGCACCTTCGACCCCGTCCACCATGGCCACCTCGTCGCCGCCAGCGAGGTCCAGGCGTGGTTCGACCTCGACGAGGTCGTGTTCGTACCCACCGGCCAGCCCTGGCAGAAGCAGGACCGCGCCGTCTCCGACGCCGAGGACCGGTACCTCATGACGGTCATCGCCACCGCCTCGAACCCGCGGTTCTCGGTGTCGCGGGTCGACATCGACCGCCCGGGCCCCACCTACACCGCCGACACGCTGCGCGACATCGGGGCCGCGCGCGGCCCGGACTGGGACCTGTACTTCATCACCGGCGCCGACGCCCTGGCCCGGATCCTCACCTGGCGAGACGCCGACGAGGCCTTCCGGCTGGCCCACTTCGTCGGCTGCACCCGGCCCGGGCACGAGCTGTCCACCGCGGGCCTGCCCGAGGGCAGGGTCAGCCTCGTAGAGGTGCCCGCGCTGGCCATCTCGTCCACCGAGTGCCGGCAGCGCGTGGCCGCCGGCGAGCCCATCTGGTACCTCGTGCCCGACGGCGTCGTGCAGTACGTCAGCAAGCGCCGCCTGTACACCCGCACTCCCGAGGAGGACCCTCCCGCGTGACGGCATCCCCTGACACGGTCGCTCTCGCCGGCCTGGCTGCCGCGGCTGCGGCGGACAAGCTGGCCGCCGACATCGTGGCCTTCGACGTCTCCGAGCAGCTCGGCATCGCCGACGTCTTCCTGCTGTGCTCGGGCAACACCGACCGCCAGGTGCGCGCCATCGTGGCCGCAGTGGAG
>Ga0114938_1001633_pt1:5000-15017 | contig 15017 bp, 6 predicted proteins | sample AshMeaBigSpring_FD_88675 | JGI IMG/M metagenome (GOLD analysis project Ga0114938, IMG submission 88675) | Groundwater microbial communities from Big Spring, Nevada to study Microbial Dark Matter (Phase II) - Ash Meadows Big Spring | ecosystem: Environmental > Aquatic > Deep subsurface...
CCTGCATACTTACTCAATATGTATTTGCTCGCCTTAATAACCAGTCTATTGATACCCTTAAAAGTGCTATGATAACAGCGCTAGGGTTATGTTTATTATTCAAAGCAAACCAACCGATACTATATGTATGTGTAGCATTTATAGCTATAGCTGGCAAATATATTGTACGAAGTCAAGAAAAACACTATATCAATCCAGCCAATTTTGGGATTATCCTTACTATATTGTTATTTGGCAATGCTTGGATTTCACCTGGTCAATGGGGTAGCCAGTTATATTTAATGTTATTAGTAGCGATAGCAGGGCTATTGGTACTTAATAAAGTGAGTCGTTTGGATACCGGTTTAGTTTTTTTATTTACATATTTAGGGTTGGAGTTTTACCTAAATATACTATTTAAGGGTTGGCCTTTAGATTTCTTTCTACATCAAAGTTGTAATGGCGCTTTATTACTATTTAGTTTTTTTATGATTACTGATCCTGTCTCTAGTCCCAATCACGCAGGAGCACGAATGCTATGGGCTATGTCAATAGCAGTATTATCCTATTATCTTAGCACTTATTATTTCATAAATGGTGCTCCATTATGGAGCCTGTTTGTGCTCGCTCCATTCACATATATACTCGATAAGTTATTTCCTAGCAAAAGGTTTTATTGGAATGATATACCTAACTCATTTACTCTTACACCTATTATTAATAAAATAAAAATTATGTCCCTCAACACAAAAAAATTAGCTAGTATCTTGGCTCTAGTATGTATTAGTACTACAGCCTGGGCATTTTGTGGCTTTTATGTAGCCAAGACCGATGCCAAATTATTTAACAAAGCCTCTCAAGTCATTATGGTACGTAATGGTAACAAGACCACTATTACCATGAGTAATGACTATCAGGGTGATTTCAACGACTTTGCTATGGTGGTACCTGTACCTGAGGTACTGAAACGAGATCAGATAAGAGTAGTAGATCAATTATTGTTTGATCAGCTTGATGCATACTCGGGGCCTAGATTAGTAGAGTATTATGATCAAAATCCCTGCTATGATGATAGGTTATATGATATCGTAATGTCCCCTAAATCTATACCTGCCGATATGGAGGGTATTAATAAAAATAAAAATATAAAAGAAGATAAATACAAAGTAAAAATAGAAGCCAAATATACTGTAGGTGAATACGATATTTTGCTTCTCAGTGCCGAAGAGAGCACTGGTCTCGAGAGCTGGCTCAATGACAATGGTTATAAAATACCTGTTGGAGCGCAAGAAGTACTGCAACCTTACATCAAAAGTAATATGAAGTTTTTTGTAGTAAAAGTAAATATGGACGAAGCCGAGTCTATGAGCAGCAATTTACTACGCCCATTACAAATTAATTTTAGTTCTCCTAAATTTATGTTGCCTATCAGGCTCGGTATGGCTAATGCTGATGGTGAATTTCAAGATCTGATTGTATATGCATTCTCTCAAAAAGGCCGTGTAGAAACAACCAATTACCGCACTATCTATACCCCTTCTAATAAAAATGTACCTTTATTTGTTAAAGACAAATTCGAAAAATTTTATAAATCTCTATTTGACAACACATATAACGACGAAAAAAATGTCAGCTATTTAGAATATGCCTGGGATATATCGAGTACTAACTATATGCATTGTGATCCATGTAGTAGCAGTCCGCCTGATTATAAACAACTTGCTGATGCAGGAGTGGATTGGGTGAGAGCGGGGCAGGATGGTTACAGTAGCGCCAACTATAGCGGTCAAGTACACTTTACCAGATTGCATATACGATATGATCGTAAGCATTTTCCACAGGATTTAGTTTTTCAGGAGACGAGTAATAAATCTAATTATCAATGCCGTTATATTTTGCAACATCCCGTGACAGGTGTAGATTGTGATGAAGCATACACATACTACAAAGGGGTATATGAGCGTCGTAAAAAAGAACTGTATCAACTAGCCGAACTCACAGGGTGGGATATAGATAAATACAAGTACTATACACAAGAATACAAAGAGCTCATGATAGATCATGCTCCAGCTGATAAGCGCAAAGGACTATTACAAGAAGAGAAGGAAGACTGGATGATACTGAAAGCAAGTATGCTGGATATAAGCGATAGTAATAGTATGATCAATAAACTACTCACCATATTACTTTTACCCGTTTTGATTACAGGAGTTATGATCTATATCCATAAATATAAATGAAGTCGGGAAAAATAAATTATTATTGAGTATAATAAAAAATACTAGTTTAATAGCTAGTATTTTTTTTAAGTGATTTCAATATTATTATATCCTAAGAATTACAAAGTGAATTTACATCTAAGCATTGCAACTATTGGGGGAATTGTCGATATAAATACGTATTAAGAGTGAAAAAATAATATCTATAACCCACACATCTCACTTGCTACTATCCATTGGTCAAATTGCTCAGAAGTAATATGTGTGAAGTCCAGACCTTTTAATTCATATTCTAATGCTGCTTGTTTCAGTGTAATTCCTCTTAAGTGAGCATCTTGTGCTATAGCTGCAGCATTATAATATCCAATTTTAGTGTTTAGCGCTGTAACCAGCATCAATGAATTATGCAGGTGCTTGTTGATATTTTCTTCCATAGGAGCTAATCCCGCTGCACATTTATCATTAAAGCTCACACATGCATCACCTATCAATCGTGCTGAATGTAAAAAATTATAAATCATCATCGGCTTATATACATTCAATTCAAAATGACCGTTGGCGCCGCCAATATTTATGGCTACATCATTACCCAATACTTGAGCTGCTACCATGGTCAAAGCTTCGCATTGTGTTGGGTTTACCTTGCCTGGCATAATACTGGATCCGGGTTCATTATCAGGAATATATAATTCACCAATACCTGAGCGTGGCCCAGAGGATAGCATGCGTATGTCATTTGCTATTTTCATAAGGCTTACTGCAACAGTTTTTAGTGCACCATGCGCCTCAACTATCGCATCATTTGCTGCTAGAGATTCAAATTTATTTTCGGCTGTAACAAAGGGCAAGCCGGTTAATTCAGCTATATGCTTTGCAACATTCACAGCATAATTTTTAGGAGTATTGATGCCGGTGCCTACCGCTGTGCCTCCAAGAGCTAATTCACTCAAATGAGCCAAAGTGTTTTTAATTGCTTTCAAACCATGATTTAATTGTGACACATAACCGCTCAACTCTTGACCCAAGGTCAATGGGGTAGCATCCATAAAATGTGTGCGTCCGATTTTCACAATAAGCATATACGCTTTACTTTTAGCCTCTAATGTATCTCGTAGTTTTTCTATTCCTGGTATAGTTGTTTGCATCAATATTTTTAAAGCTGCTATATGCATGGCTGTAGGAAATGTGTCATTACTTGATTGCGATTTGTTGACATCATCATTCGGATGTATTGATTTTTTTTCATCAAGTAGTGACCCCCCTTGTAACACATGAGCACGATAAGCAATTACTTCATTTACATTCATATTAGTCTGTGTACCGCTTCCTGTCTGCCATACTACCAGAGGAAACTGATCATTCCATTCGCCTTTCAATAATTCATCGCATACCTGTGTTATAAGATTTTTTTTGTTTTCGTCCAAAACGCCCGCCTCGTAATTGGTTATAGCTGCAGCTTTTTTCAAATAAGCAAATGCTTCGATGATTTCCTTTGGCATTTTATTAATGTCTTTTGCTATTTTAAAATTATCGATACTGCGTTGCGTTTGTGCGCCCCAATAAACATTCTCTGGTACTTGTACCTCACCCATAGTGTCTTTTTCGATACGGATATTTGACATAAATAGTATTTTATAATTATTTAAAATTCAATTTGTAAAATTACTGCAAAATATATTGCAATTTTTATATTAGTAGGTCTTATGTATTTTTGCAGATGGCAATATATAAAAATAAGGCTATAATCGTCACAGCCCCTAGTGGTGCGGGTAAGACTACCTTAGTAAGATATTTATTGAATACTTTTCCTCATCTTGCTTTTAGTATATCTGCTACTACACGAGCTATTCGAAACAATGAAGTGGATGGTTTGGATTATCATTTCATTAGTATTGCGGATTTTAAAAATAAAATAAAGCATAAAGATTTTTTGGAATGGGAGGAAGTATATCCAAATAATTATTATGGCACACTCTTGCAACAGACCTTGGAGGTATTGGAAGTACAACCTATAATATTTGATGTAGATGTGATGGGTGCTGCTCGTATTAAAAGATATTTTAAAGAAGAAGCATTAGCAATATTTGTCTGCCCACCATCATTTGAAATAATGAAAGAAAGACTGCGTAATCGTAAGACCGAGAGCGATGAGAAGATTGCTATGCGGCTAAAACGTGTAGAATTAGAAATGACATTTCAAGATTCTTTTGATTACAAATTGATAAATGATGATTTACAAAAATCATTGCTCCAGGCAGAAAATATTGTAAGAAATTTCTTGGGTTAATAGTTCTCTATCAATTCTAATAATTGCTGTCCGTGATTTTTTGTCCTAACTTCTCTATTGCGTAAAATGTGAGTTATGATGCCTTTTTTGTTTATAATAAATGTACTACGAATACATCCTATATACTCCTTACCCATAAATTTTTTCCAATCCCAAACTCCATATAATTTATGAATGCTCATGTCCGTATCGCTTAATAAGGAAATCTTAAATCCATATTTTTTACTAAAACATATATGTGAGCTCATAGGGTCAACACTTATTGCAATTATTTTGTAATTAAGTTTATTCCAATCCTCATAAGTTTCATTGAGGCTGCATGTCTGTAATGTACAAGAGGGAGAATTATCATGAGGATAAAAAGTTACGATAATATTATGACCTTTGAGTTTTTTCAAAGATAAATGTGTATTAAATTGATCTATACTACTAAAGTCCGGAGCTATGTCGCCTACTGAGAGCATTATTATTGTTATATTATATATAATTATTTAAACGTTGCGAAATATATTAATAGCAGCTACTGCTAGCGTATTCGCACCAAAGATAGCCTTATAATTGATAAAAGGCATTCTACATTGAGATTAAGATTTACACTTACTTTAGCCATTTTTATTTACTTATTTAAAGATACAATTAAACCTTATGAAAATATAAAAGTCAAAAAAAATGTCAATGTTTGTATAATAAAATAAAATAATAATTAAACTATGAAAAAAAACTATGTACTTATGTTATGTTGTTTTCCATTATTTGTTATGGCTCAAGGGATGCCCGACCGTATGAATTTATCAGCTGATGGTCACCGTATCGTCACAGGTAGTGGTAGCAATAATGATTTTTATAATATCGATTCTATACGTACTATACATTTGATATTCCCTACTACATCATGGGCTAGTACTTTGGCAAGTAATTACGGAACGGACTATTTATTGGGTGCTACTATGATATATAATGGTGATACTCTTGCTTCACAGGTGGGAGTACAGTATAGAGGTCAGACTAGCTATATGATGAATACTGCTATAAAAAAATCATTTAATATTGCTATTGATTTTGAGGACCCTGAACAAGACATTAATAATTTTGAAAATTTAAATTTGAATTGCGGATTTCAAGATGCTTCGTTTATGCGAGAAGCATTGATGGAGAATTTGATACAGAAATATATACCGGGACTGGCGGTAAATTGGGTAAATCTCTATATCAATGGAGCTGATTATGGATTATATACCAATGTACAACAACTCAATGGTGACTATCTTAAAGATTGGTTTCTAACTAATAATGGTACTCGCTGGCGTGCCGAAAAAACTATCATGGGCCCCGGTCCGGGAGGTGGATTCGGTGCTGGACAATCTTCCCTCAATTATTTAGGGGTCGACAGTAGTGATTATACTCCTTATTATCAATTAAAAAAAACCAGCAAAGCCAACCCTTGGGAGGATCTCATTGAGTGCGCAGATGCATTAAACAATACACCTTTGAGCGCATTGGAAGATAACGTAGTGAATTACTTGGATCTCGATAGAGCATTATGGCATATCGCATGTGAAATTATTTTTTCTGATGATGATTCTTACATCCATAAAGGAGGTATGGATTATTATGTGTATTGGGAGCCAGAGACAGATCGTATCACTCCTTTGGAATACGATGCTAACTCAGTTATGAATGACCCCAATTGGAATTGGAGCCCTTTTTATAAAGAAGCGGATATAAATTTTCCACTACAAAATAAATTACTTGCTGTACCAGCATTGTGCCAGCGCTATCTAGCTCATGTACGTACCATTATGGAAGAAACATTTAATCCGACCTTTATGGAGGATTACATCAATTATTATGATGGCATCATCAATGCAGCTGTAAATGCTGATCCTGTCAAAATCTATACCTACAGTCAATACCTTACCGATGTCGCAAATCTTAAAACATTTGTTGAAAATAGACATACTTTTTACCAAGGCAATGTAGAAATAAATCAAGTAGGATTGACTATAAGCAATACATTATACAAAAATGCGGGGCTAGCATGGGATGCTGTAGATCCTGGGGAATCGGTAGTAGTAAATACTAGCATCAGCGGTGGTGGTATATCTGGCGTCAATCTATACTACGGAACTGGGTTGGTAGGATTATTTACCAAAGTGATGATGTATGATGATGGCACACATAGTGATGGAGCTGCTGGTGATGGGGTATATGGTGCCAATATACCAGGATATGCAGCAGCTACCGATGTTAGATTTTATATACAAGCAATAAAAAATAATACCCCTCTTACACAGACATATGACCCACCTGGAGCAGAGCATGATGTATATTATTACAAAGTGACAGGGACCGCTACTGATATAGAAGGAGAATCATCGGATCTTGATAATATATTAAGTGCCTACCCTAATCCAAGTAATGGCAAATTTATGATACATGGATTGGACTATAATAAAGAAATAACATTATATAATAGCGAAGGGAAGTTACTAGAACAATTTTATACAAATGCAATGCTATTGGATTTCAGTAAATATACTGTAGGAATGTACTATTTGCACAATGGTGATAATAGAATAAAATTGATGATACAATAAATAATACCGAAAGGAAATATATATTAGTCCAATCTGTTTTCAATAGATTGATCTAAACATCTATCAAATCGGCATTTACCATTGTAAGATTTATAGTTATGGGCATAATTTATAAATAACATTGGTATAATCTAAAGTAAAATATATTTAATTCTAAAAAAATATATAATTAAATTTTTATCGTATACAGCATTTTGTATAAAATGCTCACCATAAATCAACAAATAAATAAACACCAGTCTTACTGCTTGATGAGTTTACGGCTGGTCTTATAGCTATCCATCTCGATACGCATCATGTATATTCCATCTGGATATTTACTTATGTCTAAATGATGACGGTTGACTCCCTTTTGTATTGCAATATTTTCTCTGTATATTTCAGCACCCAATATATTTGTGAGCATTATCTGCGCCATTCCACTTTGATTTGACTCAATCCCTATATCATATTTGCCATGTGATGGATTAGGGTTAGCTACAATATTGAATTGTGTAGTATCGGACTCATAAATACCTGTACCGATTATTCCCAAAGCAGTATCTGCATTGAGTACGTATAGTCCATTCTGCATATCATTGGCAATAATATGTCTATTGCTAGGAAAAATATATGCACCCCAATTGCCACGATATGCTGAGGCCGTCTCATGTGCTGTGCCTACAGACTGATGATGTGTATCAAAGTACCCAGCCAATATTGGCATACTGGGATTTGTCATATCAAATACGTGTAATCCATCTTGGTAATAGGCTATAATAGTACGATTATTGATATGTGTATTATAGGGATTATGAGGAGTAGCGTCATAGTCACTGCGAAAAGTTGTATTGGTCTGTATATCACTTAAGTCACTTACATTTATAGATTTTACATCAAGACTTTCAGGAACCTCATCGCACATTATTAATGTCTTACCATCATCCATAAGACAGGAGCTATGGTTATAACCCATATCAGGATAACTCGTGAGTGACCCTAGTAGTGTAAATGTATTCATTGTTTTATCATAATAAATCACTCGCAGCCCATCATAGCCACATGAAGCATATATTGTATCATTATGAACAAACATATCATGTACATGACCTACAGTGATGCCGTCATCAGACAATACACGCATTAATATAGGGTTCTCATGGCTACTAGCAATATCATATACAGCCATAGTATAAAATCCTGTGGTAGTAGTTACCGAGCCACAATAGAGCAGCCCATTATTGACAAAAATCGTATGCGATCTTTGAAATATGCTATTAGAATTGTGCACTAAATGTGCGCTATCAGGTAAATATTGTAAATCAATTATTTGAAATTTATTAGGACCCCCATCATCACTTACTGCATATGCATAATGGTCATATACTTGATATTCACGCCATGTGCATGAATCTAATGCACCCGCTACAAAGTCAATAGTAGTAGGATCACCTGCAACCGTGATATCTACTATATAGGTACCATCAGCATTACCTACTATAGCATATTGTCGGCCTGAATTTTCATATCCCATGCATCCAGAATATCTATTGCCTACCCATCCTACAGATGCTGTAGTAGCACCATCCCAATGTGATATGATATCTACATTCATTTTGTCATAGGATTGTGCTGATAGAAAATATGGAAATATAGCTAAGAGTAAAGAAATAAATTTGTACATATAATTTTTATATAATTATATCAAAAATAATAATTTTATGCATAGATGCCATTAAGGTTTTATCATATTTTACTATTTTTAATTGAATGGTCAAATTGTAATTATTAGGATTGCAAGGTATTTATTACTGTTAATATTTTCAATTTATTCCTGCCGAAAGTTATTGTTAAAACTTTCGGTATTATTCTTCGTTGCCATCGATTGCAACAATTAATACTAAATAACTAAAGTTGAAAGAACATAATAATATGTGCTATTACAATAAAGTTTCTATATAAAAAATTACATTTATATAAAAAATGAAAATCCCTCGAACTCATTCGAGGGATTTTGTATTTAGAAACGAGACAGAAATACTGTCTTTACCATATTATTTATTTGTCCATACCATTACCTAATTGAGGATGCGGAGGAGCTATAGTACCACCCATCATACCTTCAGCAGCATTTGATATCATGATACATGTTCCAGTAGCGCCACATTCACCATTATACTGCATAACAAAACGTTCAGCACCTATACCATGCTTAGACCTCATATATTCCATTATTTTACCATCACGAGTCCAAGAAATTTGTTGCTTATATTTATTACTACCAGCACCACATACTATCACTTTGCATGAAGGATTAGAACTCATAGTAGCTGCTATTGCATCTAATCTAGCCATAGCTTCAGTAGATAATGTTACTTTATTATTATCAAAGCAAATAGAGTTAGAGATGTTAGGACATCCTTTAGGAGCTCCCTCACAGCATGGACATTTACCGATACCGTCTTTATCTGAAGGTTGACAATAGGTAGGAGTGATTAATTCTTTATCATTGCAATCAGCTACACCATCACCATCGGTATCTAATAATACACCATGATTATCTACAGGGCATCCAGCAGGTGTATTAGGCTCACGATCCCATGCATCTTCTACGCCATCATCATCAGCATCTTTCTCTTCCGGAATTTCAATCTTTTCTTGTTCCACACGTTTCATCAATTCATTATAGCCATAATCTAGAGGATTTAACCACCACAATGGCTCTACTGTACGCTTACCACCTAGGTGGAGGTTGAGGCGTAGAGATGTATAATTATAAGAATCAAACTCACGAGTTAATACGGGAGTAGCCCCGATAGGCCATTCTTGCCATCTTTGTCCATCTAATAAGTCATCATTTACCCATGCAACTTTTTCTTCTAAAGCAATAGATACTCGGCGACCCAATTTGAAAGCTATACCAATCCCTGTATTAAATATAGGGTTATATGTATAA
>Ga0114938_1001634_pt1 | contig 15015 bp, 16 predicted proteins | sample AshMeaBigSpring_FD_88675 | JGI IMG/M metagenome (GOLD analysis project Ga0114938, IMG submission 88675) | Groundwater microbial communities from Big Spring, Nevada to study Microbial Dark Matter (Phase II) - Ash Meadows Big Spring | ecosystem: Environmental > Aquatic > Deep subsurface >...
GGGTTTCCTTCCCGTTTATGAAGTGTTGTTCCTTTTACAAGAATACCTCCAATTTGCGAAATATCAATAAAATCAGAGAACTCTTCTCCGTATCCAAATGTTCCTGAAGCTGTCATTACTGGATTTTTCATTTCCAGCTTCCCAATATTTATGCTTAAATCTGCCATAGTAGTTTATTTATATTAAAAACGGGACCTTCTGTACAAACACATAAATGCCCTTCAGTTGTATTTTCAACGCAGCATAAGCATGCTCCAATCCCACAAGCCATTGTGTTCTCTAAAGATACTTCACATTCAATTTGATTGTTCTTTGCATATTTAGCAACAGCTATCATCATTGGCTTAGGACCACAAGTGTATATTTTATCAAAATGGATCTCTTCTAATATGGAGTGTTGGGTAACATATCCTTTCTCGCCATGACTTCCATCTTCGGTAGTTGTAGCAATATGCCCATATTTTGAGAATTCATCTAACTGAAGTAGGTCATTTTGACTACGAGCACCTAATAGGAATGTTGGCGTATATCCCTCTTCTGCCAACTGCTGCCCCAAGTAAAGCATTGGTGCAGTTCCAACACCTCCACCTACTAACAAAAGCTTTTCTGAGCGGTCGTGAGGCATGGTAAAGCCATTTCCTAACGGAAGAATTACATTGACTGTTTCACCTTTTTGAATTTGTGCAAGCCGTTTTGTTCCGTCTCCAACCAATTGGATCAGAAACCAAACTTCATTACGTTGTTTATCTACAAAATTGATAGAGATAGGGCGGCGTAGAAATGTGGTTTGTGAGCCATCAACCCTGATTTCTGCAAATTGTCCAGGTAGCATTTCTGGTAGTTCGGCTTGAGAGCTTAGCTTTAATAACACATAATTAATGTGAAGCTTGACATTCTCAACGACTGTTAAATCTAAAATGTTTTTTTTCATGTAAGGGTGTAAAAGTGTAAATTCATATTTTGCGCTGCAAAGATACAGCAAAATAATCAAACCATGGTTCAGACCTGTTATTTTTCAGGCCTAAATGTTTCGTAGGTATTGTCATCAAAGAATATTCGTATTTCAGTGATCTTTTTCGCCACTCTTTCTACATATTTAATATTCTGATTATCTGTCGTTTCGCTACTATTAGTATTGAATTCTAAAGCTATTTCCTTGCGATTTTCTGAAGCGAATGAATTGTTGGCCGAATTTATTGAATTCTCGCTCGATAGCATATCTTGAAAATTGCTTTCAACCTCACTCATTTGTCCTTTTCCATATAGCAGCCACTCTAAGTTTACGTAATTATATGTCTGATGGATTTTCATTACGACTTCCAAACTGGGTTTGTTTCGGTCGTTTAGAATGTGAGATAAGGTCGACTGTTGAACTCCAATTGCTTCTGCGAATGCTCTTGGCTGGATTTCTTCTCTCTCCATTATCAATTTTATTCTGTCTTTAATTTCCATAATCATTCATTGTTAGGGTTATTGTTAGCTAATATTTCTATTCACAAATGGATATTCTAATATTTAATACACAAATGTATATATTTAAATTCACATATCCAAATTACAAATATAAAAGTAATACTTTCACAAATGTGTTTTTTAATGCCAATTGTTTTATCACAAAGCTAATGTAGTCTATATTGATACAAATTACAACAATATTCAACTTTAATATAATGATATAAATACGTGATTATTATATATATAACATATTTGTTCTCCCTATATTATAGTGATATTACAAAGATAATATATCAAAAGAGTATTTAACTCTACTTGAGGTTTAATAAGATCTATTAAAACGCTGGTATATAGTGTTTAATACCTTGTATTGTGCGTATTTATTAAGACTACTACCCTCTTGTAATATGCAAATATACATTTGTGTTAATCGGTTTATATTATATTTGTATTTTGTGAATAGACAGATGTGTAATACATTTGTGGATTTCACAAAGCCATTTTATTGATTGTATACTAATTAAATATTATAATTGTGAATTCGCTTGGTTGCATTTGCAAGTATTTATTTTTGTAAGTTTTATTTCTTATTATTGAATAGGAAATCGAAGCATATTAAAAGTGTATGCCAATTCATTTGGTGACAGATATTGGAATGAAATGCTCTTATTTCGGCGTTTTTCGATCCTTCTTATTGCTTTAATCCAATTTTTAAATTCTAGAAGCATTATTTATGCCGTAAATATCTTATTAACAGCATTGTAGATATGTTTTTAGAGTTGCAATACAGATCGATTCTAGACGATTATTGTTAATAGCATGAATAATAGAGTATGAATATATCGTTTTTTAAGGTTGTTATTTCAAAGCTCTGTTATAACCGCTTTGTTATGGGACCATAAACTGAAAAGTCTTTCTCTGAAATTTGCGAAAATACTAGGTTGAACAGAAGTGTTTTTATGCCGTTAATAAACTCGATTGTTGCAATCGCATAGTCATATAGCTGCAAAAAGAATAATTAATAGTCCTGGCAATATTGGTGCGTTAATTGAATCGCTAATGCTTCAGCTTTTAATGAACCCAAAATAAAAGGCTGCCTCCAAACCGGAAGCAGCCTTTATGATGTTTTTGTTCACTAATACTTTGAAAAAAAACTAATGCAAAATTTTATACACTAGTTCGCGAAGAATATCTGCATCTGTAATTGACGAATTGCCTACTCCTTTTGATTTTGCATCGGCATAGCGTATTTCACCAATTATTTGCATTGTTTTTACTCCACTGAATTTTCTCATAGCTAGCATATAATCTTTAGCTTGCCATGGAGTTTTAAGACCTAACATGGATGCGATTCCATGTTCCGATTTCTCAGGTGCATAATATGCTAGCATTAGGTTAGAGTAAAAACTAAATAATAAAGACAACGTTATTTGAATAGGGTTAGTCTTTGAATTTTCTTCAAAATATTTTATTATTTTATTTGCTTTTAGTACATTTTTCTCTATTAAAGCACTTCTTAATTCAAAGTTGTTGTAATCTTTACTGATGCCAATATTTTTCTCTATTTGATCTGGTGTAACCCTCTTTTGTCCTGATGGTAAAGTGATGGTTAACTTATCCAACTCTCCAGTCAATCTACATAGATCTGCCCCTACAAAATCAGCAATCATTTCAGTTGCTTTAGGTTCGATATCTATTCCTTTTCTTTTCATATAAGATGAAATAAAGCCAGGTAACTGAGCCTCTTTCATCTTTTTAGATTCGAATAGGATGCCGTTTTTTTCGATTTCAGCGGCTATTTTCTTTCTTTTATCTAGTGTCCCATGTTTGTGACACACAACCAATATTGTTGAAAGTAAAGGGTTTTGTAGGTAGTATGAAATATTTTCTATATTCCGGATTGCTTGTGCTTCTTTGACAACGACAACTTGAAATTCAGACATCATAGGATACCGTTTGGCTGCATTAATAATCGTAGCCACATCAGTATCAGCACCATAAACAACGGTTAAGTTGAACTCCTTTTCTTCTTCGCTGAGAACATTATCTGTTATATAATCAGCGATTAAATCAATATAATAGGATTCTTCTCCCATTAAATAATAAATCGGACGATAGTGCTTTGCTTTTAGCTCTTTGATGATTTCATCACAAGTTAGTTCAATTTTTGCCATTTTAAATTACCAATCGTATTTTAGGTGTTTTACAGTCTTTTTCTCGTCAATAATCATACGAAGAGAAGCAATTCCTATTTCAACGTGTTCTTCTACGTAGTTTTTAGTAACAATACTATCGCTCTTATCCGTTTTTACTCCATCCGGTGTCATCGGTTGATCGGAAACGAGCAACAATGCACCTGTAGGAATATGATTAGCGAATCCACAACTGAACAAAGTGGCTGTTTCCATATCAACTGCCATTGCACGGGTGGTTGTTAGATACTCTTTAAAATCGCTATCATGTTCCCAAATACGGCGGTTAGTAGTGTAGACCGTTCCTGTCCAATAATCTCTTGCAAAGTCGCGAATAGCAGAAGATACAGCACGTTGAAGCATAAAAGCTGGTAGTGCCGGAACTTCAGGTGGAAAATAATCGTTTGAAGTACCTTCTCCTCTTATGGCAGCAATTGGAAGTATTAAATCTCCTAGTTGATTTTTCTTGTCTATTCCTCCACATTTACCAAGGAAAAGACATGCTTTGGGATGAATAGCACCCAAAAGATCCATGATGATCGCAGCGTTTGGGCTTCCCATGCCAAAATTAATAATAGTAATTCCTTCGGCCGTTGCAGAAATCATATTGGCATCTCGACCAAGGATAGGGACATTAAATTGATTTGCAAAAATTTCTACATACTTGTTGAAGTTGGTCAACAAAATATACTCTCCAAAATCCTCCAGGTTACGCTTTGTGTAACGGGGTAGCCAATTTGCTACGATTTCTTCTTTTGTTTTCATAAAATATCTATTAAATTTGTGTCCCTATAGAATAGGAACAATTATTTAACCCACAAAAATAATAAATGTTATCATTAAACCTGCCAATTTTTGAAACAAAATTAAGTGTGCGAGATGGAAAAAATGTAATTTTTGATATAATTCGCAAACGATATGTTGCTTTGACCCCAGAAGAATGGGTTCGGCAACACTTTATTAACTATTTAATTACTCATAAAGGTTATCCTGCTTCATTGATGGCCAATGAAGTTTTTCTTAAATTAAATAATACTCAGAAAAGATGTGATACTGTTTTGTATCGAAGGGATTTAACGGCTAGAATGATTATTGAGTATAAAGCTCCTCATATAGAAATTACCCAGGCTGTATTTAATCAAATAACTAGATATAATATGGTGCTAAAAGTCGACTATCTTATTGTAAGCAACGGGCTCCAGCATTATTGTTGTAAGATAGATTATACTAATCAAACTTATACTTTCTTAACTGATATTCCTGAATATAATGCTTTATAATACTAGATGGTAAGCTATCTGGTCTAAAAAAACAGGTTGTCCCTTTTGTGGAGACAACCTGAAATATTTTTTCAATAAGATACAAAACTTACTGTTACTTTTGTCGTAACAATTATTCAGCAGTTTTTCTTCTAATTGTTCTTTTTGTAGTAGTTGTTGGCTCTTCTACCTTTTGCTCCAACTGGATTCCTGCCAATTCCGGGTCAATCATTATACGTCCGCAGTATTCACATACAATTACTTTCTTACGTGAACGGATATCTAATTGTCTCTGAGGTGGAATTTTATTAAAACAGCCACCGCAAGCATCACGCTGTACGTATACGACACCTAATCCATTGCGAGAGTTCTTACGGATACGTTTAAAAGACTGAAGTAGACGTGGCTCAATTTTAGTTTCCAAATCTTTAGCTTTATCTCTGACTTTTTCTTCTTCTTGTTTTGTCTCAGAGATAATCTCATCTAATTCGCTTTTCTTTTGTTCAAGATCTTTTTTTCTTTCTTCTAAAATAGTTTGATTTTTAGAAATTTCCTCGGTTTTTTCTTGAGCTTCAGCTGTAAATTCTTTAATTTTCTTCTCGCAAAGTTCGATTTCAAGAGATTGAAATTCGATTTCCTTTGTTAGGAAATCATACTCACGATTGTTACGAACATTATCTTGTTGTGATTTATATTTTTCAACTGATGCCTTGGCAGTTTCAATCTCAACTTTCTTACCAGCTACATTTGATTTAAGCTCATCTACTTCAGCTTTTATCTTCTCAATACGTGTGCTCAAACCAGCTATTTCGTCTTCAAGGTCTTGAACTTCTAATGGTAGTTCTCCTCTTAGAGTTTTAATTTCATCGATCTTAGACAACATCGTTTGCAACTGATACAATGTTTTTAATTTTTGCTCAACTGTCAATTCGCTTTGATCTTTTTTTGTTTCTTTTGCCATATTACTTATAAATATTTTATTGGATTTGTTTTTACTTTACTTATTTGTAGCGGAAAATTAGGGAACTGCTTCTCTATGATAGAATATAAAATTTCCTTCGTATACTGTTCGCTTTCATAATGACCTATTTCAGCCATAAGGATTTTATCTTCATAGCCGAAATAATCATGATATTTAATTTCTCCGGTAATGAAAACATCGGCGTTGGCACGTAGAGCTTTTGATAATAAGAAAGAGCCTGATCCACCACAAAGCGCTACCGTCTGAATTTCACGTCCAGTTAACTTATTGTGTTTGATGCAGCCAACTTCAAAGGTTTTCTTAATTCTTCTAAGAAAATCAAGTTCGGTCTCTGGCACTTCTAATTCACCGATAACCCCTGCTCCCATTCTAGTCCATTCATTTTGGAGGGAAAAAAGATCGTAAGCAGGTTCTTCATATGGATGAGCCTTTATCAGCGCTTTTATCACATCATTTTTCATGAAAGATGGAAGGATTGTCTCTATTCTCTCCTCTTTTTCGTGATGTAATTTACCTATTTCGCCACAGAAAGGATTGGCGCCCTCTTTAGCTCGGAATGTCCCCTCTCCCTCTAAGTTATAACTGCACGAATCATAGTCTCCAATATTACCACAGCCAGCATTAAATAATGCTTCACGTACATGATTTGCATGAGCAGAAGGAACAAATGTCACTAACTTCATTAGATTGTTTGATTTCGGATCAAGCACTCTCACGTTTTTAAGACCAATCTTTTCGGCTATTTTAAAATTGACACCATTATAAGCATTATCTAGATTTGTATGAGTAGCATAAAGTACAATATCGTTTTTGATCGATTTCAAAATACAACGCTCAACATAATCCTTGCCAGTGATTGATTTATAACCTTTAAATATTAGAGGGTGATGAGATACAACGAGATTGTATCCTAACGCAATTGCTTCATCCAGCACGGATTCAGTAACGTCAAGACACAACAAAGCCCCTGTTGCTTCCGCATCTGTCAGTCCGATTTGCAAGCCGGAATTATCGAAATCGTCTTGCAATGGCAGAGGCGCGAACCGTTCAAGGGCGCTTACTATTTCTTTAATTTTCATTATTCAGTAGAAAATTTGGTTGCAAATATACTAAAATTAAATAGAAAAAAGAACTTTGTCATTCTTTTTTCGTCATTTCGATCTCAATATATATAGTTGCCTATCTAGTTTCGTTGATAATGGAAGTGATATATAGATCGTCGTTGTTTTATGAATAACTATCGCAAACGTCGGATTTGTACTTTATTTTTTAGAGCATAACGTTCGTCGACGACCTTATCTGTTGGGAAAAAAGTAAAGATCAGTTTGCAATCTTTTTTTTGGTATATGAATTTTCTCCCCGTAGCTCCTTCTAAAATTTTCTGATGTTTCTCGTATATAAACGACTCTATATCAGATGGAATTTCATCGAATATCCCTCCTATCTCTACTGTAATAAAGAAATGAGGAATCGCTAAATGAGCTATTTTTTCAAAAAGGAGATCATCTATGCTCATTTTTTACTTTCATTAGTTACCTCCAATAGTTTTCCATAAGAATCAAACGACTTTCTAGACGCTAATGATATCGTAATCATCAGTGATAACATTGAAGCTGTGAAGGTAATTACCATAATCATCATTTGATACTTGATAGCTATATTAGGACTGCTTCCTCCTAATATTTGACCTATCATTGTGCCTGGTAAAGCAACCAACCCCATGACTGCGATATTTGCAATCAGTGGACTAAAGGCTTTGATGATAGCTTCTCTGATAAAAGGTGCTTGCGCCTCTTGTCGGGTCGCACCATTGCCCAACATATATCTATATAGTTGTTGTTCACGTTTCAGTCCGCTATAGTATGTATTTAGTGCAATTACATTGCTTGAAAGCATATTGCCCATGAGAATCCCAAAAATTGGGATGAAATATTGGGCACTGAATATGTTATCCAACTTTAGAACTACTCCCATAAAATAGAGGCCCACGATGATTACACTTGTTAGAAAGCCAACCGTTATGGGTATAAATAATATTTTTCTTTTTATCTGTGTGCGTACTAGTGCTGTTTGTCCGGCAACAAAAACCATGATAACCACCCATAAAAAATTAATCCAGGGATTATCCCATAGAAAAAGATACTTCAGATACATTCCAATTAAAAATAACTGAACGATCATCCGAGCTGTGCCAATTATTGTGGCTTTCAAGAGTCCGGTTTTAAACTTCCAAAGATAAAAAAACGGAATAGCTAGTAATAATAGGCCAATGCCTAAATCAAAATATGTTATGTCGATAGTTCCCACTTTTGTACTCGATTAGTCTGATTTTATAGTTTAATTAACTGGTTACAACTTTTCGCAAAGTCCATATCATGAGATACAGCCAAAATTGCTGCTCCTTTCTCCGTCTGCCTTCTGAAAAACATAGAAACTTTGTCGGTTGACCCGGCATCCAGAGCCGAAGTAGGTTCGTCGACAATGATTAAAGGCTTTTCAAGCATTGCAGCAACTGCTATCATAATACGTTGCCTCTGACCTCCCGATATTTCATTCACTCGTTTTTGATACAAATCAGATTCCAAACCTAATTCGTCGAAATGCATGAATAATTGTTCTTTAGAGAAAGAGGTTCCACGGTTTGCTTTTAGTGCAAACGGTATCTCTATGATATCTTTTACCCATTCGTAGGGAAGGGCTAGCTCCTGAGGAATCCAAGCGATTTGATGCCTAATGGTGTCGATCGTTAATTTGTCGAGCAAGGTGGTACCTACCCTGATTGTTCCTTTTGATAAAGGAACAAAACCCATTACAGCATTGAGCAGTGACGACTTTCCGCACCCCGACTGACCAGTAATACAAGCGGATTCTCCTTTATTTAATTGCATGCTGAATTCGGAGAACAACACTTCATTCCCAAAAGCAATGCAAGCATTATTTATATATAGCATTTTGTTTTCGAATCTTTCTTTTCTACAAAGGTAGTATTTTCTTGAAAAACCTTATCTTTGCCTAAAGATTAAATTAAAAAAAGAATGATACTTAACGAACGAAACTCTCGTCACGAGCACATTTTGAATATTGCCCGTCAGATGATGACGGCTGCACGCACCGCTCCTAAAGGAAAAGGTATTGATATTATTGAGACTGCAATTATCACTGAAGAAGAAATACAAAAGCTTTCTGATACTATGATAATTATGGCCGAAGAGAATGGCTTAAAATTCTTTCTAAGAGATGCCGACAATATACTGAATGCTGAATGCGTATTACTAATTGGTACGCACGAGCAAACGCAAGGATTAAATTGTGGACATTGCGGATTCTCTACCTGTGCTAGTCGGACCGAAAGTGTTCCATGTGCCTTGAATAGTATAGATTTAGGTATTGCTATCGGTTCAGCGTGTGCTATGGCTGCCGATATGAGAGTGGATACTCGTGTGATGTTTTCTGCGGGATTAGCGGCGCAACGTCTTGACTTTTTAGGGGGTTGCAAAATGGTAATGGCGATCCCAATCAGTGCCTCTTCTAAAAATCCTTTCTTTGATAGAAAGCCCAAAGAGATTAATAAATAACCGCTTAATAACTTTTCATAGAATATTAGTATCAAAATGAAAACGAATGTAGAACTGCCACCTAAATATGGCTTAAACGCTGATTTGCAAATCAACTTAAGTAAAGTTGTCAAAGAACAAACAGAAATGCAGATTCCTTTTTTGCCTGCAGAATGGTATCCACAGAGCGGAATTCAACTCACATGGCCTCATATGGGTACAGACTGGGCATATATGTTAGAAGAAGTACAAGAATGTTTTATCAATATTGCACGCGAAGTAGCTTCACGTGAGATGCTCTTGATTGTAACTCCTGAACCGAATGAAGTTCGGAATCTGCTTTCTAATATTGTAGATATAGATAACGTTCGTTTTTTCGAATGCCCAACTAATGATACCTGGGCGCGAGATCACGGATTTATCACAATGTTGGATAAAGGGACTCCTATTCTTTTGGATTTTACTTTCAATGGATGGGGGCTGAAATTTGCAGCCAACTTGGATAATCAAATATCGTCCAAAGCTTATAAAACCGGAGCTTTGAGTGGAAAATATGTCAATAAACTAGGCTTTGCCCTCGAAGGGGGATCAATCGAATCGGATGGCATGGGGACTTTACTTACTACATCAGAATGTTTACTCTCTCCTAATCGGAATGGGCAGATGAGTCAACGTGAAATAGAGGAATATCTTAAAACTGTTTTTTCATTGAAACAAGTACTTTGGCTCGACTATGGATACTTAGCGGGTGATGACACCGATAGCCATATTGATACATTAGCTCGTTTATGTCCATCTAACACAATTGCTTATGTAAAATGTGAAGATACAGAAGACGAACATTATGAGGCTTTACATAAAATGGAGAAGCAACTTAAGAGTTTTCGAACCTTAGCTGGCGATCCGTACAGACTGTTACCCCTACCAATGGCCGACAAGATTGAAGAAGATGGAGAACGGTTACCGGCTACATATGCTAACTTTTTGATAATGAATAACGCTGTGCTCTACCCTACTTATGCTCAACCCGATAACGATTTAAGAGCTAAGCAAGTCTTGCAAGAGGCTTTTCCTGATCACGAAATTGTAGGTATAAACTGTTGTGCTTTAATTAGACAACACGGTTCATTACATTGTGTAACTATGCAATATCCGCAAGGAGTAATTAAATAACAGACGAAAAATGAAAAAAATAAAAGTTGGATTGATTCAGCAATCTAATACTTCCGACATTCGCGAAAATTTGATGAATTTAGCGAAGAATATTGAGCAGTGTGTAGCTGAAGGTGCTCAATTAGTTGTTTTGCAGGAACTACACAATTCGTTGTACTTTTGCCAAACCGAAAATACCAATTTATTTGATTTGGCCGAAACCATCCCTGGACCGTCGACCGGATTTTATTCGGAGTTAGCTGCTACTCATAAAATAGTATTGGTTACTTCTCTCTTCGAAAAACGTGCTCCGGGTTTATATCATAACACAGCTGTCGTCTTTGATAAAGATGGAAGTATTGCTGGTAAATATCGTAAAATGCATATTCCTGACGATCCAGCCTATTACGAAAAGTTTTATTTCACACCGGGGGATTTAGGTTTTGAACCCATCCAAACGTCTTTAGGAAAATTAGGAGTTCTGGTTTGTTGGGATCAGTGGTACCCGGAAGCTGCTCGTTTGATGGCATTAAAAGGAGCTGAAATATTGATATACCCTACTGCCATTGGATGGGAAAGTAGTGACACGGAGGATGAAAAGAATCGTCAGCTTAATGCCTGGATTATCTCTCAACGTGGACATGCTGTTGCAAACGGATTGCCGGTGATTTCAGTAAATAGAGTTGGCCATGAATCAGATCCTTCGAATCAAACAAATGGAATATTGTTTTGGGGTAACAGTTTTGTCGTTGGACCTCAAGGTGAGTTCTTAGCTCAAGCTGGCAATGATCATCCTGAAAATATGGTTGTAGAAATAGACTTGGAACGTTCAGAAAATGTTCGTCGCTGGTGGCCTTTCTTGCGTGATCGTCGAATTGATGAATATGGAGGAATTACAAAAAGATTCTTAGATTAAGATCTCTGATTATCTAAAAGTAATTTTCTTGTTTGCTATAAAGTTTACAGCTCCATAAATGAAAAGTCCTAAAAACTGGGCCAAATATTCATTAACATGAAAGGTTTCCACTAACAAAATTAGAAATACAAATTGTGATGAGTAGGCTATAGAAAAGGCTAAACAAAAGAACAGTATTTGACGCGAAATACTGTTCTTTTTGTTTTCAGAGGAGAATATCCAATATTTACTCCATATAAAATTATGTACTTGAGCAATGATATATGCTGTGATATTTGCTACTATATAATCGCCTTTAAATGAAAGAACTGCCATCATCCCCGCAATTACTAATGCTGTAATAAGTGCATTTAATGCACCAATTATTGCAAAACGGAATATACGTACAGATTCTTTCATCTATCAGTTAAAAAAATCCTCTTACTTGTCTTCTTTCAAGTCAATAATCAGATTCAATTCATCAAGCTGCGATTGTTCCAATTTTGAAGGAGCATCTAGCATTACGTCACGACCTGAATTATTTTTAGGGAATGCGATGCAGTCACGAATAGAATCCAAACCTGCAAATAAGGAAACCCAGCGATCAAGACCATAAGCTAATCCACCATGAGGAGGTGCTCCGTACTTAAATGCGTTCATTAAGAAACCAAACTGTTCCTCTGCCCGCTCCGGAGTGAAACCTAGCAATTTGAACATCTTATTCTGTAACTCACTATCGTGGATACGGATAGATCCTCCACCCACTTCTACGCCATTAATAATCATGTCGTAAGCGTTAGCTCTTACAGCTCCAGTGTCGGTGTCAAGCAAATGTATATCTTCCGGTTTAGGAGAAGTAAAAGGATGGTGCATTGCCATGAAACGTCCTTGTTCTTCGTCCCATTCGAATAATGGGAAATCTACAACCCACAAACAAACAAAATTATTCTTATCACGTAAGCCAAGTTGTGATCCCATTTCAAGGCGTAGTTCGCAAAGTTGTTTACGTGTTTTCATTACATCATCACCCGAAAGAATTAAGATCAAATCGCCAGGTTTAGCATCAAAGGCTTCTTTCATCTGTTGGAGAACCTCTTGAGTGTAGAACTTGTCCACGCTTGATTTAACAGTACCGTCTGCTTCAATTCGAGCATAAACCATACCTTTTGCACCAATCTGAGGCTTTTTAACAAATTCAGTCAGGGCATCTAGTTGCTTGCGAGTGTAATGAGCTGCACCTTCAGCACAAATACCGCCAACATAAGCTGCGTTATCGAATACGGAGAAGCCATGACCTTTCATTATATCCATCAATTCAACAAACTTCATATCGAATCTCAAATCAGGCTTGTCACTTCCGTAATATTTCATAGCATCTGCCCATGCCATACGTTGGAAAGGCTCTGTCAATTCAACTCCACGAAGAGTTTTGAAAAGATGTTTGGCCATTCCTTCGAATGTTGTAATGATGTCTTCTTGTTCCACAAAACTCATTTCGCAGTCAATCTGAGTAAATTCGGGTTGACGATCAGCACGTAAGTCTTCGTCACGGAAACATTTAGCAATCTGGAAATAACGGTCGAAACCTGATACCATCAGCAATTGCTTTAGTGTCTGTGGTGATTGAGGAAGAGCATAAAATTGTCCGGGATTCATACGAGAAGGAACTACAAAGTCACGTGCACCTTCAGGTGTAGATCCAATCAGAACTGGTGTTTCAACTTCGATAAAACCAAGGCTATCAAGATATTTGCGAACTTCAATTGTCATCTTATGACGTAGTTCCATATTTGAGCGAACGGCATTACGGCGCAAGTCCAAATAACGGTATTTCATACGTATATCGTCACCACCATCCGTATTGTCTTCAATAGTAAAAGGAGGTGTGATAGCAGTATTAAGAATATTCAATTCAGAAACAATAATTTCGATATCACCTGTTTGAATATTTGCGTTTTTACTAAAACGTTCGTTTACTGTACCAGTTACTTGTATAACAAATTCACGACCTAATTTATTAGCACGTTCGCATAGTTCGGCGTTGACTTCTTCATTGAAAACCAACTGAGTGATACCATAACGATCGCGAAGGTCAATAAAAGTCATTCCCCCCATCTTACGGCTACGCTGTATCCATCCTGACAGTGTAACTTGCTTATTTACGTCGGAGATTCTCAGTTCTCCACAAGTGTGCGTTCTAAACATATTATTGTATTTTAAAATCTCTTATTTCAATAGCTTGCAAAAGTACACATTAATTCATAATTAGCATGTATTCGTGCCGATTTTCTTCAGTCTTTCTTCGTAAGCTTTTTTAATATTTTCTTGTTTGTATCGGTCAAATTATCTACAATGGCCTCATTGATCATCTTTATTCCATTGATATATTCTTGGGCACGCTGCAATACGTTTGTATTGTCTTTCACCACTCCTTTAGGAGCAATCACATGAAGACCTTTCTGAATTACTTCAATATCCACTTCAGCTCCAGCTTGCATTGGATCGCCATCAAAGTGTACTACACCCGGAGTGTTTCTTTTTATTTTTAAGCTTTTACAGCGGAATGTCTTAATGCGACTATTTTGATCTATCGTTTTATTAAACAACTGGAAAGCGAGTGTAGGAACATCGAGTACTGTGAACGGCTCAAGAATAGTGACATCCAGTAAACCATCCGTTAAAGTTGCTTGAGGAGCTATATATGCATTATTACCATACTGCGAGGCATTTCCACATGCAATAAGAAAAGCTTTATATTCCAATTTTCCATCCTCAGTTTCTAATTCATAGGTTTCAGGTTGGTATTTTAAACTTTCTTGAAGTGTTTTCTCTAAATATGTAAGTAACCCTCTTTTTCCAGCATGAGCAAACTTCAAACTAACAAAAGCATCAAAACCTACTCCACATGTACAAAAGAATTCTCTAGTATTGATTCTTCCATAATCTATGGTATCTATGTGACCTTGATTTATAATGTCGATTGCTTTCTTTGGGTCTAGCGAAATATGCAAATGTCTGGCTAATCCATTACCCGACCCACATGGAATAATCCCTAGTGCGGTATCGGTATGTATCAACGAACGACCAATTTCATTAATCGTTCCGTCTCCTCCAATTGCCACTACTATATCCGTTCCTGATTGGGCTGCATTTGCTGCTAGTTCAACGGCATGACCGGCTTTTTCTGTATACATCACTTCCCAAATATATCTGTTCTTATCCATCTTTTCTTTCAACAGATTAAGAATAAGCTCTTTGCTTTGTGTCCCAGAGATTGGGTTGACAATAAATACTGCTTTTTTCATATTTTCGTTCATGCTTTTTGTCATAATGTACTCGACAAAAGTAATACAAATATCTTAATATTTATTCTATTAGAGCTTTGTAATAATGGAATCTAAACTTTTTTATGCAAAAAATGAATGAAAAGAACAAAATTTGCTATCTTTGCCCCCTGTTTTAAACACTTGTTGAGAAAGATAGATTTCTGACTTTAGCTTTGAGTCAGGATCAAGAGAAAAATATA
>Ga0114938_1001635_pt1 | contig 15013 bp, 13 predicted proteins | sample AshMeaBigSpring_FD_88675 | JGI IMG/M metagenome (GOLD analysis project Ga0114938, IMG submission 88675) | Groundwater microbial communities from Big Spring, Nevada to study Microbial Dark Matter (Phase II) - Ash Meadows Big Spring | ecosystem: Environmental > Aquatic > Deep subsurface >...
GCCCTGCCTTTGGGGACAGAAGTCTCCCAAGCGGCTTTCTCCGCCAGAAGAGACAAAATCTTATAAGGCCTGCCGTCTTTTTCCATGTGATCAAGGCGGAATTGTACCGGATCCTTTCCGGCGGCATGGGCCAGTTCATCCATAAAGGATTCGACCGTGAAAGCATTGACGGAGAATCCCACCGACCGCCACCATCCCACGATTACGGGCGATTTTACCATTACATAGTTCACAAGCAGGTTCGGGAGGGAATAAGGCATATCCGTGATGCCCGAAACCGCATCCGGATCGATGCCGTCCTTCACATATTGAGGCATCAGCCTGGACATCACGGACGGCGCGGCAACCGTATGCGACCAGGCGATGACTCTGCCGTTCTTGTCCAATCCAGCCCGTATTTTGCAATGACTTGCCGGACGGAAGCGGTCATTGGCAAAGTCGTCCTCACGACTCCAGATCACTTTGACCGGACGGTTCAGTGTTTTGGAAAGCAAAACCGAATCCTCAACCGAATCCTGTTCCCCGCGCAGGCCGAAACCGCCGCCGGCCGGCAGGGTCATCACCTCAACCTTTTCAATGGGTAGGCCGGTTAATTTGGATGCCGTGAGTTGGGTGGCGGTCTGCTGCTGGGTCGGTACCCATATCCTGCAACGCTCTTTTTCCACATGGGCCGTGCAGTTGATCGGCTCGGCCTGGGCGTGAGAGATATAGGGTAACTTGTAGGATTGCTCTAGTGTCTGAGCAGCTTCCGCCCATGCTATTTTCACATCACCGCTGGTTTTAGCCACAGATGCCGGTTTCTCAAGATGTTCTTTAAACAACGCATCCAGGGCGTCGTCATTCAACTCCGGATGAGACCCTTTTGACCATCTGATGTTGAGAGCATTCCGCCCTTTCATGGCCGCATGGGTCGTTTCCGCGCATACCGCAATCCTGTTTTCAAGGGGTGCCACTTTGATCACTCCCTTGACCGCCATGGCCGCCTTTTCATCGTAGGATTGAAGCGAAGCTCCAAAACGGGGCGCGCGGGCGACAACGGCAACGCACATGCCGGGCATGGTGAAATCCATGCCGAAGACGGTTTTTCCCATTACCTTGTCCGGAATATCCATCCGCTTCCTTGGGGTGCCGATAATGCGGTAATCCTTTGGATCCTTCAGGGGCGGAGACTCGGGGACCGGGCGTTTTCGGGCGGCTTCCACTAACTGGCCGAAGGTGAGGCCGCGTCCGTCCGGATGAATGACGTTGCCGTCTTTTGAAACACATTTATCGGCGGGGATCTTCCACTGCTCCGCCGCGGTTTCAACCAGCATCCACCGGGCGGTGGCGCCGGCCTTGCGGAGCAGATCCCAGCGATGGCGGATACTGCTGCTGCCGCCGGTCGCCTGTTCATGCCATACGGGGCTTTTAAACGGTTCCGCCGCGAGCGCCATTTTGACCCGCACTTTTTCCCATGCCGCATCCAGTTCATCCGCGATAATCATGGGAATACCGGTGTGGGTGCCCTGGCCGAGATTTGTCTGGCCCACCCAGACCGTGATCGAGTCATCCGCGGCTATCTCCAGAAAAGCGTGGGGTTTGAAAGGGACATCCACGCCGGCCAGCACCGGTGAAACATTGAACAGGCCCACCCTGCCGGGCAGGGCCGCCGCCGCGATCACCAGGCTGCTTTTCTTCAGGAAATCTCTTCGTGTCATTTGTGTCTTCATGGTTTACCTTCCCTGCTTCGCGGTCATTTCCGCAGCCATTTGAATCGCCTTTTTGATCCGGGGATGCGTGCCGCAACGGCAAATCACATTATCCATAGCATCGTTGATCTGTTCCTCGGTCGGATTCAGATTCCGTGAGAGAAAATCAACTGTCTGGAGCATGATTCCGGGTTGGCAGTATCCGCACTGGGGAACCTGTTTTTCGATCCAGGCAACCTTTACGGGATGATTTTCAGGCAGGCCCTCAATGGTCGTGATCTTGTTTCCAAGCACGTCTTTTACGGCAACAACACAGGAGCGCTGGGCTTCGCCGTCAATGAGAACCGTGCACATGCCGCATTCGGAAATGCCGCAGGTGTATTTTACGCTCGTAATCCCCAGGTTGTCTCGCAGAACCCACAACAGGGGGGTGTCCGGATCCTCATCGACCTGCCTATTTATTCCGTTCACGTTTAGTACAATCATGGCTCCTCCTCGATGTGGTGATGATCTCCTTTTGTCACTGTCTTCGTAATCTCGGTTTCCGTGCACAGCAACCACTACCGCCGTGGTGATGCGGTCTCTCCATATTTTCTTGGCGAAGGCAACATCCTGGTTTACCCCTATGGTTAAGACGCTTGGGGACCGTCGTATCCCTCGATGATAACGAAATCACCGGTCGAAACAGCTTGCCTCAGCTTGATCGCCGCCTGGTATTCTGGCGAATGGTAGCAGTCGAGGGCAGCCTGATAAGAAGGGAACTCGATCACCACGTTGCGAGAGCGGCTCGAGCCCTCGGGATTCTCGAACCGGCCGGAGCGCACCAGAAAACGGGCTTCATATTTCTTGAGGGGTTGGGCGTTGGCTGCAATGTAAGCCTTGTATCTCTCCAGATCGGTGACATCGACTCGCGCAATCCAGTACCCCTTGGGCATTCGAGTCTCCTTTCGAGGGCAAAGCAGGCGTTGGATCCACGGGCAACAATGATTGGTTTTGCCTGATGACGAACACGTTGCCTGACCCCCGTAGGCAGAAGGTTTGGCAGAGCCAGGATTAGAAAAGCGCGGCGGAAATGGAAATGAAAAATGATTTTGATGAACACTATCCCGTTTGCTGCGAAAAAATCAAACAAAATGTGGGCAATGGCCGGCTTCATCCCGTTTATTGAGACTCGATCGGCTGCCGGCCGTCTCAGGCTGCTTTGCAACTCGCGCGGCGCACTCCCGCTTGCGTTTGCAGTTGCACCGGCGATCAAGTCATTCTAAAATTACAGCCACTCAGAAAAAGAGGTTTCATTCGCCGACCTGAACCCGGCATCTGAGGATGGACCCCAAACAAAAGGATCGCCTGCGACATGCATTTTCCCCATCTCTTTCAGCCCATCCGCATCGGACGCCTCCAATCCAAGAACCGTTTGCTCATGTCCGCCATGAGCATCCACTTCGGGGTGGACGACCGGGGCCATGTGACCGAGCAGCTGATTCGATACATGGTCGCGCGGGCCGAGGGCGGCGTGGGCATGATGCTGGTGGGCGGCGGCGGGGTACACCCCAGCGGGGTGGAGCTGCCGCATCTGCCCGCCTTGTGGGAGGACGGCTGCATCCCGGCCCTGAGGAAGCTGGCGCAGGCGGTGAAGCCGCACGACACCCGCATCGGGATGCAGATCATGCACGGCGGACGGCAGGCGTACCATGACCAGAAAGTGGCCCCCTCGGCCATTCCGGCGCCGGCGCTGGCCAAGGGAACCCCACGCGAGCTGAGACTCGATGAGATCCCGGTCCTGGTGGCGGCGTTCGGGGATGCCGCCCGCCGCTGCCGGGAGGCAGGCTTCGACTTCATCGAGGTCCATGGGGCCCACGGGTACCTCATCAGCCAGTTCCTGGCGCCCAATTCCAACCGGCGCACCGACATCTACGGGGGAAGCTTCGAAAACCGGACCCGCTTCATGCTGGAAGTGCTGAGAGACATCCGCGCCAAATGCGGGCCGGATTTCACCATCGGCATCCGCATGAACGGCGAGGATTACATCGACGACGGCTGGGGCCTGGAAGACGCCTGCCGACTGGCGCCGCTGCTGGAACGAGCCGGGGCCGATTACTTGAATGTCTCCGCCGGCGTTTACGGCAGCCGGCAACTGACCATCCCGTCCATGTACGTCGAGCAGGGGTGCTTCGTCCACCTGGCGGAAGCGGTCAAAAAGCGCGTTTCGATCCCGGTGGTCACCGTGGGCCGCATCAAGAAGCCGGAAATGGCCGAGGCGATCATCCGCGACGGGAAGGCGGACATGATCGCCCTGGGGCGCTCACTGCTCTCTGATCCGCAATGGCCGAACAAGGCCAGGAACGGTTCCGTTCGGACCATCCGCCCCTGCATCGGCTGTTGCCTGGGATGCATTCACGCAGTCTTCCAGCTGGAACCGGGCGGATGCGTCGTCAACCCGGACGTGGGCCGGGAATACCTGCTCTCCGGGGGCATCGAACCGGCCGCCGATCCCAGGAGGTGCCTGGTCGTGGGGGCCGGGCCGGCGGGGTTGGCGGCAGCCCGCATGCTGGCCTTGCGCGGCCATATCGTCACCATCTGCGATCAGCAGGTCCAGGACGGGGGTGCTCTGCGGCTGGCGGCCACACCGCCCGGCCGCTCCGAGCTGATGGACATTCTGAACTATTTCCGGGAGGAACTGTCCTCCCTGAGAGTCGACGTTCGCATGAACCGCCCTGTCGACGACAGGTTGCTCCGTGAAACCAGCCCGGACGAAGTTGTCCTGGCTACCGGCAGTCTCCCGGATACGCCCATGATCAAGGGCCTCAGCCAGACGGACATGCAGGTCTGCACCGTAACGGAACTGCTTGAAGGAGCCGCGGATGTTGGGCTCAAGGTCCTGGTTCTGGGCGGCAACCAGGCGGCTCTCGTTCTGGCCGACGACCTCGCCACACGGGGAAAAAGCGTGACGGTCCTGAATCGAAAAGAGCATTTTGCCGAGGACATGTCCAGCAACGACCGCTATTACCTGCGCGAACGTCTCAAACGCGGCGGCGTCAAGCTCCACAAGAATGTGCGCGTTCTTGCGTTCAGCGGCAAGGCGGTCCAGTTCCGCATGGCCGACCAGACGATTGAGCTCGGGGGATTTGACAGCGTGGTTATTGCCGATACATTTGTCAGCCTGCGGGAAGCCGCCAATTTGGTTAAACGGCACCGGGTGCGCGCCCATTTCATCGGAGACGCCAAGCAGCCCCGTCACCTGATGTTCGCCATCAGCGAAGGCGAGGAGCTCGGGCGCACGCTCTGATTTCATCGCGCATTCATCAGTGTCAAGCGTTTGCCGAAGCATGCCCAGCCGCGGAGATCGATGCTGAGCGGCCGCTGCAGTGCGGCCGGGCTCACCGAGTTCGATTTCCACACGATTATGCCGTCGACAGAGAATTTCTCAAACCGTTCAGGCGGTTGGGCTGCAGGTTTTCCCATGCGGACCGCAGGGATTTGACGACGGCTGCATCAGCTCGAAAGGCTCCGGGAAAAAAGCGTTACGTGGCCGCCGCGCGCGGCGATGTGGGCGGCCGCCCTGGGGGTGACATGAATCATGTTCGTCTCCAGATCGATTTGCGATTGACATTCGCACGATTTTACTCAATAGTGGAAAAGTTCGGCAACCAGGCATCCCGGCAACGGGTGATCCCGAAAGCCTGGCAGGGAATGGATGTCCGCGGACGAATAACATTCCCTGATTGAACGCAGCTCGTCAGACCCTTACGGCAGAGTCAGAAACGGCTCTGCCGTTTTCGTTTCAAACTCAACCGATCATATGGAAGGTGGCCCATGCAGGAAGGCATTGTCAAATTTTTCAACAAGAAAAAAAACTACGGCTTCATCCAGGCCAACGGCCAGGAGGATATCTTCTTCCACAGCACCAGCATCACCGACCCCGGCTTCTTCGAGCTCGCCAAGTCCGACCGCGTCACCTTTGAAATCAGGGATACCCGTCAGGGCCGCCAGGCCGTGAACGTGAGAGTGATTCGTTGAAAGGCGACACCTCCTACGATAAGTCCGAATCCCGCACCCGCACCCGCGCGGCTTTTATCCGCCCGCGCTTGATTTTTTGGTCCACACGCCGCCTCTGAGACCCCTGTGTGGGTCGGGTGGGCCGGCGCTTGCGGCGGACGGCGGCGGCCGTCGCGACCAGCTCCCGAAGGCGGCGCAACGCTTCCTCCCGGTTCTGTTCCTGGCTGCGCTGCCCCTGGGCCTTTATCACGATCACCCCCTCCCGGGTGATGCGCCGGTCCTTGATCTCCAGAAGCCGTTCCTTCAGATGCGGCGGCAGCGAGGAGGCCGGGACGTCAAAGCGCAGATGAACGGCGGTGGCAACTTTGTTGACGTTCTGGCCGCCCGCGCCCTGGGAGCGGACCGCACTGATTTCGATTTCGTTTAACGGTATCGATACATCGGCGTTGATTACCAGCATCAGGCAGTTCCGTTCGCCCTCGGACGGGCGGCCCGGTCCGGTCGACCGCACCGGAAACGGGCTATCGAGTGCTGATCAGGTTGACACCAATTCCTTTGGGTCGAGCACGCTCAGGCAATTGATTCCCGGCGCCCGGACCGCTATGATGGCGCATCGGACCGCACCGCTTTGACGGAGCTGCCTGCCGGGGGCGCTTCCGTTATTGAACCTATCCTTCATCTGCGGCCGAAGAGAGGTGACCGATGATCATCCGACAACTCAAGCTGGGGTCGATGGACAATTTCTGCTATCTCGTCGGGTGCGAACAGACCCGTCAGGCCCTGGTCATCGACCCGGGTGCGAACGTGAAGCGGGTCCTGTCCGAAGCCGAAAGACAGAGATTGAGCATCGTCTACATCGTCAACACCCACGGCCATGCCGACCACACCGCCGGCAGCGCCGAGCTCAAACGTCTGACCGGCGCCCGGATCATCATTCATGCCCTGGAAGCCGCAGCGGTCCCGGAGGCGGACATCCTCTGGTCCGAGGAAAGCGACCTGAAGCTCGGCGAGCTGACGTTTCGGGTATTCCACACGCCCGGGCACACCCCGGGCGGCATCTGTCTTTATGCCGAAGGAAACCTCTTCACCGGCGACACCCTGTTCGTCGGCGACAGCGGCCGTACCGACTTGCCCGGCGGCCATCGGCCGACCCTGGGGTCCTCCATCCGCCGCCTGATGCAGCTGCCCGATTCAACCATCGTGTGGCCCGGCCATGACTACGGCCCCACGCGGTCCTCCACCCTCGCCTGGGAAAAACGCCACAACGTGAATGCCAGAGAATACGGCTACCATGTCAAGAACGGGGGCTAGCGCGCGCCGTCCCCGATCCTTCTCTCGACGGCCTGCATCGCCTTCAAGAAGTCTCGCCGCGCCTCCGGGGCGTAGCGGTTGAACCGGTGCATGTCCTCGAAAAGCTGCCAGGTGTCGTTTTCAACGACATCGAGGATGCGCAGCAGGCGCTGATAGCCCTCGCTGTCGATGTCCTGGGGCTTAGCGCCCATCTCGGCCAGGCTTCTCCCGATGTAGTGCGTGAGCGCCAGGCTCACGGCGATCTGGCGGTCGTGTTCGGCAGGGGTGGTTTCGATGACCACCAGGCCTTTGGCCACCAGGTAGCGCCGGATGGCCTCGCAGCGTTCCGGCGACATACGGACCGGACAGATCACGATCTTGCGCCCTTCAAGGGATTCCGCTGCACTGTCCGGACCGAACATGGGATGGGTGGCCAGGATCGGGGTCGTCGAGGGCAGCTGCTTCTGCATCCACTCAACCGGGGCTTCCTTGACCGAGCACACATCCACGACGAGGCTGCCAGGCGACAGATGAGGGCCTATCTGCTCCAGTGCCTGCTGGAGACATGAAATCGGCACGGCCAGGATGACCACGCGGCACTGCGCCGCAGCTTCCAGCGACGCCGGTTGCGCACCGGCCGAGGCCACCTCGTGGGCTTGAGCGCTGGGGTCGTACACCCGCACCGGGCAGTCGACCGCCAGGTATCGCGCCATCAATTTCCCGAAACGCCCAAACCCAACGATACCGATGGCGGAGTTGCGTTCCATTGCGTCGATCGCCGCATCCTGAAGTCGGGACAGGTCTCGATCCAATTCAAACTTGAATTGGAGACCACATTTTGATATTCGCTGAAAGCGGAATATGGCCTCCGCCGTTCGACCCCCGACGCCCCTGTAGCTCAGTGGATAGAGCAATGGATTCCTAATCCATTGGCCGCGTGTTCGATTCACGCCAGGGGCACCAAAGATTGCAGGCCGGCCGCTAATACGCCCCGTAGGGTCTTACCACGCTTTCCATCTTTTCCCGGCTGCTGAACTCGTTGGCATGGGTTTGGGCCGCCTGGCGGCTGGGATGGTCACCGATGCGCACCGTATACCAGGTGCGGCCGCCGGGATCGGTGGTCTGCGCAACCTTGGCAGGATATCCCTTGGCTGCGAACCGGTCTGCCACCTTCTGTGCATTTTCCGAGCGCAGATATGCGCCGATTTGAACCGAGTGCGTCATCACCGGTGTTTCCTCTGCGCTGGAGGAAGCTGGAGGGAGTTCTGCCGGAGCCGCGGGGGAGTCCTCGATCACCGCAACCGGCGGCACTGCCGGGAGGTCTTCCACAAGGGGCGTCGGATCCGGAGAGGCGACTTCGCTGGCGGGCGCAGGCGGCGGCGCGGGTTCCTCCTCGGGCAGGGGCGGCGCAGCCGCCTGCGGCGGGGCGCCGGGCGCTTCCGGGGCCTCCACCGCCGGCGGGTCGGGAGCGGGACGCAGCGCGAAGATCGCCGCCGCGCCCAGAATCAAAAGCGCAGCGCAGGCCAGCGCCCAGGACGGCCAGCGGCGCGGCTCCGCCGTGCTGGCGCTGCCCCCGTCGCGGTGCTTCAGATCCTCAAGGACGGCGTGAGTCAGCTCCCCCGTGATCTCTTTCTGTTGCGCCTTGAAGGCGGCTGCCAGGATCGCACCGCAGGCGATGTTGATTCGGCGGGGGTTCCCGCGCGTATACCGGTGGATTTCCCGAATCGCTTCGCGGCGGAACCGCGTCGGCGGGCCTGCCGACGCGACGCTCAGTCGGTGCTGGACATAGGCGGCCGTTTCCGCCGACTTCAGCATGCCGATTTCATAGCGCACCGACACCCGCTGGCCCATCTGGCGCAGCCGGTGGGAGTTCAGCAGCTGCGCCAGAACCGGTTCGCCGATCAGCACGATCTGGATCAGCTTTTCGCGGGTCGTCTCTAAATTGGAAATCAGGCGGATCTGCTCCAGCACCGCCGGGTCCAGGACCTGCGCATCGTCGATGAGCACCACCACTTTTTTTCCGTCAACCCGCGCCCGCATGAGAAAGCCGTTCAACGCGTCGATCAGTTCGGGAGTGGTCTGGGCGCTGGTGGCGATCCCGAAACTGCGGTTCATGCGCTGAAGGAGCTCTCGCGGGCCGGGGATGGGGCTCGACAGAAAAGCGACGGCCGCAGCGCCTTTTAGCGTTTCGAGGAAGGCCCGGCAGACCGTTGATTTCCCCACTCCTTTTGCGCCGGTGATCACGGTGAACCCCTCGCCTTCGGCAACCGCGTAGCGCAGATGGGCCAGCGCCTCCTCGTGGTGCTTCCCGAAAAAAAGGCTGTTCACGTCGAAGCTTAGCTTGAACGGGTTGTCTTTTAGTCCGAAAAACGGCAAAAACATGGAACCTTCCCCGCCTGGTGGCAGCAGTGTGGCGAAAGTGCTCGGCTTGAAAATGCCCCAGTCGGCTGGAGATGTCAATGTCGACGGCCTCATCAAATGGCCTGTATCGCGGCTACGTTTCATCAGGCGATCGACCGATGTTCATCTATCAACAGGAATCGTCTTATTTCGCCCAGATCGGACCGGGCATGGAAGCGCTGGGCGCAACCGAGCTCGTGGGTCTGGGAGCGGTCGCAATCCGCCCCGTCTTTCGCGGCCTGCACTTCAAGGCCGACCCAGCAGCCCTGTATCGCATCAACTACCAGTCGCGGCTGGCCTCGCGCGTGATCGCGCCGCTCAGCACCTTTGCCTGCCACGACGCCGATCGGCTTTACCGCAACGCCCGGCGGATCCCCTGGAGCGAGATCCTGCGGGTGGAGCAGACCCTGGCGGTGTTCGCCAATGTGTCGCACAGCAAGATCCGCCATTCCCAATACGCCGCGCTGTGCCTGAAAGACGCCATCGCGGACTATTTCCGCGAGGACTGCGGCCGCCGGCCGGATGTGCGGCGCATGGACCCGGACGTCTGGATCAGTCTCTTCATTGAAAACAACCGCGCCGTCATCGGTCTGGACACCTCGGGGGGCTCGCTGCACCGCCGCGGATACCGCCAGGAAGGCGTGGAGGCTTCGATGCAGGAAACCGTCGCGGCCGCTATCCTCCAGTGCAGCGAATGGGACGGCTCCAGACCTTTGGTTGACCCCATGTGCGGATCGGGAACGCTGCTCGCCGAGGCCCTGATGCAGCACTGTCGAATCCCGGCCGCTTTCCTGCGCCCGCGTTTCGGCTTTGAACAGCTGCCGGATTTCGACCGCGGCCTGTGGTCCACCGTGAAACACGAGGCCGACCGGGCCATCCGGGCCCCGCGCGCCAATCTGATCGGCGGCAGCGACATCGACGCAGGAGCGGTGCAGGCCGCGCATGCCAACCTGCGCCGGCTGCCCCACGGTCGGACGCTTCGCATTCACACGTCCGATTACCGAAACCGGTCCGACCTCGCCGGCCGGGTCATCGTCTGCAACCCACCGCACGGCATCCGCCTCACACCACCGGGTGGCACGCAAGCCTTCTACCGAGAACTGGGCGATTTCCTGAAACAGCGGTGCGCGGGAGCGACCGCCTTCATCTACTTCGGGGATCGCGAGATGCTGAAGCACATCGGATTGAAGCCTTCATGGAAGCGACCGCTGGCAAACGGCGGACTGGATGGAAGGTTGGCGAAGTTTGAATTGTTTTAGTGAAGGCATCCTTCCGGATGGAGGCAGGCCGCGCAGCGTGAGGAAGCTTCAACGCATGGTGAAATAAAGGAATCCGGCCGCCGTCGCGAGCGCTGCAGCCAGGTAAACCAGCGGCCGCCAGGCCTCCCGAGGCGGTCTTGCCGTCGGCGCAAGCGAGGCCTGTGACTGAGGTGCCGGCGCAACCACCGCCGGCCGATCTTGCGGCAGCTCCTCCAGATCCAGCGCCACGCTCAGGTCGCGGCTGCATTCCCGGATCACGTCGCTGTCGATCCACTGCAGATTGGCGCTGTAGCCATACAGCAACGCATGGTCGCAGATGATATTGATCAGCCGCGGCAGTCCTTTCGACAGCGCGCGGATCGCCCGCACCGCCTCATCGCTGAACAAGGGCCGCTCTCTTCCCGCCGCTTTCAGTCGATAGGCGATATAGGCTTGGGTGTCGGCGTCCGTCAGCGGTTCCAGAACGCAGCGCACGGCGATCCCGGGCAGAAGGCCCTCATTTGCCGCCACGCCCGCTTTGGAATCGAGTTCGGGGGAGCCCGCCATGAGCAGCTTCAGCAGGCATTTGCCATTGGCCGTCCGTGCGGCGAGGGCCGCCACGCCCTTCAGCGCCCCGCTTGCAAGCCGCTGCGCCTCGTCGATGATCAGGACCGCGCTTTTGTTCTTCCCGGCGGCCTCCCTCAAAAGCCGTGAGAAGCCCTCAACGAACTCCTCAGGGCGATCAAACCCCGGGTCCATACGCAACTCTGCGGCCAGAAGACGATAAATGTCCAGCCCGCTCAGTTCCGGGCCGCCGGCCGTGAAAAAAAAGGCGGCCAACCCGTCCTGCCGGGCGATTCGCTTGACGAGGGCGGTCTTGCCGGTGCCGATGTCTCCGGTAAGGATCAGGCACCCTTCATGATCGCGAAGACCTTCAAGCAGGGTCTCGAACACGCGGGCGTGCCGGCCGCCCAACCAGACACAATCGGGGTCGGGCGCTGTGCCGAACGGCTCCTTGTTGAATTGGAAATGATCGAGATACATCGCGATCAACCGCTCCTTTCTTGCGCCTCGCGTGTGGCTCAGACGGCCTGCGACCCACACCCGGAAATGACCTGCGTTTGACGCTCTTGGCGTTCCGACGCGGAAGCCTGCTCGCCCGACCCTGGTTTTTGACCTGGGCCTCATTTTATACTAAGCTTGATCAAAATGCACACGAAACCATTCACCCATCTCGGATGGATGCCATGACGTTCAAGCGCAGCAGCGCCCCGGAAGAGAAGACGAGCGAACGCCGTTCCGGCATGAGCCGGCGCTGGATCAAGGCGCCGTACCAGGGAGCGGACCGCCGCTGCGGCAAGGACCGGCGGGGGGAAGCGCCGCCCCTTGCGAGCACGAGGCCCGCAGAGTCCGTCCCCGAACGGACGGAATCCATCGAAAATATGGTTCTTTCCACTACGGTACGCCTGGAAGCGCTGGCGCGCCTGCTCGTCGCCAAGGGCCTGCTGAGCTCCGAGGAACTCTCCGACATGCTGCAGACGCTGCAGTCCGAGTATCGACAGGCGCGGATCAAGCGGAATTAAAGCAATGACGGCGACGGATGCGCCGTCGGAGGTGCGAATGAACCCAAAGGCCAAGACCATGGTGCTGGCCTCCTTTGCCGCCGATGCACTGGCCCTCGGGGCCCACTGGATCTACGACGCGCAGCAGATCGAGGCCAGGTTCGGGCGGATCGAGGGCTTTCTGGCGCCTTCTCCGCCCACCTACCACCCGACCAAACAGCGCGGGGACCTGACCCACTATGGCGATCAGACCTTGCTCCTGCTGCAATCCCTATCCGAATGCGGCAGTTTCGACGCCGTTCGCTTCGCCCGATCCTGGCGCGAATTTTTCGAGACCTACACCGGTTACGTGGACGGCGCCAGCCGGCAGACGCTCAACAACATGCGGTCAGGGACCGAGTGGGACCAGGCTGGCTCGGCCTCGACCGATCTGGCCGGGGCCGCGCGCATCGCCCCTCTGGTCTACCGCTACCGCGAAGACCTGAGCCCCCTGCTCGAAACCATCCGGCAGCAGACCATCATCACCCATAACCGCACCGAAGTCGGCGCGGCCGCGGAGTTCTTCGGCCGCACGGCTTGGCACGTGCTCCACGAGCAGCGCCCGGTCGACGCCATGGCTCGCGCAGCCCGCGAACTCGTTCCGGGTCAACCGGTCGCCGGCTGGGTTCGCGACGGCCTGGACAGCATCGGAGAGGACTCGGGCCCCGCCATCCGGCGTTTCGGACAGATGTGCGCCGTCGAAGCGGCGCTGCCTGCGACCGTCCACCTCATCGCCAAGTTCGAAAACCGCCTGGAAGAAGGCCTGATCGAGAACGTGATGGCCGGCGGTGATTCGGCCGGCCGCGGCCTGCTGACCGGACTGGTGCTCGGGGCCTACGGCGGACCTTCCGCCCTGCCCGACCGCTGGAGCGCGAACCTCAACGCCCGGCCCAAGATCGAAGCGCTGCTGGCGCGACTGGATGAGGCCGCATGAGACTGTTCATCACGGGTGGCGAAGGCCAACTCGGCACCGAGTTGATCGCCCGGGCCGAGTCTCGCGGAATCGAGGTTCTGGCGCCGACGCTGGCGCAGATGGACCTCACGCGACCGGCGCAGTTCGATCGCTTCTGGAACGAGTTCCGGCCCGCGGCCGTGATCAACGCAGCCGCATACACGGCGGTGGACCGCGCCGAATCCGAACCCGACCTCGCTTTCGTCCTGAACGCCGAAGCTCCGGCGCGCATCGCCAGACGCTGCGCGTCCGAGCGCATCCCGCTCATCCATATTTCGACCGACTACGTGTTCAACGGTCTGAAGGGGGCGCCCTATCTGGAGGAAGACCCGGTGTCGCCGCTCGGCATTTACGGCCGCAGCAAAGCCGAAGGCGAAGCCGCGGTCCGCCGGGAGCACGCCCTGCACCTCATTGTTCGCACGGCATGGCTCTACAGCGCCCACGGCGCCAATTTCGTCAAGACCGTGATGCGCCTGGTGGCCGAACGGGATGAGTTGCGCGTCGTCGACGATCAACTGGGCTCGCCGACCTGCGCCGCAGATTTGGCTGAAGCGCTGTTGCAGATCGTCGGAAAGTTGAAGGCCGGTGCAGCAATTCCCTGGGGAACTTACCATTGCTGCGGCAGCGGCGTCACCTCCTGGCACGGTCTGGCGCGCCACGTTCTGGAGACGATGCAGTCGCGCGGTCGTATCGCCGCCTTTCGCCTCTTGGCGATTACCACCGCCGAGTACCCGACGCCGGCCCGCCGCCCGCCCTACTCCGTTCTGGATTGCCGACGGATCGAAACCGTTTTCGGCATCCGTCGTCCGCCCTGGCCGCAGAGTGTCGAGAAAACCGTAGACCGCCTCTTGGCGATGTCGGACGTCAATAGCTGAACTCGGCGAAACGTGCCTCTGCTCTCGCAACCGACGGTTTAAAAAATATAACATATTGATATTTAATGTTATAATTACCTGCAGACACTCCGCCATGCTTGACTGCGAAACGCTTTCCGTCTAAAATTTAAAGAAACAATCAATCTGAACCTTAGGCTCCAACTACGGAAGAAGACCTCCGGTTTCCGAACTTATGAAATCGATCCCCGCCCAACCGTCCGCCGTTCTGGTGGTGGACGATGACGAGGGCTTGCTTTTGAGCATCAAGGCCACCCTCGTGAGTGCCGGACTGCCGGAGCCTGCCATGGTCTCTGACAGCCGCCAGGTGATGGATCTCCTGCGTTCGCACCGCTTTCCGCTGGTGCTGCTGGATCTCATGATGCCCCATCTGGACGGCATGGAACTGATGCGCCGTATCAAGGAGGAGTTCGCGGAGGTGGACTGCGTCATCGTCAGCGCCATGGACGACGTGCCGACCGCCGTGCAGGCCATCAGCAACGGTGCGAGCGATTACCTGGTCAAGCCTTTGAACAGCGACAAGCTGGTGGCGCTGGTCCAGAGCAATCTCGAACGCTACCGCTTCCGCGATGAACTGGCGCGCGTGGGCCGCAAGAAGATTTTCGAGCACCTTAAGCAACCCGAGGCCTTCGCCCATCTCATCGCTGAGGACGAATCCATGGCCTTGGTCTTTCATCAGATCGAAGCTGTGGCCGGCACGGATTACAGCGTGGTCATCAACGGCGAATCCGGAACCGGCAAAGAAATGCTGGCGCGCGTGGTGCATCAACTGAGCCGCCGCGCCAAGGCGCCCTTTTACGCGGTCAACATGGCGTCCTTCAGCAAGACCCTCTTCGAGGACGAATTCTTCGGCCATGCCAAGGGCGCCTACACCGACGCCGGCGGCGAACGCCGCGGCTTTTTCGAGGCCGCCAACGGCGGCACGCTTTTCCTGGACGAGATCACGGAGCTCGAC
>Ga0114938_1001636_pt1 | contig 14970 bp, 14 predicted proteins | sample AshMeaBigSpring_FD_88675 | JGI IMG/M metagenome (GOLD analysis project Ga0114938, IMG submission 88675) | Groundwater microbial communities from Big Spring, Nevada to study Microbial Dark Matter (Phase II) - Ash Meadows Big Spring | ecosystem: Environmental > Aquatic > Deep subsurface >...
TCACGCAAAGGGTTTTTTATTCTTTGCGTGCTTTGCGCGTTCTTTGCGTGCTCTGCGTGAAAAAGAAAATCACTCTTGATTTATAATATAATCACGTTGTATGATTTCACGCAAAGGGCGCAATGAATTTCACGCAAAGGGCGCAAAGATTTTCACGCAAAGGGCGCAAAGGATTTCACGCAAAGGGCGCAAAGGGATTCCTATGCTGTCTCATAATCATAATAATAAGAATAGTTAAAACTACTCAATTTTGTATAGTTAATTAGGGTCTTCTGGAGACTCGTATTTTATAGACTCTTTTCTACATATAATGACTGCCATGCACATTAAATAATTCCCGTCTATCTTTGACCCTATAATCCTCCTTCTTGAATTTTTTAGCTCATTTTTTTTTGCTCCCTGCCCACGCCTCACCCTTGATGGTGCTGGGTGGGTCTTTGCCGGATCTATTGCACCTGCATACCTCTTATCGCATACATAAAAAAATTCCCTATCTCTTTGATACAAAGGATACAGCCGAATCTGGAATAGCGATACACTTGCACATAGATAATATTTTTCATCAGTGTCATTTTTTTTTGCAATGGAAAAAAATATTGTTAGATGAATTAAGGAATGCCGGATTAGTATCTATTCCTCATTATCTTCCCTTCTATGTACATATCATCATTGAGATGATGATAGATCGTATTTTGCTAAGGGAAAATAAAGATTTGGCCTATCGTTTTTATGAAAAAATGAGATTGCTCAGTAAAGCGGATATGGAAAAAGTATGGTTATATCATCAATTTGCTAAAGATGATTTTATGGATTTTTGGGCATTTTTTCAGGGTTTTTTGGAGCGTCAATTTTTAGTATCTTATGCCAGCGATGAAGGATTTATAGTTGCTATTTCGGGATTGGCTATGCGGTTACACGGCTATGAATTACTATCTAAAGATGGAGAAAAAATATTGGCCGCCTGTAAGGTATTAGATGTAAGTATGTGTAGCCATTGGTCGGCATTTTGGGAGATGATGCAGGGCAAACTTATAAGCGCATTACCGGATTTATATCAGTAATGTTCCATTAGCGGAATATTCGTCATTACGCCTAAGAGTTTTTCTTTGGCCGCACTTTTGTCGCAGTTATAATTGTTTATAATAATGGCAAAAGCCAGGCGGTCGCCACATTTGTTATTAGTATATCCTACAAATCCCCTGGCCCTGGTGATATATCCGCTCTTAGCCATTATTTCGCCTTTACCATCCATAGGGCTGAGGGTGGCATAATAATCGGAGAACCAGGGTTCTTTAGTGAGTGCCGACAGTGCCTGTGTGTAGGTACGGGTGCTTATCCCATTTACGGGCGAAAGGCCACATCCATCCTCCATAAATAATCCGGTGAGATCTACTCTTCTGGCAGTATAAAAATCTCTCACTGCGTTTATACCGGCTTCTGTGCTGCCATTCTGATATTTTATTTTACCCATCATTTTGAGCATACATTCCAAATATATATTAATGCTATTTTGCATACCCATCTTAGCGATTTCTCTTAGTGGGCGGCTCAGCGTAGTGTGGATAGTGGTAGCCTGGTTATCGGAAGAATGCAACCCGGCCAAATAGATGGTAGTAGCCCCACGGCTCACCTTTATACCCATTTCTATAAGCTTATCATGCAGGCTGAGGGCAGCAAATTTTGGCGGATCGGGGATGGCACCGTTTATATAAAATTCGGATTGCTTAGCAGGAACAGTTCCTCTTACAAAAATATATTCGGAATAAGGGGCACAAAAAATATAGGCCTCATCACCGGAGGTAGGTGCACCGGTAATCACTTCATTATTAAAGGTCACACCCTTTAGTTCTGGTATGGTAGCGGTAATAAAGGTGGGATCACCGGCTTTATTACCGGATTTAAAAACGAGATTGTATTTATTTTCGTGAATGTTTAGTCCGCAAGCACCTGCACCATAGTAATTTCCTAGGTCTTCATATATCCATTTTGGCGATACGGTACCACTTTCAAAAATACTCGGGTCGGCGATAATACGTCCATTGATGCTACGTATGCCGGCTTCTCTTATCGCATAAGCCCAGATGTCAATTTCTTTATCATATCTGGCCGAAAGATTGCCCCTATTAAAGCCCAGTGTGGGGTCGCCTCCACCTACTATAATAATATCGCCGGTAAGTGTTCCATCCGGATCTATGCGGCCGGTATATTTTATCTGCGTTTGAAAGGTAAAGTCCGGACCCAATATACCCATAGCAGCACCGGTAGTAATAGATTTTATGGTGGAGGCGGGTACCAGAGATCGTGCACTTTGATAGCCCACAATTTCTTTGCCACTATCTATATTATAGATACTGAGACTAAAGGTTGCAGTGCGGAAACAAGGGTCTTGTTTAAACATCTCCCAGGCACGCCAAAAGGCATCTTGCGCATTTAATGATGAAGCGGCTGTCAGGAATATCAATAAAAACGCACAGGTTATCACCCATATCATTTTGCACATCTGAATAAAATCTTTGCTAAGTAAAAACAATAATTAATCGAATAAGTTTGTTTGGATAATTTTTGGTTTTCCTTCTTCATCCTCCAGTTTTGGTAGGTGGTTAGTCTTTTTGCGAGGTGTCTTTGCCATGGCTTGAGGGTAGGCCAAAACCGGCGGTGCTGTGTTTTTAGGAGTAATATGAGCTATAAGCATTTCTATCATTTTTTCTACATTCATCTCCCGATGGTCATATAGAAAATGAAGGGCTAGCCCATCTAAATAGGAGAGAAGCTGCGCATAAAAATGAGTATTGGAAAAGTCGAAGTATTTTTTGCATTTCTTTTCGAGATAGGCATCGAGGGTCTCCATATCTTTTTTTACAGATTTATATGCGGCAGACTGCGTTTTTATATTGAGCAAAAAACAGAAAAAGGATTTGTTTTTCTCTATCTCTTTAAAATAAATCCGCAGGAAATCTGTGCCATTAGTCATCTTATCTTCGGAAGCGTCTATTTGTAGGCAAAATGCTTTAATTCCGCTTGCTACCAGGCTCTTCATCAAAGCATCCTTGCTTGAAAAATAATTATACATGAGTCCCAATGATATGCCCGTTTTTTCTGCTATCATCCTTATGGTAGTTCCTTCAAAACCGTGTGCAGAAAAGAGCGATAGAGAGGTTTTTTCTATCTTTTGGATAGTCTTTACCCTGGCGGCAGCGCGCAATCGCAAACCATTATTGTCCTTTTCAATATTTTTTTCTTTATCTGACTTGGTCATTTTTTTCTTAGATGGGAGGTGATGCTAAATGAGTGAGATTTATTAAAAATTCTTCGGCCGATTTAACCATATTTTCAGACCCTATGTATATGGGTGTGCGCTGATGCAATTCTGTAGGAGCAATTTCCATAATGCGCTGCTGGCCATCGGTAGCTCTACCACCGGCCTGCTCTAGAATAAAGGCTAAGGGATTACATTCATAGATGAGTCGTAGTTTTCCATTAGGAGAGTCCTTGGTGGCGGGGTAAAAGAAAATGCCTCCTTTAATGAGATTGCGATGAATATCTGCTACCATAGATCCTATGTATCGCAGCCCATAGGGCCGGCCATCGGTGGAGGTTTGGGCGCAGTAGTCTATATAGTTCTGAGCCCCTTTTTCAAATTTATCATAGTATCCCTGATTTACTGAATATATTCTTCCATTTTTAGGCGAGCTGATATTTGGGTGCGATAGGCAAAATTCGCCGATAGAGGGATCTAGGGTAAATCCATTAACACCTATACCGGTCGTATATACCAGCATAGTAGAGGATCCATAGATAATATATCCTGCAGCTACCTGGTATATCCCTTTTTGCAGAAAATCTTTTTGCTGTACTGGCCCCGGTGGACTAATGCGCCTATATATAGAAAATATCGTGCCTATGGATACATTTACATCTATATTTGAAGAACCATCGAGGGGATCCATGGTCACGATATATTTGGCCTTCCACATGGGGTCATTAATGGGGATAAATTCTTCATTTTCTTCGGAGGCTATGCCACAGCATTCTCCGCTGTTCTTAAGACTGCTCAGCAATTGATCATTGGCATAAACATCTAATTTTTTTACTTCATCGCCGCTTTGATTTTCGTGTCCGGCCTGCCCAAGTATATCTACCAATCCGGCTTTATTCACTTCGCGGTTTATTATTTTTGCAGCTACGCCTATATCTCGCAGCAGCCCGCTCAATTCTCCGCTGGAGAAAGGAAATTCCTTCTGGCTTTGGAAAATAAATTCGTCTAAGGTAATTATTTTTTGAACCATCGCTTATTCAATGGGCTAAAAGTAGTAATATTTTTTTATTCGAAGCTTTTGTATAAAATTTTTTAAATATATTTTTTGAAATAGTAGCTCATATTATTTATTCTTAGAAATTAATAGGCGGTCGCTTCATCTATTGAATAATGGCTAATATTATCCGGCAATTTTTCTATTAAATAGAGAATGTGGCCAATTTCATTTTTTTTTCCATTTTCGCCCCTTTATATACACCTTATGGCATATAGGATAAGAAAGGGCGAGCGCAAAGATGCAGGTACAGCTTTCCAGCTCATACTGGAGTTGGCCGAATTTGAAAACGGTCTTCATCGGGTCTCCAATACGCCGGAGCAGTTTGAAGAAGATGGTTTTGGTGAGGAGCCGGTTTTTCAATTATTGGTGGGAGAAAATGAAGCGGGCAAAATCTGTGGTATAGCCATTTATTTTTTTGGCTATTCTACCTGGAGAGGTAAGATGCTCTTTCTAGACGATCTTATCGTTACCGCTCCTGCCCGAGGCGAAGGACTGGGCAAAGCCCTAGTAGATGAAATATTTCGAATTGCCCAAAAAGAAGAAATAAAACTCGTGAAATGGCAAGTACTGGATTGGAATACCCCGGCGATAGATTTTTATAAAAAAATGGGTGCCTGTATGGATGGCGAATGGATAGATTGCAAATTTAGCTTGAAAGAAATAGCCGATTATCCTTTTAAGGCTTCATCCCGCTAAAAATGATGTGCGATGTCTCTATTTTCAGATAAATATATATATAAATTTGGTGGCGCTTCGCTGGCCGATGCCCAGCGCATAAAAAAGGTAATTTCTATTATTAAATCCTATGGCCCAGCTCGGCTGGTGGTAGTGATATCTGCCCTGGGAAAAACTACCAATGAACTCGAGCGCATTCATCTGGCAGCTAGGGCGAATGATCCTGCATTAGAAGAGCTCATACGGCTTCTAGAGGAGAAGCATCTTGCTATCGCTAAAGAGTTATTTGATGAAGGGGAAGAAGTGTTTAATGAATTGGATCCTTGGTTTGTGAAACTCCGTGATTGGGCCTTTTTGAGGGCCGGTTATGATGACTTGTTTTTATACGACCAAATCGTAAGCATAGGCGAATATTTATCCTCTATTATAGTAAGTCATTTTCTGCGCAAGACTGGGAGAGATAATAGATGGATAAATGCCTGCGACATTATACGCACAGACCATTCTTATAGAGAAGCAATAATAGACTGGGATATTACCCACACTTTAATAAACCAAAGCTTGAATTTTAAGGGTGAGACCTGCTATGTAGTTCAAGGTTTTATAGGCGGTACCGTAGAGAAGATGGCTACTACCCTGGGACGCGAAGGCTCGGACTATACGGCTGCCATCATAGCTTCTTGTGTAGAGGCTGTAGAAGCCGTAGTATGGAAAGATGTGCCGGGCGTACTCAATGCCGATCCGCGAATATTTAAGGATGCTGTAAAGCTGGATCAAATATCTTATTATGAAGCCATAGAAATGACCTACTACGGCGCCCAAGTTATTCACCCTAAAACATTGCAACCCTTACAGCAAAAAAAAATACCTTTGAGGGTTAAGTCATTTCTGGATCCGGATCTGCCGGGTACGCTTATACATAGTGATGATGCGCATATACCCCCTCACATTCCGGTCATTATTTTTAAGTCAAATCAGCTGCTTATATCCATCTATACACGCGATTTTTCTTTTATTGCAGATGAGCATATCTCGCAGATATATGCCTATCTCGTGAGAAAAGGTATAAAATCTAATCTGAGCCAGAACTCCGCTACGAATTTTTCTCTTATCGTAGATAATGTGTCTTATAAAACAGAGGCATTACTAGAATTTTTAAAGCACCATTTTCGCGTATTGATAAATGAGGGTTTACAAATTCTCACCATCAGAAATTATCATGCTTCGTTGGTAGATTTATTGATAAAGGATAGAACCGTATTGCTGGAGCAGAGAAGCCGCCATACCGTTCAGATTCTGTTAAAGTAAATGTGACTCTAAGTGCTATTATTTATAATCTGGTAATACGGTTATTAAAGTGGGTAGCCCCATGCTTAGTGATTAATATTTTCGGGGAAAAATGAGCGAATATACATACATACGTGCCAGTTTTTTATTGGCTGTTTTTTTCTTCGGTTCATTATAAAAATCTTTCTGCTGCGAAGAAGAATTCAAGGCAGATAGGCTTTGGCCAGTTATATATCCATAGTCATAACTAAAGAGTTTTTCTCTCTCCATGGTCTGTATATCTTCTTCATCATAATTATAGGCTTCTTTGAAAAGATTGGCTAGCTCATAATTCTCTGCTTCTGGCGCACTAGTCGCTGTATCATAAGTTTCTATGCTTGCCTCTGCGGTGGCAGGCGAAGGAGGATTAGAAAGGGGTGGTGCTTTATCTGGCTGCTGAAATTTCTTGAGTAATTCTTCGAGGGTTTTGGCATCTTGAGGCAGTGGGGTAGGGTGGTCATTTTCAGGAAACACATAATCTGCCTTCTTCAATGCCTTATTGATGGCATTTAACACAATCAGCGCAGCGACGATGAGGTATATGATTTGTGTAATATCCAAAGCTATAACTCAGGGAGATTTTATTTTATTTTCCGACCAAAGATAGTATATCCAGGCCAAAAGAGTAATGGCGGCACCGAAATACATCGGATAATAATATTCAGCCTTTACAAAGAGGCTGAAAAGGATAGGGGAAGCAGCCGCTAGGCTCTGTACACTTTGATTTATACCGATGGTTTTGCCCTGGGCATCCCGCCCTGCTCTATTGCTCACTATAGAAAGCGTGGAGGGAAAACTCAGTCCTTGCATGATAACCAGAAAAAATACCGCACCTATGAAAATACCGATTTGGCGAGGCAATAGGATGAACAGATAGGCTAGGGCAAATAAAGGTAAACTCATCCTTGTTAGCTGATGGGCACTATACCTCTTGGTCATCTGTGGCAGAATTAGTCCCTGAGACAGGGCAATAAGCAATCCAAAGCTTCCTAAAACGATCCCCGTAGCTGTACGACCGTAACGGAAGGTGTCCATTATGTAAAACTGAAAAAGCTGGACGAAAAAATTAAATCCTAAAGTGATAAGAAAGATCACAATAAAGATGTGCATTAATTGCCTGGTTTTAAAGGCTTGCACAATGTTTTTTGGGCCGGTAAGAAGCGAAATTTTTTGGCTACTGCGGTGATGATTTGTCTCCTCAAAATAATACCATAAAAAGAGTATATTTATCAAAAAAATAAAAGCGGCTACCCAAAAAGGTGTAGTGAGCGAAAACCAAGTACAGATAGCCGGATCGGAGAGAATACCTCCAAGAAATGCACCTATAATAAAGCCCAGCCCAAATGCAATACCCGTGATGCCGAAATTTCGTGTTTTGTTTTCCGGACTGCTCACATCGGCCAGTGCAGACTGTATGATAAGTAAGGAGCCACCCGTGAGGCCCGCTCCTAAGCGGGCGATATACATACTCGTATAATCTGCGTGATTTATGCCATAGATAAAAAGCAGATATCCACAGATATTGGTGATGTAGGTGAGGATAAGCATAGGCTTGCGTCCAAAGCGATCGCTCAGCGAGCCGGTAAAGGGAGCCCCAAAAAAACTGCCTAATGAAAAAGATGCAATTAAGATAATATAGCGCCTCGTAAGGCTGTCTGCATCATAAATATCACTGAACAGTCCTCCATTTTCCGGGAAAAATATAAAACCAAAAACAGGTAGGATAATCCCAAATCCCAGCATGTCTAAGAAATTGGTAATGAAGATGAGAATTAGCGGATCACGAATTTCCATTGCTTAAACGATTTCCTCAAAATCTTCTTGCTGATATTGTTGCTTCAGTTCTACCGGTTTGCTTTTTTTGCGTAAGCGCATATTTAGCATTTCTACACCCAGTGAAAAGAAAATGGCAAAATAGAGATAACTCTTAGGTATAGACCCCACTCCCTGACCAAATAATTCTATATGCCCCAAATGACCCGCTTCGGCTACCAGCATAAAACCTATGAGTATAAGAAAACTCAATCCCAGCATCTGTACAGAGGGATGATCATTTACAAATTTTCCTACCGGATTTGCAAACATCATCATCACTAGAATAGATAATATCACGGCTACCAGCATCACCGGTAGGATTTGGGTGAGACCTATAGCCGTGAGTATAGAATCTATAGAAAAAACAATATTAATAAGACAAATTTGAATAACCGCTCCTGTAAGCCCTTTAAAAAAACTGTTTTTACTGTCCTCCGCTTCCTGCTCTTCATTACTGCTACCTTCTAGTTTATGATGTATCTCCGAGGTGCTTTTATACATTAGAAATATTCCACCGAGAAATAAAATGATGCTTTGACCTGAGAGCGATCCATTGATGAATTTCAAATCAAAATGCATAAAGGGCTTATTAAGCGATATAATATAGGATATGCCAAAAAGTAGCAGGATACGCAAGACCATGGCTATGATGAGCCCTATGCGAACCGCTTTTTTTTGCTCACTTTGCGGGAGCCGGCCCGCTGCAATACTTATAAAAATTATATTATCTACACCGAGTACAATTTCTAAAAAAGTAAGAGTGAGCAGACTTACCCAAGTCTCAGGTTGAAGAAAAGCACCAAAATCCCACATTTAATATAATTTTGGTGGCAAAAGTACATATTCCTTTTATTACAAACCGGATGAAAGATACCTTGCTAAACTCTCCCCGTTTTATACGCCTATTGCTTATGCTGGCACTGATCACTTCACTGTACCTGATTCGCCAGTTTAGAAACCAACCAGCAAATAATTCAAAATCTACTTCCGTAAAGTCATCGAACAATGCCGCCACCTCTACAGGCCAAAAGCAACTAATGCAGCAACTCGCCAGCCAAAAACTCGCCTTTACTAAGCACGCAAAATGCCGTATGGATTGTCGGCATATAGACGACGGAGAAATAAAAGATATTATGCATAGTGGTCATATAAATGAACGCAAAAGCGACCCCCAGGATGCCCCTTGTCCCACCTATGCCCTAGAGGGAAATACGAAAGATGGCCAGGAGGTGCGCATTATTTTAGGGGCCTGCGAGAATGAAACAAAAGTAATTACCGTTATAGATCTTGGAAAAGAACACCTATGTGATTGTAAATAGACACATAGCAGAGGGTAGCCCGCTGGGTTTCGTTTTTTCCTTCACGTAATTATATCATTTCGGGCCGGAAAAGAAATTACTCTGCTTTCCTATCTATTTCTTATGGGCGGGTTTCCGCCGGCCTCGGTACTAGTTTTTCTTCATAGGAGGAGAGATAATGAAAACTATCGAAAAATAAATCCCTTACCGCCAGTAATTGATCGCTATCTCCCATCAGACTTAGTAGGTAACATTTCTTTTGATGGAAAAATACTTTCACCACTTTGTTTAGTCCGGGGACGAGGTTATATTCAGCTATATTAGCCGGCAAATTTTGTTCACTTATGTCTTTTTTCTTCCATTCGTTTTGAGTGGCCAGCCAATCCAGATAGGTAGCCGGTGCCAAGGGCCTTTCTTGAGGGAATACCAATACTTCATAACTTATCTTGTTTTTTGCATCGCGGTAGCGACTAAACCCGCAGGACACATAAGCTGCAGTTTCATACATTCTAATGGAATCTAGTCCGGTATGGGCTTGGCCAGGAAATTTTATTTTATACATATCTTTTTTATCTGTATAGGTCATCCATTCCTCCTGGTACATCTCTGCAGCAGATGGTAAAGAGTAGCTGGAAATAACCGGTTCTACAGTATATCCTTGCTGGCGCAATAGGGCTATAAGACCCTGCCCGCCGGCGAGATGGAGAGCCCCCACAGCTAAAAATATTTTTTTATCTTCCATCGCTTCCTGTAAGCGCTTATTCATTCTAATGTTTCTGTCTACGATGAGTGCCTGATGGAAAGCCGTGCTGGGTTTGCTCGCTTGATAGAGCTCATATAGCTTTTCTATGTTTTGTTCTTGATACAAACGCATCATCAGTTTTTCATCCATTTCATCACCGGAGCTTTCTATGATACCAGACACTTTTAAATAATCTTTGAGCATTTTTATCTGTTCTCCTAAGGGTATCCTATTTATGCAGCTCAGATGTTCTTCGAGGGTCTCTATGCCCCATATTTCTTTTTTTTCTGCGATACCTAGTTTTTCAAAATAGAGATCTAATACATCTTCTTTATCCATGGCCAGAAATTCTTCGCTCAGCATAGCGTATGCATAAAAGGGCTTTATATTTTCTATCATCATATTTAATGCCGGCAATTGCTGATCTAATTTTATCCGGAGCAGCTCCATCTCATCGGGCGATAAAAAATCACTGAGCTTATGATCTGTCATCATCGCACTTTTCATAATAAGTATTACATTTTCCGGCGCCTCCATATCTATCACCTCCAGTCCAATAATTTGTGCAGTGTGAAAGGCGGGCAGCACGGAATCGCCTAATTGATGAGCTATGCGATCCTGTACATGCATAGTACCATAAAGGTAGGATGAGTGACGAAGACCGTTTCCGCTTATTTTCCAAAGCAAAGACTGGCTACTACTTTCTGTAGAGCTGGTAATGAGCGCCATCATTACTAGGAGTACGTATTTTTTCATCGAAATTTTAGCCACTTATGGCCTTCAAATATAGACATAAATAAAAAAAAAGGAATAATTTGTGTTCACTTTACTCACCTGCCCGATGATCCATATCTTGCAGCCATATCAATAAGAAATGCTCAGTACTTATTTTCTGTATTATCAGTTTTTGACATAGTAGCAAAAGCAGCATTTTGAGATCAGACTAACCCACCTGCTTCAGGTGTTACGTATAGAAGGTGGTAAAGAACTTTCTTTCACCGAGGAAATGCGAATCCTCATCGGTGCCTATGGAATTATGCCCAGTTTTGCAAGTAACAGATACCTGCCCCTTCAGTTTGTAGAATGGTGTCTTTATCCTTATGCTTTTTTTTCGCCACTGGCCGGAGACTTAGCAGTTTCCGAAATCCATTTGGCAGGGAAATTATTTGCCAGCTGGAAACAGACCATTTCCGCTATGTCGCATCTCGATCGTTTTATTAATCCGGTATTGTTTAACTGGGCTTTGGCCTATTATCAGGAACATTATACCGCCTGGGAGCCCATTTTTTCCGAAAGCCCAAAACGATTGCTACAATAGCACCAGACCGCTATTTTAGAACAATTATTCAGCCTTCATGCTAAGCGTCTTTTACCTTCTCAGCTCAATACCTGTGCTAAAAATCCACAATATTTTTTTGCACTATGTGCCGATTATTATTTCCAAACTCCATCCGGAATGAATAAGTCTTTGCCGGTTTTGTGTGCAGCTTTATATAGAATATTTAATCAGCAGCTTGCCCATTCTTATGGTATAATATGATTTTCTCAATGTAAACTATTTCCACCTAAATATCTCCATTTTTAACCAAGAAAAAATTTAGAAATTTTCTTTACCTTGCCACCATTCAATGCGATCTTATGAAAAAAACGGTTATAAAAAACGCCACTATCGTAAATGAAAACCAACTAAGGGAAGGGGACCTGCTTATTCAGGGAGGGCGCATAGAACAGATAGGGGGTATCATTAATATAACTAATGCCGATGAAATCAATGCGGAAGGCAAGATATTACTGCCCGGTGTCATAGAGGATCAGGTACACTTTAGAGAGCCGGGTCTCACCCATAAAGCTACTATTTATTCGGAGAGTAAAGCGGCGGTAGCCGGTGGCGTTACCAGCTATATGGATATGCCCAATACTTCGCCGCCCGCTATTACTCACGCCCTATTAGAGGAAAAATATCGGATGGCCCAGGTAACTTCACTGGCCAATAGTTTTTATCTGGGTGCTTCTTCAGACAATATAGAAGAAATAAAGGCGACCGATCCCCGTAATGTCTGCGGTATAAAAATTTTTATGGGTTCATCTACTAGAAACCTATTGGTAGATAATCCCTATAGTTTAGAGGCCATATTTAGAGAATAGCCTACCATTATAGCCACGCACAGTGAGGATGAAGCTACCTTAAAAAAAAATACCGCCCGCTTTCAGTCTAGGTATGGCGATAGGGCGGAGGCCTCTCTGCCTTCACTCATTCGTAGTAGAGAGGCATGTAGGCTCTCTTCGGACCGCGCCATAGAACTAGCCCGGAGATACCAGACAAGATTGCATATTCTGCATATCTCTACCGCTGAAGAAGTGCCATCCATAGCCGAAGCAAAAAATTATAATCCCTACCTCTCCGCCGAAGTATGTGTGCATCATCTTCATTTTTCTGACCAGGATTACGCACCGTGGGGAAATTTTATTAAGAGTAATCCGGCCATTAAATCCAGTGCCGACCGCGATGCCCTCTGGCAAGGATTATTAAATGATACTTTAGATGTAGTGGCTACTGACCACGCCCCACATACCCGTCTTGAGAAAAAAAAACACTATTGGGAGATACCTTCTGGACTTCCCCTCATACAACATAGCCTCCCCTTAATGCTGGAAAAACTCGCTCAAGGTAAGATAAGTTTAGAAAAAATAGTCGAAAAAATGGCCCATAGTCCTGCAAAGCTCTTCCGGATACAGGAAAGAGGCTATATCAGAGAAGGATATTTTGCCGATCTGGTTCTGGTAGATCTCCACGCCCCCTGGATAGTAAAAAATGAAGACCTAAAATATAAGTGCAGGTGGAGTCCATTTGAGCAAACTCTTTTCAGGTCAAAGGTTACACATACTTGGATGAATGGACATTTAGTATGGAGCGAAGGGAGATTTGATGAATGTATGAGCGGGCAGCGACTGAATTTTTTGGCCTGATCGAGCCATAAATTAAATACTTTAGATAAAATTTCTTTTTTTTTTTCAAATTGTTAGGTCATTAATTCTTTATTATCTAAATTTGCCACAAGATTTATTATTTTCATCAATGTTTAAATTTTTTATGAAAAAACACTTACTTTTATTAGCCCTGCTTTTCCTATCGGTGAGCGGTGCTATGTTTAAGATGGCCGCCCAATCTGGATGTCATCTCGCAGTACCCAACATGGATTTTACTAATTCTCAATTAATGGATGCCGGATTAATGATGGATCCTACTGGAGCCTGGGTGGCCTGCGGCAATAGTGGTGCCGGAGGAGTCTTAAACCTGCCTGCCCCCATTTCATTAGACCCCGAACTTCCCGATTATGGTTTCGGAATAGAGGTACAAAATCCCAATGGCGATGTTACTTTATTCGTATCTAATGATGGATTTTTCGATCCGGCAGATCCGGATGCAGATGGTACAGCGAATCCAATAGCCGATGGAAGTACCGTAAGTGCTGTTCTCTATGATTATAATGCTGCGGATCTAAACAATTTATTAAATACCCTGCAGATATTATGTCCTACTCTTGTTACTGGTGGTTTGATTCCAGATTCAGTATGGGTAAATAATGATTCTGTCTATACCTGTGATATCATAGATAGTCTCGCTCCCTCTCAAGGTGGTCCAGGTGTCACGAGTTTGAGCAGTATTGTCTCCCTGGCCGGGGTTTTTGGTATAGTGGTAGTAGATAATCTCACTGCATTAGAGGCTTTAGCTCGTCTTGATAAAGCTGCTGGCCCATTAGGCGGTGTGTGTTATGGCGTATCTGGGTGGACAGATTCACAGACTACAGCTTTATATGAAGATACAGCTACCCCGGAAATAGAATATAATATTGATATTTTTTGGTCGGGGGCCTCTCTTATCTATACTTATGTAGCTAACTGCTCAGTAGATTGTGAGGGCACTATTTTTGGTACAATAGTACCCGGTACTGCCTGTAATGATAATAACCCTGATACCGGTGAGGATATGTACGATGCGGATTGTATATGTGTTGGATTAGTCATTGACTGTATGGAGATTCCTGGTGGCGATGCCCTCCCTGGTACTGCCTGTGATGATAATAATCCAGCTACCGAAAATGATACCTGGACAGCGTCTTGCGATTGTATGGGCACAGCGGTATTTGTATGTGAAGCTTCTATAGGCATAGTTACCCCTCCTGCTCAGACTACCGTAGAATTTGGTGGCACCGTAGCTGCTCCTAGTGTAATGGATGCACAAAACGGCGATGGTTATATCTATGTATTTGTAATTACTACGGATGTGCCGGGTAATACTACCCAGTTTGACGTAGTAGGTGCTAGCTTAGATGGCAGTGTAAATTTTGCCAATGCCCAGTTAGTTTCTAACCTGGTATTAGGTGCCGGTACTTATAATATTCATGCGGTTTCCTTCTATGGTACCATCGCAGATCTTTTAGCATTAAACATTACTTCTGGAGAGCAAGCTTTGGCCGCCATAGAATCTGGTGCTATCTGTGCGGATCTGGCAGTGCCAGGCTATACAGTCACTCAGTTACCGGAAGTCGTAGTAGATTGTCCTTCATTAGCCCTGAATATAGGGGATCCTTGTAATGATGGAAATAATCTTACTATAAATGATACAATAAATGCCGACTGTATATGCCTCGGTACAGAGCTAGTTGTAGATTGTTTGGGTGTACCGGGGGGCAATGCAACTCCAGGCACCGCTTGTGATGATAACAATAGTTCTACCACGAATGATATGTATAATTCTAATTGTGTATGTGTAGGTACAAGCTTACCGCTAGATTGCGAA
>Ga0114938_1001637_pt1 | contig 14965 bp, 10 predicted proteins | sample AshMeaBigSpring_FD_88675 | JGI IMG/M metagenome (GOLD analysis project Ga0114938, IMG submission 88675) | Groundwater microbial communities from Big Spring, Nevada to study Microbial Dark Matter (Phase II) - Ash Meadows Big Spring | ecosystem: Environmental > Aquatic > Deep subsurface >...
TTGTTGTACTCAGCCGTGTATTGATTGATGGCGGTTGTTGCATATGTTTTTACATACCGCTGCAGGGCACCTTCAAGGTTATTACTGCCAAGCATATAATCTCTCAACTGATCGGTAAGGTGCACATAACTTCCTCCGGCATTGATATTGGTTTGTAAAATTTTGCGCAATCCATCGGTAACGCCAATTTGAATCCCATTTTCAAACAAGCCGTTTAAGGTGCTTTCAATAGCGGTTTGTTTGATGGCTTTAATAGTTGCCTTTGGCTGATACTTAGCATTGAATTGCGCAAAGTAGCTGTTGCTGATTTGCTGTATTTGATTGTAGCTACCAACAAAATCCTTTACATCACTTTTGTACTGATTGTTAATGATAAAGCGTTCTAACTGAACTTTTATTTTGTTGATGATCCCCAAGTTATTGATATTGTTGAGCAAAACATCACCTCTAGTGTCAAGCGTTTTTATTAATCCCATTAGCTCCTTAAATGCGGCACTTTGTTGCAGGGCGGCATTGTCGGACAATTTATTGACCGCTGCATCTATCGTTTTTACAAATTCTTTTATGTCACTCATTGTGCTTTAATTATTGTCCTTTTTTTTTCTTAGTTACTACCGTTAATCGCTCCTTGTGTAGCCAAAAAATCAGTTGCTACTTGTTTCGTGGTACTTAATTCTTCCACCTTCTTTTTAGCCAAATTCAATAAGGCTTCCCTTTTTTGTTGCTTTGTTTTGGTAATGAATTTGGCATCCTCCTCCAACAGTTGGGTTACAAAATCGCTGATGTAGTTGCTCAGTACAATATCTAGTTTGGTGGCAAGCCCTTGGCTTTCCATCAATCCTTTTTCTTCAATGGTTTTATCAGGAAAAGGGTCTAAATCCATAACTGTTTGTACCATCATGGCCACTTTGGGATTGGCATAGAATTTCTTTTGACTAATTTCCTTTTGCATTTCGGCCAATATGGTTGCATTCAATCCGGCATCTTTGGCGCTTTTGTATTCGGTTAGTAAAAAGCTGCTATTGATTACATCAAATTTTTCTGGTACTGGAATAATGGGCAGCATGCTTTTCCGGTCCTCCACACTTACCAACTGATTATACCGTAGTTCGTTAATCCAATAAATGGCTTCATTGGCAATGCTACTTAAATAGCTTGCAAACAAATACACCAAAGTAGTTGCTTCATCTCGGTCAACGCTTTTGGCTATGCCGCTTTGATTCAATTGTACATCGGCCAAGTGCTCCATGTTAACGGCTTCTAATGCTCGGTAGATATGCTCTTTTACACGCTCGTTTTGCAAACGCAATATTTCAGGGTCTAATTGAACATAGCCAACGGGTGGTGTTGGAATAGCTGCTTCACCCAATCCGCCTGGCTTCACAATGATTTCGTCAAACGGACTATTACCGGTTGATAGCCCTGTGCCTTTACAGGAGCTACAAGTGATAGGAGTGGTAGCACCTGGTACTTTACCCTTACCATTACAGGTATTACATGGGGTATTGTTGATACGCCATTTTTGTAAGTGCAGGTGTTTTATTACACCAGCGTCCAAATCATTACCTTCTCTAGCTGCTTTATTTAAGTGTGGCACCATGGCATACAGCGGTGATTTCTTTAAAATATTGGGTCCAATACGTTTAAGAAACTTTCCTGGCATTTGAAATACGGGAAGCTTACCCAAATTGTGAACAAACTTTTGAGTTAGGACATACTTGCCTTCAGCGTTTTCTTCCCATTTTTGGTATTCCAATGTGTTTACATGATAATACACCTGCCCGGGTGTGAACGTTTCAAACAGTTGAGATTGAGCCGTAGTAGTTACATTCAACGTTTGTTGTGCCGCCAACAATCGGTTTTGCTGCAATTCTGGTGATAGCAAACTACTTAACTCATCGGTTTTTACAACGCAATAATCTTCGGGAACAAAATCCACAATCTTATTAGAATTGAATATGGTAGCTACCGGTTGAGAAAACTCATTGTAAGCTAGATTGAACTTGTTAGGGATGATGATAATTACTGCACAAGCATCAATACAAGCATTCTTTAAAGCTTCTTCAAACAGCCAATTTTCAAAGTTTCCATACACAGGGTAATTGGCGGTTAAATATTGCTCAAGACTTTCTTCGGGTGTAATAATACTTGGTAGCTCGTCTTCAAACCGCATCATCCAATCAGGCGATCTACGAATTTTTTCCAAAACACCCATTACCCTTTCAATGGGATTAACTGTTTCTGGCTCATAGATTCGCACGCGATACTTGCGCACTTCCTCGCTTTCATTTGGTCGGGCTTCCTTAATCAAATGGATAGGCGCTTCTCCGTCGGCATGGATACGGAGTTTGTGATAAAGGTTTGTTGCTTCTGTATACACAAGTCCTTTTTTGATGCCGGTAAACAAAGGTTTTAATTGTTCGGGCTGTAAGAATGTTTTCATGACTATAAAATTTTTCGTTCCTGTAAATATATTTTCTTGTCTTTCCACGCGAAAGGACAGCAGATGCCAAGTTTGGAATAGGCTGCTGCAGCTAAATAATTGTATTGTTCTTTCTCAGTTTGGGTGGATGAATGACCGGCCATGGAGTAGGCCACAAATGAGTCTTCTAGTAAATACAAATGGCTAGTTACACCAAAGGATTTAGCCCAATAAACAGGTGTCCAGTCGTCTAAATGTGGATATATGGATAGTTTTACTGATGCTATAGCAAAAGCTAATTCGTCGGGTATGGCACCGGCAAAGACCGTTGATTTTACTTTTAAGTTGTCATATATCTGCAAAGCAGTTTTAAAGAAGAGCTTAGCTTTTTCGGTCTTTTCAAAATACATTAACTCACTGTGTATTTGATAGTACTTTCCTTCACTCAAATTATACGCTTCTTTTACTTCGTTGATATCTGCCCAAAGGGTATAACCTGCCGGTAGCTGTTGAGCCGACAAATCAATAAAGCCATGATTTTGATAGGTTATATCAATGCTATCTAAAGCACTAAATAAATCATCGGGCTTATTTTTTAACCAAATAGTATCGCAATCAAGAAATATTGTTTGTTGGAAAGGTGATAATTGAGGCAAAAACAACTTAGTTCGGATATACGCTGTTTTTCCATTTGGTAGTTTATAGAATTTCTCAGGAATGATGGATGTTGAAGTAAACAAGCAAACTTCCTCCGCCTTCAGATACTTTAAAGCTTCACCGGCATAGGCAAGGTGAATGGAAATATTGGATTGTTTAGCACGAATGCTTGCGGCCAATGCTGCGGCCATTTTTCCATAGTAGGGGTGACCGGCGGCAATAATTAAAATACCTTGTTTGTTTGTTTTGATTTTCATTATTTCTATTTAACAGGTTCCACAATTTTGATTTCGAACATTGTAAGGCGTAGCCCATACTTTAAACTTAGCTTGTGCTATGTCTATATCTCCAGGTATATCAACGGGCTCAATTTCATAGCCTCCATTTTTGCGAACATGGCCTGTATAAGTAGTTCCCGAGATGTATACATTGTCTGAACTAAGGGCAATCTTTAGCTTTTCATGTGTTGGTGCATCCAAGTAATCGGTTATACAGCTATACTCTTTTTTGGTAACAGATTTTAATACTTTAATGCTGCCATCGCTCCGGACGTAGTTGGTTTCTTCATCAGGGAATTGTGGCATTTTTTTAAGGTAAAAGGGAAGCCTTATTGTGTTGATCGTGTTATGAATATTGTCAATCCAATAGTTAAACTCGTAACTATTCTCGTCACAACTGTAAGTGATAGCTGTTGTATAATCCATGTCATCAACCCTTTTAAAAGTGTTACTAATGCCTTTGCCTATATCGCCATAAACATTTTGGTAAGCGAATACTATTTTAAAGCATCTTCCTACTGATAAATAGTTAGAGAAGTTGGGCAAACCATGCGGCCAGTATAGAAGCACTTTAGTGGGTGACAATCGGAAGGCAACAAAGCGGAAGTTGTCCGGCAAATAATTGTGTAATGTGTTGTCAATAATATCATCATCATTAAGAATAGAAACTGTGCCATCTACAACCCTAATAGACGGGGTGTCGGTTGTCATGACGGCATCTGCTGCATCGGAATTGGCTAGTTCCAATACAAATTGAAAGCGCAAATCCTGCGTTGCTGCAAATGGTAAAATGATATTATTGCTGATTGTACCCAATGGATTCAGTTGTAGAAAGGAATATGGTTTGTTATAAATAGTCATAACTATCGTTTAGGGATGAGAATAAATGTTGCCATGCCTTCATCAGGCTTATACTTTACATTGCTGATATATCCTTCGCCATTTTCATAATCGTTCGAAAAGGCTATTTTTTCATAAGGATTTGCCAAGAGGGCCTTGAATTCTTTAACCGATAAAGGATATTCAAACGTGATTACTTCGGGAGAAAACAGAGGATTGATATCATCTATTTCGGCAAAAACACCATTGTTGATTGTGGCATTTTCAGCAATGGATTCATTTTCCAACCTGCCAACTGCGTCGTGCATTTTGCCACTTGCATGATAGTTGCCTTCACCATCTGTAAAAATGATTGAGGGGTTACTTTTAAAACCTTCTGCGATGGTATCCATCCAACGCATGGCAATACGAATAGGGGATATGCGGTAGTTATAAATAGTAGATGGATCGATGATATTGGTTGGATTGTCTACATTACCTAGCTCCACTTCAAAACCTTTTCTTTCAATCACATAATTGCCGTTGCTTATTGTTTCATCTACTACGGTTTCAGATAGTTTTAACGATAGGAGATGCTTTAAGGATCCATCTATCCAAACAATTGGGTTGGTGGTAGCATCGATGATGATTTCTGTAATAGTATAAGTGCCGGTATTGGATATGGCATTGGTGATTTGAATGGTATCGCCAATTTTAACCGGTGTTTGATTGGCTAAATTGAGGTTGTAGATAAGTAGGAAGCTGCCATCATCTTGCACAAAATTGGCAACAGATACCGTGCCTGTTAAAACAGGATTTCTTTGTACACAAACAATAAATGTGTCATTATCAAAGCGCCAATCGGTACTATCTGTACTTTTTCTTCTAGTAATTTCCCAGGCATAACCACTTGCAATAAACTTACTGAGTTTATTGAATTCGTTTTTGATACCATTTAGCGTTGTGCGGTAAGTACGTTTGGTTAAAAATTCATCCAAGCCGTTGTACTGTTCTGCTTCATATTTTTCATAGCCAAATTTGCAGGTGCTATACAGTTTAGATTCATCAAGTTTTCTTTCAATCGAATTCACTCCAACGCATGAAAGTACCGTTGCATTTTTATAGAAGAATTTCCAATGTTCTACTCTCAATCTTTTGTACCCTAGTCTTTCGGGATCATCTTCAATACCATAACCAATATGATGAATGGGCTCAAGTCCATCAAAAAGATCATTCAAACTCAATGCAAAAACATTGGGTTTGTCGGGTATGCGGTTTTGTTGGTTTCTAATATAAATGCCCTTGGCGAGGGCTTCGAGGCTGCCAATACCATCATAAGCTTGGTTGTATGGTAAACTATCTTTACGGCCAAAGTAATTGCTGTAGGCTCTAATTTGATTGTTGGATATTGCTTCTGCAATACGACTTATCGTTTCATTGACTAAAAAAACTTTACTAGTCGTAGGGTCTGATTTACTCAAAGTCGACATTCTCCAATATGATTCTGAATCAAAATTTATATTGAAGGCATCAAGTTCAGTGTTACTAGCTTGAGCAACCGTTTTAGAATGAGTGATGGTTATAAAAGCGTAAACTTGGTCATTTGGCTGTAAAACCAAATTGGCATTTGTATAGTTGCAATCAAATGTCCTTTCATCACCGCTTACTAAGTCGTCCGAAACTCCTAGGTAATTTAGGTGTATATAGTTGATTAGTAAATAATCAGGGGCATTGTTCTTATTGAGTCTAACAATAACCACTGCAATACTGCCTGCGCCTTGAACATTTAATATTTTTATTTTCCCTTTTATGCGAATAGCTGTATCTACCGAGATGGCTTTGTCTTGAAAATTAGGCAATGTATCCGACCAGTTTACAATGGAACTTGTGCCCTTTGGCCAAATATGAATTTTTTGAATACTAGTACTAGGTAAAGGCAATTCATAAACATCGCTACCTTGAGTAAATGGTGGCAAATTATAACCCGTTCCATTTTCTATTCCTGACTTAATGGGTGTATATAATGGGGATGGATTGATATAAAAACCACCAATTTCAGCGGCAATTGTTTTATCCATTGCAATTTCAAACATCCCTATTTGACCGCTATAATTAAATCCACCTTGTTCAAACAAGCCTGCACCAAGTACATTCTCTGTTAAGTTGATTGTTGAATTGGCGTTATTCTGTAACAAAATCGCTTTACTTGGCAAAAGCAAATCATAATTCAAGGCCGGATAAGCAGTTAAATCCGTTGTACCATCAAAAGCCTTTAATGATGCTAAATCTACTTTTTGGTCCAACTTGGTCACCACATCCATAACAATTCCAATGTTTTCAATGGATATTTTTACATAGCACTCTGATCCGGTAACCAACACATATTTGCTAAATAGGAATTGGCCGCGATACAATTCCGTATATGTATCGTCACAGCTTTCTTCAATTACCAACAGCATATTACCTTGTGAACCATAAGTGTCATATTCCGCTTTCAGTAAGTCCTTTGCTTTGAAATAATATTTCAATTCATTGTTTTGATAATTGAACATTATGCCATGCGATGGAAACTCGCGCTTAATTTCAATTTCTAAAGCATCAAATCCTACTGGTTCATCAATTGCATGAGAAACCCCATTTCTGTCTATTATCGTAAATCTCCATTTCATTTTGTACTGTACCTTTTGTTTAGAGTTTTGACTTTATGGTTGCCTTTTTGAGCAATTATCGAAATGCCATTTTCGTCGATGCTAATATTGGTGCCTGGTATTTCGCTTAACTTTCCTACGTGTTTCGCAACGCTTTTGCCAAGTTTATCGTAATCAAAATCAATGCTCTGATGTATGCCGGACATGCCTGCATAAGCCCATTCGGGTATAGATGTAATGTTTGGAACTGACGTTTGCATATTTGCCCACATGGGTATTGGGGGAGTATCGGGTAAGGTTATATTGGGCACCTGCAAAAAGGATAGTAAATCGGAAGTTTCCTTCGCATTAAATACCCTTGCACCTTTTGGCACATATCCAATTTCTTCACGTCTTTCGCCAAACATTTGAAGCTTACCTTCTTTTGTTACCATCATTTCTTTACCTAACTCACCAAGTCGATAAATACCTTCTTTTGCAGACTTAGTACCACGGTACAAGCCAGGTAGTGGTGTAGATTGAATTTTAGCAACTTGAATGGCTGTTGACGCTGCAACGGTTGCAGCTGCTATAATATTGAAAGGAAAAGGCACAGTAGCTAAAGCGTTGGTAACTGCTAGAATACCATTTATGATTGCCTGTGCAGCCTTAGCTTTTTTATCCTCCTCCGCAGCTTTTCTCCTTAATTGCTTTTCCTTAATTGCATACTTTGCTTCAATGTCTTTTTTCTGTTGCTCAGTAAGATTTTTGGCATTCAGTTCATGGTTCTTACTCTCATTCAATTTATTCAAGGTGTCATCTAATGCACGTTGTCTGTTGGCTGCATCTATTTCAAAGGCCATGTCAGATATTTGTTGTGCAATACCTATTATTGTCTGACCTATGGCTGCACGGATTTCTTTTTTCCGTTTTTCCGTTTCCTCTGTCTGTTTAATATCCTCAGCATTAGTTTTCTTTTTCAAATCAAGTAAAGCCTGATTGTATTGGGCTTCGCTAATGATGTTATTTTCTCTGAATTGTTTTAAAATTTCCTTTTCGTTTTTAAATAAATTTTTCTTCAATTCATAGGCTTTATTTGATGCATTTACTTTTTCTAATTCGGTTGAATTATTGCTATTTATGATTGCTTCTTGTTTTTGTAGTTCAATTTCAATTTCTTTATCGCTAGTAGCTTTTTTTTCTTCAAGAATGGCTTTTAGCGTATCGCGATCCAACTTCATTTGTGCGGCTGCGGTTCTGGTAGTTGCTGCCCACACCTCCGCTTCTCTTAATTTTTCCGCCTCTTTATTTCCTTCGTATTTTTTATTGATAGCAGCTACTTCTAAGAGCAATTGTGCGTCTAACAAATCCTTTTTACCCTTGAGTAATTCTTGATTGGTTGCAGCATCTGCTTGAATTTCTAGAGGAGCTATTTTGCTATTTAGTTTGGCTATTCGAATATTTAAAGCATCCTGAACAAGTTTGTAGTTGTACTCCTTGTTCATTTCATCTACTTTTTTCCAATAGGCAGCTTCTATTTCGAGTTTTTTGGCGGCATTTTCTCCAGCACCAATTAGTGCCCTTTGTCTTTCTATATTGGCGGCATTTAAACGAAGGTTGTATTCGGCTTTTGTTCCGGCTTCGACTTTTGACAAAGCAGCATTGTTGAGCGATTCTTGGTTTGATAGCTTTAGCAATTCAATTTGTTTGTCAACTTCCTTTTGATCCGCCAATTCCTTTGCTCTTAATTCCTTTCTTTTGGCATCTGACAATCCCAAAGCGTTTAAATCGATTGCTAATTGGGCAGCTATTTTTTGTTTAGTTAATAAAAGCTCCTCATTACTCCCTTTTTCCGCTGCAGCAATTTTTGCGTCAATAATACTTTTTTCGTCCTCTAATTCTAATTTTCGAATGTTGTTTTTGATAGCACGTTCTTTGGCTGCTGATTCTGCAATAATTGCTGCTCGTTCACCAGGAACATCACTTAAGTTCGGGTCTTGTAGCCTTTGTTGTTTTAGTTTTTCATTCAATGCTAATTCAGCATTAAGTCGTGCTTTTGTACCTTCAATAAATGCACTTGCAGCGGCTTGGGCAAAGCCAACTTCACTTTTGTAAAAGTTTTCTGTTTGCTTTTTTTGTTCTTCTAAGGTTAAGGATCTTCTTGCAGTGCTTTTTTCTTGCAATTCATCCTGTCTCTTTTGAGCATCTGCTAATTTAGCCTCAGGCTTTTTTAGTTTTTCTTCAATTGCTTTTATATCCTCCTCAATCTGTTTTTTGGAACGCTCACCACCAAACCACCTGTCATAAAACCAATTGTCGTCAGACTGGTTTTTTTCATTGTTTAATTCTTTGAGCTTTCCTTTTAAGTTTGAAATTTCATGTTGAATTTGTTCAATGCCTTCTATATCATCCCTTTTTAGACCTGCTCGTCTTGCTGCCAGTATTTCTTCTTGATTAGCAATTTCCTTTTTCTTAGCTAGGAGCGTGCTTTCACTCACTCGTTGATTTTGAAGGAGCGTTAATTCATTTTTAAGTTTTTTAATGTAATCTTCATTCGGTTTGTTCAGTTCAGTCTCATAAGCCTGTAAAAATTCTTCCCCTATGCGCCATTCTTCATTCAATTTTGCTTGTGCTTCGGCTGCTGTTTCTGCATTGGACGAAAACACCAAAAAGGCACCTGCTATTGCTCCAATTACCGTAAGTAATAGAACACCAGGGTTCGCATTCATAGCAGCATTTAAAAGCCATTGCGCAGCAGTAGCCCCATTACGTACAACGATACTTTCGCTTGTTGCGGCTGTTTCCAATTTGGTATTTAGGATGCTTATTTTTTGAAGTGCAATTTTTACCGCCTCCTTGGCGGCACTTTCTCCCTTAACCAAATTGTTTAATTGTTCAATTCCAGCACTTATTTGCATTACGGCATTGAGCTTAACCAATGTTTTTTGGAGGTCCTCGTTTTCTTCACCAAATAAGGCAATGGCTGATTGCCCCAAGCCAAAGGCAGCAGTAACACCTTGCAAACCTTGAACCAATACATCACTTTTAAAAGTATCGGATGCGAGTATGCTAATTTGCTGATTGGTATCGCCAATTTGGTCCTCCAATTTTGCGGCCTCAATGGATAATTCACGAAATCGCTGAGTTCCTCCTTGGCCGGCATCATCCATTTGCTGCAATTCATTCTTAAGCTCTCGTAAACGTGCTTTGAATGTTTGTACCTTTTCTGGTACTTCCGGTGGTAATGGATCAGGGAAATGTCCTTTTTCAGCCAATTGGTCTAATGCAGCATATAGCTCTCCTAGTTGCGCTTTGCTTTCTGCAATCGCTTGATTGTAGCTTTTTGCTATTTCTGGGTTGAGTGCATTTTTTGCGGCCTGCTGTAACAGTCGGAGAGAAGTTTCTACTCCATCAATCATTTTGGCAATAGCCTTAGCACCATCAACACCTTGTTTGGTAAAAGACTGTAAAGCTTTTGTGCCAAACGCTCCTGTTGCGGCTTTATCGGCCTTTTGAATACTGTCGCTAAATACCTTTACCGCAGAACTAGAGCTTTCGATGGTCTTTTGCTGCTTTGCTATTAAGGCATTTGTTTTCTCGTAAATAGCAGCAAAATCTTTATCGGTTTTTCCAAGTTCTTGTAGTACGTCAATGCCTGGTTGAATGCCTGATACATCCGATGTAAACTCAATTACGATATTTTGTGTCATTGCCTTGCGGCTTTTGGGGCTTTGAAGGATTAACGCCTTCACGTATTGTTAGGCCTCGTATGGCCTCGTTTTTGGAAGCTATTTTCAGCTTTTCATTTAAGCAGAAAAAATACCTCCATATGGTTAAACTACCTACCTCCTTTAGTTTGCTTACATCACCATTGCAGAGAAATAAGATTTGTCTTTCAATGTCTGCATCTTTTCGGGCGGCAAGTTGTGTAACAAATTTTCCCAATGTTGTTTGTTCAATTCCTGTACTACTTGGGAATACTTCCCTAAATTCTCTTTCATAGATTTTAAAACAGGCACTAACTCTTGCACAGGCTGTAACAAAAAAAAAGCATCTGCACCAAAATTCTTCCAGCTTTCCACCTTCTTGATGTTGTAGGCAAAATCGTAATCGTTGATATTCTCCGATTTATCAAAGAAAACAACACTCGCCAATTTGTACACCAATTCTGTATCTAGCGCAATGGTTGCTTTTTCTTTCATTTGTTCATTCAGTTTCTTAATCTCAAAGATGTTGATCTTCGTTTGACTAAGGATATTGTCTACCGCTTCACAATGTGCCTTCAAATAACTTAAGGAGCATTTCATTTTCATCTCCTCATAAAATACCATCGTTTTTAGTCCACGTAGAGCCGGAATATTGTTGAAGTCAGTAAACTGAAAATAGTCTTTTCCATCGCACGTAAAGGCATAAACAATTTCATTTTCAGTTACTTTAGGAAACTTACTTCGATTAAATATTTTCTTTAAAAATTCCATGCTGTTGTAGCTTTTCGTTTAATTGGTAACCAAAACCAGCATCTATCACAATGCCATGTTTTTGTATTTTAAAGTTATCCCTGACTTTGATTAGGAAGCCCTTGTAATCTTTGTGCATACAATCCCAACCACTGCTATAAGGGCAACTGCATTTTGCACAAACCCATCCCATTTTTTCAAGCCTCTCTTTCATTGATGCCATTTAAATGCTTCAAAATGAACAAGGAAATCAGGAAATTAATTCCTCCAATGGTTAGAATTAGTTTGACATACAAAAAAGAGAATTGGAAATAGTGATGAGTAAAAAGAACGCCCCAAACCGAACTCATACAGAACAAGCAGTCAAACAATGGCTTTCTTAAAAGGATTTTTGTTTTTAACGAAATCCAACAAGGCAATTCTTCGATACCATATTCCATTAATAATCGTAGCCAGTGCAATATCATGCCCTCTTGCATGGCAGCCCAAATACAGACAATTATTAAGGAAGTACGAATAGAAAGCACTAAAAACTCTTGTTGCATGTATCAAAAATACATCCGAATGTATCAATTTGAAAAATAAATTTTTAGTCCTCATTGATAAAATATCCTAGCTCAATGTTGCAGAAATACCGATAGGTATCTAGTGCATCAGCTTGCTGTGCAGGATCATTCCGGTTTTCTTTAAGTATGGTGCCGTCCGCACGCTTCTTAACGTTTTCCATGTCAAAAATCATTCCCTTAGCTTTTACGGGGCAGATTTGTGTTTTATATCGGTATAGGATAGTATTTACAAGCAATTGGTTCTTTTCAAGCTTCGGATTGGGCTTTACTTTTATTTGCCCATCGCTTAGTTTGAGCATTCGCTTTATGAGTGTGTAGTTAGAAACTTGCTCCTTAAAAATCGACGAGGGCGTATTTCCCGAATAGTCACCGGTAACCACATACAAGAAATTAGGGTAGTTCATGAGTATGTACTCGCACAATTCCTCAGTGCCAGATTTTTGCAGCTTTACTGTTTCAATGATATACACCACACCTTGCGATTCATCGTGCTGAATGATACTGCAACAGGCCGGTGATCGGTTAAAGTCAAAGGAAAGCCACAATTCGAGCATTCTATTTGGATGCAATTCACTTGGTGCAACATGTTTCTCGCGCTTAAAGGCATATGCCCAAGGATTGTCATTTGCCTTATTCCCCCATAGGCCAAGAGTAAACACTTGGTACCAATAGTAATTCGTTTCCTTTAAGCTTTCGTGGAAAGCTATACGCTGCGGTGTAACATTTGGATTGTTTAAGTAGGTGGTGTGTGTACTTCGATATTTTATTTCAATATCTTCAAGAATACCATTGATAACCACTTTGGTAGTAATTGAAGATTGAAAAGACATTTCTTTATGTCCTTTGAAAAAAAGCTTGTACATCCAAAAATCATGGTAATCGGGCACCGTTGATTCCGGATTAAAAGTGATGTACATTTTCACCTTGCCATAATCGGAGCGCATGGATGTAAGCAAGGTGATAAAATCGGTCTCACTTAATTGGTTGCCTTCTTCAATCCAAATGTGGGAGGGGTTGGTAATGGAGCGTATTTTACCCGGTTGGTCCATGCCTCTGGCAATAAAGCGGCTTCCACTTTTGCAAGTAATTTGTAAGGGATGTTCTTTGAATTTAAAGAGCGATTCCATTTCCCATTGTTCAACAATGGATTTGCACATATCGTACTGTGCCTCTTTTATGGAATTGGCTGTTTTCTTAATGAAAATAGCTTTGAAGTATGGCGCATCGAGCGACTCATCTATAAGCTTTTGGGCTACAAACCGGCTTTTGCCGGAATCACGGCCACCCCAAATTAACTCAATATCAATATCATTTTCATTCAATAAATGGTGATAGCAGTCTAAATAAACGTTCTTATTTATCTCTACTTCAATCATTTTCGAATGACTTTAATTTTGGTGACTTTTACTTCGTGTTCAACTTTATTTGTCAAAACCCCTTCAATAGCGGCAATTTTATCTAATATGCTAAGGGCTACGTGTGCACCTGCCGGTGTTTTTTTCCCTTCCAATTCGGTATATAGCTTCCACCTTGCCGCCAAGTGCGTTGCTTTCTTTTCCTGAATATCTTGTTTCGATAGTTCAACAAATTCTTTATAGGCCGCCTTGAGATACTTGTAGGCCATTCGCTCATCAACACCCCACTTGCTTGAACATTGGGCAATAATATCTCTAGTAATGTAGCCCATTAAAATCCACTCCATTACCGACCTAACTCGAGTATTGTAGGTTAATTTATCTGCCTTATTTCTTGGTTGTTTATCCAATGGCCATACGTTTTATAACGGCAATATGCCTACTAAGCTCATGAATCCTATCTCTTAGTTTAACGGCTTCTATTTCTCGTATTTTTTTAATTTCTGGGTCTGAGTTTTGAATCGGATTGTCCTTTTCCTCGTACGACTTTAAGGCGGTTGAATTGATCGTTATTTCCTCTTGCAAATAATCAATAATGTTTTGCTTTATCTCTGCCATAAGTAATAGTTTTTCATTTGTATCCATAATCGCCAATTAGTGAGGCGAATTTAATAAACCGGCACAGCAATACTTTTTAAGTATTGCTGTGAAATTTTTTTAGATGGTTTTGATTGGCTGCTAAAATCATCACAAAAAATCCTCTTTTGAGGAAAAAAAGTCTTTCTAAACGCACGGCAAATCAATTGATTTACAGTGCAATATTGCCAACATCTTGATTGTTAATCAAGTCATTTGCAACATTTATTTCAGGAAATTCTTCCTTTATTTTTTGTGGATCGCCTTTATAAAACACCAGTACATTTTGGTGCATTTTGCCCACCTTGCGATAGCCGCCAAATTGCCGCCCAATACGTACCGGCAAGGAACCGGCAACATTCACTAAAATGATTTCATTGTAATACTTTACCAAATTACCATCATCATCTATGCACTTGGAAAAGCAATCAATGGTATCGCTTACAAAGTTTCTATACACACCACCTTTATCGCGAATGTCACCCACCACAAAGCAAGCAAAGCGGTTTGGTTTAAGTTTGGACATTGCTTTGGTGATGATAGATCTATAGACCATTAAAAACTCGTTGTAATCCATATTGCTTAAGTCAGCCGGATCATCGCTGTATTGCTCCAAATCATGGTAGGGTGGGCAAGAGAAAACAAAATCTACTTTATTGTTAAAGCTATCTAGTGCCACATTACTGTCAGCGGCTTCCCACATTACTATACCGGTATTGGGTGAGTTATCATAGGTTTTCCATTGATTCAAGTTAGCCTCCACTTGTTGGCTCCTTAAATCAATGCCCCAATAATGAAAGCCCAATAAACCGGCTACAATGCCTCGTACACTACCTCCGGCAAACGGATCGAGTATGGCACCATTTGGAGGGCAAAACCATCTGTAGCAAACCTCACACAATACAGGGTCAAAAATGCTTGCACCGCTGTAAATGTGCATGCCTCTTTTCTCGGCTTCAGCCAATATTTCATCCCAATTAGGGTCACGCTTCAATATCTCTCGCATTTTATTTCGAAGCGCATAGATGGCTGGCGATTGTCCACTCTTTGCAATCAGTTCTACATTTTCCCTGGTTTCTTGACTATCAAAACCCAATTCTAGCCACTTCTTTTTGCGTTCCTGCCAATACCCTTGTCGAGTGTCTAAA
>Ga0114938_1001639_pt1 | contig 14958 bp, 12 predicted proteins | sample AshMeaBigSpring_FD_88675 | JGI IMG/M metagenome (GOLD analysis project Ga0114938, IMG submission 88675) | Groundwater microbial communities from Big Spring, Nevada to study Microbial Dark Matter (Phase II) - Ash Meadows Big Spring | ecosystem: Environmental > Aquatic > Deep subsurface >...
CTACAACTTCCCGCAGGGCCGGCTGACGGATCACCGCATCGAGCTGACCCTGTACCGGCTCGACTCCATCATCGACGGCGACCTCGACGAAGTGATAGACGCGCTCGCGCGCGAGCACCGCGCCGAGGAGCTCGCCGACCTCGAATGACGCGCGCGGGCGAAGCGCTCGCGGCGCTGGCGCGCCGCCTCGAGCCGGTCTCGACCACGCCCGCGCTCGATGCGGAACTGCTGCTCGTGCACGCGCTCGGCGCGGGCCGCGCGGCGCTGGCGGCGCACCCCGAGCGCCCGCTCGCGCCCGCGGAACTCGCGGCGCTCGAGGCGCTCGCCGCCCGCCGCCAGCGCGGCGAGCCCGTCGCCTACCTGACGGGCCGCCGGGAATTCTGGTCGCTCGACCTGACGGTCACGCCGGAGGTGCTGGTGCCACGGCCCGAGACCGAGCTCGTCGTCGAGATGGCGCTCGAGGTCATCGCGGGCGCCGTCCGCCCGGCGGTGCTCGACCTCGGGACCGGCAGCGGCGCGATCGCGCTCGCCATCGCGCGCGAGCGCCCGGATGCCGCGGTCACCGCCGTGGACGCGAGCGGGGAAGCGCTCGCGGTCGCGGCGGACAACGCGGCCCGGCTCGGCCTCGCGAACGTCCGGTTCCTGCACGGCGACTGGTTCGGGCCCGTGGCCGGCTCGCGCTTCGACCTCGTCGCCTCGAACCCGCCCTACCTGGCCGCGGCCGAGCCGGCACTCGCCGCGCTCGCGCACGAGCCGCGCGCGGCGCTGGTGGCGGGCCCGAACGGACTCGAGGCGCTCGCCGGCATCTGCAGCGGCGCACCGGCCGCCCTGCGCCCCGGCGGTGTGCTCGTCGTCGAGCACGGCGCGACGCAGGGCGCCGGGGTGCGCGCCCTCATGGCGCGCGCGGGCTTCGCCGACGTCGCCACGCGTCGCGATCTCGCGGGACGCGAGCGCGCGACGCAGGGCAGGATGCCGCCGGACGCATTAGAATCGGCGACCGGTCCTGGGGAGAGATCACGATGATCCGGTTCGAAACGTCACTGGGCGATTTCACGGTGGAACTCGACGAGGAGTCGGCGCCGATATCCTGCAGGAACTTCCTGCGCTATGTGGACGCGGGCCATTTCGACGGCACCGTCTTCCACCGCGTGATCCCGGGCTTCATGATCCAGGGCGGCGGCTTCACGGCCGACATGAAGCAGAAGGCGACGCACGAGCCGATCACGAACGAGGCGGACAACGGCCTGCGCAACCGGCGCGGGGCGATCGCGATGGCGCGCACCAGCGACCTGCACAGCGCCACCGCGCAGTTCTTCATCAACCTCGTGGACAACGCGTTCCTCGACCATCGCCCGGGAAACTATGGCTACGCGGTGTTCGGGCGCGTCGCCGGCGGCATCGACGTCGTGGACAAGATCGCGGCGGTCAAGACCGGCCGGCGCGGCGGCCACGACGACGTGCCGCTCGAGCCGGTCGTCATCAGGCTCGTGCGGCGCGCGAGCGGCCTCTGACCCGGCGCCGCCCGCCGTGAACCGCCGCAGCCTGGCGGTGCGGGTCGCGCGATCGCTGGCGCTCGCGATCGCCCTCGCGGCGCTCGGCAGCGTCGCGCTGGTCGCGCTGTTCCGGGTGGTGCCGGTACCGGTGACGGCGTTCATGCTGCAGGATGGCGAGCGGCCGCGGCGCCACGACTGGGTGCCGTGGGAGGAGATCTCGCGCCACGCTGCCGCCGCGGTGATCGCCGCCGAGGACCAGAAATTCCTGGAGCACGATGGCTTCGACTTCGAGGCGATCGACCGGGCGCTCACCGATGCGAAGCGCGGCCGGCGCATGCGCGGGGCGAGCACCATCAGCCAGCAGGTCGCGAAGAACCTGTTCCTGTGGCCCGGGCAGAGCTGGTTGCGCAAGGGGCTCGAAGCCTGGCTCACGCTCTGCATCGAGACGTTGTGGCCCAAGCGGCGCATCCTCGAGGTGTACCTCAACAGCGCCGAGTTCGGTCGCGGCGTCTGGGGCGTGGAGGCCGCCAGCCGCCTCTACTTCGGCAAGCCTGCTGCGAAGCTGAACCGACCGGAGGCGGCGCTGCTCGCCGCGGTGCTGCCGAGCCCGAAGCGATTCCGGGTCGCAAACCCCTCGCCCTGGGTGCGCCAGCGCCAGGACTGGATCCTGTGGCAGATGGGGATGATGGAGCGCGCGGGGCAGCTCAGGTCGCTCGGGCGAGCGCAGCCCTGAGCTGGTCGCGGACCGGCAGGCCGCGGATGCGCACGCCGCAGGCGGCGTGGATCGCATTCAGGAGCGCCGGTGCCGCGGTCGGGATGCCCATCTCGCCGCAGCCGGACGGCGCCTCCGCCGAGTCCACGATGATCACCTCGACGTCGCGCGGCATCTGCGCCATGGTCGCGAGCGGGTAGCCGTCGAAGTTCGACTGCTGGACGCGGCCGCCCTCGATCGTGATCTCGAGGTTGAGCGCGGTCGACAGGCCGTCGATCGTGCCGCCCTGCATCTGCGCCTCGATGCCGAGCGGGTTCACCGGCTGGCCGCAGTCGATCGCGCAGACCACGCGCCGGAAGGCGACCTCGCCGCGCGGCGAGACCTCCACCTCGATGGCGTGCGCGGCGTAGCCGCCGAAGGTGAAGTGCGCCGCCAGCCCGATGCCACGGCCCGGCGGCGGGCGCCGTCCCCAGCCGATCGCGGAGGCGACGCGCTCGAGCACCGTGCGCAGCCGCCCGGTGCGGAACTTCGGCCCGCCGTGTTGCGCGTAGTCGAACTCGCGGTCGTCGCCCAGCATCGCGAGCCGGAGCGCGAGCGGGTCCTGGCCGCTGGCGAGCGCGACCTCGTCCAGGAAGCTCTGCACGACGAACGCATTCGCCGTGTGCGCCGGCGCGCGCCAGGAGCCGCGCGGGATGCCGCTCGCGACGGCGTGCCACTCGAGGCGGTAATTGGGCACCAGCCGGGCCGGGAAGTCGTCCGGGTACAGTTCCGGCGTCCACAGGTCCTCGGGCTTCACGTTGGCGCGCCGGTAGTACTTCGACGCGCTCGCGAGCCGGTGCGTCCAGCCGGTGACCGATCCCGCGGCATCGAGCGCCGCGACCAGCTCGTGGTGGCCGAAAGGCCGGTAGAAGTCGTGCTGCAGGTCGTCGCTGCGCGTCCACTGCAGCCTGATCGGCAGGCCGGTGGCCCTCGAGATCAATGCGGCCTCGGCCACGAAGTCGTTCGTGAGCTTGCGCCCGAAGCCGCCGCCGGAGCGCGTCATCTCGACCGTGATCGCCGGCCGCGGGATGCCGGTCACGAGGTTGACGGCGCGCTGCGCGCCCGCCGGCTGCTGCAGCGGCCCGATCACGCGCGCGCGGTCCGCCTGCACGTGCACGAAGCAGTTCTCGGGCTCGAGCGGCGCGTGACTCACGAATGGCACGCGGTATCGCGCGCTCACCACGCGCGCGGCGGCTGCGCGTGCGGCGGTGAAGTCGCCGGCGTCGTGCACGACCTGCCCGGTGCGCGACAGCAGCTCCGCGCACTGGGCGTCGAGCGCTGTGCTCGATTCGGAGGCCCAGGGCCCGCGCGTCCACTCCACCTTGAGCGCATCGCGGCCCTTGAGCGCCGACCAGGTATCGTCCGCGACGACCGCGATCCCGGTCGCGAGGTTCGCCGCGAGCGGCTCGCCCGGCTTCGGCCCCGGCACCACGACGACCGCCCGCACGCCGGGCACGGCGCGCGCGGCCGCGTCGTCGTACGAGGCGATCTCGCCGTCGAAGGTCGGGCAGCGCACCATGACCGCGGTGAAGGCACCCGGCTCCTGCACGTCGATGCCGTAGCGCGCGCGGCCCGTGACGATGTCGGCGGCATCCACCACCCTCTGCGGGCGGCCGATGATGCGGTACTCGGCGCGCTGCTTGACCGGCACCGGGTCCGGCGGCAGCGCGAGCGCCGCCGCGTCCGCTGCGAGCTCGCCGTAGGAGAGCCTGCGCCCGTCCGGGTGCAGCGCATGCCCGCCCCGCGTCGTCACCGCATCCGGCACGATGCCCCAGCGCGCGGCCGCGGCACGGCGCATCAGCGAGCGCGCCTGCGCGCCGACCTGGCGCAGGTCGGCCCAGGCATCCGGAATGTTCGTGCTGCCGCCCGCGCCCTGCGGGCCGTACTTCCACTGCGGCGTCGTGCCGGAAAAATCGATCCCGAGCGGCAGCTGTTCCACGGTGACGTCGGACCAGGCCGCGTCCAGCTCGTCCGCGATGATCATCGGCAGCGAAGTCTTCACGCCCTGCCCGATCTCGGCGCCGCGGGCGCCGATGACCACGCGGTTGTCCCGCTCGATGCGCAGGTACACGCCCAGCGGATTCGGCGGCGCCGCGGCGTCCTGCGCGAGCGCCACCGGACCGAACGCGGGCGTCAGCAGCAGCCCGCCCGAGGCCGTCAGCGACGACTGCAGGAAGGCGCGGCGCGAGACCGCGGGCACCGGCGCGCTCATTTCTTCATCTCCCGCGCCGCCCGCGCGATCGCCTTGCGGATGCGCGCGTAGGTGCCGCAGCGGCAGTAGTTCGTGATGGCGTCGATGTCTTCCGGCGCCGGGTCGGGCTTGCGCTCGAGAAGCGCCGTCGCCGCCATGATCTGCCCGGCCTGGCAGTAGCCGCACTGGGCCACGTCCTCCTCGATCCAGGCCTTCTGCACGGCGTGCAGGCCGGAAGCGCCGAGGCCCTCGATCGTCCGGATGGCGCTGCCGGCCACCGCCGACACCGTCAGCACGCAGGAACGGCGCGCCGCGCCGTCCACGAGCACGGTACAGGCTCCGCAGAGGCCAGCGCCGCAGCCGTATTTGGTGCCGGTCAGGCGGGCGTGATCGCGCAGGTACCACAGGAGCGGCATGTCGCCGTCGCCCGCGAACTCGCGCTCCACGCCGTTGATGGTGAACCGGATGCTCACTGCCCGGCCATCATAAGGAAGCGCCCGGACACGGGGCACCGACTCGTCGCGGCCGCGGCTCGATCTGGCGCGCCTCAGGCGGCGTCCGCCTCGTCCCGGGCCAGGTTTGGCGCAAGCCAGCGGCGCGCCTCCGCCGGCGCGATGCCTTTGCGGCGGGCGTAATCCTCGAGCTGGTCCGCCGCGATCGGCCCGACCGCGAAGTAGCGGGCCTCGGGATGCGAGAAGTACCAGCCGCTGACCGAGGCCGCCGGGCGCATCGCGAAGGACTCGGTGAGCCGGATGCCGGTCGCGGCCTCCGCATCGAGCAGCTGCCAGAGGGCGGCCTTTTCCGTGTGGTCCGGGCAGGCGGGGTAGCCCGGGGCCGGGCGGATGCCGCGGTATTCCTCGCGCACCAGCTGCTGGCCCGTCAGGCGCTCCTCCGGCGCATAGCCCCAGTGCTCGCGCCGCACGTGCTCGTGCAGCATCTCGGCGGCGGCCTCCGCGAGCCGGTCCGCCAGCGCCTTCAGCAGGATCGCGGAATAATCGTCGTGCGCCGCCTCGAACCGCGCGACGTGCGACTCGATGCCGATGCCGGCCGTCACCGCGAAGGCGCCGATGAAGTCCGGGACGCCCAGGTCGAGAGGCGCGACGAAGTCTGCCAGGCAGTACTGCGGCTGCCCGGCGGGCTTCGCCTTCTGCTGGCGCAGGTGGTGCAGCGTCGCGCGCCGTTCGCCGCGCCGGGCGTCGGCAAATACCGCGATGTCGTCGCCCGCCGACGCCGCCGGGAAGAAGCCGAGCACGGCGCGGGCCGTCAGCCAGCGCTCCCGCACCAGCGTCTCGAGCATGCGCTGCGCGTCGCGCCAGAGCGAGGTGGCGGCCTCCCCGCGCACCGGGTCGCGCAGGATGTCCGGGAACTTGCCCGAGAATTCCCAGGCGTTGAAGAACGGCATCCAGTCGACGTACGGCAGCAGCCCGCCGAGCGGGATGTCCGGCAGCGCCCGCGCGCCCGTGAAAGCGGGCGCCGGCGGACGGTACGCGCCCCAGTCGAGCTTCGGCCCGTGCGCGCGGGCCTCGGCGAGCGACAGCCCCTCCGGCCGCCGCCGGCGACCGGCGTGCTGCTCGCGCCGCGCGGCGTGCTCGGCGTGCATGCGCTCGAAGAACGCCGCACGCGACTCGGGCGAGACCAGCGCCTGGCACACGCCCACGGCGCGCGAGGCGTCCTTCACGTACACGACGCCGTGGCGGTACTCCGGCTCGATGCGCACGGAGGTGTGCGCGGGCGAGGTGGTCGCGCCGCCGATGAGGAGCGGGATCGTGAAACCCTGGCGCTGCATCTCGTGCGCGACGTGCACCATCTCGTCGAGCGAGGGCGTGATCAGCCCGGAGAGGCCGATCATGTCGGCCCCCCTCTCGCGCGCGGTCTCGAGGATCCGCTCGGCCGGAACCATGACGCCGAGGTCCATGACCTCGAAGTTGTTGCACTGGAGCACGACGCCCACGATGTTCTTGCCGATGTCGTGCACGTCGCCCTTGACCGTCGCCATGACGATCAGGCCGTTGCGCGCGCGCAGGCCGCCCTGGCCCTGCTCGATGTAGGGCACGAGGTGCGCGACCGCGCGCTTCATCACGCGCGCGGACTTGACCACCTGCGGCAGGAACATCTTGCCGGCCCCGAACAGGTCGCCGACCACGTTCATGCCGTCCATCAGCGGGCCCTCGATCACGTCGAGCGGCCTCTCGGCCGCCCGGCGCGCCTCCTCGACGTCCTCGATGATGAACTCGTCGATGCCCTTCACGAGGGCGTGCGCGAGGCGCTCATGCACGGGGCGGTTGCGCCAGCCCGGGTCCTCGCCGCGCCTCTCGGCGCCGCCGCCCTTGTAGCGGCCCGCGACCTCGAGCAGCCGTTCGGTGGCGTCCGGCCGGCGGTTGAGGATCACGTCCTCGACGCGCTCGCGCAGTTCCGCCGGGAGCTCCTCGTAGATGCCGAGCTGTCCCGCGTTGACGATGCCCATGTCGAGGCCGGCGCGGATCGCGTGGTAGAGGAACACGGTGTGCATCGCCTCGCGCACGGTGTCGTTGCCGCGGAATGCGAACGACACGTTGCTGACGCCGCCGCTCGTGAGCGCGCCGGGGCAGCGCGCCTTGATCAGGCGCACCGCCTCGATGAAGGCGCGTCCGTAGTCGGCGTGCTCCTCGATGCCGGTGCCGACCGCGAAGATGTTGGCGTCGAAGATGATGTCCTCGGGCGCGAAGCCCGCCTGCTCCGTCAGCAGCGCGTAGGCGCGCTCGCAGACCGCCACCTTGCGCTCGACGCTGTCGGCCTGGCCCCGCTCGTCGAAGGCCATGACGACCGCCGCCGCGCCGTAGCGGCGCACCAGCCTCGCCTGCGCGAGGAACGGCCCCTCCCCCTCCTTGAGCGAGATCGAGTTGACCACGCCCCGGCCCTGCAGGCAGCGCAGGCCGGCCTCGATCACGGACCATTTCGAGGAGTCGATCATCACCGGCACGCGCGCGATGTCGGGCTCGGAGGCCGCGAGGTTGAGGAACTTCACCATCGCGGCCTGCGAATCGAGCATGCCCTCGTCCATGTTGACGTCGATCAGCTGCGCGCCATTCGCCACCTGGTCGCGCGCGATCGCGAGCGCCGTCGTGTAGTCGTCGGCCTCGATCAGCTTGCGGAACTTCGCCGAGCCGGTGACGTTGGTGCGCTCGCCGACGTTGACGAACAGCATCTCGGGCTCGATGTTCAGCGCCTCGAGCCCCGACAGCCGGCAGCGCCGCGGAAGCGCCGGCGGGCGGCGCGGCGGCACGCCCGCGACCGCCCGCGCGATTGCCGCGATGTGCTCCGGCGTCGTGCCGCAGCAGCCGCCGACGATGTTGACGAGCCCGGCCCGCGCCCACTCCCCGAGCTGCGCCGCGGTCTCGCAGGCGGCCTCGTCGTAGTCGCCGAAGGCGTTCGGAAGGCCGGCGTTGGGATAGGCGCTCATGAAGCAGTCGGCGATGCGCGCCATCTCCTCGACGTGCGGCCGCAGCTGCCGCGCGCCCAGCGCGCAGTTGAGCCCGACCGCCAGCGGGCGCGCGTGACGCACCGAGTTCCAGAACGCCTCGACCGTCTGGCCGGAGAGCGTGCGCCCGGAGGCGTCGGTGATGGTGCCGGAAATCACGAGCGGCAGCCGCGTGCCGAGCTCCTCGAAGGCCTCGTCGATCGCGTACAGCGCCGCCTTCGCGTTCAGCGTGTCGAAGATGGTCTCGACGACGAGCAGGTCGGCGCCGCCCTCGATCAGCGCGCGCGCGGCGGTGCCGTAGGTCGCGCGCAGCACCTCGAAGCTGGTGTTGCGGAACCCCGGGTCGTTGACGTCCGGCGAGAGCGAGGCCGTGCGACTCGTGGGCCCGAGCGCGCCGGCGACGAAGCGCGGCCGTCCGTCGCGCGCGGACGCCTCGTCCGCCGCGCGGCGCGCGATGCGCGCGGCCTCGAGGTTGATCTCGCCGACGTACTCCTCGAGCCCGTAATCGGCCAGCGACGGCGCGCTCGCATTGAAGGTGTTGGTCTCGATGATGTCGGCGCCGGCGTCGAGGTAGGCGCGGTGGATGGAGGCGACGAGCTCGGGCCGCGTCAGCGACAGCAGGTCGTTCGCGCCCTTGAGCTCCCGCGGCCAGCTCGCGAAGCGCCGGCCACGGTAGTCGGAGCCGTCGAGCGCGGCGCGCTGGAACATCGTGCCCATCGCCCCGTCGAGCACGAGGATGCGCTCGGCGAGCGCGCGACCGAGGGCTGCGATGCGTTCCTCGCGGCTCATCGCGCACGGACCCCGAGCGCGTGGCAGATCGCGTAGGCGAGCTCGGCGCGGTTCAGCGTGTAGAAGTGGAACTCGTCGACGCCCTCGCGGCGCAGGCGCGCCACCTGCTCGATCGCGACCGAGGCGGCGATCATCTTGCGCGTTTCCGGGTCGTCCTCCAGGCCCTCGAAGCGCTCGACCAGCCAGCCGGGAACGGTGGCGCCGCAGCGCGCGGCGAAGCGCAGCAGCTGCGGGAAGCGCGTGATCGGCAGGATGCCCGGCACGATCGGCGCGCGGATGCCGCGGGCGGCGCAGTCGTCGCGGAAGCGCAGGTACAGGTCGGTGTCGAAGAAGAACTGCGTGATCGCGCGCGCGGCGCCCGCGTCAAGCTTGCGCCGCAGGTTGTCGAGGTCGGCCTCGCGCGACGCGGCCTCCGGGTGCGTCTCGGGAAAGGCCGCCACGGAGATCTCGAAGTCCGCGACGCCGCGCAGACCTGCGACCAGGTCGGCGGCGTGCGCGAAGCCGTCGGCGCGCGGAACGTAGCGGCCGCCGCCCGGGGGATCGCCGCGGAGCGCAACGATGTGACGGATACCGAGCTCCCGGTAGCGACGCGCGACGTCCAGGATCTCGCCGCGGCCCGCGCCGATGCAGGTCAGGTGTGGCGCGGCGGTCAGCCGGGTCTCCCGCAGCACGCGCGCCACGACGCGGTGGGTGCGGTCGCGGGTCGAGCCGTCGGCGCCATAGGTGACCGAGACGAAGCGCGGGGCGAGCGGCGCCAGCCGCTCGATCGAGGCCCAGAGCGTGCGCTCCATGGCTTCGTCGGCGGGCGGGAAGAACTCGAATGACACCTGCACGGGCGGGCGATCGCGCATCCGAACGAGTATACAATGTGCGCGCCCCGGCCCCGGAGACGCGCCTCATGCTGGAAAAGTCGATCGAACGGCTGCTGTTCGCGAGCCGCTGGCTGCTCGCACCGGTCTATCTCGGCCTGTCGCTGGCGCTCATCGTGCTCGGCATCAAGTTCTTCCAGGAGGCCTGGCACGTGATCTCCCACGTGGTCGCGCTCGCCGAGGCGGACCTCGTCCTGACGCTGCTCGCGATGATTGACCTCGTCCTGGTCGGCAGCCTGATCGTCATGGTGATGTTCTCGGGCTACGAGAATTTCGTCTCGCGCATCGACCTGGAGACCGCCGGCGACACACCCGTGTGGCTCTCCAAGCTCGACTCGGGCACGCTGAAGCTCAAGGTCGCCGCCTCGATCGTCGCGATCTCCTCGATCCACCTGCTGCGCATCTTCATGAACGCGCAGCAGGTCCCGAACGACAAGATCCTCTGGTACGTCGTGCTGCACCTGACATTCGTCGTCTCGGCGGTGCTGCTCGGCGTGCTCGATCGCATGGCCTTCGCGGGGCACCGCAAGCCCTGAAGGGTCAGTGCACCCCGGGCGGCGCCTGCTGCGGCGCCTCCGGGGCGAACAGCCCGGCGACGTCCACCGCGTCGAAGCGCCAGGCGCGGTTGCAGAACTCGCAACGCACCTCGACATCACCGCGCTCCGCCAGCAGCGCCGATACCTCGTCGCCCCCGAGCGTCTGCAGGATGCCCGCGACGCGCTCACGCGAGCAGCTGCACTGGAAGAAGACCGGCGTCCCCTCGAACAGCCGGATGTCGTCCTCCGGGAACAGGCGCCCGAGGAGGTCGCGGCAGGGCAACGAGAGCAGCTCGTCGGGCTTGAGCGTCGCAGCCAGCAGGCCGATGCGCCGCCAGGCGTCATCGGCCTCCGCCCGCGGCCCTTCGTCGCCCACGGCGATGCGCTGCAGCAGCAGGCCCGCGGCGCGCTCCGGGGTCGCGGCGAGCACCAGGCGCGACGGCAGCTGCTCGGAGCGCTCGAAGTACTGCTCGAGGCATTGCGCGAGCGGCCGGCCCGCCAGCGGCACGACGCCCTGGTAGCGATCGCCACTCGCGGACTGCTCGATCGTCACCGCGAGCTGGCCGTTGCCGAACAGCGCCGGCGACCCGGAATCCGCCGCCAGGCCCTCCTGGTGGCGCGCGACGCCCCGGATCGCGTGGCGGTGCGTGCACTGCGCGAGCAGCAGCTTGAGCGGCCCGCGGCTCTCGAGCTGCAGCGACAGCCGGCCCTCGAACTTGAGCGCGCCCGCCATCAGCGCGGAGGCCGCCATCGCCTCGCCGAGCGCGTCCACCACCGGCCGCGGGTAGTCGTGGTGCTCGATCGCCGCGCGCCAGCTCGCGCCGAGCCGCACCAGGTGGCCGCGGACGGGAAGCTGCTCGAACAGGAACCGGTGCAGCAGGTCGCCGCTCATCCAGCGAGCATCTTGCGCAGGAGCTCGTTGACCTGCGCCGGGTTCGCCTTGCCGCCGGTCGCCTTCATGACCTGGCCGACGAAGAAGCCGAACAGCTTGTCCTTGCCCGCGCGGTAGTCGGCGAGCTGGGCCGGGTTCGCCGCCATCACGCCGGCGATGGCCTTCTCGATCGCGGAGGTGTCGGTGATCTGCCGCAGGCCCCGGGTGTCGATGATCGAGTCCGCGTCGCGGCGTTCGGTCCACATCGCCTCGAACACGTCCTTGGCGATCTTGCCGGAAATCGTGCCGTCCTGGATCCGGCGCAAGAGGCCCGCCAGTGCGGCCGCGGACACCGGGGAACCGCCGATCTCCAGGCCGTCACGGTTCAGGAAGCCGGACAGCTCGCCCATCACCCAGTTCGCCGCCAGTTTCCACTCGCCGCCCGCCCCGGCCGCGACTTCCTCGTAATACGCGGCGAGCTCCCGGCTGGCGGTCAGCACGCCCGCGTCGTAGGCCGAGAGCCCGTGCTCGCGCGCGAAGCGCGCGGCCTTCGCGTCCGGCAACTCCGGCAGCGTCCCGCGCACCGCCTCGATGAATGCCTCGTCGAGCGCCAGCGGCAGCAGGTCGGGGTCCGGGAAGTAACGGTAGTCGTTCGCCTCCTCCTTCGATCGCATCGAGCGCGTCTCGTGGCGGTCGGGGTCGTAGAGGCGGGTCTCCTGGACCACGCTGCCGCCGCCCTCGATCAGCTCGATCTGGCGCGCGACCTCGTAGTTGATCGCGCGCTCGACGAAGCGGAAGGAATTCAGGTTCTTGATCTCGCAGCGCGTGCCGAACTCGTGCCGGCCCCGGTGGCGCACGGACACGTTCGCGTCGCAGCGGAACGAGCCCTCCTGCATGTTGCCGTCGCAGATCTCGAGGTAGCGCACCAGCGTGTGGATCTTCTTCATGTACGCGATCGCCTCGCGCGCCGATCGCAGGTCGGGCTCCGAGACGATCTCGAGCAGCGGCGTCCCGGCGCGGTTGAGGTCGATGCCGGACGAGCCGCCCAGGCCCTCATGAATGGACTTGCCGGCGTCCTCCTCGAGGTGCGCGCGCGTGACGCCGATGGCCTTGCGCGAGCCGTCCTCGAGCACGATCTCCACTTCGCCGTCTTCGACGATCGGCCGCTCGTACTGGCTGATCTGGTAGCCTTTCGGCAGGTCCGGGTAGAAGTAGTTCTTGCGCGCGAACACCGAGCGGCGCGCGACGGTCGCGTTGATCGCGAGACCGAACCTGACCGCCATGCGCACGGCCTCGCCATTCAGCACCGGCAGCACGCCAGGGTAGCCGAGGTCCACGAGGTTCGCCTGGACGTTGGGCATCGCGCCGTAGGCGGTGGCCGATCCCGAGAAGATCTTCGAGCGCGTCGCGAGCTGCGCGTGGATCTCCAGGCCGATGACGGTTTCCCACTCGATCGCCATGGGCGACTCAGGCGTAGAGCGGCGGCAGCCGCCGGTGCCAGTCGGTCTCGCGCTGCCAGGCATGCGCGGCGGCGAGCACGCGCTCCTCGGAGAAGTGCGGCCCGATGATCTGCAGCCCGACGGGCAGGCCGTCCACCAGCCCGCAGGGTACCGAGATCGCGGGCAGTCCCGCGAGGTTCGCGCCGATCGTGTAGATGTCGTTCAGGTACATCGTGATCGGGTCGCCGGTCTTGGCTCCGAGGTCGAAGGCCGGCGTCGGCGTGGTCGGTCCCATCAGCACGTCCACGCTGGCGAAGGCGCGGCTGAAGTCGGCGTTGATCAGGCTGCGCACCTTCTGCGCCTTGAGGTAGTACGCGTCGTAGTAACCGGCGGACAGCACGTAGGTGCCGGTCATGATCCGCCGCTTGACCTCCGCGCCGAACCCCTCGCCGCGCGTGCGCTGGTAGAGGTCCGTGAGGTCCTTCGGGTCGCGGCAGCGGTGGCCGAAACGCACGCCGTCGAAGCGCGAGAGGTTGGACGAGCATTCGGCGGGCGCCACCACGTAGTAGGTCGGCACCGACATCGGCAGCGACGGCAGGCTGACGTCCACGAGCTCCGCCCCCATGGCGCGGAAGGCGTCGATCGCGGCGCGCACCGCGGCGCCCGTGCCGGATTCCAGGCCCTCGCCGAAGAACTCGCGGATGATGCCGATGCGCAGCCCCCTGACCGACCGGTCGAGTCCGGCCGCGTAGTCCGGCACCGCCGCATCCACGCTGGTCGAGTCGCGCTCGTCGAATCCGGCCATCGCCCGGAGCACGAGCGCCGCGTCCTCGGCCGACTGCGCGAGCACCCCCGCCTGGTCGAGGCTGGAGGCGAAGGCGATCATCCCGTAGCGCGAGACGCGCCCGTACGTCGGCTTGAGGCCGGTGAGCCCGGTGAGCGCCGCCGGCTGGCGGATCGAGCCGCCGGTGTCGGTACCGGTCGCGACCGGCGCGAGGCGCGCCGCGACCGCCGCCGCGGATCCGCCGGAGGAGCCGCCCGGCACCTTGCTGCCGTCCCAGGGATTGCGCACCGGTCCGTAGTGGCTGGTCTCGTTCGACGAGCCCATCGCGAACTCGTCCATGTTGGTCTTGCCGAGCAGTACCATACCCGCCGCAGTCAGGCGCTCGACGACGGTGGCGTCGTAGGGTGCAACGAAGTTGGCGAGCATCTTCGATCCGCAGGAGGTCAGCACGCCATCCGTGCAGAAGATGTCCTTGTGCGCGAGCGGCACACCCGCGAGCGGCCCGCCCTCGCCGCGCGCGATCATCGCGTCCGCCCGCGCGGCGTCCGCGAGCGCCCGTTCCGCCGTCACCGTGATGAAGGCGTTCAGCGCCCCGTTCGCCTCGTGGATGCGGTCCAGGAAGAAGCGCGTGACTTCGACGCTCGAATACTGCCGGGTCCGCAGCCCGCGCCCGAGCTCGGCGGCCGTGGCGTGGTGCGGGTTCATTCGATGACCTTGGGCACCAGATACAGGCCGGCTTGGACCGCAGGGGCGTTGGCCTGGTAGCGGTCGCGGCGGTCGGACTCGGTGACCCGGTCATCGCGCAGGCGCTGGACCTGCCCCTCGAGCGGGTGCGCCATCGGCTCCACCCCCTCGGTCGGCGCCGCCGCGAGCTGCCGGACGAAGGCGAGGATCGCCGACAGGCTGCCGACGTACACCGGCAGTTCCGCCTCGGTGATCTCCAGGCGGGCCAGGTGCGCGATGTTCTCGACGTCGCGGCGGGTCAGCGTCACGAGCGCCCCAGTGCGGAAAAATAAGGGAAAAACTTGACGGAAATCATACACGTCGGCTTGTGGAAAGTCGCGCCCGCAGGCTACACTGCCCGCCCTCGTTCCCTCGTCTTTACCGGTACTTAGCCGCACATGTTCAAGAGCCTCCGGGGTTACTTCTCAAGCGACGTCTCGATCGACCTCGGCACGGCCAACACACTCATTTACGTCCGCGGCCGCGGCATCGTGCTGAACGAGCCGTCGGTGGTCGCGATCCAGGACGAGCCCGGGCGCGGCGGCAAGACCATCGTCGCGGTCGGCGCCGAGGCCAAGGGCATGCTCGGCCGCACGCCGGGCCACATCACCGCCGTGCGCCCGATGAAGGACGGCGTGATCGCCGACTTCACCTACACCGAGCGCATGCTCCAGTACTTCATCGGCAAGGTGCACGGCAACCGGTGGCTGCGCCCTTCGCCGCGCGTGCTGATCTGCGTGCCCTTCGGCTCGACCCAGGTCGAGCGGCGCGCGATCCAGGAATCCGCCGAGGGCGCGGGTGCGCGCCGCGTGGACGTCATCCCGGAGCCCATGGCGGCCGCGGTCGGCGCGGGGCTGCCGGTCAACGAGGCGCGCGGCTCGATGGTGCTCGACGTCGGCGGCGGCACCTCCGAGGTCGCCGTGATCTCGCTGAATGGCATCGTGTATGCCGAGTCGGTGCGCATCGGCGGCGACCGCTTCGACGAGGCGATCACCAACTACGTGCGCCGCAACTACGGCATCCTGATCGGCGAGGCGACCGCCGAGCGCATCAAG